>TARA_R110000772_G_scaffold223149_1_pt1 | contig 114687 bp, 94 predicted proteins | sample TARA_R110000772 | Tara Oceans TARA_R110000772 (sample SAMEA4397948) | marine metagenome | biome: Polar Biome; feature: [SRF] surface water layer (ENVO:00010504); material: water (ENVO:00002006), including particulate matter (ENVO:01000060) such as... | depth 5 m | reverse complement strand
CATATAACTGGACACCTCCGATCAAGGTGTAATCACCGGACGCATACTTTTGAACTGATTAAAAAGCAAGGAGGCTGGAAAAGCGATGCGACGGTTTGGGAATACATTGAGGAAGGACAGCAGTTCAACAACAATGCCGCGCTGGTTCTGATGGAAAAATTGGAGGCACTTGTTGGTAATGTCTGAAGAATATGGAGCGGCGAGCAAGGGAAAGGGCTGGAGAATATAACGTGGGGCAGAGTGCCCGGCTGACACCGAGCACTCTGCCCACAGATAAAGTCCTATTTCTCGAAGGTGGCTCGCATATAACCAAGTACGGCTTTCAGGTCGGCGTCGGTCAGACTGACATTGCCGCCCCGCGGTGGCATGGCCATGGGCGAGCCTGGACTCTGAAATCCATTGATCATGTTGCTCAGTAACTCTGCATCATTTTTGCTCAATGGGCCTTTCGACTTGGTGAAGTCCGGAATGCCAGGAAAGGCACCCTTGCCGTCGCCGCCATGGCATGCGATACAGGTGCTTTTGTAGACTGCCTCACCGGATAGACCGGAGTTGGCCAGATCCACCGATACAGACTTTACTGTTACCTTTACTGCTGGTGTGTTCGATGCCTGCAGGAACGCGAGAATATCACGTTCGTCCACCCCCCACAGTCCAGCACGGAGGCGCATGTGCATAACAGTGGTGTCCCAGTAAGCATCTGAAAACTCCTTAGGGTCGCGCATGTTGTGACAACGGGCGCAGTTATTGGCCCATTTCTGAGCACCCTTTGCTGCATCGCCTTTTGCTTCGGCCAGAGCCGGTGTGAGGACGGTTGCAGACAGTAACAAAGCCATACTACTTACACCGAAAAGCTTGCTAGTAATAAATTTGCTGATTTTCATATCAATTCTCCCCTAAAAACCGTAAGCCAGTTGCACTCGCACAGCGTTATCATCATCTGCGCCTGATGAGTCGTAGTCTTTTATCTCATAATTGAGCTTAACGACAACATGGGGGGCAAACAGGTAATTCAACCCCAGCGTGCGCTGAGAATAGTTTTCCGCAGAGTGAGGCGTCTGTAATTCACTGGTGCGAACGACGACTTCAAATGATGTCGAGGGGATTTTATAGGCTGCCTGCAGATACCAGGCTTTCCATTGACCTACCTCAACTTCGTCAAACTCCGCGGGGCCTGCATAATCTGCTGGAAGATCATCGCTGTGAAATTCGACTCCGGAACTACCTTCGCCAATCTCGGTTTTGAGGTATTCCCCTCTGAGCTCCAGGTTGTTCCAGCCATAGCGAAAATCAGCACCGATGACGTCATAATCAAATTCGCCTGTGGATTCAATATCGAGCTCAGGCCCATCGTGTCCACCAGCAAAAGCCTCCGTTACGGTGGCTTTACCTTTGGCGGCGGAAATCCCTATTTCCAAACCGGGAAACGGCAGTAGCCCAAGGCGGCCACCAAATGACTTCTTCCCGTCAGGGTCACTGGTACGGCCTTCGGTCTCCACCTCCTCGATGGCCAATTCGTAATCCCCTCCTTGTCCCTCTACTGCGGCGGCCAGGGTGGGCCCGTTACCAACATAAACAGCATAATTGGCGCGCATCTCGCCGAGTGGAAACCCGCCGCGCAATTGCAAGCCGGTCTCAGTTAGGGGCGCAGCTCCGCCATGCCCGAAGCCAGCGGGTGCCGAGACAGCTTTGTTGATCCAGCTAGGGTGCAAATTCTGCCGGAATTGACCTATGGGACTTAAAAATTTTCCCACGCCAAGCGCAACATAGTCATTCAGGAACAGGTTGATAGAGGCATATTCCAACGCCAGCTCAGTGCCCCCATCAGCTGTGTTCGACAGCTCAAATTCTGTTTCGAACATTAGCCAGTCTTGGTAACTGTAGTGGATGATGGGGGCGACCAATACCTTGTTAAAAGCGGCGTTGCCTGAATCCGGATCGGCGTACTCGACCGCTCCATAACCTGCCATATGAAATGACGAATCTGTATTACGTTCCGCTGCCGTGTTTTCCAAGCGATCAACTTGATTTTGAAGATCGTCGACTTGCTGCCTGAGATTGTCGGTCTGATTGTCTGCGTAAACAGCGGCAGGAACTATTGCCGCTGTAACACTTAAAGCCAGAAGGCAGCATTTGAGTTTTGACTTCTTCATGTTCATGGTTTTCCCCTATCGTTGATTTGCCCAACTTCTACACCGGTAGCTGTCAAGCTAGTTGTCGCCTAAGGTGTGTTTTATTAAGCTTCTTTGTTTATTGTCATGGGGTGATGATTACGGATGGATGACTCCAACATGACATGTCTGTAATGTTTAGGTGTTTTGATTGATTCAGATCAACCAAATAGCATTAACCTATTTGTGCATTTGGTGCTTTATTGGTTTATACCACAGAGCTCCGGCAGGGGCAGACAAGTCTGCCCCATTTAGTTTGGCAATATTATGCTTTCAGCGAGCGGGTGCGCCATAGGTAATACACGACGGGTAATACCAACAACGTTAAAATCACAGCACTCACCATTCCGCCCACCATAGGCGCCGCAATCCGGCTAACAACTTCCGCACCTGTTCCGGAACTGAACATAATGGGCAACAATCCAGCGATAGTGGAGACCGTAGTCATCATTACGGGTCTTACACGAAGTCCCGCGCCCTGTGTCACGGCTTCGAGCAAATCTTCTTTTAATGGTTGCACTCCACGCTCACGACAGGTATCTATCAATTGGTGATATGCTTGGTTAAGATAAGTTAACATGATGATACCTATTTCCACCGTAACCCCCGCCAGTGCAATAAAACCAACCGCAACCGCGACAGAAAAATTATAGCCAAGCAGGTACATCAGCCAGATTGAACCAATTACCGCCAGTGGTAGTGTTCCCAGAATAATGGCTATTTCAGTGAAGTTACGAAAATTCATGTATAACAGAATGATAATGATGGCAAGCGTCAAAGGAACCACATAGGTCAGTTTCTCTTTGGCGCGCAGCATGTATTCGTACTGACCGGACCAGGCCACCGAGTAACCGGCCGGTAAATCCAACTGCTGCTCGACCGTTGCCATGGCCGCTTGTACATAGCTGCCCACGTCCACCCCATCGATATCTACAAAGGTCCAGCCATTCAGCCTGGCGTTCTCGCTCTTGATCGCTGGCGGGCCGTCCTCCACATAGACATTGGCCACATCGGCGAGCGCAATGCGTTGGCCGCTGGGCGTAACGATGGGCAGCAGCGCCAACTGTTCTGGCGAGTCTCGATAGTCCTGCGGGTAGCGCAGATTGATCGGATAACGCTCCAGCCCCTCAATGGTCTGCGCCACATTCATTCCCCCAATGGCCGTGGCTATTACCTGCTGCACATCAGCAATATTGAGGCCATAGCGCGCCGCCTGTGCACGCTGAATATCCACCTTGATGTAACGCCCACCGGCCACCCTTTCGGAATACACCGAGGCTGTGCCGGGTACATCCTTGAGGATCTGCTCTAGTCGCTGACCAATCTTCTGAATTTCTCGCAGATCCTCGCCCGCCACCTTGATGCCTACCGGCGTCTTGATACCGGTGGCCAGCATGTCGATGCGAGTCTTGATCGGCATCACCCAAGCGTTGGTTAGACCGGGGAATTTCACTAGCGCATCCAGCTCCTTCTTGAGCTTCTCCGTGGTCATGCCCTCGCGCCATTCCTCTTTGGGCTTGAGCTGAATAAAGGTCTCGACCATGGTTAGTGGCGCTGGATCCGTGGCTGTCTCGGCACGGCCGATTTTGCCGAAAACAGTCTTCACCTCGGGGACAGTCGCAATCAGCTTGTCGGTCTGTTGAAGCAATTCCCTGGCCTTACCAATAGATAGCCCCGGATAAGTGGTGGGCATGTACATGAGATCACCTTCATCCAGATCGGGGATGAATTCACTACCAATCTTGTTAACCGGCCAGATCCCAACGAGGAAAATCACAACCGCCATGGCAAGTGTGATTTTCGGAAAACGCAATACGGTTTTCAGCAGGGGCATGTACCCGGCAATCAGTAATCGATTAACGGGATTCTTGTTTTCCGCTACCACCTTGCCTCTGATGAAATATCCCATCAAAACCGGCACCACCGTGATAGCAAGCGCCGCACTGGCTGCCATGGCATAGGTTTTGGTAAAGGCCAACGGGCTGAACATCCGGCCCTCCTGGGCTTCCAGGGTGAATACTGGTACAAAGCTCACAGTGATAATAAGCAAACTGAAAAACAGCGCCGGACCGACTTCACTGGCTGACGCCGCCACGATTTTCCAACGGTTCTCTGGCGTCAAGGGCGTACGTTCCATATGCTTATGCATGTTTTCGATCATGACAATCGCGCCATCAATCATGGCGCCTATCGCAATCGCTATACCGCCTAATGACATGATATTGGCATTGAGACCTTGCCAATACATCACGGTAAAAGCCGTGAGTATACCTAGCGGCAGACTGAAGACCGCCACCAGTGAGGACCTGACATGAAACAGGAAAATGACACAGATCAACGCCACAATAGCGAGTTCTTCGGCCAGACTTTTCCACAAACTGTCAATGGCGCGAGATATCAGCCCTGAACGATCATAAACGGTTACGATCTCCACGCCCTCGGGCAAACCCGCCTTGAGTTTTTCCAGCTTGGCCTTGACCCCATCAATGGTTTTCTGGGCGTTCTCACCGAAACGCATCACCACAATACCGCCCACCACTTCACCTTCGCCGTTCAACTCGGCGATGCCACGGCGCATTTGCGGCCCCAATTCGATATCCGCCACATCCTTGAGCAACAGCGGCGTACCGTTAACATCCAACCCTAACGGAATGTTGGCCAGATCATCGATACTCTGGATGTAACCGCTGGCGCGCACCATGTATTCGGCTTCGGCCATTTCCACCACCGAGGCGCCCACTTCCTGATTACCGCGCTGGATCGCCATCTGAATATGGGACAGGGGAATACTGAAAGCACGCAGTTTTTCCGGGTTCACTTTCACTTGGTACTGCTTAACCATGCCGCCGAGCGCCGAGACTTCGGAAACACCCGGCACGGTTTGCAGCTCGTATTTCAGGAACCAGTCCTGCAGGCTGCGCAACTGACTGAGGTCATGCTTGCCGGTACGGTCCACCAGGGCGTAGAGATAGACCCAGCCAACTCCGGTAGCGTCCGGCCCCAGTTGCGGCCGAGCACTCGGAGGTAATGTGGGCGCGACCTGAGACAGATACTCCAGCACCCGGGAACGTGCCCAGTAGGCATCGGTATCCTCGTCGAAAATGACATACACAAAGGAATCGCCAAAAAAGGAATAACCGCGCACGGTAACCGCACCGGGTACCGACAACATGGCAGTAGTCAGTGGATACGTGACCTGGTCCTCCACCACCTGCGGCGCCTGCCCAGGAAAACTGGTCTTAATAATGACCTGTACATCGGACAGATCGGGAATGGCGTCCACCGGGGTGTTTTTCAGCGAATAGAGACCTATCCCCACCAGCATCAAAGTAGCCAGCAGCACGAAGAAACGGTTACCGATGGACCAACGGATTATCGATTCAATCATGATTGTGCTCCTTTTGATCGTGACCGCCGTGGTTCATGCCCTGGTGTTCGCTGTGCTCCGGCATCGACATATCACCGTGATCCATACCCTCGTGCTGACCGTGATCCATTCCTGCAGGCATGGCATCATTGCCTTGCTCATTGGGAATATGCACTTGGGTAATCTGGTATCCACCACTGTTGTTATTGGTGATCTGCACATGCAGGCGCATTCCCTGTTTGAGCGCATCCATGTCCACAGCCTCAGCGACGGTGAAATCCATGGTCATGGTGGGCCATTGCCAGTCCGGGATGGCCTCGTGCTCCAGGGTCACCATGCGGTGATCCGGCATCAGGCTGTCGATACGTGCGGCCACCCAGACTGAGCGGGAATCAGCGTCTGCCTTTACATCCATTGATTCGCCTTGCTGATCGCGCTTGGCCATGCGCTTGAAGTCCGACGTCTTGCTGGATTCCGAGTCGATCAGGAACTGAGCAGAGGTCACAATGCGTTCCCCTTCTTTGAGTCCCGACTGAATTTCCACCTGCCGCTCGCCCACGCGGCCGACCTCAACGGCCACCGATTTGAATTTGCCATCACCCAGCGCCAACACCACGCGCGCCTGGCTGCCGGTACGGATCAGCGCTTCCCGCGGGATTAACAGTGCTTCAGCCCCCGCCTGGGTCTCAATGACCATCTGCGCGAACATGCCCGGCTTGAGGAAGTCGTCCGGGTTGTCGAAATGCACCCGGATTTGCGCGGTACGTGTCTTGGCATTCAAAGACGGATAGACATAGTCCACCTGGCCCAACCAATCCCGACCGGGCAGGTAATCGAGCCGCATCCGCACCTGGTCGGCGGTCTTGACCAGGCTTGCCTGTCGTTCGAACACCTCACCGATCACCCAGATATGTTCTAGCTGGCCGATGCTCATCAGACTCAAGCCAGGCTTGACGAACATGCCCTCACGCACCGCGAGATTGTCCAGTACCCCGGACTGCGGCGCGGCAACGGTGATGGTCTGGCTGACCTTGCGGGTTTTACGCAGCCGGTCGATATCTGCCCGCGGCACCTGCAATGCCAATAACCGTTCCACGGCAGCGCCGATCAACACCGGATTGTCGCGTTTCAACGCCAACAACAATTCCTCCTGGGCGTTGACCAGGGTGGGTGAATAGAGGGCGTACAGGGGGTCGCCCTGTCTGACCGGATCCCCGGCGGCCTTGACATGGAGCTTCTCGATCCAGCCTTCCACGCGCGGGCTGATATGCACCAGCCGGTTCTCATCGTATTGCACGTAACCGACGGTTTTGACATCCAGATTCAGAGACCCGGACCTAACCGTGGCGGTGCGCACGCCGAGATTGTTGACGACCTCGGGCGATATCTTGACGGTGCCGGCTTCATCCTCTCCGGCGGATTTCTCGTACACAGGGATCAGATCCATGCCCATGGGCGATTTGCCAGGCTTGTCGCGCTTGTAGTTGGGATCCATGGGCGCCACCCAGTAAAGTGGCTTGCGTTCACCGCCGGTTGCTGTCATATCCCCCTCATCGGGGTTGCCGAGTAGCCAGACGCCGGATGCGCCGAGCAGCGCGCCGACGGCCGTGCCCAGCAAGGTTTTGGTGAATGTATTCATGTTGAACTCCTTTAAAACGGTTCCGCCGGCCGTGCATCGTCGAACGACGCCTCGGCGAGCAGGTAATTGATTTGGGCGATGGTCTTCTGCCGATCCACGGCAATGGCGAGCGCGTCGATCTTGGCATTCAATTCGGCAATGCGGGCACGCACGGCTTCGGCGAAGTCGCCGTCGTCGTTGTTGTAGGCCGAAAGTGAAGCCTCTGCCTGCTCGGCCATTTGCGGCAACAGCTGATCGGTGTATAACGCCTGGCGTTCATCGAGACGTGCCAGTTGTACGCTCGCGGTTTCCAGTTCCGCCATTAGCCGACGACCAAGCAAGTACTTTTCGGTTTTGATGGCCTCGGTTCGATTTACGGCGGCGCTGACTTCCTTGTCCTGCCGGTTACCGGTGAAAAGGGGCAGATCGAAGGTGACGCCAACGGAGAACAGATCGGCCCGGTCGCGCCCCATGGGATCGCTGTCGCGATAGCCGTATTGGGCGGTCAGGCCCCATTCGGGCTTGTATTTCTGTTTTGCCAGATCCACACCGGTTTGCGTTGCGTCGATACGCTGGTCCAGTGCCCGTAGCGCGGGATGATGGCGGATCCATTCGTAGCGCGTATGCTCGCTGGCCTGCTTAATGGTCGGTACCGACAGTGGCCTGGAAAGAGACTGTGTCGGTAGTACCGGAGCCAGAGGGACAGTGGCAGGCGCACCGATCCATTCGGTCAGACGCTTTTGTGCGGCTTGCTGTTGCTGCCTGAGCATCGTCAGTCTGTCTTCAAGACGAATCAGCTCCAACTGCGCGCGAATTACGTCCTGCTGACGTGCCCTGCCCAGCGCCGAGGAGTAACCCGCTTTGGCGGCATCCACCAACTGCTCAAACAGTGCGCGATCCTGTTCGATCAGCCGGATACTCTCCTGCGCCTTGAAGGCTTCCAACCACAACTGGCTGACCGTGACGCTTACTTTGGCCCGGCGATCCAGTCTTAGCAGAGGGTGCTGCTCGGCTAGCTGCTGCTTCTGCTGCTGGGCGAGCGACAGACTGTCACCCCGGGGAAACATCTGACTGATCCCCACCGACAACTGGGTCATGGCTTCCTGGTTGAGGTCGAAAGTGTCCACGGGAAAATTGCCAGCCATCAGGCTCATGCGGGGATCCGGCAAGGTCGCCGCGGCGGTCGCTTCGTCGGTAAGGGCCTGCTGAGTGTACTGGCTACCGGTGAGCCAGGGATCGGTATCTATGGCGAGGGTTATCGCCTCGTCCAGCGTCAGGGTCTCGGGAAGGGATTGCGCAAAGGCTATGACACTGCCTATACCGAGCGGCAGGATAAAAAGCATGGTGACGAATATTTTCATGGCTGCGCTTCCGGTTGTTGGAGTGGCTGAACCTGTTGAGCCGCGCTCTCGACACTGGCAAACACTTCAGTGCTGCCGTCTTTTTTCATCAGCAGAACCCAGTATGGCATGAACTTGTCACCCACCTCCATACCCGGACTGCCAACGGGCATGGCGGGCACTGTCAGCCCAATCCCGTCGGCTGGCGGATTAGCCAGAAACTGATGAATATAGCGGGCCGGGATATGCCCCTCAAAGGCATAGCCTTGTGACGACACCGCTGTGTGGCAGGAACGCAGGTTGTTTGCGATTCGATAGCGATCCTTGATGGCGTCCAGATTAGCCGGGTGTTCGACACTGGCCTCAAAGCCCTCGGCTTCAAGGTGACCTATCCATTTTTTACAGCAGCCACAGGTAGGGCTTTTGTAGACGGTAAGCGTTTCAACTGCACCAGCGGATGGGTCAGATGTTTTTGGGTTTTTAGGCCCATCATTACAGGCCGCGATCAAGGGCAGCGTCAACAGCCCCAACACCAAGCCCGTTAATTTAACTCGATACATAGTTGCCTCCGAAGACAATTGAATAGAACATTAAGTAATGGATGACAAGGTAACGAGCAGACTTCAGTCGTGCAGGCGAAGCGCCTTGTATCACAGTTCGAGAAAACGGTTTTTACCTATCAATCAGGCGATCGGAGGTCTCAATAGAGGAAAATTGGGCGGTCGCGGGAAGGCGGGCACATGAAAAACAATTGCGATGGAACCTGCATGAATGGGGGAAGCGAAGTGAGCAACGGGCGGCATCATTGACAGGCAACCGCTCATCATACAGTCAGCGTCGCCCTTATCACCGGCACAGCAGCCGTGTCGATCCTGGACTTCACCGGCGTCATGCTGCATGGCATCATGCTCCAACTGAGCGTAGTTCAGATGCGCATGCTCACCCTGGAATAGGCCGACCGGTGCCGGTTGATTGGCAGGCATGGTGCAGAAGTCTGACGAAGCCGCAAACGCGCTCCTCGCAAGGAGCGTCACCAGCAGCAGCCATATTACCCATGCACCAGGTCGCACAAAAAAGCCTCTCACCAATCCATCACGCCGCGGATGGCGGCACCGGTCTCCGAGCGGGCCTTCAGTTCTAGCACCTGACCGAGCAAGGTCAGTGAAATGATCACCGCAGCCGCCTCAAAATATACCGCAACGTCGCCATCGAGACGGAACGAAGTCGGGAAAATGCCGGGCGCGACGGTTGCGATAACGCTGTACAGATAAGCTGCGCCGGTGCCAGTACCGATCAGGGTCCACATATTGGGCGAACGTTGCTTGAGGGACTGGATCCAGCGGACAAAGAAAGGCCAGCCAGACCAGAGCACCACCGGAGTGGCCAGCGCCAGCTCTACCCAGGGGCGTGCCATCCCCAACAGATTGTCAAAAGCCCCGCCCGACATGGCAATCAGGGTCACCATGATGGTCAGTGGTAAGGTGTACCAGAAACGACGCCTGAAATCCGCGAGTTCCGGATTTTCCCCTGCGTCGCTACTGGGCATCACCGGTTCCAGCGCCATGCCGCATTTCGGACAGATACCCGGACCCAGTTGCCTGACTTCCGGGTGCATGGGGCAACTGTACTCGGTGTTTACGTCGCCCTCGGCGGGTTCGGATCTTGTCAGATAGCGTTGTGGATTATTCATAAATTGGCTTCGGCAATGCGCGCTGCAAAAGGAGTACAGCCTGCCCTGAAACTCGGCCTTGTGGAAGGATGTCTTCATGACCGACATCCCGCACACGGGGTCGGTCAATTCAGTGCTGTTGGACTCGCCGCGCTGACGGGGTCGGTGGTCGTGACGGGCATGTGACATGGGTATCCTCCTGCAATTTGCCGCTAATGGTGCCCGGCGTCATCGGCGTCGCGCGCGGTCAGGATCTGGTATTGCTGCGGCGATAGTTCCGGCAAGCGTTGCAGGAAAGCCACCATGTTCCAAATACGTTCGTCGTCATGACCCGGACCCCAAGCCGGCATGCCAGACGCCTTGATGCCGTGTTTGATGATCCAGAAACGCCGCCGAGCCTGCGGTTCGGCATCTTTGGCATCGTCATGAAGATGTGCCGCCTGGGTGAGGTTTGGCGGCGCGGGATAAAGTCCCAAGGTAAAATCACTCTGGGTCTTGCCCGGTTTGAGATGGCAGCCGGCACACATGTCGTTGTAGTCGGCGCCACCTGCCAGCAGCCGCTCGGACGAATTCAGGTCGGTCGGCACCTCGATGTCGTTTGATGCGCGGGCGATGGATCGCTCGCGCAGGGTTTCCAGCGCCCAATAAGTCAAGTCGTTGTGATGGTCATCGGCTCCCATCGGATAGAGACCCGAATAGAGGAACCCCACACCGGTCACCGCAACCACGCCCGCCACAACCGCAAGGCATTTAAAGCAGGATAAAAACTTAAAGGACGTCATGTTATCTCCTCAGGAATGGCTACCCGTTATTTTTTGTGCTGGTGTTTGGCCGGCTTTTTTTCATCGGATTTTTCGTCATGGTTACCGTGATCGGTATGGCCTTTGTCCCCATGCGCTTCATGCGATCCTTCTTCATCCTTGTGCATGGCCTTCATGCATTTTTTCATCATGGCCTGCATAACCGGATCTTTCATGTCCATTTTGGAATGATCCATGTCTTTCATGGCCGCACAGTCCGGCGCCTGCGCCTCCTTCATGTGCTCCTTGGGATCGTGGGCCTGGGCTGACAGGGCAAGCAATAATGCCGGCAGGGCAACGAAATAGCTGAGTGATTGGCGTTTCATAATGTGACTCCTAGGTTGTGTTAAAAACATAAGTCGTTTGATTAAAACCAGAACCGGATCCCGGCGACGTACCGGGTATCCTTGGTGGCATCGCCGTTGGCCCGCGCCTGATCGGCGGTGGCGCCAAAGGTGCCGTTCCACTCGATACCGACATAAGGGGCGAACTGGCGTGAAAACTCGTAGCGCAATCGCAGTCCCAGGGCGACATCGGACAAACCGCTACCCAGTCCGTTAACCGCATCGTCTTTGCCATAGGCGGTCAGTTCAGCCCGAGGCTGTAAAATCAGGCGCTGGGTGAGTAGCAATTCGTATTCCGCTTCCAACGACAGAGCTGTACGTCCGCCCTCGCCCAGGTAGGCGGTCAGATCCAGTTCAAACCAGTAGGGGGCAAGGCCCTGAATACCGAACGCGAGCCACTCGCGGCCCGTGCCTTCATCGTATTGATCAAGACGAACGCCCAGCTGGGTGTCGAAATAGGCATTGAGTGCGTGGCCCCAGAGCAGATCAGTCTGACTTTCCGCCAGGCGCCCGTCCACGGCATCGCCTTCGAGCTTGATCACCAAGCGGTCATAGGTGGTGCCATACCAGCCCTGCAGGTCAAAGGTCGTGACGTCATTATCGGCGTCGTATTCGAGGCGATCGCCCAGCAGCGACCAGAATCGATGCTCATCGGCCAGTTTCAGTTGCCGTGGACCCGGCAGCGCATAGGGGCCTTCCGTCAGCGTGTAGCCATCGGAATATGCGTGAGGATCGCGGGCATCCTTGGGGGCGTCTCCGCCCTGCATTTGCATGTCGCCCTGCGCCATGGCGGCGTGACCCGTGGCGCGAGTATCCGAGCTGTCATCAGGGGGCTCATGGGACGGCGAATTGGCATCATTTGCGTGCATTGCATGTGGATCCTCCTGTTGCGCCAAGACGGAAGCCGAAAACAACAGCCCTGCAATAACGCCTGCATGCAAACAATATCTGGCGAAATCCTTCACACTCATGACACCACCACCTCGCGGAACATCCCCGCATCCATATGGAATAACAGATGACAGTGCCACGCCCAGCGCCCCAGATCATGCGGGGTGGTCAGAAAGCTGATGCGTTGTGCCGGTTGTACCGGGATGGTATGCCGACGTACACGCAACCGACCTTGATCATCCTCCAGGTCGCTCCACATGCCATGCAGGTGCATGGGGTGGGTCATCATGGTGTCATTTTGCAAGATAACGCGAACACGCTCGCCGTGTTTCATGGCCACCGGCGTGCTCTTGCCGAATTCCAGCCCGTCGAAGGACCAACTGTAGCGCTCCATATTGCCAGTCAAGTGCAATTCGATTTCTCTGACGGCGGAGCGGCTGTCATTCAGCACGCCCTCTTGTGACCGAAGATCAGCCAAGGTAAGCACCCGCCGGCCATTGTTGCGGAGGCCAATACCCGGATCATCCAGGTTGGTGCGCGGCATATCGACCCGCATGTCCACGGATGTACCGTATTCACTGCGGGCGTGGTTGACCTTTTGTGACGGCTTGGCCATCGGAGCCTGTTGCATGCCATGCTGGCTGTGATCCATCGCCATGCCACCGGGATCCATCTGAGAATGGTCCATTTTTGAATGATCCATGCCGGTGTCGTGTCCCATGGTTCCATGATTCATGGCGCCGTGATCCATCCGCCCCATCATGTCGGCCATGGTCAGCCACTCCACGGGGTCGAGCGCTGGCACCGGCGCGTTCAAACCGTCCCGCACCGCCAGAGTGCCGCGCGCATAGCCGGTGCGATCCATGCTTTGCGCGAAGATGGTATGGGCGTCATCCTTTGGTTCCACCAGCACATCGTAGGTTTCGCCCGGCCCGAAGCGAAACTCGTCAACCTCGACCGGCTCAATATTCTGCCCATCAGCCTGCACTACGGCCATCTTCAGGCCAGGAATGCGAACGTCGTAAAAACTGTTACTGGCTGCATTGATAAAACGCAAGCGCACGCGCTCACCGGGTGTGAACAGCCCCGTCCAGTTGCCCGCTGGCGTTCGGCCGTTCATCAGGTAGGTCAAGGTTGCGGCGGAAAGGTCGGCCAGATCGGTGGGGTTCATACGCATCTGGTTCCACATCTGGCGTTTGTCCAGCGCGCCGGAAACCCCCTGTGTGGAAACGTCGCGAAAGAAGTCGCCCACTGTGGGCTGGTTAAAGTTGTAGACGTCGCTTTGAACCTTGAGTTTGGCAAACACTGACATCGGATCGTCATCGGTCCAATCGGAAAGCTGCACCACGTAGTCGCGGTCGGCACGCAGATGCCCCGCTGCAGGGCGAACCTGACCATCACGCGGCTCGATAATGAGCGCGCCATACATGCCGGTCATTTCCTGGAAGCCGCTGTGGGAGTGGTACCAATAAGTGCCGCTCTGTTGTAATTTGAAACGGTAAACGAAGGTCTCGCCCGGTGCTATGCCACGGAAGCTGATGCCGGGTACGCCGTCCATCTGAAAAGGTAGAATGATCCCGTGCCAGTGGATGGAGGTAGGAACCTTGAGCCGGTTGGTTACCCGGATGGTGACCTCATCTCCCTCACGCAACCTCAGTGTCGGGGCCGGAATGGAGCCGTTGATGGTGGTCGCCATACGGATCACGCCGGTAAAGTTGACCGGTGTTTCGGCGACGACCAGATCAATCGATTGGCCGCTCAGCACGGGCGCGGTACCGGTGTGTGTCTGGTTCTCCAGACGGCCCCCTGCGTGCAGCAGGGCTGGAAAGCTTGCCAGCACACCGCCAGCCACCAGCCCCTGTACGAAGTGACGGCGTGTCGCACTAAACGTTTTCATCAATGCTCCAATTCAGCGATATCGTTTTTCATAACCTTGCCCTCGATCACATCAACCGTGGCGAAGTGCTTGTTGATGATACTGTCGTTTTCGAGTCACGCCCGATCTGACAGGCCGGCAACAGCGACCGGAATGCCGACTGCATCAACATAAGTAATGCCTAGTGTAATCAAGTTAACTGGCCCCCCCTGTCAGCCAGATGACCCAAACATTACATTAATGTAATCTGTGTGTAATCTTGCTGTGGGGAATAACCCGTTAGGTTGAAACAAAATGTGGAGGGCGAGACATAGATGCGACTACTCGTGGTCGAGGACGAAATCAAAACAGGCGACTATTTGCGCCAAGGACTGGCTGAAGCTGGATTTCAGGTTAGTCTGGTGCGCAATGGTCTCGATGGCCACCATCTGGCGATGACCGAGTCCTTCGACTTGATCGTGCTGGATGTCATGCTGCCCGACGTGGATGGCTGGCGCATTGTGCAGTCGCTGCGTGAAGCGGGACGTCAGACACCGGTATTGTTCCTTACCGCGCGCGACCGCGTGGATGACCGAGTCAAGGGGCTGGAGCTGGGCGCCGATGATTACCTGGTAAAACCCTTCGCCTTTGCCGAGTTGCTGGCACGGGTGCGCACCCTGTTGCGAAGGGGCTCGGCACCGCCTCTGTCGGATCAGCTCAAGGTGGCCGATCTCGTTCTGGATCTACCCAGGCACCGGGTCACGCGCGCCGGCCGAAAAATCAATCTCAGCCACAAGGAATTCTGCCTGCTGGAACTGCTGGTGCGCCGTCAGGGTGAGGTGTTGCCGCGTTCGCTGATCGCCTCGCAGGTCTGGGACATGAATTTTGATTCCGACACCAACGTGATCGACGTGGCCATCCGTCGATTGCGCGCCAAAATCGACGACGACTTCGAGCCCAGGCTGATCCACACGGTGCGTGGCATGGGTTACAAGCTCGATGTGGAAGCTGAAGATGATGGCGACTGAGCGGCGTCCGCTTTCGCTAACCGCCAGGGTCATGGTCTTTGTCGCGTTGGCCATCGGCATCAGCCTGGTATTGATCGGCAATCTGGTGCTCGGTGCCGTCGAGCGCCATTTCGCCGAGCAGGACGCGGACGAGTTGGTCGTGATCAACCAGGCGGTAGCGCAGACCCTGCAAAGGGTGGATGATCCGCTCCGGTTACCGGTGGCGTTGTCGCAGGCGGTGTCGGGACACCACGGTGTTTATTTTCAGGTGTGGAATGGCCGTGGCCAGTTGGTGTTCGCTACACCGGGGGCTGACTTCGCGCAGGCTATAGTAGCTTTTTCCCCCGTTAAGCGGATCCATGCCGATAACCTGGCTACTTGGCACTTTGACGGAAATGCCTATCGGGGTGTCGTCACACGGTTTGTCAGCGACAGCCGGGAATATCGCATTGCCACGGCGATCGGCATGGACTTCCACCTGCATTTTCTGCAAGGGTTTCGCCGCAGTCTCTGGATTATCATGTTGCTTACTGGCGGTGTGACTTTGCTAGCGGCGTGGTTTGGGGTACACCAGGGACACGCGCCTTTACGCGGTCTCTCGGACGAGATGCGCAGTATTCAGGCCGACCGATTGCATATGCGACTTGATTTTCGCAGCATGCCCCTGGAGCTACGGGATCTGGCCTCCGCCTTTAATCAGATGATTGAGCGACTGGAAGACAGCTTCACGCGGCTGTCGCATTTCTCGGCGGATATCGCCCACGAACTACGAACCCCGCTGACCAATCTCATCACCCAGACTCAAGTGGCGCTGGGCAGGGCCAGAACACTGGACGAATATCGTGAGCTCCTGTACTCCAATCTGGAAGAGCACGAACGCCTGGCCAAGATGGTTAACGACATGCTCTGGCTGGCCAAGAGCGACCACGGCCTGCTCAAACCGGTGCAGGTAACGCTGGATCTGGCCACCGAGGTCAGGGAGCTGTTCGACTTCTTCGGGGCGCTGGCGGAGGAAAAACATATCACCCTGTCTTTGGAGGGGCAGGCACCGGGGGTAATGGGTGATCGCGCCATGCTACGCAGGGCCATCTCCAACCTGCTGTCGAACGCCATTCGGCACACCCCGGCGGGCAAATGGATAAAGGTTCGATTGAGTAAAGCGGAGAATGACTCAGTATCGCTGAGTGTGATCAACCCCGACTCCGAAATTCCTGCACAGCACCTGCCAAGCGTGTTTGATCGCTTTTACCGCGCCGATCCTTCCAGAGCGCGCCAGAGTGAGGGTGCCGGACTCGGATTGGCCATCGTTCGTTCCATTGTTGAGGCCCATGGTGGTCGTGTCGAGGCAAGCTCCGACCGGCACGCCACCAGCTTCACCCTGTTTCTGCCCGTCCCGGAAGAGCGAAGCGCCTGAGCATGAGCGTGTCCAGCAAAACACGCCAGGCCCAATCGTGGCGAGGTGAGGTGGCCATGGTGCCGGGGCTCATCGCCTTTCGGGGTGAAGCTGGCGATAACAAGCCCCACAAACATTGGGCGCATCAGATTGTTGTGGGTCTGGGCAACCCGGTTGAGGTGCGCGTTGGCCATGCGAGTTATACCGGGGCGAGTCTATTGATCCCTGCGGGTACAATCCATCAGTTACAAACTGCCAGGGTGTTGTGCCTCTATGCCGATCCGACCCACAATGCCTGTAAAACCCTGCTCCCCCAGACGATGGCACAAAACATTTCCATTATTGAGATTGACGGCACGCGGCAACTCATCCAGTTAAGCAGCGCAGACGATCTGCAAGCTGCGCTTGAGGATTTTCGGAAAGCCTGCACCTGTGGCGACGTATCTGGCCTGGATAATCGGTTCCAACAGGTGGTGGAAGCGTTGCGATCCGAGTTAATGCTTGGACGGGAACCTTCCCGTACCGGCTTGGCTGAACTTGCCCACCTCTCATCGAGCCGATTCTCTCACTGGTTCAGCGAGCAAGCCGGCTTGCCGTTCAGGAGCTACAAGAAGTGGCTGAAGCTACTGCTGGCATTCGAACTCACCCAAAGCAGGTCGCTCACGGATGCCGCAATAACGGCAGGTTTTTCCGATCAAGCCCACTTTTGCCGTGCCGCGATGGAAGCGTTTGGCGTCAACCCTGCAACAATTAAACAGCTACTTTCGGAAAAATAGCTCTTTCGTTCAATTGTGCATTGCCTATTCATTGCAAAATGAGCGTTCTATGATGTTTGAGAGGTTTCCGGAATGAGTGCAATTCGATGGTTAATCAAGCTATTTTATCTGCCGGTTTTTCTGTTGGCCGGTAATGGCATTGCTATATACCTTGTAGGGTCAGGATACGCTGATGCCTGGTTGGCTTTATTACTATCCGGATTTGTGGGTCTGTCGTTCATTTGCGAAAAGGTTGTTCCCTATGACCCCACGTTCAATCTATCCCAACAGGATCAAGGCACAGACTTTATTCATGCCATCGTCAACGAATCACTCAATATACTTGGGCTTTTCATGCTTCCACTGGTTGGTCAGGCGTTTTCGCTGATAGACCTTTGGCCATCCAGCCTGCCGCTACCGTTACAACTGGTCGTGGCGATCTTGATTGCCGATATGGGTATTACCCTGGCTCATTTCGCCAGTCACCGATTCCATAACCTGTGGAAACTGCACGCCGTCCATCACAGCGCAAAGCGCTTGTATGGTTTTAATGGTCTGATGAAGCATCCACTGCACCAGTTAATCGAAACCGTAGCGGGAACCATGCCGCTGCTTTTGATGGGTGTGCCGCACGACATCATGCTGTTGCTGGTGGTGGCGGTAGTGCTCCAGCTACTTTTGCAACACTCCAACGTGGCGTATTTTTCAGGGCCGCTAAAGTACATTCTGGCGATCAACAGTGTGCACCGATTTCATCATCTGAACACTGCCAAGGAAGGCGATGTGAACTTTGGGCTGTTTACCACTTTGACGGACAGGATACTGGGAACAGCCTATTTTGACTCTTCCCGAAAAATTGCCATAAAAGATCTTGGCATTTCCTCGGAGCCCGATTATCCAAAGCATTATGCGAGTCAGTTGCTCCATCCTTTTAAGTGACAGAGCAGTATCATCCGGTTCGATTAAGTCAGTCCGATCCATTCATCGGGCTACCACAGCAGCGAGTCATCGTTTTGGTATCGGCCTGAATCGGTGGGCAAGGAACTGAACCGTAAGAGCAGTAAACGCAGCAGTCACCCGCTTTGGGTTTCAACAAGGTATGACACTGTTCGCACTCGTAGAACCATTGGCAGGCGTCGGTCGGCATAGTTTCCGTTTTTTTATTGCCACATTCCGGACAGGTCAATTCCGACTGTAAAATAACATTTGAAGTCATGGCTTTCCCGTTTCCACTAGGGTTGATGAATATCCGGCGTTGGTTGTCGCTTCAATTAGTTTCTCTGCGCTGGTCTGGGTATCCTCGAAAGTCACCACAGCCTGCTTGTGTTCATAGCTGACCTCGGCTTTGGCCACGCCATCAACCCGTTTAAGGGCTTTCTTGACCGTGATCGGACACATGGCGCAGTTCATGGTTGGCAGATCAAGGGTGATGGTCTGAGGTTTGGCCCAGCTGGACAGACTGGTGATGGCGAGTACAAGGGCTATTGTGATTTTGTGCATGATTTACTCTGGTGCTATTCAATGTCTGAGGCAATCAATGGGATCCAGTAGGTACTGGTAACAAGGACCAGCGCAATGATGCCTGTGATCCAGAAAATGATCTGTCGCCGCTTGCGCGTTTGCGGTATGGCGCAAGCGGTACCCGGTTCGCACGCTTCTATCGGGCGATGGACTTTCCAGCCCGCCCAACCAAAAAACAACAACACAATGGCAATAAAGATCGGACGATAAGGCTCCAGCAATGTCAGGTTACCGATCCAGGCACCGCTGATCCCCAGCGTCAGTAACACAAATGGACCGACACAGCAGAGGCCAGCGCCGATGGCCGCCATTACTCCACCGATAAGGGGCAGATTTGGATGGGTGAGTTTGTCATTTGCCGGCATGGCTGCTCCAAGCGATCATATCTATAGAGCTAGTATAAATGCCGTACTCAGGTACGGAGTCAATTCCAATTGATGATTACCCTGAATTGGGTTGCAAAGACTCCACTATCGGACAAGCTACGTTTTCGGGATTGATACGGCACTGGGTCACCATCTCCGCCAGCATTTGCTCCAGACGGCGAAGATCGTTGATTTTTGCCCGCACACTGGCCAGTTTACCTTCGGCCAATTCCTGGACTTCCGTGCAATGCGAGTCACCCAGTAATAGCAGGTTGTCGATTTCTTCCAGGGTAAAGCCCAGTTCCTGAGCGCGTTTGATGAATAAAATCCGGGAGAGAGTTGCCTTAGGGTAGGTCCGATATCCCTGCACCGGTTTGGCAGGTTGTGCGATCAACCCACGGCGTTCGTAGTAGCGGATGGTTTCGACGTTGACACCTGCTGCCTTAGCCAGCTGGCCAATGGTGTGGTTTTCGTTCATGACCAGAGCGCTCCCAGCGGGACAGCAAAGAGGTTGTCGCCAAATGCCGTCGTGTGATCGCCATCGTAGAGCAGGACACCCATTTTGAAGCGGTCGCCAGCCACACTTTGAAAACGTTTCAAGCCGGTAAAATCTTTGGAACTCAACGTCGCTGCTGCTTTGACTTCGATCGCGAAACAGTCGCCTATGGCGTTTTCGATGATCACATCGACCTCCACTTTATCCTTGTCCCGGTAGTGATAGAAACTCAACGGTTCTTCGATCCATACTGCCTGTTTTCGCAGTTCGTTGTAGACAAAGGATTCCAGCACCAACCCAAAATCACCGGGCTGCTTCAGCAGGCGTTCCCGGTTCAGGCCACGAACAGCGCACATCATGCCGGTATCAATGGAATGCAGTTTGGGCGTTTTCACCAACCGTTTGTATTCGTTGGAATGCCAGGCCGGCAATTGCTCCACCAGAAACAACTGCTCCAACAACGCCATGTATTTTTTAATGGTCAGTCGATCCAGCCCAAGTTTAGCGCCCAGTTCGGTCAGGTTAACCAGTTTCCCCGCATAAAAGGCGGTGAGTTTGAGTAACTTGGCCATCAAATCGGGGTGATCGATATGGGTCAGATCGCGAATATCCCGCTGGATCAATGTACTGACGTACTGTTGATACCAAGCGGTGCTTCGCCGCTCATTGGCACGTTGCAGAGGGTCGGGGAAACACCCCGTAATCAACCGTTGCAGTAGATGATCCCGCACACGAATGTCCTGAGCCGAAGGCGCTTCCTGGTTCAGTAGTTTGCTTAAAAAGCTGGGGGGTCGTCCATGGATCTCGCATTCGGAAAGCGTTGTCAGGCGAACCGACTCCATTCGGCCGGCCAGGGAATCTGATAGCCGGGGCAATAACAAGGCATTGGCGGAACCCGTCAGAAGAAAGCGACCTGCCGTGCGTTGTTCATCCACAGCCTGCTTAATGGAGACGAACAGTTCAGGCAGGCGCTGAACTTCATCGAGCGCAATTCGTTTCGGTGGCAGATTACGGATGAACCCGACGGGATCAGCTTGTGCAATTTCGAATTGGGCCTGATCGTCCAGGGTAATGTATTCCCAGTTTTCAGCGCCCATCTCACCAATCAACGCCTTCACCAGAGTGGTTTTACCGACTTGGCGAGGCCCCATCACAAAGACCACCGGAGTGTCGCTCAGCGCTTCTTTGACATTGATTTCAGAATAACGTGGGTACATAAAATAAGCGCTCGGCTAATTGATGGTTGAAACTCGTCTATTCGTTATTTTACCATCGTCTATTCGTGAATACAATGCCGTCTAATTGTTAGATACGACAATGGCGTCTCACGAATATAAAAACATCAATAAAAACAACGCTATAGGAGTAGTTGGCGTGACTGAGCCCAAGTGAGAATCCATGACAACCAAAGAGCAGTTCTTAACCAACCAGCAGCGATACCAACCGTTAATGCTGCCACAACGATTTTCCGACGAAGAAATGGTTCGCGATTGGACGCTGAGCCGACGCGATTGCCAGGTGGTCAACAAGTACCGTAAGCAATACCGTCTGGGATTTGCCATCCAACTGTGCGCCATGCGCCTCTATGGCCGGTTTCTTAACCAGCTCCATGATCTATCCCCCCGGGTAATCAGCTACCTGAGCAGTCAACTCGACCTCCCGCCCACGCTAACCGTGGACGTGCCCGAGCGGGAAGCGACACTATTGGAGCATCGGAATAACATCCTCAAGTATCTGGGCTTTCAACGGTTTGATGACAAAGTGGAAGCCGACCTGGATCGCTGGATAGAGAAACACGCCCGTCAGGGGCTGCTGCCGGATGAACTTTTTCACCGGGCAGAACGTTACCTGTTGTTGAACCGTATTATGTTGCCCGGACCCTCGACCATCGAACGGCAGATCATCCGTATTTGTAACCAGGTCCATACTCAGCTTTTTGAGCAGGTGTTTGATCAGATGTCCCCTGAACTGCGCGGTGCCATCGACGATCTGTTGCAAACCACGGACGGTAATCAACGAACCTACTTCAACCAACTCAAAGAGTATCCACCGGCCGCCAAAATCTCATCGCTGAAACGCTATTTGGAGCGCTATGACAATCTGGTGGCCACCGGCATTAATGAATTCGAGGAAAAGGTCATTGATACCGCTTTTCTTCACTACCTGTATCGACTGACCAAGCGCTACAGTGCCAAGGACATGAAACGCTTCAAAGACCACAAGCGCTATGCCCTGATGCTGTGCTTCCTGTTAGAATCCCGCAAGATCCTGCTGGATAACCTGGTCAAAATGCACGATCAGTACATGACGGAACTGTGCCGACAAACCAGAAACAGCCACGACAAAAAGCACAAGGAATTCCGCAAACGCCAGAAGAAAGCCATCGATGCTGTGCTCGATACCACGCATGTTTTGCTGGAATGGCCGGATGAACAGCCGTTGTACAAGAATGACTTATGGCAGCGTATTGACGAGAAACACTTGCTGGCCTCCATTGAGGATCTGCACATTTTTAAACGCCTGGAAGAACGCGGCTATTGCGATTTGTTGCTGACCCGTTACCCCAGTTTACGAAAGTATTTTTCCGACTTTATACGGTTACCGTTTGAAGTGGCGAAAGGTTCTGGGCCACTGATAAAGGCCATCCAGTTCGTCCGGCAGTTGGATGTCGGCGATCTGAAAAAACTGCCGGAGAATCCACCGATTGCGTTCATTCCCCGCGAGCTGCGTCGCAGCCTTAAAGATCAAACCGGCAACATCAATCGCAATGTTTGGGAAATGGGTCTTGCTCTCGCGATGAAAGATGCGTTGCGTTCCGGCGATTTGTATTTGCCACAGAGCAAACAACATGTGTCGTTCTGGGATCTGACCTTGAACGAGCCCAACTGGGATGAAACCAAACACACCGTCTATACCGAGCTACAGCAGCCTTTGCCGCACGAAGTGCGTTCCGCCATTTCAACCCAGTTCCACGAAGCGGTGTCAGCAGCGCAAAAGCGTTTTGGACTGGATAATTTCGCTGAGATACACAATGGCCGGCTGAAACTCAAGCGTGACGACAAGCTGGACATACCGGATAAAGTCAACCAACTGCAAAAGGTGATCGATGCGCATATGCCCAGCATACGCATCGAGCAACTGCTGATGGAGGTGGATCAAATGACGCATTACAGTCGTCACTTTGTCCCTATCCAGCATCACCAGTCACGGCCCAAAAACTTTTACAAAAGCCTGATGGCTGCCATTATTTCACAAGCCACAAACCTAGGCGTCGTGTCCATGAGTAACAGCGTCAATGGCGTTACTGTCGATATGCTAAGGCATATCCTGCAATACTATATTCGCGAAGAAACCCTGATCAACGCCAGTGCTGAAATTGTGAATCAACACCATGAGCTGCCGTTGAGTGCGGTGTATGGCTCCGGTACATTGTCCTCTTCAGATGCGCAACGCTTTAAAATCCGCGCCGACAGTCTGTTGGCGTCATACTATCCCCGCTATTACGGCTACTATGAAAAAGCCATCGGGATCTACACCCATGTATCCGATCAATATTCCGTGTTCAGCACCAAGATCATTTCCTGTAGCGCTCGTGAAGCCCTGTATGTTCTGGACGGCCTGCTGGAAAACAACACGATTCTGAAAATCCGAGAGCACACCACCGATACGCACGGGTACACTGAAATCGTCTTCGCCCTCTGTCATTTGCTCGGCTTCTACTTTATGCCACGCATTCGGGATCTGAAGGATCAGCAGCTATACCGTATCGACAAATCCGTCGATTACGGTGACCTCAACCATTTACTCACGAAAACAGCTGATTTGGCGATTATTGAGGAGCAATGGGAATACATGATGCGGGTGGTCATTTCTCTGAAACAAAAAACTGCGCCAGCACACGTCATCGTTCAACGGTTGACCAATAGTTCACCCTCCGATCGCCTCACCAAGGCCTTTACCAATCTGGGCCGGATCATCAAGACCGAATACATTCTGCGGTACCTGACTGACAAAGAACTGCGCCAAACCGTCCAGCGGCAACTAAACAAAGGGGAATACCGGCACAAACTGCCGCGCTGGATATTCTTTGCAGACCAGGGGGAATTCACCACTGGGGACTATGAGGAAATCATGAACAAGGCCAGCAGCCTCAGCTTTGTATCCAATGCCATTCTGTACTGGAACACGATCAAGATAAATGACGTGGTTGAGCAGCTCCGGCAGCAGGGAGAGAATATCGACGACGAGACCTTATCCCATATTTCGTTATTGCCCTATAAGCATGTGTTGCCCAATGGTACGTACTTTATTGAAGATGAGGGAAAGGGGTAGTTATTCGGAAACCTACGGTTACGCGGAGGGTCTGGGACTCAAAACCGTAGGTTTTCGTTCAAATGCCCCCGCTGGTCCTATTCGTACACCGGGGGCGAGCGAGTGGATTCCCGAGGAGTATCCTTCCGAACGCATTGAATATATCGCGGAGACTGGCCTCGCCCTATGTCACTTGCCGGCCGCTGAGCGCACGGGCTTGACTGCATACAGCCTGCATTTCCCGCATCATCATCAGCTCCCGGTGTATACCCTCAACGGCAAAGAGCGCATTCCTGACCCGGTGCTGCCGGAGTATGCCCACCCCGATATCGTGCCGTCAGGCCTTGGCAACTAACGACAGTACGGGGTGAGCTGCACAAGCCAGTTTCTACGCAGTGCCTGGTTTGTGCGACAATCTCAGAGCTGGCCGTCGGCGTCGATGAACTCCACTAATACCTGTTTCACGTACTGCTGGTCTTCTTCCGTCATCGTGGGGTGACAGGGCAGCATCACTCCAAACTCCATGATCTGGTCACAGTTGCCCAGGCCCTCCGGATGCACGCGATAGTCGCGGCCTTTCAACATGGGGTGCCGCGTGATGTTGCCCGAAAAGATCACCCGCGAAAAAATACCACTGTCTTCCAGATGCATTTGCAGCCGCTTTCGACTCCAGCCGGTTTCCGGACGAACCTGCAGCGGGAAGCATATCCAGGTCGTTTCAGTTTCTGGCAGCGTGGTCGGCACGATGAATTTATCGGCGTGTTCTGCGAAGAAGTCATAGTAGCCCTGGAAACGGGCATTGCGGAGTTTCCACAGCTCGTGAATACGGTTCATCTGCCCCAGGCCGAATGCTGCCCCGGCCTCGTTGGGTATAAAGCCGTAGGCCAGGTCTTCGAACAGGAACAGCGAGTCGTAGTCCAGACCGTCGAGCTTTTCCAGAAAGCGTCCATCGCTCTCTGCGACCTTGGTACCGAACATGTACTTCTCGGAAGAGCGGCCCCAGGCACGCAGCATGAGTGCCTTGTCCAGGTGCTCATCGTCATCGAAGAACACCATGCCACCATTGCCCAGCGCGGTAATGATGTGAAAAATGGAAAAGCTGGTGACCGATATGTCTGCACGGGTCGCCGTTTTCCTGCCGCGCAGGCTACCACCCAGGGTGTCACAGGAGTCGTGTACCAGTTGCAGTCCGTGCTTGTCGGCGAGGGCGCGCAGCTTGTCCCAGTCGCCGATGCCACCGACAAGGTCGGGCACCAGCATGGCCCTGGTGTTTTCCGTAACAACGTCTTCGACCCGGTCTGCGATCATCTGGTAGCTGTCCAGGCCCACATCGATGAACACAGGGGTATATCCAGCCTGGTAGATCGTCGCCACGTCGGTGGAAAATGTGAGGGCAGGCGTGATGACCTCTGAGCCCTGGGGCAGGTTCAGTAGTCGCATCGCGATCATCAGTGCAGAGGAGCCGGAATTAACCATGACACCGTGCTTTTTGCCCATGAAGGCCGCCACTTCGGCTTCAAATTCACCCACACGGGCGCCTGGGATCATACCGTTGGGGTCTTGCAGTACAGCATTCACTTTGGCGATTTCATCCTCGCCGAACATGGCACCGCCGTAACGGACTACGCGGGGTTCCAGTTTATCTGTCGCCATTTTTATTTCCTCTTTACGCAAGCATGGGAAGGGCAGTGAGCGCCTGAATCTGGGACATCGCACAAATTGCTGCGACACCGTGACAGAATACCGCCAATTAACTTAATATCAATTCAGTAAAAATCAGGGCAGTCCACCACCGGTTTAATATGTGATATCAGCTCGAATGATTTTGCTGAAAGAAGCGGAGCACAAGGGGCGTGCGATATGACGAAGGACAGACCGGCTCGGCGCGGTCGCCCCAAGGGCGAGGGGCGCCTCGGTGCGCAGACTCGAACGACGATTCTTGACGCCGCAGAGCAGCGGTTTGCGGATCTCGGTTATGCCGAGACCCGACTGCAGGATGTGGCGGCTGACGTCGGTAAGACAGCCCCGACCGTGGCCCACTTTTTTGGCCATAAAGAGGCACTGTATCGCGCGGTGCTGGAACGCATGGCGGTTGATTACGCCACGTATCTGGCCGAGCACGCGGCGCCTCCCGGCCGTGGCGAAGTTGAACGTATTCTTGCGACCGTTACCGCCTGGCTTAGGTTCATGCGCCGTCGGCCCGCCCAGTTGGGCCTGATCCTGCGCGACATGGCGGAGCGCCGCCTGCACCCACTCGGCGAGGCGACACTCACCCGTATCTTTGAGCCTTACAGTGTCCCGGTTCAGGAGCAAAGCCTGCGCGAGGAGGGTAGTGTAGTCTTCAACCTCGCCTGGGGCGGCGGCATTATTTTCATGGTGAGTGCGGCGCATTTCAGCGATGCGCGATTCGAGCTCGCGCTGAACACCCACCTCGGCGCACTCCGCCTTGCCCTGCAGGCAAACTTGCAAAAAAGCGATTGTGGCTGATGCGCGCTCACGCTGGTAACGCATACTACACCGCGGTGTCGCTTTTCCAGCGAGATGCCGCACCCGCTCGTTTTATAATTACACTCAACGGTGTGATTACATAAAGGAGAAACAGCATGTCCAGGCTTAAAGGGAAACGTATTATTGTCGTGGGCGCAGGTAGTGGTATCGGCGCAGCCACCGTGCGCCGGTTGGCCGGGGAGGGTGCCAGAGTCTGTGTTGCGGATATCAACACGGAGGGCGCGAACACTGTCGCACAGCAGGTTTGTGAGTCAGGTGGTGAAGCCTATCCGATCGCTATCGACCTCGCAGACAAGCGCACCGTGGATGAAGCCGTGGCGTTTTCTGTTGAGCGCCTGGGCGGATTGGACGGCGCACACATCAACGCGGCAGACCTGCGCGTCATTATGGAAGACAGCGACGCAGAAACTGTGTCACTCGATATCTTTGATCGAACCATTGATGTCAACCTGAAGGGGCATTTACTCTGCACCCGGGCGGTATTACCTCATCTGCTGGCTAACGACAGCGGTGCAATTGTCTACACCAGTTCCAGCGCGGCCGATGCGGGAGAGCCTGTTCGCCCTTCCTATGCCATGTCGAAGAGTGGCCTGAATGCGCTGATGCGTCATGTGGCCTCTTGCTATGGCGCCAGGGGCATCAACGCCAATTCTGTCGCGCCGGGGTTTGTGCTCACTGCAGAAATGGAAAGCAGCGGCCACTTGACCGACGATATCAAAAATTACATGTTGAGCAGAATCCCGGGGACGCGCCTGGGCTCACCCGATGACATTGCGGGCATGGTGGCAATGCTGTTGTCGGAAGACGGGCGCTGGATCAATGGCCAGGTTTTCAACGTGAACGGTGGTGCACTGATGCGCTAGCCCGTCAACACGGGATGTCAGCTGCCGCGTGAGCTGCAGCACCCTGACGCGGCGGCGGTAACGTCTCCAGCTATCTATTGGCGGGGTGCAGGCCCGCCAAGTGATACAAAATTTCGCAGGAGGGGCGCAATAAAAATGGGTAGCACACTCGCGACCCCAATCAGCAGCCAGCCATCCAACCCCGGATTCACCAGCGACAACACAGCGGCGAGTGGAGGGAGGTAGACGGCGGCGCCAACCAGCACACTGCATAACAACAGTGCGGCCCAGATCCAGGGATTGCCAGTAATCTCATTGCGGAAACAGCGGCCATTGTCTGCGCGGATGTTGAAGACGTGCCACATTTGCGCCAGGGCGAGGGTCAGGAATGATACCGTGACGGCTTTGGCACTATCAAAGCCAAGCAGCACACTGCCCACCGCCATCGCACCGAGCACAACAGTGGATATCAATACGGCATACAGCCCTATGAGCACCCAATGGCCGCGCATCAATACCCGTTCACTGGCGGGCCGCGGTGGCTGCTTCATGGCTTCTGGTGCGCCGCCTCCCACTCCCAAGGCCAACGCGGGGAACACATCCGTTACCAGGTTCAGGAATAGAATCTGTAGCGGTAACAACGGAAGTGGGGCGCCTGCAACTGTTGCCAACACCACAATCAGGACTTCGCTGATGTTACATGACATGAGGTAAATGACGAACTTGCGAATGTTGCTGAAGATCGCGCGGCCCTGTTCGATCGCCGCTACAATCGTGCGAAATTCGTCGTCTTGCAGCACCATGGCCGCCGACTCTCGCGCGATGGCGGTGCCCCGGATACCCATGGCTACGCCGATGTCAGCCTTCTTGAGCGCCGGAGCGTCGTTCACCCCGTCGCCGGTCATGGCGACAACGCGGCCAGCTCGCTGGTGCAGGTCTATCAACCGCAGCTTCTGCTCCGGGGTGACTCGTGCAAACACCCGGGCGCTCAACAGCTCGTCCGTATTTTCCTGCGTAAGTAGGGCGGTTAACTCCGCGCCATCGATAACCCGCGCGTTACCCTGCTGACCAACGATTCCCGTATCGGCGGCGATACGCCCGGCGGTTGCCGCGTGATCCCCCGTAATCATCACAACGTCGACTCCCGCGGTATGGCACTGGGCAATCGCCTCTTTCACGCCCTCGCGCGGTGGATCTTCCATACCCACCATACCCAAAAGTACGAGGTCGTTGTAGGGCGCATCCTGCTCCGCACCCAAACGGCGGTCTGCGACCGCGAGGGTGCGTAATCCGCGGGCCGCCAGGCTCTCTGCCCGCTGCAGCCAATGGTCGCGCCGTGCCGCATCCAGTTCGCGCTCTCCGCTCTCGACAAGCTCAGTGCGGCACAGTGGCAGCAGGCTCTCCGGAGCGCCTTTTACCGCCGTAAAAAAACCGTGTGCGTCTCGATGGATGGTGGCCATACGTTTGTCTTCGGCACTGAAGGGCTCTTCGCGAACCTCCGGTGTCGTGGCCAACAGGGCAGGGCGGTTGAGTCCCAGCTGTGCCGCGGCGACCAGCAACGCCAACTCTGTGGGGTCGCCAACGCCCTGGCTGTCTCCCTGTTGATCCTCACTCAAGGATGCATTGGAGCACAATGCAGCTCTCTCGAGCAGACGTCGCGCAGCCTTAGAGGCAGGCGCAGCATTCTCCCCTGTATTCCAGGAAATGTCGGTGTCACCCAGTAATAACGTGGTGACCGCCATGCGGTTTTCCGTCAACGTGCCGGTCTTGTCGGTCAGAATGATGCCCGTCGCGCCCAGGGTTTCCACCGCAGACAAGCGGGTGATCAGCGCATTGCGCCGGGCCATCCGCCACATGCCTCGTGCCAGGGCGATGGTGGCAACAATCGGCAGCCCCTCGGGAATGGCGGCGACCGACAGCGCAATGGACACTTCGACAGCGAGCGCGATGTCCCTGCCGGTAAGCACACCAATCACCGCCAACAACACCGCCATCAGCAGAACCAGCCAAACCAGGCGCTTACCCAGCGCATCGAGCCGCTTTTCGAGCGGGGTCTGCTGAGGGCGCGCCGTACTGACCTGGTCGAAAATTCGACCAAACTCGGTGTCCATGCCCGTGGCCACCACCAGTCCACTGCCGGTGCCGCGGGTGAGTGACGTACCGCCGTAGACAATATTGGGGCGTTCGAGCAGCGTTGCGTCCGGCGCTACAGGGTCTACATGCTTGCGCACGGGCAATGACTCGCCAGTCAGAGCCGATTCATCGGCCTGTAATTTACTCGCCTCGTGCAGGCGCAGGTCCGCCGGCACGACGTCACCGGCTTCGAGCAACACCACATCCCCGGGCACCAGGCCCGCGGTGGCGATGCGCTCGGGCCGCCCATTGCGCAAAACCGTGGTGTCCGTGTGCGCGAACTGCCTAAGCGACTCCATGGAGCGTGTCGCGCGCCACTCTGTAGTGAAACCCAGGGCCGTGTTGATGAAGATAACCACCCCAATCGCCAGGGCTTCTATAGCGTCTCCCATGACGAGCGCCAAAACCGTGGCCGCAAACAACAGGATGACGACGATACTGCGAAACTGGGCCAGCAAGATGGCCAGGGCAGGCCTCGGTTTGTTCTCCCGGAACACGTTCGCCCCGTAACGCTGTCGTCGCCTCTGGGATTCATCTGCAGCGAGTCCGTGCGACAGGTCTACCGCCAGCGCGTCAGCCACGCTTTCCGGTGCGTGCGTCCAGGGTTGTTGCAGCCGCGGATCTCCGCGGTTGATCTCAGGCCGCATGACCGGGCTCACTCGAGTTTCTCGTGCCAGAGAGGAAAGGGCTCGTCTGCTGAAGAAGGCCGACGGTCACTCGCGCTGGCTCGCGGCGAGCAACTTGTCCAGTTCGTTCGCGAAGCGCTGTTTATCCTGATTGTTCAATGCCGCAGGGCCGCCGGATTGGATACCACTGGAGCGCATCGTGTCCATGAAGTCACGCATATTGAGCTTGGGCTGGATGTTGTCCACCGTGTAGCGCTCGCCGCGCGCGCTCAGTACCAGCGCGCCTTTGGCTATGACTTCAGCGGCGAGGGGTATGTCCGCGGTGATAACCAGATCGCCGGCCTTCACGCGCCGCACAATTTCGTCATCGGCGACATCAAACCCGCTGGTTACCTGCAGCATGCGGATATTGGCGTCCGCTGGAACCGCCAGGGAATGATTGGCCACAAGGGTCAGTAGCAGGCCAGTGCGGCGCGCCGCTCGAAATAGAATGTCCTTCGCCATGCCAGGGCAGGCATCGGCGTCCACCCAGATATCCAGTTGATGTTACTCCTGTGACTGCGCGCAACCGAAGGGGCGCGACGCGACAAACCTGTCCTTATCACGAGCAGTGTATCCCAGCGTCAGATTCCGACGAAAGACACCGAGGGACGTTTCCGGAACAAGCGTAACGCGGAGTGGTGCTCAGAGGCCGTGACGGCGCCGAAGGGGCCAAACAGATTCAGGCTGTGCATAACTGTGTGCCCAAATGCTCAATTTAACATAATATATATTATACGCAGTTGTGGATTCTTTCGCCGAGAACAAATTTACCGTGTTTTGCAGGCTCTGGGGCCGTTTTCTGGCCCTCCGGCCAATCTCATGCAGCACCCAAAGCTACCTGTTGCCTTAGCGGTCGTCCTGCAAGCCATCGGGCCAGGGCTTTGCGCAAGCAATGACTGTCCGCATAATGGCGCAATGCCTCAACGCTCAAAGCCACCCGGTCCCACACTGCGCCAAGGAGACAGCACGGTGCACGCCGGCAACAGTTCTACCCCTGGGGATAGCTCGATGCCTGAGCTGCGCGTTCTCACTTACAATATCCACAAGGGCTTCTGCAGCGGTAACCGTCGCTTCATCCTCGACGGGATCCGGGAACGGATTGTGGAGTCCAGGGCGGATCTGGTGTTTCTGCAGGAAGTTCATGGCACGGCGCAGTTCAGTCCGCGGCGTCGGCAACGCTTCACCTATCCGGAAGAGCCGCATTTCGAATATCTGGCCGATCAGGTGTGGCCGCACTTCGCCTACGCGCGCAACGCCATTTACCGCAAGGGAGATCACGGCAATGCCCTGCTCAGCCGCTACCCGATTCTGGACTCCGAGAATATCGACGTTTCCCTGTTCCCGCGTTCGAGTCGCAGCATCCTGCACAGCGTTCTCGAAGTCCCTCGGCTGGGTACCCGACTGCACACCCTCTGTGTGCATCTCGGTCTGCTCGAACGCGAAAGACGCACGCAGTTGCAAACACTGGTGCGTCGCATAGAGGCTCACGTACCGCATGGAGAGCCACTTATTCTGGCTGGAGACTTCAACGACTGGCGACAGCGCGGCGCCCGTTACCTGGAGGCAAACCTGGACCTGCAGGAGGTTTTCATGACCTTGCGCGGACACCATGCGCGCACCTTTCCGGTATGGGCGCCGATGTTCCCGGTAGACCGGATTTACTATCGAGGCCTGCAGGCGGTCAGCTGCCAGCGATTGGGAGACGGCCACTGGCGCGACCTGTCGGACCATGCCGCCCTGCTGGGTTGCTTCACGCTCTAATTGGAGAATTTTTCATGCGCATAGCACTACAACACGACATACCGGGTCTTCTTGAACAGTTGCAGGGCCTTGACCCTGTCGTTGAAGCATTCGTGGTGCCCGGTGGCGACGGCCCACTGCAGCCCTTCGCAGCTGACGTGTTGCTGTGCACTGTGCGCGGGGGCGACCTCCCTGCCCTGATTACGGCATGCCAGGGACTGCGCTGGATTCACGTGTTCGGCACTGGCATTGATGGGTTCCCGCTATCACTGCTGGCCGATGACACAGTACTCACCTGCTCCCGAGGTGCGACCGCTACGCCCATTGCCGAATGGGTGCTAGCCACCATGCTCGCCCGGGAGAAGCAGTTGCCGGAGCGCTGGCTCAAAGAACCCCCTGCTTCCTGGTACGCCGCGGACCTCGGCTGCCTGGAGGGCAAAACCCTGGGTATTGTTGGTTTTGGCGCCATTGGTCAGGCGGTTGCACGGCGCGCGCTGGCATTTGATATGCAGGTTGTGACAACCGTTCGCCGCCACCGAGAGAGCCCCATGCCCGGCGTGCGACTGGTCGAACAGCTCGACAGCCTTCTGCCGCAAGCGGATCACCTGGTACTCGCCCTCCCCGCCACGCCCGAGAGCGACGGCCTGATCAACGCACAGACGCTGGCAGACCTGAAGCCCGGCGCACATCTGGTGAACGTATCGCGTGCGAGCCTGGTCGACCAGGGCGCGCTGCGCACGGCGCTGGACACTGGCCACCTTGCTTGCGCCTCGCTGGATGTTGTCGACCCGGAGCCCCTGCCCGCAGGTCACTGGATCTACAGTCACCCCGGCATCCGCCTCAGCGCACATATTTCGTGGAGTGGCCCCAATATGACTGAGCGCCTGCTCGCCCCCTTTATTGCCAATGTACAGGCATTTTCCCGCGGTGAGCCGCTGCAGGGGCTGGTCGACAAGACTGTCGGCTACTGAGCGCAACAGCTCGGGAGGTGTACGCGCAAAGTCTCAACAGAACAGCTATCATGTAGGCCAAGATCACATTCCTCTGGCTCACAAGGGCACCCTATGAAAATTGGCATCCTGTCGCGCAATCGCAGGCTCTACTCCACTCGTCGACTGGTGGAGGCGGCAGCAGCGCGCGGCCATGATGTCAGCGTGATCGACGTGCTCAAGTGCTACATGAACATCACCGCGAATGATCCCACCGTGATCTACCAGCACTCCGCGGAGCGGGTTGAAGCACTGGATTTCGAGGCCGTCATCCCGCGCATTGGCGCCAGCATTACGTCTTACGGTTGCGCCGTGTTGCGCCAGTTCGAGGTGGGACATGTATATTCCCTGAACGAATCGATCGCCATTACCCGCTCCCGCGACAAACTGCGCGCCCACCAACTGCTCGCGCGGCGTGGCATAGGCCAGCCTGTCACCAGTTATGCCCACTCGGCGCGGGCAACGGACAAACTGATCGAGTCAGTCGGCGGGGCACCGCTGATCCTCAAACTCACCGAAAGCACCCATGGGAATGGCGTGTTGCTCGCAGAAACCAAGAAAGCGGCAGAAGCACTGATCAATGCCTTCCGCGGCATCGGATCAGATTTTCTGGTGCAGGAATTCATCCGCGAGGCCGGTGGCTCGGATATCCGCTGTTTTGTGGTGGGCGACAAGGTGATCGCTGCCATGCAACGCAAGGCAGTAAAAGGCGAATACCGCTCCAACCTGCACCGCGGCGGTACCGCCGAAGTGATCAAACTGCGGCCGGAAGAGCGTCGCCTGGCGGTAAAGGCAGCGCGGGTGATGGGGCTGGACCTGGCCGGCGTGGATATCCTGCGTTCCAATCACGGCCCACTGGTCATCGAAGTGAACTCTTCACCCGGTCTGGAAGGCATCGAGAAGGCCACCGGTATCGATATTGCCAGCAAGATTATCGAGTATCTGGAAAAGGACGCCCTAGCCGGCCCCAACAAGCCCACTGGCAAAGGCTGAGGCCTGCCGTCAAGCTACTCTGGCGGGTACTTGGGCAGGCGCAGGTCGAAAAGAATCGCCGCGACGCGCAAGCTGAATGCCGCGGCCACCGCCAGCGGCAGTGCCACCTCCCGCGCCCAGGGTTGCGACTCCAGCGCCACATAGCTGACCGCCCCCAGCGCCGCTGCCGTTACGTAGATATCGGGCTCAAGCAGCACCGGCGGGCGGCCCAGCAGTCCGTCGCGAATCAGCGAGCCGAATGTGGCCGTCATCATGCCCATACCAATGGCGACCAGAAGCGGCGCATCGAAGGCCAGTGCTTTCTGGGTACCCAGCACCGAAAACAGGGCCAGTCCCAGCGCATCGGCCCACAGCAATACACGGCGCAGTGACACAAACAGGTGAGCGAGAAACCAGGTGGCTACGCCGGCGCCAATGCACATCCACAGATACGCCGTATCCCCGATCCAGAACACCTCTCCGGTGTGTAACAGCAGGTCACGCAGAGTGCCGCCACCGATACCCGTGATCGTTCCAAACAGCAGAAAGCCCAGAATATCCAGGCGCTTTTCCGCGGCGGCCAGCGCACCGCTGATGGCAAACACCCCTACCCCAATCAGATCCAGGCTGTAGATGAAGCTGCTTATATCCATGTGAAGCCGTCGGTTCGGTACGGGAGGGCGCACAGTATGCGTGCTATCATCGCTCTACACCAACCCTGAGTCAGCCTGACCATGCTCAAAAACCCCTGGTATCTATCCCTGCTGTCACTGGTGGCGGTACTGTTGATCATTGCAGTGCTGGCCTGGCTGACCACCGAGCCCGAGCCAGACCCCTGCAGCGCGCTGAATCAGGACGTGGGAGCCGCCGTGCTCGCGGATGAATCCGGTGATCAGGACGCGCTGGTGAACCGCGCCATCCTACAGCGGGGTGACTGTGAACCTGCGCAGTAATGGTTTGCTCGCCATGGTACTCGGGCTGCTTAGCAGCGCAGCCGCCGGTGCAGAGAGTCTAGCCAGCCAGGCACATCAGCTGATCCAACAGCGCTGTGTGGTTTGCCACGCCTGTTACGACGCACCCTGTCAGTTGAAAATGGAAGCGCACGAAGGGCTGGTGCGGGGCGGCAGCCAGACGCTGGTGTACGACTCCACGCGCCTGCTTGCGGGCGACCTCACCCGCCTGTTCGATGACGCGCAGGGTGAACGAGCCTGGCGCAAGAAAGGGTTTTACCCCGTCCTCAACGCGTCAGAGCCCGCTGCCGGCGTGCTGCGCCGCATGCTGGATTTGAAGCAGGCGAACCCCCTGCCGCCCAACGGCCCGTTGCCCGAGGGCTTCGACTTTCGCCTGCACCGCGATCAGCAATGTGCCAAACCGGGCGACTTTGACCAGTTCGCCAGTGAATTCCCCCTGTGGGGAATGCCTTATGGCCTGCCCGCACTGCAACCGGACGAGCACGCCACACTGGTTAGCTGGCTGGACGCTGGAGCGCCGGCCCTTGCACAGGAACCGCTCTCTCCCGCATTACAGACAGAACTCGCGGCCTGGGAGCAGTTCCTGAATGGCGACGATAACAAATCACGGCTGATGGCGCGGTATGTTTACGAACACCTGTTCCTGGCGACGCTCTATTTACAGGCAGATGACCGCCCGCGGTGGTTCAGGCTGGTGCGCTCAGCCACGCCGCCGGGGGAGCCCATCGATCTACTAACGACCCGGCGCCCCTTTGACGACCCGGGTCGCAAGACGTTTTTTTACCGCCTCCAGGCGATGCCGATCATCGTGGCCGCAAAAAGCCACCAGCCCTACCGGTTTGATGCCGAGCGCCGCGCCTGGTATCAGTCACTGTTTCTCACGCCCGACTATGCGGTCGCCAAGGTGCCCGGCTACGACGAAAACACGGCCGGCAATCCGTTTACAACCTTTGCCGCTCTGCCCGTGCGCTCGCGCTATCGCTTCCTGCTGGAGGAAGCCGAGTTCACCATCATGAACTTCATCAAGGGGCCGGTATGTCGTGGGCAAATTGCCCTGAATGTGATCGATGACCGCTTCTGGGTGATGTTCATGGACCCGGACGAACTCGACCCGGAGCTGGACGGCGCTTTTCTCGAGCGCGAGGCCCGCAACCTGCGACTGCCGGCTGCACGCACGGGTACAGTGATCGATTTGCTCGAATGGCGCCGCTATGCGCGTGGCCACGCCCGCTACATGCGCGCCAAAGCGGACTATCTTGAGCGGCAGTACGTGGAGCAGGGTCGCCGGCCTGGCCTGGAGGTGATCTGGGATGGCGATGGCGACAACCCCAATGCGGCACTGACCATCGCGCGCCACGTGGACACCGCTTCAGTCGTCAAGGGCTTCGTGGGCGAGACGCCGAAAACCGCATGGCTCATCACTTATTCTCTGCTGGAGCGCATTCACTACCTGCTGGTGGCGAACTTCGATGTCTACGGGGCCGCCTCGCATCAACTGGAGTCACGGCTGTACATGGACTTCCTGCGCATGGAGGGTGAGCTTAACTTCCTCATGTTCCTGCCGGCAAACCGGCGTCAGGCACTGTGGGAGTACTGGTACCGGAACGCCCCCGATTCGGCCCGCGAACACCCTTTCGTACGCAGCGACGCGATGCAGCGAGAGACCAGCCTGAGCTTCACCTCGGAAGATCCGAAAGCAGAATTCCTGGGCTGGATGCGCGAGCGCCTGCACGGGGCGCAGGCGCCGTCCTTTGACTACCGACGCACCGCCAGCGCGGAAATGGCAGCGGCCTTCGAGACCCTGATAAGCGCGCGCGGTGAGCATAACAGCTTCCTGCCCGCTGTGAGTTTCGTGAACGTCATCGGGCCGGGGCGTGATGAAGTCTATTCGCTGTTGCACGATGCCGGTTACAGTAACATCGCACAGCTGTTCCGCGAGGAAGAACGCCGCCTGCCGAAAGAGGACGCGGTTACGGTAGTTGCCGGGCTTATCGGCGCCCACCCCAACCAGTTTTTCCAGGTACACGAAAAACAGGTGCCCCTGTTCGTCAACGATATCCTGAGCATGCAGGCGGAAGAAGACTTCCAGCTATTGCGCCAGCGCTACGGGGTACGGCGCAATTCGCCCTGGTTCTGGTCGGTCAGCGACCGCCTGCACACACTTTACCGAGAACAGGACGGGCTGGCCGCGGGCGCGCTGGATTACAATCGCTACCTGGGCTACTAGAGCGTGCCGCGGCGCCTAGACGTGGGGCCCGCGGTTGTATTGCCACAGCTTCAATAGACCCCGCTCGACGGCGCCTTGTGCCGCCATGCCCAGCTTGTCTTGCCAGTTCTTCCGCTCCACGTAAGACACTTCGAACACGTCCCGCTCCTCCAGCTGGGCCTGCACAAAAGCATCACTGGTCTGCACCGCGTCGACTAGGCCCATCGCGACCGCCTCACGCCCATACCAGACCTCGCCAGTGGCGACCTGCTCAATATCCAGCGAGGGCCTGTTTTCGCTGACGAATGCCTTGAACAAGCTGTGGGTTTTCTCCAGGTCTTCGATAAACTTTTCCCGGCCCTTGTCGGTATTTTCGCCGAACAGGGTCAATGTGCGCTTGTATTCCCCCGCTGTGAGCAGCTCGAAATCGATATCGTGCTTTTTCAGCAGCCGGTGGAAGTTGGGCAATTGTGCCAACACGCCAATGGAACCCAGAATGGCGAACGGCGCGGCAATGATGCGCTGGGCAACGCAGGCCATCATGTAACCGCCGCTGGCCGCCACTTTGTCGACGGCCACGGTCAAATGTGCGCCTGCATCGGTAATCCGCTGTAGCTGACTGGCGGCAAGACCGTAGCCGTGTACCATGCCGCCCGGGCTCTCCAGGCGCAGCAGAATCTCATCGCCCTCGTCCACATGCGGCAATACAGCGGAAATCTCCTCGCGTAGCTGGTCACAGGCACTGGCTTTTATGTCACCATCAAAATCCAATATAAACAACTTATTACGGTGCTTTTCTTCAGTTGATTCTGACTTTTTGGCGCGCTTCTTGGCAGCTTTGGCTTCGGCCTTTCTCACTTTCTGGCGGGCCTTTTCAGCCACTTTCTGCAGCGCCGGGTCGGTCATGGCGGTGCGCATCGCGTCGGCGATGTCCTTGTACTTGTCATTCACCTTATGGATTTCGATGTGCCCTTCTGCCCGCGCCTTGTGGCGCTGGCCGAGCGCCACAAGGCCCGCGACCAGCAGGAGTGCCGCAATTACGAAGGTAAGTGTCTGGGCCAGAAAAAGACCGTACTGATAAACGTGCTCCAAGGGGTTACTCCCGTGTTAGTTCGCTGATGTAGTGACGAATGAGTTGCCCTGCAATGGAACTGGGCGGCGGTACCTGCGGCAGTGCACTGTAGTGGAACCAGCGTGCGTCGGCGATCTCGCCCGGCTCACAAACGATGTCGCCTCCCGCATAGTCGGCGAAATAGCCGAGCATGAGCTGGCTGGGAAAGGGCCAGGACTGCGACCCGAAGTAGCGCAGCCGCGTCACCTCCACACCCACTTCCTCGCGCACCTCGCGGTGCAGGGTATCTTCGGCGCTTTCACCCGCTTCAATAAACCCGGCAAGGGTGCTGTACATCTTGCCCGGGAAATTGGCATTGCGCGCCAGCAGGAGTTCCTCGCCGCGGGTCACCAGCGTGATCACGCAGGGATTGATGCGGGGGTAGTTGATGGTCGCACAGGGCGTGCAGCGCATGGCGCGCTCGCCGATATCCACAACCATCGCGGCACCGCAGCGCCCACAGTACTGGTGGTCGCGCTCCCAGGCCAGCAGCTGTGCCGCGCGCCCGGCCAGTGCGAACAAGCCATCATCAACCCGGCCCAGCAACTGATACAGGCTGCCACGCACGAAACGCATGGGGTCCGGCTCAATGCCGGCATCAATTTCCACTGCGAAACACGGGCGGCCGTGCCAGTAGCCAAGGAACTGCTCGCGCACCACCAGCCAGCCCAGTTGCTGCAGCTCAGCGCGGGGCAGCAGGGGTTCCGTGTGCATGTCGCTCACCAGCTGCCCGCCCTGGAACACCAGGTGCAGCGCGCCTTCGATGGATTGCGGCGCGCGATTGTGAAATTCAACACTCATGCTGGAAAAACCTCCCGCCAGACCACCCTGCCACCACTGCTCCGCTCAATCGCCTCCAGCTGAGCTTCGTGTGCCGCGAGCTCCTCTGCGCTGGCCCTGATCACCGGCAAAGGCTGGCGCTGGGCGGGCAGGCGCCGAATCCCCTCGCTGTGGCCACTGCCGCCCTCCTCGCCGGGACCGTTGTCGGCAAGCTGAAACGTGGTCTGTCCACCGGTCATCGCCAGGTAGACATCCGCCAGGATTTCGGCGTCCAACAGGGCGCCGTGCAAATCGCGCTGGGAATTGTCCACGGTGTAGCGGTTGCACAGCGCATCGAGGTTGTTGCGCTGCCCGGGATGGCGCCGGCGCGCCATGACCAGGGTGTCGGTGACCGTACACCACTGGTCAAGCCCCGGGTGATTGTCATCCAGCCGTCGCAGTTCCGCATCCAGAAAGCCGAGATCGAAGGGCGCGTTGTGGATGACCAGCTCCGCGCCGCGCACGAACTCGAGGAAATCTGCGGCCACCTGTGCAAATACCGGCTTGTCGGCCAGGGATTCGCGGGTAATGCCGTGCACCTCTATCGCGCCCTGGTCAATGTCGCGCTCCGGATTGATGTAACGGTGGAAATGGTTTCCCGTCAAACGCCGGTTGACCAGTTCCACGCAACCAATTTCGATGATGCGGTGCCCCTGGCTGACTTCCAGGCCAGTGGTCTCTGTGTCCAGTACAATCAGTCTCACAGTGTGCTTCCGTTGTTCAGGTTTTATGTAGTAGCTCGTCGATACCCCGATTGGCCAGCTGGTCGGCAATCTCGTTTTCCCGATGACCGCTGTGGCCTTTGACCCAGTGCCACTGAATACGATGACGCTGGTTCTGTTCATCCAGCGCCTGCCAGAGATCGACATTCTTGACCGGCTGGCGTGCCGCCGTCTTCCAGTTTTTCTGCTTCCAGTTGGGAAGCCACTTGGTAATACCGTCGCGCACATACACGGAGTCCGTGGTCAGGTTGACCTCGCAGGGTTCCTTGAGCGCGCGCAGGGCCTCAATGGCGGCCTGCAGTTCCATGCGGTTATTGGTGGTTTCCGCAGCGCCGCCATACAGCTGCCGCTCACGGCCCGCAAAGCGCAGCAGTGCGCCCCAACCGCCTGGCCCGGGGTTCCCGCGACAGGCGCCGTCGGTGAATATTTCAACCTGCTTCACGCTGCGTGGTCTCCACGTGGTGCTGCCGCTGGCTTGGGCACCGTCAGCCCGATCAAGCGCGGGCCCGGCCGCGAGCGACGCACCGACAACACGCGCCCGCCCACCTGCTTGACGGCGTGCACCAGGTAAAGCTCGCCAAGCGGCAAGGGTATTTTCTGGCTCCACTGATTGGCCTGCTGCGCGTAGCGGGCGATACGCCCCTGCCCTGCCACGGGTAACGGGTGCAGGTAGCGCAGCGACTGGGTTTCCAGGCCCAGCAGGCGCAGCCAGTCCAGCAACCTGCGAGCGCTTACGGGCGACAGCGCCTGCCACAGGGGGTGCCCCGCGAGGCCCCGCAGCCGGCGTACACCGCACCCTGCGGCCAGCGGGTTGAAACCCACCAGCAATAGCTGCCCGTGGGGCGTGAGCACGCGCTGTAACTCGCGCAGCACTTCGTGCGGCCGCTGGGTGAAATCAAGGCTGTGATGCGCAATCACGACATCTACGCTGTCGCTTTCTATCGGCAACTCGTCGTGCTGGGCAATAAGGGAAACCGCTGCCCCGTGCGCTGGCGCCAGATAGGCGCGGTGCCTGATGCGGCTATTGCCATATAGAGGCTGATCGCGGGTGTGGCCAATCTGCAGGAGATGGTAGCCAAAGGCGGTTTCCAGCAATGGCTCCAGGGCCTCCTGCACCGTTGCGTGCAGGTGCCGGGTGGATTCCCTGGCGTACCAGGATTCCAGTTCGGCCAAAATATCGCTACACTCGCCCATCAGTTCCCGTGGCCGCTCATCGGCACTCGCTTGAATCAGCGGCCATGTTAATGCATTTGAAGGGGTTTTGAACGTCATCCATGCTGGCAATTGAACCGATACCGGCCTTCAACGACAACTATATCTGGCTGCTTCAACACGGCGAGCAGTGTGCCGTAGTTGACCCGGGCGATGCGGCCCCCGTGCTAAGCCTGCTACGCGCGCGCAATTTGCAGCTGACTACAATCCTCATTACGCACCACCACTTCGACCACGTGGGGGGGCTGCCCGAGCTCATTGCGAATGCGCAGCCCGTTGTGTATGGCCCCGACAACCCTGCAATTACCGGTATTACGCACGTGGTTGGCGAGGGCGATTCCGTTTCCGTGTTTGGTCGGGATTTCACAGTCATTGCCGTGCCCGGTCACACCCTTGATCACATCGCTTTCTTCAGCCCCGGCGACGACCCCCTCCTGTTTTGTGGTGACACGCTTTTCGCCGGCGGCTGCGGACGCATGTTCGAGGGCACAGCCCCCGTGATGCACGCTTCCCTGTCGGCGCTGGCGGCTTTGCCAGCCGAGACCCGGGTGTATTGCGCGCATGAATACACGCAGGCCAACCTCCGTTTCGCGCTGGCGGCCGAGCCGGGCAACACGGCACTGACGGAACGGGTAAAGGCCGTTGCCCGACTACGCGCACAGGAGGAGCCCAGCGTACCCTCATCCATCGCTGCTGAACGAGCTACCAATCCCTTCCTGCGCTGCGCTGAACCGGCGTTGATTGCCTCCCTGCAACGCGAGGGAAAATGGCAGGGTGATGCACCCGCATCCGTCTTCGCCGCGCTCCGATCGTGGAAAGACTCGTTTTGACAAAACATTTAATAATCAAAAACTTAAAAATCATAGTTATAGTAATTTCTGCACTTTTTGCACTGGCAGGCTGCCAGACCCTGCCGCCCGGGGAGACCGCCGATGCAGCGCGTCCTGCCGCCAACGCCACCACGCAGGCGGGCCCCGCCCGGCGCAGCGTTGAAAATCGTGCCACCCGGCTACCCCACAGCAACCCTGACGACTTGTGGGGCCGGCTGCAGCATGGCATGCAGTGGCAAGTACCCGAGAACGCCCAGGTGGCGGACGCACGCACCTATTACCTGCGTCAGAAATCCGGGCTGCAGCGGGTACTTGCGGAACGCGGTGAGCTCTACCTGCACTTCCTTGTCGAAGAGGTCGAGCGTCGTGACCTTCCGCTCGAGTTGGCGCTGCTGCCTCTGGTCGAAAGCCAGCTGAATCCTTTCGCCGTGTCATCCCAGCAGGCCGTTGGCCTCTGGCAAATCATGCCCAGCACCGGAAAAACCCTGGGCGTCACCAGCGACTGGTGGTTTGACGGCCGCCGGGACCTGCGGGATTCCACCCGTGCTGCCCTGGACTACCTGGAGTATCTGTATGCCACCCTGGATGGCGACTGGCTCAACGCGCTCGCTGCCTACAACGGCGGCATCGGCCGGGTCAGCCGGGCGGTGGCGAGCAATGCCGCTCGTGGCCGGCCAACCGACTTCTGGTCCCTACCCCTGCCGCGGGAAACCCGGAATTATGTACCGCGCCTGCTGGCCCTGAGCACCCTGATCGCCGAGCCGGAGCACTGGGCCGTCAACCTGCCACCGCTGCAGAATCGGCCCGCATTTGTCGCCGTACCGACGGGTGGGCAGCTGGAGCTCGGTCGCGCAGCACAGTTGGCAGGTGTTCCGAAAGCCCGGCTGCAGGCGCTCAATCCCGGCCACCTGCGCTGGGCAACAGCGCCTCATGCCGGCGACTTGCTTGTGCCGCCAGACCGTGCCACGGCATTTCAGCAGCAACTGGCACAGCTGTCTGCCGAGCAGCGCGTACAGTGGGATCATTACCGGGTGCGACGGGGTGACACCCTGAGCCGTATCGCCCGGCTGTTCTCCACCCGTGTAGACCTGTTGCGCGCCGCCAATAACCTGCACAGCAATTTCATCCGGGAAGGCGCCACACTGGTGATTCCCCGTGGTGACGACAGCGCCCTGAGCATCGCCAGCCGCAGCGGGACGAAAATTCCCGAGGCGAGGGACTACAAGGTGCGCCCCGGCGACTCGCTGTACCGCATTGCCGGACGTTTCAAGGTGCGAGTCGAGGACATTGTCGCCTGGAATGCCCTGAATGCCCGCGCCCCCATCTTTCCCGGGCAACAGCTGACACTCTATGTCGGAGACGGTTGATTCCGCGACAGCGGGCACACCTCAGCTCTGTCAAACGCCGCTGGGCGACTTCCCTCTACAACGCTACCCGGCCCGGCGCAAGGAGTTACTGCAAGCCTGGTGTGGCGCAGACCTGTTGTTGCTTGAGGCCGTGGCGCAGATGCGGCCTCGCCCCACGTCAGCGCTGGTTGTGAATGATGAGCACGGGGCGCTCTGCACCGCACTCTCGGCCAGTGGCATCGCCACGACGCTGTGGACCGATTCCGCGCTAGCCGCCCGAGCCACAGCGCTGAATACCGCGAACAATAGTGTGCCAGCGGTTGATGTGGTCTGGAGCACCGAGCGCCCGCCCGCCGCACCCGACATCGTGCTGCTGCGCGTGCCCAAGCAAAAAGCCCTGCTGCGCCAACAACTGGCGACACTCGCCGGCCTGTTACCCGCCGGGGCCCCGCTGCTGGCAGCCGCCATGGACAAACACACACCAAAGGGCCTGAACGAGGAGCTACGGCACTGGATTGGCTCCCCGCACCGGGAGCACGGCCAGCACAAGGCGCATCTGTGGCGTGCACAGCGCGCTGCGGAGCCAGTGAGCGCAGCGCCTGAACCCGGCAACGACTATCCCAGCGACGCGCTCGGTATACCGCTGTACGCCCTGCCCAACGTGTTCAGCCGCGAGGGACTGGATATCGGCACGCGGTTTCTGCTCGACCAGTTACCGACGTTGCGGCCCGTGTCGTGCGCGGTAGACCTGGCTTGTGGCAACGGTGTCATCGGCCTGGCTGCGCTACAGGCCGGGCTCGCCACAACCGTGTGGTTTTGCGATGAATCGGCGCAGGCCATTGCGTCGGCGCGCGTCAATGCCGGGCGCCTGCTAGCATCGACAGCAGACCAACAGACACGCTTCTTGCACGGTGATGGCCTGCTGGCCTGGACGGCAGAAGCGCCCGAGCTGGTGTTGTGCAACCCCCCGTTTCACGCACAACACACCGTGGACGATTTTGTCGGACGTCGCCTGATTCTGCAGGCGGCTCAGGTGCTGGCGCCGGGTGGCGCACTGTGCCTGGTGGCCAACCGCCACCTCGACTACCGCAGCGTCCTGCAAACGGGCTTCAAGCAATGGCGGGTTCTAGCCGAGAATCGCAAGTTTCGCGTCTATCTCGCGGAGCGCTGAGCCGGGTATGACTTGTTGGACAACGGCTGGCTTGTTCCGCGGCCAGGCTGAACCGCGCTGCTGCAGGGCGAGGCATCTTGCTAAAGTTACGGCAATTCAACAATAAAACTGACGGAGTTTCGCTGTGAAGTTTGTCCTCTCCACCTCGTTCAGCACGGTTTCACACCTCACCGACATCGCGCCGGTCGCCGATGAATACGGCTGGGAGGCGATGTCCTTTTCCGACCACGTGGTGCACCCGGAGAATATCAGCCAGCCCTACCCTTACACCGAGGACGGCAGCCGGCGTTGGGGCGCATTCACCGATTGGCCCGACCCCTGGGTGGTCATTGGCGGGCTGGCAACCATCACCAAGCGCTTGCGCTTCACCACCAATATCTTCGTGCTGCCCATGCGCAACCCCTTCCTGGTGGCCAAGGCCATCAGCACCGCAGCGATTATGTCCAACAACCGGGTGACACCGGCGTTCGGCGTGGGCTGGTCTGCGGATGAATTCGCCCTGATGCAGCAGGACTTCAAAACGCGCGGCAAGCGCACCGACGAAATGCTGGAGATCATGCGCCTGCTCTGGACGGGCGACATGGTGGAGTACCACGGTCAGTACTACGATTTCGACCGGCTGGAAATGAACCCCGCGCCCAGTGCCCGCGTTCCTTTCTGGATCGGCGGCATATCCGACCCGGCCATGCGGCGCGCGGCACGCCTTGCCGACGGCTGGGTCACCGACCTGCAGCCGTCGAGCGAGATTATCGAGAGCATTGAGCGCATACGCCAATGGCGCCGGGAGTATGGGCGGGAAGACGAGCCCTTCGAGGTGATGGCTACACCCAATGACGCCTGGGACGCTGCCGGGTATCGGCGTCTGGAAGACGCAGGCGTCACCCATATCCTCACCATGCCCTGGATGTTCTATCACGGCGAAACGGAGGATGTCGCACTGAAGATCGATGGTGTGAAACGCTACGCTGACGAGGTTATCGCGCCGCTATCCTGAGGGCAGCGGTCACTTTCTGTTCAAAACCCTGACGCTGCTATAGAATGCTTCGCCGCAGCGGGCTGCTACGCGCCCGCCAGAAGCCCGCAATCAGGTAATGCGCAATGAGTCATACCGAAGTCTACAACGTCAACGTCGCTTCACAGGACGTACTGATCACCCCGGCAAAACTGAAGCAGGCGCTGCCCATGAGCGCCGCTGCGCACGCGCAGCTCGCCAGCAGTCGCGAGGTGATCGAGAATATCCTCGACCGCAAGGATCACCGCCTGTTCGTAGTCGTCGGCCCCTGCTCAATACACGATGTGGATGCTGCACTGGAATACGCCGGGCGTCTCAAGGCGCTGGCGGACGAACTTCAGGACAGCCTGTACATTGTCATGCGCGTGTATTTCGAAAAACCACGCACCACGGTGGGCTGGAAAGGCCTGGTCAACGACCCCTACCTGGATGATTCGTTCAAGATCGAAGAAGGCCTGCACATCGGTCGCAAGCTCCTGCTGGATATTCTCGAACTCGGCCTGCCCACAGCCACCGAAGCGCTGGACCCGATCTCGCCGCAGTACCTGCAGGACCTGATCAGCTGGTCGGCGATTGGCGCGCGCACCACGGAGTCGCAAACCCACCGCGAAATGGCGAGTGGCCTGTCATCCGCTGTCGGCTTCAAGAACGGCACGGATGGGGGTCTGACAGTGGCGAGCAACGCGTTGAACTCCGTGGCCAAGCCCCACCGCTTTCTCGGTATCAACGGCGATGGCGAGGTTGCGGTTATCACCACGCGCGGTAACCGCTACGGCCATATCGTGCTGCGCGGTGGCAGCAATGGTCCCAACTACGACTCGGTGCACATCAAACTGTGCGAAGAGGCACTGGTGAAAGCCGGTGTGCCGCTGAACATCATGGTTGACTGCAGCCACGCAAACTCCAACAAGCAGCCCGAGCTGCAGCCCCTGGTAGTAGAAAACGTGGGCAACCAGATCCTGGAAGGCAACCGCTCAATTGTTGGCCTGATGATAGAAAGCCACCTGCACGCGGGCAGCCAGTCCATCCCCGAGCGCCTCGAAGACCTGCAATACGGTGTATCGATTACCGATGGGTGTATTGGCTGGGAAGAAACCGAAAACTGCCTGCGCAAGTTGCATGCGGCCGTGCAATCCGCCCTGCCCCGGCGTCTCGAAGACGCCTGAAGGCACTGCACACGCTTCAGGCAGCGCACGGCCCGGGGCTAGACTCAATAGTAGGCGTTGCTGCGATCCGAGTGGTCGGTGGTGTCGCGCACACCGCGCAACTCAGGCAACTGCTCAAGCAGGGTTTTTTCCACCCCGCCCTTCAAGGTCTGGTCCACCATGCCGCAGCCCTGACAACCACCGCCGAACTTGAGAATGGCATAGGGATCAGGCGTCAACTCTACGAGGCTGACCTCCCCGCCATGCGCCGCCAGCGCCGGGTTCACTTCATTGTAGAGAATATAATTGATACGGTCTTCCAGCGGGCTGTTTTCATCCACGCGCGGCAACTTTGCGTTCGGCGCCTTGATGGTCAGTTGTCCGCCCATGCGGTCCTTGGCGTAGTCGACCAGGGCGTCTTCCAGAAACGGCAGGCTGCGGGCATCGAACCACGCAGTGATGGCCCCGAAATCGCGCTTTTCATCGCCCTCAAGAATATCGCTGTCACGGCAGTATGCGATACAGGTCTCTGCCTTCGGGGTTCCAGGCTGGTTGATGAATACCCGCACACCCAGAGCATCTTCCTGCTTTGACAGCAGTTCCGCCAGATATCCCTGTGCTGACTCCGTGATGGTAACCATGGCCCTCTTCCATTCCGAGTAATTTGGTCAAGTATTCTAGCAAACATCCCGGTGCCAGCGCGAGAGCAAATGCTGCGACCCAACAGCGCGTCATTATCTGTTAATATTGCGGGCTTTTTTAGCGGCGGCAGCTGACACGCCCCTCTTCGACACACAGGTACCAACATGGCTCCGGATATCCACTCAGACCACCCCCTGGCAGCAGCCCTGCGCGAGCGCATCCTCATTCTGGATGGCGCCATGGGCACGATGCTGCAGGCGGAGGGCCTGGAGGAAGCGGATTACCGGGGGGAGCGCTTCGCCGATCACCCCGGAGACCTGAAGGGTAACAACGACCTGCTCTGTCTCACGCAGCCCGAGGTCATTGCGCGTATCCAGAAGCGCTACCTGGAAGCCGGGGCCGACATCATAGGCACCAACACCTTCAACAGCACCCGCGTTGCCCAGGGCGACTACGATTTGTCCGAGCTGGCGGCGGAGCTGAACCTCGCAGGTGCGCGCATCGCGCGGCGGGTGGCCGACGACATGACCGCGCGTGACCCTTCCCGTCCGCGTTTCGTGGCAGGCATACTCGGGCCCACGCCCCGCACCGCGTCCATCTCGCCGGATGTGAACAACCCCGGGGCGCGCAATATCCGTTTTGATGAGCTGGTCGAGGACTACAGTGAAGCCACCCGGGCCCTCATTGAGGGCGGCGTCGACCTGATCATGATCGAGACCATATTCGACACCCTGAACGCCAAAGCGGCGATTTTTGCGGTGCAGGGGGTGTTCGCGGAGCGCGGGGAGAGCCTGCCGCTGATGATCTCCGTCACTTTCCCTGACACCAGTGGCCGCGTGCTTTCCGGGCAGAGCCCCGAGGCGTTCTGGAACGCCATTGCCCACGCCCGACCGCTGATCGTCGGCAGCAACTGCGGTCGCCGTTTCAAGGAAATTCGTCCATTTCTGGAGGAGCTTGCGTCGGTTGCCGAATGCTACTTCAGCGCGCACCTCAACGCCGGGCTGCCCAACGCGTTTGGCGAGTACGATGAAACACCGGACGATATGTATGAGGATTTCCGCGGCTTCGCCCAGCGCGGCTTTCTCAATCTGGCGGGTGGATGCTGCGGCACCACACCCCATCACATCGAGGCCATTGCGCGCGCCGTACACGATGTAGCACCGCGTGAGCTGCCACAACGCCCTCCAGCCTGTCGACTCTCCGGTCTGGAACCGTTCAACATTGACGCGGACAGCCTGTTCGTCAACGTAGGGGAACGCTGCAACGTTACCGGCTCCGCCGCCTTCAAGCGCCTTATCCTGTCCGAGGACTACGAGACCGCGCTCGCTGTGGCATGTACCCAGGTCGAGGATGGCGCACAAATCATCGATATCAACATGGACGAGGGCATGCTCGATGCCGAGCGTGCCATGGTGACGTTTCTCGACCTGGTGGCATCCGAGCCGGATATTTCCCGGGTGCCTATCATGGTGGACTCCTCCAAGTGGTCGGTAATCGAAGCCGGCCTGAAGTGCATTCAGGGGAAGCCGGTGGTCAACTCCATCAGCCTCAAGTCGGGCGAGGCAGAGTTCATTGAACAGGCTACCCTGTGCAAGCGCTACGGTGCCGCCGTTGTCGTCATGGCCTTTGACGAACAGGGGCAGGCCGATAGCCTGGAGAGGCGCAAGACGATCTGCCAACGCTCCTGGGATCTGCTGGTCCATCGTGTGGGCTTCAATCCCAGTGACATCATTTTTGACCCCAATATCTTCGCCATCGCAACGGGTATCGAAGAACACAACAACTACGCCGTCGAGTTCATCGAGGCCACCCGCTATATCCATGAGTACCTGCCGGGCGCGCTGATTTCCGGTGGCGTATCCAACGTGTCTTTCTCCTTCCGCGGCAATAACGTGGTGCGCGAGGCCATTCACTCCGTATTTCTGTACCACGCCATCCGCGCGGGCATGAACATGGGCATCGTCAACGCGGGCCAGCTCGCCGTCTACGACGAATTGCCCGGCGAACTGCGCGACGCCGTGGAGGACGTCATTCTCAACCGCAGTGACAACGGTACCGAGCGCCTGCTGGAGCTGGCGGAAACCTACCGCGACAGCGGCGGTGGCACAGCACGCGTGGAAGATTTGAGCTGGCGCGAGGCGCCGGTGGCGAAGCGTATCGAGCACGCACTGGTGAAGGGCATCAACACATGGATTGTGGAAGATGCCGAAGAAGCGCGGCACACCTTTGCACGGCCCATCGAGGTGATTGAAGGCCCATTGATGGACGGCATGAATGTGGTCGGCGACCTCTTCGGCGACGGCAAGATGTTCCTGCCGCAGGTGGTCAAGAGTGCGCGCGTGATGAAGCAGGCCGTCGCCTACCTGCAGCCCTTTATCGAGAAAGAGAAGACCGAGGCCACCCAAACCAACGGTAAAATCCTCATGGCCACCGTGAAAGGCGATGTTCACGACATCGGCAAGAACATCGTCGGTGTGGTGTTGCAGTGCAACAATTACGAGGTAATCGACCTTGGGGTCATGGTGCACGCCGAAAAAATCCTGCAGGTCGCTCGCGAAGAGCAGGTGGATATCATCGGTCTGTCGGGCCTGATCACGCCTTCGCTGGATGAAATGGTTCACGTGGCAAGTGAAATGCAGCGCCAGGACTTTCAGGTGCCACTGATGATCGGTGGCGCCACCACGTCCAAGGCCCATACCGCCGTGAAAATAGAGCCGCGCTACAGCAATGATGCCGTGGTCTATGTGCCGGATGCGTCGCGCAGTGTTTCCGTTGCCGCGGCGCTGCTGGGACGCGGCAAGGCTCAATTCATTGCCGAGCGTCGCGAGGAGTACGCCCAGGTGCGCGAGCGAGTAGCCAATCGCCAGCCGCGCACCCGTCAACTGGGCTACGAAGAAGCCGTTGCGCGCGCGCAGCAGCTGGACTGGGACAACTACACCCCGCCTCGCCCCAGTTTCCTCGGCACCCGTGTGCTGGAAGACTTCCCGCTGGAGAAACTGGTCGACACCATCGACTGGACACCCTTCTTCATTTCCTGGGAACTGGCTGGCAAGTATCCACGCATACTCGAGGACGATGTTGTAGGCGAACAGGCTCGCTCGCTGTTTGCCGATGCGCAGCGCATGCTGGACAAGATCATCAGCGAGAAGCGCATAACCGCCAGCGCGACCCTGGGCTTCTGGCCCGCAAACCGCAACGGCAGTGACGACATTGACCTGTACACCGATGACAGCCGCAACGAGGTGTTGGCGACGCTGCATCATCTGCGCCAGCAAATGGACAAGCCCAGCGGTGAACCGAACCTGTGCCTTGCCGACTACGTGGCACCCCCAGGCACCGCTGCAGACTACGTGGGCGCCTTCTGCGTCACCACGGGCCACGGTGTCGATGAGCTGTCGGAGCAATACCTGGCGGAGCATGACGACTACAACAGTATTCTGCTGAAGTCGCTGGCGGATCGCCTGGCAGAATCCTTCGCCGAGTACCTGCACCGCTGGGTGCGCACGGAGCTGTGGGGCTACGCGCCGGATGAATCACTGAGCAACGAGGAGTTGGTACGCGAGCGCTACCGGGGTATTCGCCCGGCACCCGGTTACCCCGCCTGCCCCGATCACACGGAAAAGGCGACCCTGTTCCAGTTGCTGCAGGCGCCGGATACCTGTGGCGTCACACTGTCGGACAACTTTGCAATGTCACCCGCCTCCGCCGTCAGCGGCTTCTACTTTTCCCACCCGGATGCGCGCTACTTCGCGGTTGGCAAAATCGGGCGCGACCAGGTCAACAGCGTAGCGCAGCGCAAAGGGATGGCGGTTGATGAGGTGGAGCGCTGGCTGGCCCCCGTACTGGACTATTGATGATGTGCGCGAGCACGCCGAGCAAATTCGAGGAGTGTAACAATGTCCGAACCCGCTGAAACGCAGCAGGCGCAAAACGCAAAAGCTGAGGGCGATGTCGAACAGAAAGCACCGCTGCGACCCTGGCAGGTCATCAGCAGTGTGTTTGCGGCTGGCCTGGGCGTCCAGAGCAGCCGCAACCGTGAGCGGGATTTCAAGCAGGGTCGATTCGGGGTGTTCATCGCCGCAGGTCTGATCTTCACCCTGCTGTTTATCGTGACTGTGGTCGCTATCGTGAAGCTAGTGATCAGCAGTGCTGCCTAGCCAGGCATGGCTCCCAGCCACAGGTACAGCCCGAACACCACGATGGTGATGATGGCGGTGGCGGCGATCGCATCGGCTGCCCCATCGCTCTGTTTGGTGGATCCTGACATAGGTTGTGCTCCTGCTGGTTCGTGGTTACCGGTAACACCGGCGCTCAAGGATCGCGATTATAGCAGGAAAGGCCCCACTGCCAACGCACCGCCGCGCCAAAGTGAGGTGTCCCCCGGCTCGCCGGGCTAATTGCAGCTCGCGTTCTAAACTTATAAACAATCAGCATAATTCAGCGCGGCGCTTTCTGGTAAGGTAGCGCCTCGCCAGATTTGCCGACAGGTGACAGGACCTTTCGATGTACATTTACGACCAGTATGACCAGCGCATCGTCGACGAGCGAGTCGCGCAATTCAGGGACCAGACCCGGCGCTACCTTGCCGGGGAACTGAGCGATGCAGAGTTCCTGCCGCTGCGCCTGCAGAACGGACTCTACGTACAACGGCTGGCGCCCATGCTGCGCATCGCCGTGCCCTATGGCCTGCTAAGCAGCACGCAGGTGCGCAAGCTGGCGCACATCACACGCCACTATGACAAGGGCTACGCGCATGTCAGCACCCGCCAGAACATCCAGCTGAACTGGCCGTTGCTGGAGGAAGTGCCCGACATTCTCGCCGAGCTAGCCAGCGTGCAGATGCACGCCATACAGACCAGCGGCAATTGTATTCGCAATACCACGACCGACCAGTTCGCGGGAGTAGCCGCCGACGAACGCGAAGATCCGCGCCCCTGGTGTGAAATTATTCGCCAGTGGTCGACCCTGCATCCTGAGTTCGCCTTTCTGCCGCGCAAGTTCAAGATCGCAGTCTGCGCCAGTGAGGAGGATCGAGCCGCAATTCACGCGCACGATATCGGCGTGGAATTGCTGCCCAATGCTGCGGGCGAGCTGGGTTTCAAGGTTCTGGTCGGCGGTGGTCTGGGCCGGACGCCGGTCATTGGTTCGGTGATCTGCGAGTGGCTGGAGAAGCGTCACCTGCTGACCTATCTCGAGGCCATACTCCGTGTCTACAACCAGCACGGTCGGCGCGACAACAAGTACAAGGCCCGCATCAAGATTCTGGTCAAGGCAATGGGGATCGACGCGTTTCGCGACGCGGTGGAGGCCGAATGGGCCCTGCTCAAGGACGGCCCGAGCACGCTGACCGAAAACGAGATCACCCGTGCCCAGTCGTTTTTTACCAGCCCGCCGTATGCCGCGCTGGATGGCAGGTCCTCGCAGGAGGCGTTGGCGGCACGGGCGGCAACAGACCCGATATTCGGCAACTGGCTGGCACGTAACACACGCGCACACCGGGTGCCCGGCTATAGGGCGGTCACCATATCCCTCAAGGCAACCGGTATTGCCCCCGGCGACGTTGCCGACCGCCAGCTGGATTTGCTGGCCGACCTCGCAGATCGCTACAGTTTTGGCGAGCTGCGCACGACGCATCAGCAGAACATGGTACTTGCTGATGTAGAGGAAGCCACCTTGTATGAGCTGTGGCAGCACCTGCAGAAAGCCGGCCTGGCCACGGCCAACATCGGCTACATCACCGACCTCATCTGCTGTCCCGGCGGTGACTATTGCTCTCTGGCAAATGCCAAGTCGATTCCCGTGGCCGAGGCGATCCAGGCGCGCTTCGAGGATCTCGACTACCTGTATGACCTGGGGCCTGTCGAGCTCAACATCAGCGGCTGCATGAACGCCTGTGGCCATCACCACATCGGTCACATCGGCATTCTGGGTGTGGACAAGAAAGGTGCGGAGTTCTATCAGGTAAGCCTCGGTGGCAGTCAGTCCAAGGATGCCGCCATTGGCAAGATTCTGGGGCCCTCCTTCAGCCAGGAAGCGGTTCCCGATGTGGTGGAAAACCTGCTGGGCACCTTCGTCAGCCTGCGTGAAGGCGAGGAAACCTTCCTGCAAACCTACAACCGGGTCGGGATTGAACCCTTCAAGGAGCGCGTTTATGCCAAAGCTGATTAAGAACGACACCGTCAGCAGCGATAGCTGGCAGCGCGCCCTGCCCGACAGCGACCAGCTCGCCAAAGACCATTTCCCAACCCTGGCCCAATGGCAGGCGGCTACAGAAACACTGCCCACCGTACAGCTGCAGCCGGGTGACGAGGTTGCCACGCTTGTGGAGGCGCTGGAAACGCTCGCTATCATTGCGGTGGATTTTCCGGTGTTCACCGATGGCCGCGGATTTTCCTACGCGCGTGAGTTGCGGCAGCGTGGCTATCGCGGCGAACTGCGCGCTACCGGCGAGTTTATGCCCGACCAGGTACACTACCTGCGTCGCTGTGGTTTTGACGCATTTCAGCCCGCAGACGCTTCTCGCATCGAGGAATACCTGCGCCAGTTGCGCGTGTTCTCGGAACATTATCAGGCCAGCATCGACCAGCCCCTGCCTCTGTTCCGCCGCCGCGACAGCGAGAGCCAGCCCGCCTAGAGCATGCTCTCGGGTACCACAAGAGAAAGCGTACCTACGACAAATCGCTGCCACCAGGTGGTGCGGGGCTCCTGCGCCAGGGGTTCACTCCCTGCCGCTGCCGGGTCAAGCCAGCGCAAGTCTCCCTCCCCGTTCAGCGCCACGGCATAGGCACTGTGGCTGACCACCTGCTCGAAACCTGCGCGCATCTGCGCCGCCAGCTCGTTGTTGTCGATGATGATGCCCATCTCGGTGTTCAGCGCCACCGAGCGCGGATCGAGGTTGAAAGAGCCCACGAAAACATGCCGTGCATCCGCGCCCAGGGTCTTGGCATGCAGGCTCGCCGCAGAAGAGCCGGTCCAGCGCTTGTTCCGTTGCGGCTCCCCGGGCTCGGGCTTGAATTCGTAGAGCTCCACTCCGGCGCGCAGTAAATCCTTGCGATAGCGCATGTAACCCGCATGCACCAGGCCAACATCGTTGGCGGCCAGGGAATTGGTGAGAATCCGAACCTGTATGCCGCGGTGCTCGAGGCCGGCGAGGAACTCCACCAGCGTGTCGCCGGGCACGAAGTACGGTGACACAATCAACACTTCGCGCGCCGCGTTCTGCAGCATGGGCAGCAGTTGCGGTGCAAGATGCGTCTCCGCGGTCACCTCCCGCTTGAGGGGTTTGTCGGGATCATCGAAAATCACATGGGCGCTGCCCCAGGCGAATGTGAGTTGATCAAGCTGCATCTGCTCAAGCCAGCCAGACTCCTTGATGGCCTGTACATAGTCCGATGCGAGCGCCGAGCGGGCAACGGCCTCGAACTGACTGCGCGCCGCGGACAAGCGCTCCACTGCGACATCGTCAGCGCGCGCGAAGGCCGCCATGGGCACCGCTGCATCGCTGTTCCAGTACTGGTCGAACATGGAAGACACCGCGTTCACAACCGGGCCCACCCCGAGCACGTCCAGGTCCGAGAACGCCGTGTGCGCGAGGCCGTTGAAATATTCATTGCCGATGTTGCGCCCGCCCACCACAGTCAGCAGGTTATCTGCGGTCAGCGACTTGTTGTGCATGCGGTGGTTCAGGCGGCTGAGATCGGACGCAAAACCCAACCCACGATTGCCGCGATAGGCAAAAGGGTTGTAAAGCCGAACCGAGATGTTCGGGTGGGCATCGAACTGGCTGAGGAAGGTATCTTTGCCGGCGGTATCCAGGTCATCCAGCAGCAGCCTGACCCGCACGCCTCGGTCAGCCGCCTGCAGCAGCTCATGGGCCAGCAGCTGGCCACTGGTGTCAGCGTGCCAGATATAATACTGCACATCGAGGCTGCTCTCGGCAGCCCGTATAAGCCCTACGCGCGCGACAAAAGCGCGCATGCCCTCGGCCAGGGGCACAAACCCGGAGAGCCCTGCCGCATCGGCGGGATACCACTGCTCCACACCTCGTGCCAGGGCGGTGTTTTCCGTATCGGTTATGACATGCGTGACGGGTTTGGCGTAGCTGTCAGGGTTTGGCAGACCCGCACAGGCGGTGACCAGCGTCGCCATTACCAGTGGTGCCACCGACTGCCAGCAGGAGACGCAGCCGCGCAATAGACGAGTTTGCAGCCAACACAGGCGGTGGGACATCGTAGGGCGCTCCAGAGGCAAACGGGACGCCTTCGATTGTAGCGGCATGCCGGGGCTGAGCAAACGCGGCTTGCGCAAGACCACTGCCCATGCAGGGGCCCCGAAATAGCAGGCAACAGCTCAGGACAGACGCTGCTGGAAATCCTCGTAATCGAACTGCCGCACGATCTCCAGTGCATCTGTCTCCGAATTCCACAGGGCTATGGCGGGCAGGCGGGTACCGTTGAAGGTAGAGGTTTTCACCATGGTGTAGTGCGCCATGTCCTTGAAGACCACGCGCTGGCCGACCTGCAAGGGCTGCGGGAAGCTGTAGTCGCCGATCACGTCACCGGCAAGACAGGTAAGGCCGCCCAGGCGATAGGTGTGGGGTAATACCCCCGGCGCATCCGCATTCATGACCTCGGCGCGATAGGGCATCTCCAGCGTGTCGGGCATGTGGCAGGTCGCCGAGCAATCCAGAATCGCCTGGTCGAGCGCGTTCCAGGTGAGGTCCAGTACTTCGCTGACCAGTACCCCACTGCCAATCGCCACCGCCTCGCCGGGTTCCAGGTAGACCTGAACCTGGTGGCGCGCTGCAAATTCGCGAATGCAGGCAATCAGTTCATCCACCTGGTAGTCCGGGCGCGTGATGTGGTGCCCACCCCCAAAGTTGACCCAATCCATGCGCGGCAGCAGGTCGCCAAACTTTTCCTCTACCGCTGCCAGGGTGCGGGCCAGTGGCGGGAAGTCGTGTTCGCACAGCGTGTGAAAGTGCAGACCACTGATGCCCTCGAGGCTGTCGACATCCAGTTGCGAACGCAGGATGCCGAGTCGCGAACCTGGCGCACAAGGGTCATAGATGGGGACATCGCCCTCTGAGTGCTCAGGATTGATGCGCAGGCCGAAGCGCAGCTCGGGCCGACGCTGTTGAGCAGCCAGGCACAGCGGCCTGAAACGCCGCCACTGGGCACAGCTGTTGAACACCACGTGATGTGCAATTTCCAGAATCTGCTGCAGGTCAGCCTCGTGGTAGCCCGCGCCAAAAACATGCACTTCCCCGCCGTAGTGCTCGTGCCCGAGGCGCGCCTCGTGCAGGCCACTGGCACAGCTACCACTGAGATAGCGCGTGGTCAGTGCGCCCAGGCGCCAGCAGGAAAATGCTTTCAGCGCCGCCAGCACCTTGGCACCGCTGGCATCCGCCACGTGCCGCAGGATACGCAGGTTGCGTTCAATGGCGACTTCGTCAACGACATAGCACGGGGACGGGAGCCGCGCGAGATCCAGCTTGCTGAAATCGGTGAACTGCAGAATCTGCATACTACAGGTCCCGGCCTTGCACCACGTCCAGCTGGAAGCCGGGGTCGAGCTCAACTACCTGCCAGGGCAGGCCGTACAGATTCATGTCGGACATGAAGGGATCCGGGTCACGCTGCTCGACGTTCCAGACGCCCGGCTCACGCCAGTGCCCCTCGAGAATCATCTTCGCACCGATGACTGCAGGCACACCGGTGGTGTAGGAAATAGCCTGTGACTGCACCTCACGATAGCAGGCTTCGTGGTCACAGATGTTGTACAGGTACATCACCCGTTCCTTGCCATCCTTGACGCCGCGTACGATGCAGCCGATGCAGGTCTTGCCCTTGGTACGTGGCCCGAGGGTGGAAGGGTCCGGCAGCAGGGAGGCAAGAAACTGGATGGGAACAATCTGCTGTCCCTGGAACTCGACCGGCTGTATCCCCGTCATGCCGACATTTTCCAGAACTTCCAGGTGTTTCAGGTAGTTCTCCGAGAAACTCATCCAGAACTGGGCCCGTTTCAAGGCCGGAAAATGCTTGCTCAGCGACTCCAGCTCTTCGTGGTACATGCGGTAGATATTGTAGTTGCCCACCGCATCCGGACACTCGAAACGCGCCTGCTTGGACATGGCCGGCGTGGTGACAAAACTCCCATTCTCCCAGTGCCGGCACTCCGCGCTGACCTCGCGGATGTTGATTTCCGGGTTGAAATTCGTCGCGAAGGGGTAGCCGTGATCGCCGCCGTTGACGTCAATGATGTCGAGCTCATGTATCTCGTCAAAGTAATGTTTGGCGAGATAGGCGGTGAAAATGTTGGTTGCACCGGGATCAAAGCCGCTGCCCAATATCGCCGTCAAGCCCGCCTCGCGGAAACGATCCTGATAAGCCCACTGCCAGTGATATTCGAACTTGGCCGTATCCGGCGGCTCGTAGTTTGCGGTATCAAGGTAGTGCACTCCTGCAGCAAGGCAGGCATCCATGATGCTCAGATCCTGATAGGGAAGTGCGACATTGATCACCAGCTCCGGCTTCTCACGCTCCAATAGCGCGGTGAGTTCAGCGACATTGTCGGCATCCACCTGTGCCGTGCGAACAGGCCGTTCTATCTGGGCGGCAATGGCCTTGCACTTGGCCTCGGTGCGGCTGGCGAGCACGATGTCGGTAAAAACGGTCGGTAGCTGGGCACACTTGTGGACCACCACGGCGCCTACGCCTCCCGCTCCAATGATAATGACTCTGGACATAACCCTACTCCTGTATGACTGAGTGGTTCAGTGATGCTCGAAATACGTGTAGCCCTGCAGGCTATCGCGGAACGCACGCAGGATCTCCTGGCGCTCGGCAACGGAGATACGCCCGCTGCGTACAGCACTTTCCGCCACTTGCCGGAACTGCTCCTGCATGTGCTTCGGCTCGTACTCCACATAGCTGAGCACATCGGAAATGCTGTCACCGTGAAACTCGCGTGCAAAGTCGAAGCTGCCGTCGGGGTTGATGGTGACATTCACCACGTTGGTATCACCAAATAGATTGTGCAGATCGCCGAGGGTTTCCTGGTAGGCGCCCACCAGGAACACACCCAGAATATAGTCCTCATTTTCTCGCAGCGCGTGCAACGGCAGCGTTTTCGAGGTTCCCGCCGGCAGCGAGAAGTTATCGATCTTGCCGTCGCAATCGCAGGTGAGGTCCGCCAGCATGGCCTGTCGGTTGGGTAACTCCTGCAGGCGGTGCAAGGGCATGATCGGGAACAGCTGGTCGATCGCCCAGATATCCGGCAGCGATTGAAACAGGCTGAAATTACCGTAGTAAATGTCGGAGAGGACCTCGCTGAGGTTTTCCAGTTCGGGCGGCACGCGGGCCACACCGGGTAGAATCTGCGCAATACGCTGCAGCACGGCAAGGCAGATATCCTCCGCCATGGCGCGTTCGCGCAGGCTGGCCTGGCCGTGGTTGAACATGTCGCGCACATCATCACGGTAAAACAGGGCGTCGTTGTAACACTCCTGGAAGTTGGCCTCCCCCACCACGCGCAGTACTTCCTGAATGTGCTTCAGCGGTTCCACACAATCATCATCGATAGCCGCCGGCAGATCCAGCGGCTCACAGCTGCGCACGTCGAGCACGTTGAACAGCAGCAGCGAGGAGTAGGCAACGGTGGCACGCCCGGATTCGGAAATGATTACCGGGTGGGCAATATCCAACGGGTCGAAGGTTTCGCGGATGCTCTCCACGATATTGACGCAATACTCTTCCAGCTGATAGTTCATGCTGTGGGTGCTGTTGGTTCTGGCGCCCTCGTAGTCCACGGCAAGACCGCCACCGAGGTCCAGGTAGCCCATGGCCGCGCCCTCTTCCACCAGCCCGGCGTAGTACCGGCACGCTTCGAGCACACCGTTGCGCACGTTGCGGATATTGGGCACCTGGGAGCCGAGGTGGCAATGCAGCATCTGCAGGCAGTGCAACATGTCGGCGGCGCGCAGCTCATCCACCACTGCAATGAGTGCCGCAGTCGAGAGGCCGAAAATTGAACGGTCGCCGCTATCCTGGCTCCAATGGCCATCCACTTTGACCGAGCTCTTCATGCGTACGCCGATCAGAGGCTCCACGCCCAATACCCTGCTGCGCTCGATAATCATGCGCAGCTCACTGAGGGACTCCAGTACGAAGAAGCAGGGATACCCCATGCGGCGCGCGTACAGGCCCAGGTCGATAAACTCGGAATCCTTGTAGCCGTTGCACACCACAAGGCTCTCGGTGTCGCGCAACTGGCTCAGCGCAATAGTCAGCTCGGCTTTGCTGCCGGCTTCAAAGCCGTGATGATAGCGGCTGCCATAATTGGCGATCTCCTCTATCACGTGACACTGCTGGTTCACCTTGATGGGAAACACACCGCGATAGACGTTGTTATAGCCACCGCTACTGATGGCATCGGCAAATGCCTCGTTGAGCACCTTGATACGGTGGTCCAGCACATTGCGGATACGCAGTACGGCGGGCATTTCCAGGCTGCGAGCGCGCATACCTGCGACGATATCCATCAGCGAAACCGTTGTTTCGCCCTCGCCGGTGTTGACGGTGACCTGGGCGTCGCCGCTGTCGGCAATGCTGTAATAGCCCGCACCCCAGGCGTTGATGCCATAGAGTTCCGCGCTGTCCGCTGCACTCCAATCCTGCGTAGGCTGTGCTGAATCAGTCATAGTCCTCCTGGGCTCCTGTCAGTGTGCACACAGAGGCGGGAGGACCTCAGGTGCAACGATTGCTCGTCAACGGCATGGCGTATAAGGGTAGTTGAAACGGCGCCGATTCTAAGGCGCTGTAGAGCAAACGCAAGGAGAATTTGTCGCCAGCCTGTGAAGCGACAGCCTAACAGGCAAAGGCAGTGTTTTGGTAGTTTTCAACCTGCCATGCAGGTAGCCGTGACAGCTGACGCCGACACACACTATATTGACGCGTATCGAGGAACCTGTTGATCATGCCGTTACCCGCCAAAATCACAACCGGAAAAGCCCAAGCCGAGAGCGCGCTACAGATAGAAGCCGCGCGCCCGGGTGACCTCGAGGGGCTTCTGGAGATCGAAAGCCGCTGTTTTCGCACGGATCGGCTTTCCCGGCGCAGCTTCAAGCGCTGGCTGCGTCGCACGGATTGCGTGTTTCTTGTGGCCCGCGATAGCGACGGGCTGGCGGGCTATTGCCTGGTGATATTGCGTCAGGGCACGCGCCTCGCGCGGCTCTATTCGCTCGCAGTCTCCCCTGATCGTCAGGGTCGAGGCGTAGCGCGCCAACTGTTGCAGCAAGCTGAAATCGATGCGCGCGCCACCGGTGCGCTCTACTTACGCCTGGAAGTCGCCGCCAGCAATACCGCCGCTATCGCGCTTTATGAACACATGGGGTACGCACAGTTCGGACGCTATGACGATTACTACGAAGACCACAGCGATGCCCTGCGCATGGAGAAATGCGTGCGCGCCTACCAACCCGAGAGTGGCCCGCGCACATTACCCTGGCTGGCGCAGACAACACCCTTCACCTGTGGGCCCGCAGCCCTGATGATGGCCATGGCAGGCCTGGATGACACATACCTCCCGTCACCCTTGGAGGAAATCGAGATCTGGCGCGAGGCCACCACCATCTTCATGACCTCCGGCCATGGCGGTTGTCACCCACTGGGGCTGGCGCTGGCGGCTCACGCTCGCGGTTTCCACGCCGAGGTCTGGGTCAATGCACCCGGCCCACTGTTCGTTGATGGCGTCCGTGACGAGAACAAAAAACGCGTGATAGGCCTCGTTCACGATGGTTTTGTCAGCCAGTGTGCCGCACGTGGCATAACGGTTCACTACCAGGATCTGGATCAGGAGCGGCTGCTGGCCATGTTCAACGCCGGCGCCAATATCCTTATCCTCATTTCCACTTACCGTCTGGACAGCAAAAAGGCGCCGCACTGGGTAGCGCTGTCTGGCTACGACGAAGCCTGCTTCTACGTCCACGATCCCGAGCTCGACGACCTGGGCACGCCCGCTGGCAACCGGGACGACAACAAGGCCCCACTCGACTGCCAGTATTTACCCATTGCGCGGGAAGAATTCGCCGCCATGAGCCGCTTTGGTGGCAACCGCCTGCGCGCGGTGGTCGCAATCAGGCCACGCGGAACCGCCTGACATGAGTGCAGACCCACACTACCTCGCACTGGTGAGGACGCTGTCTGACCGCATCGTTGAGGCCCAACGGCCAATTCGCATTCTCGATGCCATCAAGTGGAACGGCACTGTACGGCGCCAGTTTTTTGCCAGCGGCTGTCGCGAACTCCCCCGGGTGGATGCGGCGTTCTACCAGCAGCACAACCCACTGGACTTCGACCCCGGCGCGAAACGCGGTGAGTTCCAGGAAATCGAACGCGATATCGCGCGCAAACTGGGCCAGCTCAACCCACTGGCGCAAATCATGCGCCGGATGTGTCGCGAGTATCGCAGTGTGGTGCAGATGCTGGAGTTTCGGGGACAGGCCGAATTCGGCCAGATATCCGAGGACCTCTACGGCTCCTCCTCCGATGTCTTCCACGCCGGTGACCCTACGCTGGCCGACCTCGGCACCGCCATGGAAGCCACCCTGATCAACCTGCTGCAAAACACCTCCATGCAGGAGGCGCCCAAGACAATTCCAGCGGCAGAGGCCGTGGCAATGCTCAATGAGCGTTTGCTGCAGGCATTTCCAGATGCGGGAATCCGTGTGCTGCTCAACGACCAGATGACGGCGGATGCCGCGGCGGGTTCTGATTACCTGAAGATCCGCAGCGATGCCGTATTCAACGCGCTGGATATCGATGTCCTGGAAGTGCATGAAGGCTGGGTACATCTGGGCACTACGCTGAACGGCACGGCGCAGCCCGCCTGCACCTTCCTCAGTAAAGGCACCCCGTCAGCCACCACTACGCAGGAGGGGCTCGCGGTCCTGACTGAAATACTCACCCTGCGCTCCAGCCCATCGCGGCTCTACAGGCTGATAAACCGCGTTCGCGCGGTCACACTGGCCGAGAACGGCGCAAACTTCCTGGAGGTATTCAACTACCTGCAGGACCACAACATGAGCGCCGACGACAGCTACAGCATCGCCGTGCGGGTGTTTCGCGGCAGTACACCGGAGGGCCGGCCGTACACCAAGGACCTCGCCTACATGCGCGGTTTCGTGCAGACCTACAATTTTCTCCGCCTGGCCATGAGCACAGGCAAGCTGGACACGTTGCCGGTACTCTTCTGCGGCAAGATTCTGCTGGAGGACATCAAGGACTGGCGCCTGCTTATAGACGAAGGCGTGGTCAGCGCACCGCGTTTCCTGCCACCCCACTTCGCCGATCTGACCGGGCTTGCTACCTGGATGAGCTTTTCGCGCTTTATCGCCTCACTGAACTTCGACCAGCTGCAGGCGGATTACGGCACGTTGCTGTAACCGGGGTCGCGCCGGGGCCCATTGCAGTAGAATCACCTTCGCTCGTTCACGCTCAGGCCTACTGCGCCTGCGGCCCGCGACGCAACAGCTGTCGCAGGTGTGCAAGTTGCTGACGATGTGCCGCGGGCTCCCCGGAGCCCCGGCTGTACTCGAGCTGCTCAAACACCGCGGTAACCTGAGTTGCCCACTCCTGCAGCGCGGGTGCCTCCAGGGCAATGCGCTGCCCGAAACTGCCAGGCGCTTCCCCGGCCCGGCGTGTCACGCCACGTTTGTGCATCTGCTCACAGAAGTCGAGGTAAAGCGCCTGCTCGGGTGGCAGGGCCGGAGGTCGGCGGCGGCGCAGCAACAGCCAGGCCACGGGCAGCAGAACCAGGGCACCGCTGGCCAGCACAACACCGGCAAACACGGGCGTGCGGATGCTGCCGAACAGGTTCTGCAGTAAACGGTACTGCTCCTCACCGTCAAAGCCCACCACCCAACTCTGCCATTGGTAGGTGAGCGCATCGTAGCGCAGGCGCAGCATATTCACCCAGTTCACGCCGCGATAGCGCAGGGGTGAGAGCGGGGAGTTGGCGAGAAAGCTGCCCTCGCCGGCAACCGCCTCTTCCAGACCAAGTTCGATGCGGTCGGGAGAGACCGCCGCCGTCGGATCGATACGAACCCAACCTTGGCCCTCAAGCCAGACTTCCGCCCAGGCATGCGCGTCGAACTGGTGCACGATCACCGTGCGGTTCACCGGGTTGACCTCACCGCCCTGATACCCGGCCACTACCCGCGCCGGCACGCCAGCGGCACGCATCATGACCACGAAGGCATAGGCGTAGTGTTCGCAGAAGCCGCGCCGGGTCTGCAGCAGGAATTGATCCATAGGATCCTGGGTGTCAAGCAGCGGTGGCTGGAGGGTGTAGATGAAAGGCTCTTCGCGGAAATAGCGCAGCACAGCATCGACAAACCCCGCATCGTCTTGCGCCGCGCGACGCAGACGCTGTGCCAGCTCGCGGGTGGCGGGGTTGTGCTGCGCCGGCAGGGTCAACTCCGTCTGCCGGCGCCAGGCGGACAGCTCCAGTTCAAGTGGGGTGGCCGGCCAGCTGCGCACCTTGTACTGCATCTGCTCCTCGATTTCGACCGGGGAGTACAGGCGGAAGTCGGAGGTACGCAGAATGCCACGCTGTTCCGGCTCTGCATAGCGCAGGCTGTACAGCCAGTTTTGCTGCGTGGGCAGCATGAGCACACTATAGGACAGCGGGTTGCCCTCACGGGTCACCGCGGGTTGACGCAATTCGCCGGCCGGCAGCTCGTTGTACCGCAGGCTGCGCCAGGCACCCTCGTCGAGGACACTGAATACCAGGCCCCGCCAGTACAGCCCGGATCTGGGTGGAATATCGCCCTCGAACTGTACCCGGAACGCCACCTCACCCGACTGGCTGAGGGTGGAAATATCGCCGGGTTTCATGAAGTCGCTGACGCCGGTTTTCGCCGCGTGACTCTTCACTGGCACCGTCCACAGCGGCCCGATGCGCGGAAACAGAAAGAACAGCACAAGCATCAATGGAAACGCCTGCGCCAGCATCAGGGCCGGCAGACGCACGCTGCCCAGACGGAAGCGATCTTCCCGCGGCCGGTGCAGGGCCACCAGCCCGGTGGTCACAAGTACCAGCGTGAACAGGGCGTACAGGACCAACAACAGGTCCTGACTGAACAGAAAGCCGATGACACAAATGAAGTACCCCAGAAACAGCAGCACATAGGCGTCCTTGGGTTTCACCAATTCGAGCAATTTGAAGGAAAATGCAATGAGCAACAGCGCAACCGTGGGCTCCAGACCCAGCAGGTTGCCGTAACTCAGGTAGATAGCCACAAACCCGGCAACCGCCAACAACGCCCGCAGTGCCCGCCCGGGGAATGACGCGCGCCCCTGGAAAACCAGTATTCGCCATACCGCCGTGGCCAGGTAAACCAGCACCAACCAGAGCGGCAACCGCGTCAGGTGCGGCGCCAGCAGCGCAAACTGACTGATGATAATCCACACCAGTGCATTGCGCGGTATCAGAGTCCCGGCGGCCAACGTCTGGCTCATTTGCCCCCGCCTCCGGCAAGCTGGAACACGGCGAGGGCGGCGAGCACCCTGGACTGGTGGGCTTCACCCGAGGCGGGGGCTATCTCGACGCCCGGGAGGCGCAGCCCATAATCCTCAGCCCGACGTTCCAATGCCAGCACCCAGTAGCACAGGTAGGACAGGCGATGTTCGCCGGAAGCATCGGCAAAAGCCTCCCAATCCAGCCAGGCACTGTGACTGGCATAGGAACCGTACACCTTGCTTTGTGGCGGGTGTCCTCGCGCCACACCTTTCCAGTGCACCTGCCGCAGCGCATCGCCCTGTCGATAGCTGCGGAAACCGTGGAAATCATCGCTGCCTGCAGTTTCCACGGCGGTACCCTCCGGACGTTCGCTGGCGACCCCCGGCGGTGCCGAGGTGATCAGGGGTCGAGGGTAAACCAGGGCCTGCAGATCCAGGTCAAGCCAGGTCCAGCAGCGCAGCAAACCCAGTGGATAGCGGCTTTCCAGTAACAGGCGCCCCGGATTGAACCAGCCTCTGGCCCCGACGGGAACATACAGCGTCACTTCGCAGCTGTCCCGATCCACCAGGCTGACGACGCTGTCGCTACCCTGTGGCCACCTGAGGCGCAGGGCGTAGTGGGTTGCTTTGCCAGCACGCTGCACCCGCACACGGAATTGACTGCGTTGCCCGGGGAATACAGGCGAGGCCGAGAGCGCATGCAGCGTCAACCCGGCCAGGTTGGCGTAGGTGTGCAGTGTGGAGATAACGAACAGCGTGGCGAGCAGGAAGGCGACTGCATAGGCCATATTGTTCTGATAGTTGATGGCTGTGAGTAGAATGAGCAGCAACAGCACCGCAAAAAACAGCCCCGGCAGAGAGGGAAAAATGAAGATGCGGCGCTGGTCCAACGTGACTGAGCGTGCAGGTGGAATGCGCCGCGCCAGCCAGCGCCCAAAATGCCTGCGCAACCCATTACCCTCCCCGTTTGCCTGCCTGTCGTCTGCCATGTCCGGATTCAGGACCGGATCACATCCACACTGCGCTGCATCAGATCCACCAGCGCATGTCCATCACCGGCGTAGTCACCGCTGGGCACCAGGCGGTGCGCAGCCACAGCAGCCAGCACCGCCTGCAAATCCTCAGGCACGATATGCTGACGGCGGTTCATGAAAGCCCAGGTGCGGGCACAGTCGAGCAATGCCAGAGCTCCGCGTGGCGATAGCCCCACAGCAAACTCGGCGCGTTCACGGGTAAACGCCACCAGCCGCTGCAGGTAGTCCAGTACGCTGTCCGCCACATGCACCTGGCGCGTTGCAGCGCGGCAGGACTCCAGCTCCTCTGGCGCCAGGCAGCGCTGCAGGGTGGCCTCGGGGTTCTCACCGGCTGCGGTGTTGAGCAGCATCTGCCGCTCGGCCTGTGGGTCGGGATACCCGAGATGCAAACGCATCAGGAAGCGGTCCAGCTGGCTTTCCGGCAGCGGATAGGTTCCCGACTGGTGGATCGGGTTCTGTGTGGCGATAACAAAAAACGGCCGGGGCAGACAGCGGGTCTCCCCTTCGATGGTTACCTGCCCTTCAGCCATGGCTTCCAGCAGCGCGCTCTGTGTGCGCGGCGTCGTGCGGTTGATTTCGTCTGCCAGCAGAACCTGAGTGAACACCGGGCCGGGGTGAAAGGTGAAGCTGCCATCGTTGCGGTTGTACACAGAGACACCGAGGATATCCGCGGGCAGCAGATCGCTGGTGAACTGTACGCGTTTATAGGAGAGGCCAAGCACAACCGCGAGTGCATGTGACAGGGTGGTTTTGCCCATCCCGGGCAAGTCCTCTATCAGCAGATGCCCGCGCGACAGCAGGCAGCACAGCGCGAGTCTGATTTGCGCTTCTTTGCCCAACAGTGCCGTGCCAACCTCCGCCACGGCACTGTCAATCGCGCCTACTATATCCATGCTGTTGCTCCTGGCCTTGTTCAATGCTCTGGCAAGGTGTTACGCAGGATAATCGGCTTCAGCCCGCCGCGCTCAAGCCGCGCTGTAAATCCCTGCGCAGGTCTGCCACATCCTCGAGCCCAACGGCCACCCGAATCAGCCCGTCGCTGATGCCCGCGTCAGCACGCTGCTGTGCGCTGAGGCGCCCGTGAGTCGTAGTTGCCGGGTGTACGATGGTGGTTTTGGCATCCCCGAGGTTCGCGGTCAGGGAGAGGATCTGCGTGGCATCAATACAACGCCACGCGGCCGCCTGACCGCCGCGCACCTCAAAGGACAACACGCCACCAAACGCCGTCTGCTGGCTGGCAGCGAGTGCGTGTCCAGGGTGTTCCGGCAAGCCCGCATAGTACACCCGCTGGACCTGCGGCTGCTGTTGTAACCACAGGGCCAGTTCCAGCGCCGCGCGCGAGTGTGCCTCCATACGCAGGCGCAACGTCTCCAGCCCTTTCAGGAAAACCCAGGCGTTGAACGCGCTCATGGTCGGCCCGCAGGTGCGCAGGAATACCACCACCTCGTCCATCAGGGCCTGCGAGCCCACCACCGCCCCACCCACGCAGCGACCCTGCCCATCGAGATACTTGGTCGCCGAATGAATGACGATATCCGCTCCCAGCGCGAGGGGGCGCTGCAGCGCCGGTGTACAGAAACAGTTATCCACAACCAGCAGCGCACCCTGCGCATGAGCGAGGTCTGCCAGGGCACGGATATCGGCGACCTCGCACAGGGGGTTGGAGGGCGTCTCGAGATACAACAGGCGCGTTTCCGGGCGCAGCGCGGCACGCCATTCATCGGTCGCGAGCAAGGGTACGAAATCCACACTCACCCCGAAACGTGTCATGTAGCGCGCAAAGAGGTTGGTTGTAGTGCCGAAGACATCCCGCGAGCAGATAACATGGTCGCCCGCCTTCAGCAGCGCCATGCAGGTGCTGAGAATGGCCGCCATGCCAGAGGCCGTGCCCACGGCGGCCTCACCGCCTTCCAGGGCCGCCAGGCGCTCTTCAAAGCTGCGCACTGTGGGGTTGGTATACCGGGAATAGACGTTGCCCGGTGCTTCACCGGCAAAGCGCGCCGCCGCGTCCGCCGCAGAATTGAAGACGTAGCTGGAAGTGGCGAAAATGGGCTCGGAGTGCTCACCCTCAGCCGTGCGGTGAATACCGGCTCGGATGGCCAGTGTGTCCAGTCCGGCGCCTGCCAGCGGGTCGTTGGAATCGTTCATGCTGCCTCAGCTGACGTCATTGTGAATGCCCACCACTGTACCCTCGGCGAGCACCCGGGCACGGCTACGGCTCTGGGCATCGTCGTTGCGCAGTGCCTCGATACGTTCAAGATAGGCCTGGTCCACATCCCCGGTGGGATAATCGCCATTGAACACCGAACAATCAAAGCCCATTGTGCCCTTGTTGCCTTCACGGGAGCAGTTCACCAGATCCTCGAGATCCTGATACACCAGCCAGTCGGCGCCGATGAGCGTACACACTTCGTCGACAGTGCGTCCGTGGGCAATCAGCTCCGTGGCCGACGGCATATCGATGCCGTAGACATTCGGATAGCGTACCGGCGGTGCCGCAGAGGCGAAGTAGACCTTGGCGGCCCCTGCGTCGCGGGCCATCTGGATGATCTGGCGACAAGTGGTGCCGCGCACAATGGAGTCGTCCACCAGCATGACGTTCTTGCCTTCGAATTCCAGTGGCACCGGATTGAGCTTCTGGCGCACCGACTTCTTGCGCTCGCTTTGCCCTGGCATGATGAACGTGCGCCCGATATAGCGGTTCTTCATGAAGCCTTCGCGAAACTTGATTCCCAGCTCAGAGGCCAGCGACTGGCCGGCAATGCGGCTGGTATCGGGAATCGGGATCACCACGTCAATGTCGTGCTCGGGCCGCTCGCGCAGCACCTTCCGTGCCAGCGCCTCGCCCTGGCGCATGCGGGTCTTGTACACCGAAATGCCATCCATGAGCGAATCCGGACGTGCAAAATACACATGCTCGAATATGCAGGGACGCAGCTCCGGGTTCTGCGCACACTGGCGCCGGTGCATGGCACCGCGGCTGTCGATAAAAACCGCTTCTCCCGGCGCCACATCACCCAGCATACTGAAACCCAGCACATCCAGGGCGACACTTTCGGAAGCCAGCATATACTCGTCCCCCGCGTCGGTTTTACGCACGCCGATCACCAGCGGACGAATACCCAGCGGGTCGCGAAACCCGACCACGCCGTAGTCGACAATCAAGGCCACCGCCGCGTAACCACCGCGGCAACGGCGATGCACGGCCATGACCGCCTGAAATACATCGTCGGCTGTCGGGCTGAGCTTGCCCAGAGTCTGCAATTCGTGCGCGAACACGTTCAACAGGACTTCCGAGTCGGAATCCGTGTTCAGGTGGCGCAGGTCGTCCTGGAACAGCTCGCGTGTGAGCTGTTCCGAATTGGTCAGATTGCCGTTGTGCGCCAGCGCGATGCCGTAGGGCGAGTTGACATAGAACGGCTGTGCGAGCGCCGTGCCTGAGCTGCCCGCCGTGGGGTAGCGCACATGGCCGATCCCCATGGGACCCTTGAGTCGCTGCATGTGATCCTGTCGGAACACATCGCGCACGAGGCCCTCGCTCTTGCGTTGTGTAAAGCGCCCGCCGTAACAGGTCATTATGCCGGCGGCATCCTGTCCCCGGTGCTGTAACACCGTCAGAGCATCATAGATATCGGGCGCAACATTACCCTTGCCAACCAGTCCTACCAGCCCACACATACTGCGTATTCCTCTTTGTCAGACACTGACCGCCGGCAGCCGCCCGGCGTTGAACTCGCCGAGTCGCTGCATGGACCAGTCCAGCAGCGCATCGACCTGCGGCATCAAATAGGCCTGATGCAGCCACATCTGGTCGCGCGGTGGCAGCAACTCGCGCACGAGAAACACCAGTACCAGCACGATGATCACGCCGCGGGCAAAGCCAAAAATGGTACCCAGCAGACGGTCGAGTGTTCCCAATCCCGTCACCCTCACCAACTGGGCCATCAGCAGGCCGATCAGCCCTGTACACAGTAGAACGCCGACCAGGATCAACAGCCACGCCGCAATGTAGCGTGCCGTGAGGTTGCTGATGAGGCCGGTGAGGCGTGAAGCCAGATCGCCGGCAAACACATAGGCGAGGACAAATGCTGCTATCCAGCCCGCCAGAGAGAGCGCTTCCCGGGTAAAACCGCGCAGCAAACTGAGCAGCGTGGACAGTGTCACAATTGCGACGATCGCCCAATCCACCCAGGTCAACGCATCAATATTCAGCACAGTGCCGCCTGCCATTGCCGAGCTCGCGGGGCCGGCAGTCTACCAGCTTGGCGCGCAACACCAAAGCTTACCGGGCCCTCCATCAGGGTAAATACCGCCGCACCAAAGACTTGACGCCAAACTCGGTGTCCACCTCCGGGCGCAGGGCGTCGAGCCGGGCGCGTTCGAATTTGGGGCCGACATTGACCCGATACATCGTGCGACCGCCCACACTGACCGGGTCGACCCAGGCTTTTTCACCCATCGCTTCCAGGCGCTGCCGCAGGGCCTCCGCCTTGTCCTGGCTGCTCACACTGGCCACCTGCAGCATCCAGGCGATGGGTACGCCCTGGGCATCCAGTGCGGGCTGCTCCGGGGCCTCCTGCCGCGTCTCTCCCGGCTCAGGCGGCGGTGCTCGCCCTGCAGCGGCTTCCTCGCTGGCGGCCTCGCGCGCTTCCTCAACGCCGCTGCTCTCCGTCGCCAGCGTGGCAGCCACGGTAGGGGGCTCCGACCAGCCCAGATCATCATCTACGAGCGGCTCGCTATCCTCCGGCGCGTCGAGAGGCGCATCCGGCGAGCCGCGCATGCCGCTGGTATCCGGTGCGGCAATCGGCGTGGTATCCACGTCCGGCCGCGGAGGAATGCGCAAGTTCTCGATGTTGCCGTCGGACTGTGGCTCGACAAAAATGATCGGCCAGAAAATCACCCCGAGCGCGACCAGTATGAGCGCACCGACGAGGCGTTGCTTGAGAATATCGTTCACTGCTTACGCCTTTTCCTGTTCCCGCGACAGCCAGGTGAGAGCCGCCGCAACTGTGTGAAAGGAGCCGAACACCAGCAGCCGGTCGCCGGGGGCTGCTACGCTGCGAGCGCGTGCCAGCGCCTGACGCAGGTTGCGACTGACACTGATCATGCTCACCCCCACATCCCGCAATTGCGCTGCAATCGCAGCGGCGGATGCGGCACGCGCATTACCCGGTTGATCGGCCAGGAACCAGGCATCAACGTGGCGCTTGATGAGTTCCAGCATAGTCGCGATATCCTTGTCGGCCATGGCATAAAATACCGCAATCGTCTTCTGTTCGCAGGGTTCTGCCTCAAGGAAGTCAACCAGCCTGGCCACTGCCGCAGGGTTGTGCGCCACATCGAGCAGCACGCGTACACCGCCCACCGTGACTTGCTGGCGCCGCCCCGGCAGTTGCAGTGCAGGTAACACCTCAAGGAGCTCCGTATCAGAAGCCGATATGCCCAGGCATTCGAGTGCCTGCAGCGCTGCACACAGGTTCTCTGCGAGCAGCGCCGGGTTATGTATTACCGGCAGACGGCGCTGCTCACCGCCGGCGCTGGCCAACCATCCTGCCCAGCCCCCCGCGGCAGACTCTACGCCGAATGCCTGCCCCAGCCAATGCGCCCGCGCACCGCTCTCCTCCACCGCAGCGGTCAACCCGGCCGGCGGCGCACTGCAGGCGATAACGGCGGGAATTGCCGGGCGCAGGATGCCGGCTTTCTCGCGCGCGATCGCGTCCAGGCTGTCGCCCAGCCAATCCTGATGATCCAGGGCAATACTCGTGATCACCGCCACGCTGGGATCAATTATGTTGACCGCGTCCAGACGCCCACCCAGGCCCACCTCCAGCACCACGACATCCACATCGCGCTGCTTGAACAGGTAAAGTCCGGCGAGTGTGGCAAACTCGAAATAGGTCAGGGAAACGTTGCCCCTGGCGGCATCAATCGCCTCGAACGCGGCGACGATATCCGTATCGTCCACGTTCCGCGAGCCTATCCGTATCCGCTCGTTGAAGCGCAGCAAATGGGGCGACGTGTAAACCCCGACGCAGAGCCCTTTGTGCGTCAAGAGCGCCTCCAGCGCCCCCACGACGGAGCCCTTGCCATTGGTTCCCGCGACCGTGATCACCGGTGCGGATGGCGCCAACAGCTGTAAATGGGCTGCGACCGACGCAACCCTGTCCAGGCCCAACTCGATTTCCCGGGGGTGCAGCGCTTCCAGACGCGCCAGCCAGTCGGCCAGCGAAGGCTCAGTCATCCGTGAGATCGATACTCTCGACCGAGCCCGAGGCGTCCGCGCTGCTGGCATCGTCTTCGTTGTCCTCGGGCACCACCGGCACCTGCCCGGTGAACTTGCCGAGCAATCGCGCCAGGGTGTCGCGCATGTCGTTGCGGTGCACGATCATGTCGATGGCGCCGTGCGCGAGCAGAAACTCGCTGCGCTGGAAGCCTTTCGGCAGCTTTTGACGAATCGTCTGCTCGATGATATTGGGGCCGGCGAACCCGGCGCGCGCGTCCGGCTCGGCGACATTGATATCGCCCAACAGGGCCAGTGAAGCGGATACGCCACCATAGATGGGGTCGGTCATCACAGAGACATAGGGGATACCGGCTACTTTCATGCGCTCAATCACCGCGCTGGTTTTCGCCATCTGCATCAGCGAGATGAGCGCTTCCTGCATACGCGCACCGCCCGAGGCCGAGAAGCACACCAGGGGAATGCCCTCGCTGAGCGCGAGCTGGGCCGCTCGCGTGAATTTTTCGCCGACGGCATACCCCATGGAGCCACCGTGAAACGCAAATTCGAAGGCGACGGTCACCACTGGCATACCCTGCAGGGTGCCGCGCATGGCGATCAAGGCGTCCTTCTCCCCGGTCGCTTTCTGTGCGGCCGAGAGGCGATCGCGATAGCGTTTCTTGTCACGGAATTTCAGACGGTCAACAGGCTCGATATCCGTGAGGATTTCCTCGCGACCATCGCGGTCAAGGAAAATATCCAGGCGACGGCGAGCGCCGATACGCATGTGATGATCACACTTGGGACAGACGTCATCATTGCGCTCAACGTCGGGCCGATACAGCACGGCATCGCACTTGACGCACTTTTTCCACAATCCTTCGGGTACGCTGGAGCGGCGAGCGCCCTCTTCCTTGCGCACTCCGGAAGGCAGTATCTTGTCAATCCAGCTCATGGCATCCCCCGTTGTGGTGACACCATTATAGCCGCCGGCAACACCGTCTAGGAAGCGATGCTGTCCAATCCGCTGCGGATGCTCGCCACCAGCTCCGCCGCCACGCGCAGCAGATCTTCCTGACTGGCACCCTCGGCGGCGGCCTGCGCGATGACATCGACCAGCGCACTGCCCACCACCACGCCATCTGCGGTGGCGCCCACACGACAGGCGGACTCGGCATCCTTGATGCCGAAGCCGACGGCCAGTGGCAGCGTGGTGGCTTCGCGGATATGTGCGAGATGCCGCGCCACGTCGTCTGCATCCAGGTTACCGGCGCCGGTAACCCCTTTCAGGGCAACATAATAAATGAAACCACTGGCCTGATTGACGATGGACTCGATACGCGCTTTCGGCGTGGTGGGCGCAATCAGGAAAATATTATCCATGCCCACGCGGTGCAGCTCGGCGTTGACACCGGCCACTTCCTCCGGTGGGATATCCACGGTCAACAGGCCATCGAGGCCAACCGCGGCTGCCTGATCGGCGAAGCGCGCGTAACCCATGTGTTCAACCGGATTGGCATAACCCATCAGGAGCACCGGGGTTTCGGTATCCTGTTCGCGAAACGTGGCCACCATGGCCAGCGCATCGCGCAGGCGGGCACCGCTGGCCAGTGCGCGCTCGTGGGCTTTCTGGATAACCGGTCCCTCGGACATGGGGTCGGAAAAAGGCACCCCCAGCTCAATGATATCGGCACCCGCAGCAACCAGGGCATGCATCAGCGGTACGGTGCTGGCGAGGTTGGGATCCCCCGCGACGATATAGGGCACCAGGGCCTTGCGGCCCTGGGCGGCGAGCTGCTGGAAGCGCCCGGCTATCTTGCTCACTAGCTGTTCTCCTCGTGCATCTGCAATTCAGAAGTCGATGCCGTCGATATCGGCAACGGTGTGTATATCCTTGTCGCCACGGCCTGACAGGTTGACGATGATAGTCTGCTCGGGCGTCATGGTGGCCGCGAGCCTGCCGGCGTAGGCCAGCGCATGCGCGCTTTCGAGTGCAGGCATAATGCCCTCGGTGCGCGTCAGATCGTGAAACGCCGCCAGTGCCTCGGCATCATCAGCCGTGACATAGTTCACCCGGCCAATGTCTTTCAACCATGAATGCTCTGGGCCGACACCCGGGTAATCGAGGCCGGCTGATACGGAATGCGTGTGCATGATCTGCCCGTCCTCATCCTGCATCAGGTAGGTGCGATTGCCGTGCAGTACGCCCGGTGTACCAGCTGTGAGGGGCGCAGCATGCTCACCGCTGGCAACGCCGTGACCGCCCGCCTCCACACCGTACATGGCGACTGACTCATCCTCGAGGAACGGATGGAACAACCCGATGGCATTGGAACCGCCGCCCACACAGGCCACCAGAGCGTCCGGGAGACGCCCGGTTTGAGCGAGGGACTGTGCCCGCGCTTCGCGACCGATTACACACTGAAAATCCCGCACCAGCATGGGGTACGGGTGCGGGCCGGCAACGGTACCGATGATGTAGAACGTGTCATCGACGTTGGTCACCCAATCACGCATGGCCTCGTTCATCGCATCCTTGAGCGTGCGCGAGCCGGAGGTAACCGGCACAACCGTCGCGCCCAGCAGCTTCATGCGGTACACATTGAGCGCCTGGCGCCGCACATCCTCTTCGCCCATGAAGACGTGGCATTCGAGGCCCAGCCTGGCGGCGATCGTGGCCGTGGCGACACCGTGCTGGCCGGCACCGGTTTCGGCAATGACCCGCCGCTTGCCCATGTGCTTGGCCAGAAGTGCCTGCCCGACGGTGTTATTCACCTTGTGCGCACCGGTGTGATTCAGGTCTTCCCGCTTGAGCAGAATACGGGCGCCACCTACGCGGTCCGACCAGCGCCGCGCTTCGTACAGCGGGGACGGCCGACCGACGTAGTGCGCAAGGTCCTCATCCAGTTCGCGCTGGAATTCCTGGTCATCGGCCAACTGGCGATACAGGGCCTCAAGCTCGGACAGCGCCGACATGAGTGTCTCGGCGACAAATTTGCCACCGTAAACCCCGAAACGCCCCTCTGCATCGGGTACCGACGCAAAAATTTTCGTATTGAGATCCGTTGTCATGACATCTTCCCCTGCAAAAAAATCAGCTGTGCACTGCGGCAATAAAGCGCCGTATTCTCGCCGCATCCTTGATACCGGGTGCGCTCTCCACGCCTCCGCTCACGTCCACAGCGGCGGGTTGCACGGCCGCAATGGCACTGGCCACATTGTGCTCGTCAAGCCCGCCCGCGAGCACAAGTGGCCGCGGTAGCCGGGCCGGTATGCTCGACCAGTCGAAGGTTTGCCCGGTGCCGCCGGGCACACCGGGCTGCCAACTGTCCAGCAACAGGCCGCGCGCGCCGTGATAGCCCTTCGCGATCGCGCCAACATCAATCCCCGGCCTCATGCGCAAGGCTTTCAGGTAGGGGCGATCGAATTGTGCGCAAAACTGCGGGGGCTCATCACCGTGGAACTGTAAACAATCTACGGGTACGCGCTGCAGAGTGCTATGGATTTCCTCTGCGTCGGCATCAACGAACAAGGCCACAACCGTGACAAGCGGCGGCAACGCAGCAACGATCTCCGCGGCCCGCTGCGGCGTCACACAGCGTTTGCTGGGCGAATAGAACACCAGACCAATGGCGTCGGCTCCGGCCTCACTGGCGGCAATAGCATCCGCAACGCGGGTGATGCCGCATATCTTGACAAGAGTTCTGGCCACAGTTCGGATCGGTGATTGCCTGACGAAGGCCGCGGATGATAGCAGACCCTGGGGCGCAGTGTCTTCAACCCGGCAACACGAGGGGCCCCGGCGGGGTGGGCGGCAAGCTGAACTGCGCCGGGTAACGCACGTCTACAAGGTACAGCCCCTCCGCGGGAGCGGTTTCAGCAGCACGGGTGCGGTCCCCTGCGAGCAGCAGGTCTGCAATCCATTCAGGCGGCTGATCGCCACAGCCAACGGCCATCAGGCTGCCGGCGATATTGCGCACCATGTGATGCAGGAATGCATTCGCCTCGATGTCGATAACCAGCAAATCCCCTCGGCGCATCACGGAACAATGGTGCACGCAACGAAACGGCGTACTCGACTGGCACGCTGCGGCACGAAAGGCACTGAAATCCTGTTCGCCAAGCAGTGCCTGCGCAGCGCCGTGCATGCGCACTGCATCCAGCGGTTTGCGCTGCCAGGTCAATTGCCGACTGCTCAGGGCGGGGCGAATGGCGCTGTTGACGATGACATAGCGGTAGCGTCGGGCGAGCGCCGAAAAGCGCGCATGAAAGTCCGCTGGCACCGGCTGTGCCCAGTGTATACGCACATCCGGCGGCAGGTGACTGTTGCCACCCAGAACCCAGGCTTTGGCGCTGCGGGTGCAGGGGGCGTCGAAATGCACGATTTGCGCGTGGCCGTGGACACCGGCATCGGTGCGCCCGGCACAGTGTACACGTATGGGTTGCACCGCCACCCGCTCCAGGGCGTGCTCAAGCGCGCCCTGCACGGTGGGTGAGCTGGACTTCAACTGAGCCTGCCAGCCGTGGTAAGCACTGCCGTCGTACTCTATACGGCAGGCGATGCGCGTACCGGTGGGAAGCAGTGCGCTGGAAAACGCCTGCTCTATGCCTGAATCAGCCAAGCCTTTCGAGCAACTCCCGCGCGTCCTGCTGTTGCTCCGAGCTACCGCCGAGGATCACTTCATCGAGAATTTGCCGTGCGCCATCGTCGTCGCCCATGTCGATGTAGGCCCGCGCGAGATCCAGCTTGGTAGACATCGGGTCGCCGTCATCGGCGAACACGAAATCGTCTTCACTGCTGTCACCACCACTGCGCGCTTTCTCGAAATCGGCCGACAAATCGAGTTCATCAGCGCTGCCATCTTCAATTTCAAGGTCGAGGAACTCGGGTTCCTCATCCACGGAGGGGACCAGCGCATCGCGCCCATCCAGGCTGCTCAGCTCTTCGAACTCCGGCAAATCCCCGGACAGGTCATCAACAGGCGCATAGGATGCGGGCGCCCGCGCGGGTGTTGCCGGTGGTACGGAGCCTTCGTCGAGATCAGACAGGAACCCGCCATCGTTGAATGCTTCACCCGGCGCATAGGAGCTAAAGTCATCCTGTGCATCGATGCGCTCGTCGACCGGCGACAGCCGCGCATCGCTGAGTATCTGCTCGGCGCGGGCTATGCTTGTGGCGTCGCCAATACGCTGCAACTCCATCATCTGCTGATCAGCCTGGTCACGATCACCAGTCTCAGCCGCAAGATCCAACAACTTGAGACGGTAAGCCGGGTTATCGGGATCCGACAGTGTGGCTTTGCGCAACAAGTCCATGGCCTGGGCGTAGCGCCCATAGGCGATATAAATGTCCGCTTCCGCAAGCGCATCGCCCGCGTCAACATCGGACGCGTATTCGTCGTGCTTGCGCTCACCGTAGCCGCGCTGGCCGCCGCGCTGCATCCCGGTATCCACAGGGGCCGCGTCTGACGGAGTTGCCGTCGCCGATTCGCTGCTCTCGTCTTCGTCAAACTCGACTGCATGGTCCTGCAGCTGAATATCCGCGAAGGCATCGGCCTCTTTCTGGCGCGGCGCACGCGCAGCGGGCACCACTGCCACCGCTTCCTCCCCTGCGTCGTCTTCCTGGCGGCGACGCCACACGAACAAACCTGCCAGCAGCGCGAGGACTGCACCACCTGCGACATAGAGCCAATAGCTATTGCTACCTGCTTGCGGCGCGGGCGACTCTGGCTGCACGACCACAGCGGGCGCCGGTGCAACCACAGGGACCACTGCCGTGTCAGCGGCAACGTCGTCTGCCGGTAAAGCGCTGCCCGGCGTCGCTTCCGCCTCGGCGAGAGCCTGCTGCAGAGCTGCAATTTCCGCGTCCTTGACCTCAACCATGCGCTCCAGCGCATCGAGACGATCGGTCAATTGTGTGAGCTGCTCGCCAAATGCGGCGCGCGCGCGTGCATCATCTGCAGAATCTGTTGCCGGCGCCATCGCGTCTTCCGCGGCTGCGCTGGCGACTTCGGTCGCGGAGGTGCTGTCAGGCACTGCATCCGCACGCGTATCCGTGTCGCCCTGTTCGCTGGCGGCTCCGGCCGAGATGCGCAATGCGGGACCGGCCGACGCCGGGGCTGAGGCACGACCCGCGCGCCAGTCTTCATTTTGCTGCCGCACTTCCGCGAGCACGGCTGCGACATCTGCGTCACCGGCAACGTCACTGCTATCAGGCAGATAAATAATGTAACCGGCCTTGATGCGATTGATATTGCCGTCGATGAACGCGTCGGGATTCAGGCGCTGGATTTCCAGCATGGCCTGCTGCACCGTGACACCCTCAGGGCGCGCACGCTGGGCAATCGTCCACAGAGTCTCATCGCGACGGATCATGTAACGGGCACCCGGCGCCGGATCGGACGCGGTGCCCGCACTAAAATTTCGCTCGGGCATTGCCCCGGGTGCGAGCTCGGATTCGCGCATGCCGACCCGCGTGCCCTCCCCCGATGAATCGACCGTTTCTGCCGGCACTTCAGCGCTGGCCTCAGCTTCGGCCACCAGCCGTGAAGCAGACACAGTAGTGCCTTGGGATTCAAATGCTGGCGGGTCGACCAGTACCGTGTAATTGCGCAACAGACGGCCGGAAGGCCAGCGGGCCTCGACGATAAAGTCGAGATACGGTTCGAGCACCGGATCTTCTGAGGTCAGGATGATCGCGCCGCCGCCGTTTTTGTCGACGCGAACTTCAAAACTGATACCCGTCAGGAAGTACGCACGATCAATGCCCAACCGATCGAAATCGTCCGCGGTCGCGAGCCGAACACGAATCTGATCCTGGTCGAGATTGCCGACATCCAGCAGCCCCACTTCCGCTCGCAACGGTTCATTCAGAAACGAGTTCAGCGAAAGTTCGCCAAGCCCCAATGCCCAAACAGAACCTGCTTGCAGGCACCCCAAGGCTGCCAGTGCTACTGCCAACCGCTTCTTTCGAGCCATAAACACGCCTTGTTATGCTCCCCTGCCATCCCCTGAGCCATCTTTATTGCGGCTCGAGCCCCTCTATGACGACTCCGAAGATACCGCAAGTATGTTGTAACGCAAAGGGTTAATCAATATAACCCCGGATCAGTGCCTCGGCAATCTGGACACTGTTGAGCGCCGCGCCCTTGCGCACGTTGTCTGATACAACCCAGAGATCAAGGCCACGGGGATGGGAGATATCCTCGCGAATCCTGCCGACAAACACCGGGTCCTTGCCCGCCGACTCGGTGACCGCTGTGGGGTAGCCGCCGTCTGCACGCTCATCAACCACCGTAATACCCGGAGCACCTTCGAGTAACTTGCGCGCGTCAGCAGCAGAGATCTTGTCGCGTGTTTCGATATGCAGTGCCTCGGAATGACCGAAAAAAACCGGTACCCGAACACACGTGGGATTCACCTGAATGCTCTCGTCACCGAAGATCTTGTGCGTCTCCCAGACCATCTTCATTTCTTCCCGGGTGTAGCCGTTGTCCTGGAAAGTATCAATATGCGGCAGCACATTGAAGGCGATTTGTTTCGGGTAGACCTCGCACTCGATGCTCTGCCCGTTCAACAGCCGCGCAGTTTGTCCCGCAAGCTCTTCAATCGCCTCCTTGCCGGTACCGGAAACTGCCTGGTAAGTGCACACGTTGATGCGCTCAATACCCACGGCGTCATAGATGGGTTTCAACGCAACCAGCATCTGGATCGTCGAACAGTTGGGGTTGGCAATGATATTGCGCTGGGTATAACCCGCCAGTGCCGGCAGATTCACTTCAGGCACAATCAGTGGGATATCGGCATCACGGCGGAAATGGGAGGTGTTATCGATAACAACACAACCCGCAGCCGCCGCTTTCGGCGCAAATTCCTCGGAGATACTGCCGCCCGCCGAGAACAGTCCGATCTGGGCCTGACTGAAATCGAACTCTGCGAGGTCCGTGACGCGCACCGACTTGCCGCGGAATTTCACGGTCTTCCCCGCCGAGCGCGCACTGGCCAGCGGATAGAGTGTGCGTACCGGAAAGTCGCGCTCTTCAAGAATGGACATCATGGTTTCGCCTACGGCGCCCGTGGCACCGACAACGGCAACGTCATACTGCTTGCTCATAACAACCTCAATTGGAAAAGTGAACGTTCAACCGCGAAGCGCGGCGACCACGGCGGCGCCCATCTCGCAGGTGGACACCGCCGGCTGACCCGCAGCGGCGATGTCGGGTGTGCGCAGGCCCTGGTCGAGCACGCTGCTCACCGCCCGCTCGATGGCCTCCGCCGCCTCAGCCTCGTCAAGAGTGTAGCGCAGCATCATGGCGACCGAGAGGATCGTGGCCAACGGATTGGCCTTGCCCTGCCCCGCGATATCCGGTGCGGAACCATGGCAGGGTTCGTACATGCCGCGCCCGTCTTTATCCAGCGACGCGGAGGGCAGCATGCCGATCGATCCGGTGAGCATGGCCGCCGCGTCGGACAGGATATCGCCGAACATGTTGCCGGTTACCATAACATCAAACTGCTTCGGCGCTCGCACCAGCTGCATCGCCGCATTGTCGACATACATGTGGCTGAGTTCGACATCCGGGTAGTCGCGAGCGACCTCCTCCATCACTTCCCGCCAGAGCACAGTCACTTCAAGCACGTTGCTCTTGTCGACTGAACACACGCGGCGGTCGCGCTGACGCGCCAGCCCGAACGCCAGGTGGCCAATACGGCGGATTTCGGATTCACTGTAGACATAGGTGTTGAAGCCCTGTCGCTCGCCATTCTCCAGCGTGCGAATGCCGCGGGGCTCACCGAAGTAAATGCCGCCGGTAAGTTCCCGGACAATCAGTATATCCAGACCAGCGACCACCTCTGCCTTGAGGCTGGAGGCATCAGCCAGCTGCGGGTAAAGAATGGCTGGACGCAAGTTGCCGAAGAGCCCCAGCTGCGAACGCAAACCGAGCAGCCCACGCTCCGGGCGCAAATGCCGTTCAACGGCGTCCCACTTGGGGCCGCCCACAGCGCCGAGCAGGATCGCATCGGCGTCCCGCGCCGCCTGCAACGTGGCATCCGGCAACGGCACACCGTGTGCATCAATCGCGGCGCCACCGAGCAGGCCGTGTTCCAGCGACAGCCCGAGCTGATAACGCTGGTTCACCGTTTCCAGCACCTGCACCGCCTCGGCCATGATTTCCGGACCGATGTAATCACCGGGTAAAACCAGAATACGTTTACTCATCTCAGCCCCGCCCTCTACCAATTACATCGAACAACCAGGGGGACTGCTCCCGCCAGCGATTCTCAAACTCGTGAATACGCGCAGCGCTTTCCAGCGTCACGCCGATGTCGTCCAGCCCCTTCAGCAGGCACTGCTTGCGCGCGACATCCACCTCAAAACCCAGCACTTCGCCTGCGGGCGTGCGCACTTCCTGAGCAGCCAGGTCGATCTCCAGGCGATACCCCTCATGTGCATACAGCGCCGTGAACAGCCGCTCAACCGTTGCAGCGGGCAAGACCACCGGGAGAATGCCGTTCTTGAAACAGTTGTTGTAGAAGATGTCGGCAAAGCTGGGGGCAATAATGCACCGAAAGCCGTAATCCTCAAGCGCCCAGGGCGCGTGCTCGCGGCTGGAACCACAGCCGAAGTTTTCCCGCGCCAACAGCACTGTCGCGCCGTGATAGCGGGGCTGATTCAGGGGGAAATCAGGATTCAGGGGCCGGTTGCCGCAATCCTCACCCGGCTGCCCCTCATCGAGGTAGCGCATTTCGTCGAACAGGTTGGGCCCGAAACCGCTGCGCTTGATCGACTTCAGAAACTGCTTGGGGATGATCATGTCGGTATCGACATTGGCGCGATCCATCGGCGCGACCAGCCCCTCCAGCACGGTGAAACTTTTCATTGTGTGGACTCCTGCAGGGTGCGAATGTCAACGAAATGCCCGGCGATAGCGGCAGCCGCCGCCATCGCCGGACTGACCAGGTGCGTGCGCCCACCAATCCCCTGACGCCCCTCAAAATTGCGGTTCGAGGTGGAGGCACAGTGTTCCCCCGCCCCCAGCTTGTCCGCATTCATCGCCAGGCACATCGAGCAACCCGGCTCGCGCCACTCCATGCCCGCCGCGAGAAATATCTCGTGCAGGCCTTCGGCCTCGGCCTGTGCCTTCACCTGGCCGGAGCCGGGCACAACCAACGCCTGCTTGATACTGGAAGCAACCTGCCGCCCGCGCACCACCGCAGCCGCCGCGCGCAGGTCTTCAATACGCGAGTTGGTGCAGGAGCCGATAAACACGCGATCAAGACGGATATCAGTAATCGCCATGCCCGGCGTCAGCCCCATGTACTCAATGGCGCGCTGCGCGGCGCTGCGCTGTGTCGCGTTGTCCATGCCTTGCGGGTCCGGCACATGGCCATCGACAGGCAGCACCATCTCCGGTGAATTACCCCAGGTCACTTGCGGCACGATGTCTTCGCCGCGCAGTGTCACCACTTTGTCGAACACCGCGTCGGCGTCGCTGTGCAGGTCAGCCCAGGCGGCCTGCGCGGCATCCCAGAGCGCGCCGCTGGGGGCGTAGGTACGGCCCTTCACGTAGTCGAGCGTGGTCTGGTCCACGGCGATCATGCCCATGCGGGCGCCCGCCTCGATAGACATGTTGCACAGCGTCATGCGGCCTTCCATGCTGAGGCCGCGAATCACTTCTCCGGCGAACTCGATGGCGTAGCCGGTGCCGCCTGCCGTACCAATGCGACCGATAATCGCCAGCGCGACATCCTTGGCGGTCACGCCCGCTGGCAGCGCACCGTCAACACGTACCAGCAGGTTTTTCATCTTCTGCTGAATCAGGCACTGTGTGGCGAGCACGTGCTCAACTTCCGAGGTGCCGATGCCGTGTGCCAGGGCTCCCAGCGCACCGTGGGTGGAGGTATGCGAGTCGCCGCAAACGATTGTCATGCCCGGCAAGGTTGCGCCCTGCTCGGGTCCCACCACATGCACAATGCCCTGGCGCACGTCGTTGATGGGTATCTCTACAATGTCAAAGTCGCGGCAGTTGTCGTCAAGTGTCTGCACCTGCAACCGCGACACCTGGTCGCGAATACCGGCGATACCGCCGGCGCGCTCCTCCCGTGAGGTCGGCACATTGTGGTCCGGCACCGCGAGATTGGCATCCAGCCGCCAGGGCTTGCGCCCGGCCAGGCGCAGTCCCTCAAAGGCCTGCGGCGAGGTCACTTCATGAATAAGATGACGATCGATATAGATCAGGGCAGAGCCGTCCTCGCGCTGCTCTACCAGATGATTGCGCCAGAGTTTGTCGTACAGTGTCAGCCCGGCCATGCCCGCCCCCACATAGAAATCACATTGAGGTGACAAGCATAAGGTTGACTGAACGATTACTCAAATTTATTATTTTTATCCACGGCATTCCTGAAAGGAATTCAAATGGATTTGCAGAACCTCCAGGCTTTTCTCCTGGTCGCCGAGGAAGGGTCGTTTTCTCTGGCGGCCGAGCGCCTGCACCTGACCCAGCCTGCCGTCAGCAAGCGCATCGCCTTGCTGGAGCAAGGCCTGGGCAGCGCCCTGTTTGACCGCATTGGTCGACACACCTCGTTGACGGAAGCCGGCCAGGCACTGCTGCCTCATGCGAGGGCTATCACGCAGCAACTGCTGGGCGCCGAGCGTGCGGTGCGCGACCTGTCGGGCGAGGTGGCAGGTGAGCTGCGCCTGGCGACCAGCCACCATATAGGCCTGCACCGACTGCCGCCGGTTCTCAGCGCCTTCAGCAAAGCGCACCCGGGTGCCCACATCGACATTGAATTCACAGACTCCGAACAGGCCTACGACCTCATCATGCAGGGCCGCTCGGAACTCGCGGTGGTGACCCTGGCACCCGAGGTCGACGACAGCGTGGTGGCGCGCCCGGTCTGGCGGGACCCGCTGGTGTTCATGTGTGCTGCCGATCATCCTCTGGCCAGTGCCCCAAAGCACTGCAGTCTGCCCGACCTGGCCCTGCACCCGGCCATCCTGCCCGGTCTCAACACCTATACGGGGCAGATCGTGAAACGCCTGTTTGCCGAGCACCGTCTTGCGCTCAGGGTGTCGATGGCGACCAACTATCTTGAAACCATTCGCATGATGGCGGCGGTAGGGCTGGGGTGGACCGTCCTGCCCGCGACCATGCTGAGCGATGAGCTACACGTTCTGTCGGTGCAGGGAATTGCGCTGGAGCGCACCCTGGGGCTGGTCTATCACCGCGGGCGCAGCCTCTCACGCGCGGCGCAGGCCTTTATCTCTATCCTGGAAGGTTGAGACGGGGATGCACGTGCTTGACTGCGCGAATCACTCCGCAGGCAACAAGCCATCAGCGGGCGCCGGGCGCTTCCAGATACCCTCATGTTCAGGCAGATAGAAGGTTCCGTTGAAGCGTGCCACAACACCACCGGGGCCGCTGATCAGGCCGCTGCTGAACCCGAAACGCCGTTTGACGTCGACCTGCAGCACATCGGCCTGCAACCAGTGCCCGAGTTTACCCGCGCTGACAAAGTCCAGCGCAAGGTTAATGGTCGGGCTTCCCGCGCCGCGACCGGACGCCTGATTCACGCCGGTGGCTGCAGCGATATCTGCCAGCGTTGACAGCACGCCGCCGTGACAGATACCCATCACGTTGCAGTGCTGTTGTGCCACGACCAGGCCGAAACTTACCCCGGCGTCACTGATACGCCGATAACAGGGCTGCAGTGTGTCCGTGTAGCCCAGGCCCTCGGGCAGCCGCGTGAAGCCCGCGGGTATCTGGGCGCTGCTTCCGTTTTCCCCTGTCATCCCTGTTCTCCCACCACGCTCATCGTCAGAATATTCCCATCTCCAAACCGGCGGCAAAGCCCTCACCGAACTCCCGCGCCAGCGCTTCCAGCCGCGCGGTCACGGGGCCGCGGCATATCAAGGGCTCCAGCGCCTCGCGCATGGGGTAGCCCGACAGTATCCGCTGGGCCTGCTGCCGCGCACCCCGGCCATCGTTGCCCGCGCTCAACAACAGGGCGCAGGGCAACACCCTGCCTCGCTCGCCCACCGGATAAAAGGTGCGGTCGAGAAAGTCCTTCATACCGCCGCTGAGGGTGCCCGAATTTTCTGCCGCCACCAATAACAAACCGTCGGCGGCCAGCACCTCACGGGCGCCGGCATCCCAGGCTCTGCACAGCACAACCTCGATACCACCCGCGCCTTCCGCGCCGGCGCGAGCCGCCGCCGCGAGGCGGGCGCTGGCTCCGCTCTGGCTGTGATAAACAATCAGGACCCTGGGCACATGCACCTCCCCTGCATATCCACTCGAAGGCCGACCCGGAGACCCACGCTGCAACATTGCCCGAGCCGGCTCTGGCACGCTGGGCACAGGTTATCCACAGGGGAACCTGTGGATAACTCTGGGGACACTCTGTGGCGACGGCAACCGCCAGGCTGACCTGAAGAACCCAAATCCCGCGATAGAAATTAGTAAATAAACTTTATATATCAATATTATAGCCAGGATTAATAAGGTCATTTCGAGAAATTGTTTTGCCGCTACCAAAGGCTAGAATGTGAGTCAAGGCGTGTGGACAGAAAAGTTTTCGTGTTTGCAGGCACTTACCGGCGAGCCCAGGGGTTTTCTGTCTTCGCCGTTTCCGGCAGGGTAATACGCCAACACTGGTGAATTCTGGGGTTGCGCTGGAAGTCGGGGTCCAGCGTTGCGCGGCTGATATCCTCGCAGGTGAAACTGTGCGCGAGTTCGGCATCGAGACGAAAGCCGCGGCGGTTATTGGAGAAGTACAGCGTGCCACCAGGACGCAAGCAGGCCAGGGCCGCCCGGACCAGGGGTACATGATCACGCTGCACGTCAAAACTGGCCTCGACCTTGCGCGAATTGGAAAAGGACGGTGGGTCCAGCAGGATCAGGTCGAACTTTTGCTTGCAGTCCTGCAGCCAGGCCAGGCAGTCGGCACGCACAATATGGTTACGGCTTTCGTCCAATCCGTTCTGCGCCAGGTTCTTGCGCAGCCAGCTCAGGTAGGTGTTGGAGAGGTCCACACTGGTGGTACTGCGGGCCCCGCCCAACGCCGCGTGCACCGTAGCCGTGCCGGTGTAGCAGAACAGATTGAGGAAGTCGCATCCGGCGGCCTCGCTCCCCAGTCGCAGCCGCAGGGGTCGATGATCCAGAAAGAGCCCGGTATCCAGGTAATCTCGCAGGTTCACCAGCAGCCTTGCAGCCCCTTCGCGCACGGTCAGCAATTCCCCCTGCGCACCCTGCTTACCGTATTGTTCGTCGCCTCGCTGGCGCTGCCGGACTTTGTAGGCCACATCGGACGCCGCCACGCCCAGTGCTTGCGGCACCGCTGATTGTATCTCCGCGAGACGCGCAGCCGCCGCCTCCGGATCGACTCCTGCCGGCGCCTGGTACTCCGCCACATGCACCCGGTCGCCGTAGAGGTCGACCGCGACAGCGTATTCAGGCATATCGGCATCGTACAGCCGGTAGCATTCAATACCCGCACGTTTCACCCAGGCCGCAAAACGGCGTCGATTCTTGCGCAGGCGATTGGCAAACATGGTGGCACCGGGGGACAGCTCGCCCTCCTCCGTTGCCGATTCCGCGCTGCCAGCCGGTGACGCCGCCTGGCCGGGCGCACCCGGCGAGTGCTCGCTGAGTCGGTTGTCGGTCAGGTCGAACAAGAGCAGAGAGGCTTCAAGCGCGCCATTCCACAGGGTGTACTGCTTGTGGCTGCGCAACCCCGTGGCGCGCCCCAGGCCCTTGTCCCCGGTAAAAATCGCCGCTTGCCAGCCACTGAATTCACGGACTAATGCCTCCCCCAGCTGCCGGTAGAGATAAGGCAGGCTCTCGCGGTCTCCGAGCCGCTCGCCGTAAGGGGGGTTACAGACCACCAGGCCGTGCGGCAGCGGACGGTGCGAGGGCTTGCTGAGCTCCGCCAGGGGCTTGCAACTGACCCGCACGGCGTCCTGCAGGCCGGCGCGTGCAATGTTTTCCTGCGCGCGACGAATCACGCTCGCATCTGCGTCATAACCGCGTATTTCCGGCAGCTGCACCTGCCTGCCGCGCCGGGCGCGCGCCTGTGCATCCGTCAGCAGCGCTTGCCATTGCGGCGCGTTGTGCCCCTGCCAGCGCTCGAACCCGAAGCGTTCACGGCCAAGGCCAGGCGCAATGTCAGCGGCCATCATGGCCGCCTCCAGCAGCAGGGTGCCAGAGCCGCACATGGGGTCGATCAGCGCGCCTCCCCGGGCTGCCATGCCCGGCCAATCAGCACGCAGCAAAATGGCCGCGGCGAGGTTTTCCTTCAGCGGTGCTGCGCCCGCCTGCAAGCGATAGTTGCGCCGGTGCAGGCTACCTCCGGACATATCCAGCGCCAGCAACGCGCCGTGTTTCGACAGACGCACGTTAAAGCGCAGGTCGGGATTGCGCCGGTCAACCGACGGCCGCGCAAAGCCCTGCGCCACAAACCAGTCCACAATGCCGTCTTTGCTGCGCTGGGCGCCAAACTGGGTGTTGCGTATCTGTGCATTCTCCCCGGTGAAGTCGATCGTGAAGGTCTGCTCCGGGGCAAAGATGTCGCGCCAGTTCAGCGCGCTTACACCGCGATACAGGGCGTCGGCGTCCCCCGCCTCAAATTTCGCCAGAGGGAGCAACACCCGATTGGCCAGCCGCGACCAGAGGCAGGCGCGGTAGCCCATGGCGAGTGGACCTGCAAAATATACCCCCGCAACCGTCTCGCGCGCGCTGTCTGCGCCCAGCGCCAGCACCTCGTCGCGGAGCAGGCCTTCCATGCCCTTGGGGCAAGTGGCGAACCACTGGCGACTGGCGCTGGCCGGCTGCACTGTCGAAGCGGGAGAGGATGAGGTGGGGCTAGGCATGCAATATTCCGGGGATGTCCGCGAGCCGCACAGTATACCGGAAAGCGCGGCTAACTGCGCTTGCGCGGGGTGCGTTTGCGCGCGGGCGACGGCCGTTTGGGTACCCGCGTTGGCGGGCTGTTGGCCGCCTTTTCTTTCTGCATCACGTCCAGCACAAGCTGCGCTGCACCATCGATATACTGGATAAAGCGGTCGTGCTCGTCATCGCTCAACCCACGCAGGGCATCGTGCTGGCGGTACAGATTCACAAAGCGTCGTTCACGCTCGTACTGCCGGGGCAGCGCCATAACGCCCCACTGCTCAAGCACCTGCTCGAGCTGTGGGTTGTAGGTGCGTAGAAACTTGATCAGGAAAGGCACCGGATCGTGCCGCGCAAGCAGGCTGGCGCTACGCAAAACCAGCTCGAGCGGCATGATCTTGTCACCGCGCTCCACCTCTTCCAGTACGGATTTGTCAGACAGGCCGAGGCTGTCGGCGAGCTCCTTCAACGACAGCCCCGCCGTTTCTCTGGCATCGCGGAGGAAATGCCCGGCGTCTGCCATCGCCTCCAGACGCTCCGGTTCCATGCTGTGCAGCAACATCTGCCGCACCCAACCCTCACCGAACATCGCGGTCATGGTGGCGGTGTGTCGCGCGATCTCCAGCGTGCCACCCGCCACCTGCCCGGTGAATCGCATCAAGCCCGCCAGCAGGCTTTCCGCTTCATCGTTCGATTTTCTATCGCTCATGGCCCAAGCTTAGCGCAACCCTCCGGGTTTTGCCGATGCGCCCGGTTCAGGGCAGACCGGATTCAAGGCGGAAAATTTCTCCGAGAATATCACGCCACTCCGCGTACTGGTTCTCGAGACTGCCGCTCAGCTGGTAGACACTGCCGCTGGCTTCCAGCACGGTGGGTTGCACCTCATTGTTGAAGCCGCGGGCGAGGTCTTCGAGATCCTGTTGCTGGATCTTGCTCCACTTGAAGGCGTTGTAGGTTTGCTCCATGGCGGCATAGGTGCCGCGCGGTCCGGCCTTGTCGCGCTGGGCGAGGCGCTGCGCGTACGCTTCGCGGTAGTCTGCCTGCTCGCGACCGAACTGCCGCCAGAGGTTATAGGTGGGCTGCATGGTCTCAAACAGATCGACATATTGCTGGTCGACCGCATCGATAAAGCGGTATTCCTGATCGCGGATACGCTGCACGCGCGCAATCATGGGGTCGTCCTCTGCCGGCGCGCGACGCAGGCTGAGCCCCGTTTCATCTTCGCCCAGATAGCCGGTGAACGCGGCCGGCGCCAGATCGCGGGCCTGGCGCAGCAGGGCAATGACCGGCAGCTGTGCCAATTCCGTACTCGCCCGCTGGCGGTACGCGGCCAGCAGATCGTTTGCCACCTGGCGATACAGATCGATAAACGGGTCCTCGGTGCCGCTGGCGGTAAAGTCCCTCGGCTGTGACTCATCCCGGTAGTGCCGGTCCAGCCACACCCTGCCCGCAGCATCGACAGCGCGCACCTGCAAAACCAGCAGATGACCATCAGAGTGCAGAATACGCCCGTCTACCTGCAGCTCGGCGCTGGCCTGCGGCTCCGGCAGCACGCGCACCGGACCCCAGGCATTGCTGGTCTGCAGCACCTGGCGCAGCAGTACCGGCATGAAGCGCGCCTCGGCCCTGCGGATTTCAGGGAAAATTCCTGCTCGGCTGAGCCCCACGGTGGATGCGGGTAGACCGGGGTCAAAACTCGCGACCACCAAAGCGAGTGCGGGTGTGAGGGGCGATGGCACGGTTTCCAGGGTGACGTTCCCCACGGCGGGTGTCGTATCGCCCGCGGCCGCGGGTTCAGCGCCCGACGCCGGCTCAGGTGGCGCCGTGGCACAAGCACAGAGGCACAGCGCAACAGACAGTAGCAGGCTCGCCCGTTTCACTCGGTTTCGGTTGTGCACACGGTGCCTCGTGTCAGGGTTTGCTGGCAGGTAAAGCCCTGCGCGCCCGGCTCTATGCGGCGATAGACGCGGTTCAGCGTGAAGGGTTGGGAGACACGGTCCGAACTCACCGTGCTGGCAATATTCAGGAACTGGCCATCCGGGCCGAGTGTGAGCCGATGCCGAATGCCGAGACCGTCGGGCAGGGACAGGACGAAAACCAGTTGGTGACCGTCCCAGGCACAGAGTTCGCGGCCCAGGGGTGTTTCTACCGCTTGCGGGCGTCCGTCGTGGAAATCGCAGTCGAGGGCAAAATCATCCTCCCGGCGCACGCGGATGCCCTGAAGATCCTGGGTGATATCCAGCAGCGGGCTGCGGCTGACCAGATCGGCCATTTGTGCCAGCCCGATGATAGCGGACCCGCTGTCGCTGCCCGAGCCCCCCAAAAGCACACCGGCTGTGGCAGCGCGCGTATCTGAGCCGGCCGCCTGCGCACGCCGGTCGGCCTGGCGCTGCAGTTCGCGCACCAGCACATTGAGGCTGACCTGCAGGTTGTCGCTCATGCCGTAGTCCAGCGACCATTGCCCACCAAAATCGACACCGACCCTGCTGGCGGTGGCTTCACGCGACGGCGTATTGCCGCAGGCAACCAGCGACACCAGAAGCAGAACCGTAGAGAAACGCAGCAACATGGGTGCCAGTGTAACTCAAGGCACGTAACAACCGGAGTACATTCTGCACTTCGGTACCCCCTCGCCGGTGCTAGTCGAAGAGCCCCTCCCCTCGCGCCAGACGCTGCCCCAGCGCCGCACCCTGGGCCGCACTGGACCCGAGGGTCATCTCATTGAAGCGCAGCCACAGGCAATAGCGCCAAAGTGGATAATCGCGGTCAATACCCGTGCCGCCATGCACATGCTGGCAGGCATAACTGACCCGGTGCCCGACATCCCCCGCCCAGATCTTGGCAATCTGTACTTCGGTGGTTGCCGCACGCTGCTCGCCCAGTAGTGACAGCGCCTGCCAGGTGCACAGTCGCAAACATTCGACATCGATGTAGCAATCAGCCATGCGATGGCCCACTGCCTGAAAGGTCGCCACCGGCACGCCGAATTGCTTGCGCTCACTGGTGTAACCGGCGGCCATACGCAGCGCACAATCCGCCGCCCCCAACTGCTGTGCACACACTGCGGCAGTGCAGCGCTCGCGGACCCAGGTCAGCAGTGCCTCGCCGCCGGAAGCCAGCACGATGTCGGCCTCCGGCACAGGCACATTGTTGAATTCAACGTCTGCGTGCGGTTCGAAATGGGTCATTTGCAAGGCGTTGCTGCGCACCCCGACGGCGCCGGTGGGCACCAGTACAACCGCAACACCGGCGGCAACCTGAACCGGCACCAGCAGCCAGTCTGCCTGCTGGGCAAATGGCACGGCGCGGCATTGACCCGTCAATAGCAGACCTTCGGGGGTGTTCCGCGCACGCAGCTCCGGTGTTGCCGAGCCGGACCAGAACGCACCCGTCAGCAGAATGTCACCCCGCGCGGCGGGGGGTAAAACGCGGGATTGCAGATCAGCGCTGGCAAACTGCTGCAGGGGCAACATGCCGGCCACGCAATGCGCCAGCACCGGCACGGGTGCGATGCTGCGGCCCAGCTCCTCAATAAACAGGCCGAGCTCCATGAATCCCAGCCCCATACCGCCGTGCTCTTCCGCCACGGCAATACCCGACAAGCCACTGTCCACGAGGGTTTGCCACAGGACACGATCAAAGCGCGGCGCGGCAAACTCGTCGTAGGCCGCCAGTGTACTGGCCGACACGGCATCATCGAGAATCCTGCGCGCCAAACCGCGCAGGTCGTGTTGAATCTCTGAAAAACCAAAATCCATGGCGAATTCCCCTTAGCGACTGGCACGGGGCATCCACAACCCCGCCGCTGAAATGATGTCACGCTGGATTTCGTTGGCGCCGCCACCGAAAGTGATGATGGACGCTGTGCGATAGAGGCGTTCGATACGCGCAGCCTGCTCAGCAGCCCCGGGGGAATGGCTGCGCAGGAGGCCACGCTCTGCAACGATTTCGCCCAATAAACGGTAGACTTCGATGAACCCCTCGGAACCGAACACCTTGGCCGCTGAGGCATCCGCCATGGCCAGTGTCCCTTCGGTCATGGCCCACGACTGTTTGTACACGATCAACTTCATGCATTCGATCAGCGCGCGGCTGCGGGCCAGGTTTGCCTGCACCCAAGGCTGCTCGGCGATGCTGCCACCGGTTTCGCCGGGCTCGGCTCGCGCCCAGTGCACCACCTGATTGAACAGTTCGGAGATGGGGCCAAAATTGATCAGGCTCAGGCGCTCGCGATTCAATTGGCTGGTGATGAGCTTCCAGCCGCCGTGCAATTCACCCACGCGGTGTGCGTCACTGACGCGAATGTTATCGTAGAAGGTCGCGTTGGTACGCACACCACCCAATGTGTGCACGGGCGTACAGCTCCAGCCGGGGTCGCTGTTGGGCACCAGGAACATCGAGATCCCCTTGTGCTTTTTGGCGGGATCGGGATCGGTGCGGGCGGCCAGCCAGGTGTAATCACAGAAGTGGGCCAGTGAGGTCCACATTTTTTGCCCGTTGATGATCCAGTCGTCACCCTCCCGCACCGCCGAGGTGCGCAACGCGGCAAGGTCGGTACCTGCATCAGGCTCCGAATAACCAATGGAGACCAGCAGTTCCCCGCGCAGAATCTTCGGTACGATCTCTTCGCGCATCCAGGCATTGCCGTGCTCGGCCAGTGTAGGCCCCACCGATTCCGTGGTGAGAAACGGGAAGGGATAGCCTGCTCGCATCACCTCTTCGACGAAAATGAACTGTTCCATCGGCGAGAGATTGCGGCCACCGTATGCCTCCGGCCAGCCGAGCCCTATCCAGCCGTCGCGACCCATGCGCGCGAGGGCCTCGCGCCACAGCGGCCCGCCACCCTCGCCCATGTCGCGCTCGCACTCTGCCTGCAGCGCCGGCGTCATCAGCTCGCGAAAGTAAGCGCGCAGCTCATCGCGCAATGCAACCTGAGCCTCAGTAAACTGGATTTTCATTGGCGCCTCCCTCTGCCGCAAGGCTGGATCATAGCGCCACCCGGCGGCCAATACAGGGTGAGTAGAGGCCAGACTTTCTGGCGAAAACGGTCACCGTGGATTCTGCAGGCGCTTCAGATCCGCAATGATGTCGCGCCACATGCCATCGGGGGCCGCGTAGGGCGCGTAAATAGCCAGACGGTCCGCGCAGTCGCCGTAGCGCGCCAATAGTGCAGCGGCAATATCACCAGGGTGGCCACTGGTGGTAAACGCCGCAATAAACTCATCATCAATGCGCTCGCCCATGGCCTCCCAGTCACCCGCCTTGGATAGACGGTTGAGCTCGGGCTGCAGCTCTTCGAAACCCATGGCCGCCATGGGCGGCAGATACGCCGGCGTGGATGCGTAAAAACCCAACAAGCCGCGCACGGCATTGCGCGCCGCAGTGAACTGCTTGTCGTCTTCACCGGTAATGACGATGGCATTGATCTGCAGGGTGAAGTCTTCGCGCTGTCGATCCGCCAGCGCCAACCCCCGCTGCACCGCCGGGAGCGCCTCATTGCGCAGAAATCGCGGATTATTGAAGGGGTGCACGATCAGCCCATCGGCAACCTCCCCGGCCACCTCGGTCATGCGCGGCCCCAGAGCCCCCAACAGTACCGGCGGTGCACCGAACAGGTTCGGCCCCGGATTGAACATGGGCGTCATCAGTGTGTGGCGGTAGAAGCGACCCTCGTAAGCCAGCGGCTCGTCATCCTGCCAACAGGCGAAGATGGCCTTCAGGGCCAGTATATAGTCACGCATACGCGCCGCCGGAGGGTTGAACTCAACACCGAAACGCTTCTCGATATGCGCTTTCACCTGGGAGCCTATGCCAAGCATGAAGCGCCCTTGGCTGAATTTCTGCAGGTCCCAGGCCTGATAGGCGAGGTGCAGCGGATTCCGCGGAAACGCCACGGCAATACCCGTTGCCAGGTCAAGCCCCGGGGCGTGCTCGGCGGCCAGCACCAGCGGCAGGAACGGGTCGGTACTGCCTTCCAGTGTGTACACACCGTCGTAGCCCAGCTGTGCCAGCCGCCGTGCCTCCCCGGCAGCACCACTCAACTGGGCGTAAAACGGGCCATCTATTTTTATCGACATCGACTCTGTTCCTGTTCCGTGGCTCTGCGGCACCCGCTGCACAGCATAAACGTACTGGCCCGTTAAGGGGGTATCTGCCCGTGTTCCTGTGCCCGCTTCATGCGCTTGTGGAGCACTGCTCAAGCGCGCTGGTTCACATAGGTGTACACCCAGGCGGGCACGGGCGGCCAGGTCTGCGTCATAATGCCGCTTTTAATTTCCGGGGCACCACAACCATGAAAGTTGGAATCTGTCTGCCGTACATGAAAGCCGGGTTGACCCGCGACGACTACCTGCAATGGTTCCAGCGCGTCGACGCTGGCCCCTTTCACAGTATTTCCTGCGGCGAGCGCGTGCATGGCCCGACCTTCGATATGCGTGTGTTGCTGGCTGCTGCTGCCGCCTGCACCAGTAAAGTCATGATTACCCCCACGCTCTACGTGCTGCCCATGCACAGCGCTGTGCAAGTGGCCAAGGAAGTCGCCAGCCTGGATATTCTCTCCGGCGGGCGGGTACAGCACGTGTGTGTCGGTTACGGCGGCAGGGACAAGGACTACGCGGCACTCGAAGCGCCGTTCAAAGGCCGCTATGGCCGCATGGACACCCAGGTCGAAACGCTGCGCCAGGTATGGAACCAGCAGGAAGTCATCCCCGGCGGCGGCGTGATTGGACCCGCGCCCACACAGGCCGGCGGCCCGAAGCTACTCGCCGGCGCCCTGGGACCGAAAAGCATCGCCCGCTGTGCGCAGTGGGCCGATGGCCTATACGCCTGGTCCGGCAATGGCGAACAAGGCGAGCTGGCCAACGCCTTCCAGATGGCCGACAACGCCTGGGAGGCCGCCGGGCGCGACAGTAAACCCTATCGACTGGGCGGATTCTGGTGCTCACTGGCGGACAATGGTGCGCAGAGACTGTACGACTACGTCTATGAATACCTGGCCATCGCAGGTTCGGAAATTGCCACCATGATGGCCGAATCGGTGCATCGCAGTTCCGAGGATGCAGTCCTTGAAGCGCTCGACAATGCGCAGGCGGCCGGCTGCGAGGAGCTTTTCCTGGTACCCGCCACGGCCGATCTGGCTGAGGTAGACCGCCTCGGAGACCTGCTGCTGCGCCGCGGCTGACCTGCCCGGGGCTTTCCCGCCCGGGACGCCCTCCCCCTTTTCCGCTATACTCGCGCGCGAATTCCGACAGCAACTCCCTTAACAAGCCGGAGGGCCCATGGCCAAGCGCGTATACCTGTTCAATGAAGGCAGCAAGGATGACCGAGACCTGCTCGGTGGCAAGGGCGCCAACCTCTGTGAAATGACCGCACTGGGGCTGCCGGTACCCTACGGTTTCATTATCACCACCCCCACCTGCCGCGAGTACTTCGAGTCCGGCAACAAGCTGCCGCCGCTGCTGGAGCAGGAATACCGGGTCGCCCTCGACCTGGTAGAGAAGAAAATGGGCGCGCGCTTCGGGGACCCGGAAAACCCCCTGCTTTTCTCGGTGCGTTCCGGGGCACCGGTGTCCATGCCCGGCATGATGAATACCATTCTCAACCTGGGACTGAACGACGAAATTGCTGAAGGCCTGGCGCGGAAAACCGGCAACCCGCGCTTTGCCTATGACTGCTACCGGCGCTTCATCCAGATGTTCGCCGATGTAGTTCTGGAGGCCGATGGCGAACGCTTTGAGCACGAAATCGAGCAATACAAGGCCGCCCACGGCAAACCCAACGACGTCGACATGAGCGCCGAAGACTGGCAGGAAATCATCCGTATCTACAAAACGCTGGTGGACTTCCCGGAAGACCCGTTTGTCCAGTTGAAGCTTGCCGTGGAAGCGGTATTCCTGTCTTGGCATACCCCGCGCGCCTATGTGTACCGGGAAATGAACAATATTCCCGAAACACTGGGCACGGCCGTTAACGTGCAGGCCATGGTGTTCGGCAACTTCGGTGACACTTCCGGCTCCGGTGTGGCGTTCACACGCAACCCCTCCAACGGTGACCACGACTTTTTTGGCGAGTTCCTGTTCAACGCGGCCGGCGAAGACGTTGTGGCCGGCATTCGCACGCCGCTGCCGGTGTCTGCCCTGCAAGACAGGCTGCCGGACGTCTATGACGAGCTGTTCACGACTCAGGCCCTGCTCGAGAAGCACTATCGCGACATGCAGGACCTGGAGTTCACCGTGCAGGAAGGCAAGCTGTTCATGCTGCAGACGCGCAGCGGCAAGCGCACCGGGCGGGCGTCGGTGAAGATTGCGGTGGACATGGTGCGCGAAGGGCTGATTTCGGAGAGTGAGGCCCTGATGCGGGTATCACCCGAACACGTCGAGTCTTTCCTGCACCCCATGGTCGACCCGGCACAGAAAACGGACATTGTTGCCACCGGCCTGCCCGCCAGCCCCGGCGGCGCCACCGGCAGCGTGGTGTTCTCTGCCGAGGAAGCGGTTGAGGTCGCGGCTACAGGTGCCAGCGTGATTCTGGTGCGCCGGGAAACCACGCCGGAAGATATCCACGGCATGAAGGTCGCCGCGGGTATTCTCACCGAATTAGGTGGCATGACCTCGCACGCCGCGGTGGTTGCGCGAGGCATGGGTGTTTGTGCCATCACCGGCTGCGGCGGCTTGAGTATCAACTATGCGCAAGGCACCGCAACAACCGCCGAGGGTGTCGTGATGAGCCGCGGCGATATCATCACCCTCGACGGTACGGCTGGCGAGGTGATGTTGGGCGACGTGCCGAAAACCGAAGCGAGCAGTAGCGAGGACTTCCAGATCCTGCTCTCCTGGGCCGATCAGCACCGTCGCCTGAAGGTGCGCGCCAATGCCGAAACGCCAGAGGATGCCGCCAAGGCACGCGAATTGGGCGCCGAAGGCATCGGCTTGTGCCGCACCGAGCACATGTTCTTCGACGCAGAGCGCATTGACCAGATGCGCGGCATGATCCTCGCTGAAAACAAGGAAGAGCGGCAGCGCTACCTGCAGCGCCTGCTAACCTTTCAGGAAGAGGACATGCTGGCCCTGTTCCGGGTCATGGATGGCCTGCCGGTGACCGTGCGCCTGCTGGATCCACCGCTGCACGAGTTCCTGCCGCACGATGAGGCCGATATGCAGGCACTGGCAGAGCGTATCGGCAAGCCCGTGGAGAAAATTCGCGAGATGACCGAGAGCCTCAAGGAAGTGAATCCGATGCTCGGTTTCCGCGGTTGCCGGCTGTCCATCGTGTACCCGGAAATTACCGAAATGCAGGTCAAGGCGATCATCAGTGGCGCCGTGCGGGCCATTGAAGAAGGGCTCAAGCCCCTGCCCGAAATCATGATTCCGCTGGTGGTCAACGTGCGCGAGATTCGTCTCATCAGCGAAATCATTGACCGCGGTATTCAGGCGGTCATGAAAGAAAAACACGTTTCCGTACCCTACAAGATCGGCACCATGATGGAAACGCCACGGGCAACCCTCGGTGCTGACCGGTTGGCGCCGGAAGTGGAATTCATGAGTTTCGGCACCAACGACCTCACCCAGATGACCTACGGCTTCTCCCGCGATGACGTGGGCAAATTCCTGCCCATGTACCTGGAGAAAAAACTGGTGGAGAGCGACCCCTTTGTCTCGCTTGACCAGCGCGCCGTGGGGCGTCTGCTGGAACTGGCGGTGCAGGAAAGTCGCGCGCGCAAGCCCGGCATCAAGTACGGCATTTGTGGCGAGCACGGGGGTGACCCGCGCTCCATACAGTTTTTCCACGACCTGGGGCTGGATTACGTCTCCTGCAGCCCTTTCCGTGTCCCCGTGGCGCGCATTGCTGCCGCCCAGGCCAAGGTGCGCCGCGAAACCGAAAGTCGCCGCGGCTGAGAAGGAGTAACCCCACCATGACCCAAAGTTTCTTTCCGCCCCATCGGGTTTTAATGGGCCCCGGCCCGTCCGACGTGTCGCCACGCGTACTGGGCGCCCTGGGCAGGCCCACGATAGGCCACCTCGACCCGCTTTTCGTCAACCTGATGGACGATGTGAAAGGCCTGCTGCAGTACGCCTTTCAAACAGACAACGCGCTGACACTGCCGATTTCGGCACCCGGCTCCGCGGGCATGGAGGCTTGTTTCGTCAACCTGGTGTCGCCCGGTGATTCGGTCATCGTCTGCCGCAACGGCGTTTTTGGCGGCCGCATGCAGGAAAACGTCGAGCGCTGCGGGGCGACCGCGATCATGGTCGAGGACGACTGGGGACAGCCCGTCAGCCTGGACAAGGTTGCAGCCGCGTTTTCCGCCCACCCGGAAGCCTCGCTGTTGGCTTTCGTGCACGCCGAGACCTCTACGGGCGCACGCAGTGATGTCGCCGCACTCTGTGCCCTGGCACGGAAACACGGCGCACTGAGCATTGTCGATTCCGTCACCGGCCTCGGCGGTATTGAACTGCAGGTCGATGCCTGGGGAGCCGATGCCGTGTACTCCGGCACCCAGAAGTGTCTGTCCTGCATACCCGGCCTGTCGCCCGTGACCTTCAGCCCGCGTGCGGTAGAGCGCATTCAGAACCGCAGCCACAAGGTACAGAGCTGGTTTCTCGATATGCAGCTGGTTATGGGCTATTGGGGCGGCAGCAGTAAACGCGCCTATCACCATACGGCGCCGATCAATTTGCTCTACGCCCTGCATGAAGCCCTGCTGATGCTCCGGGAAGAAGGCCTGGAGGCGGCGCACGCGCGGCACCGGCTGCACCACCAGGCGCTCGTCGCCGGTCTCGGCGCCCTGGGCCTGGAGATGGCGGTTGCGGCCGAACATCGGCTGCCGCAGCTGAACGCGGTGCGGATTCCCGAGGGCATCGACGATACCCGCCTGCGGCAGACGCTGTTGCAGGATTTCAACCTGGAGATCGGTGCCGGGCTCGGCGCCCTTGCCGGAAAGACCTGGCGCATCGGCCTGATGGGCCAGGCCTGCAGCCGCAGCAACGTCATTCTGTGCCTGACTGCCTTGTCGACCGCCCTGCAACAACAGGGTCTTGCGACCGATACGGGTGCCGCGCTAGTCGCCGCCGACGCCGTACTCCAGGCCTGACCCACCGCGCTCGGTGGTGGCGGCGGATGCCGCTTCACCGAGCAGCATGCGCCACAACTCACTCGCCTGCTCGCGGCCACCACTGCGATGCATACGGTAGCTCACGTGGTCATCGGCAGTCGCCTGCGGTCGTACTTCAATACTCCACAGCGAGTTGATCTCGTTGGGCAGCATGGAATAGCGCACATCAATGATGCGCCCGGGCACTGCCGGGTCCAGCGCTACGTAGCCGTTGCTGAACCAGCGAAAACGCTCGACATCCGCGCGCTGCTGGGTACCATCCTGCAACCACGGCAGGTCACGCGCCACGTCCAGACGTGCGATACTGCCCCCGGGGTAGTCAACTACCGATGGCCAGGTGCGCACCGCATCCACATGGAAGTGACTGTCTGTCTCGTACACGATCTTCCACACCAGAATATTGGCGAAGCTTGGCTTGGCTTCCAGACGCAGCGGCACATGGCCCCGCGACTCTGCGAGCTTCCAGCCGTGCGCCTCGGCCTGCTCGCGCTGCCAAATACCAAGGCCCTGGTAAACCAGTACCCAGACCAGTGCCACACGCGCCAGCGCCGGCCGGCGACGCAGCGCCGCGTAGGCGATAAGCACCAGCACTGGCAGGGTCAAGAGCGGGTCGATGATGGAAATGGTATTCCACGCGAAGCGCTGGTCACTGAAAGGCCACAGCAACAGCGTGCCATAGGTAGTACAGGCATCCAGCAGGCCGTGGGTCGCATAACCCAGCACGCAGAACAGGTAGCTTTGCCCGGGCGACAGCCCCCCACGGCGACCAATCAGCCGGTGTAGAACCAGGGCGCAGATGAGGCCGCCAAGCGGAATGAAGAACAGCGAATGCGTGAACTGGCGGTGATATTCCAGAAACAGGAGAGGGTCTTCGGCAGAGCGAATCAGCACATCCAGATCCGGCGCCATGCCCGACAGGAACCCCAGCAGTCCAGCGGTGACGATCTGACGCCGGTTGGCGACCGCTTGCGGGAGCGCAGCGCCCAAGGCGCCCTGGGTTAAGGGATCCATTCTGTTCCTCTTCAAACTGCGCAAGCAACCGGACCGCACTGCAACTTTTACCGGCCTTGCAGGTCGGACCTAGCGTGTTTACGCTGCAATACCCCGAGTGGACGAGGAGATTACCCCATGCGCCTGAATTTTGTTACCGCCATCACCGCCAGCGTGTTGCTGAGCGCCTGTACGACCAATCCCTACACAGGGCAACAGCAGGCCAGCAAGGCTGCCACCTATGGTGCCGGCGCGGCCGCCGTCTGCGCGCTGGTGGGTGCCATCGACTCGGGGAAACACGCGCGCAACGCGGCCCTGGGCTGCGGCATCGTCGGTGCCGGCGTTGGCGCCTACATGGATGTACAGGAAGCCAAACTGCGCGAACAATTGCAGGGTACCGGTGTGCAGGTGGCCCGGGAAGGCGACAATATCCGCCTCATCATGCCCGGCAGCATCACGTTTGAAACCAACTCCTACAACCTGCGCGGAGACTTCTACCCGGCGCTCAATTCCGTCGGCGAGGTACTGGCGAAGTATGCCGACACCACCCTTCGTATTACCGGACACACGGACAACACCGGTGGGCGGGCCCTCAACCAGACCCTGTCCGAGCGGCGCGCCGGCAGTGTCGCCGACTATCTGGCAACCCGCGCCGTGGAGCGCTCGCGGATGCTGGTGCAAGGCGTGGGCTTTGACCAGCCGATTGCTGACAACAACACCGAGCAGGGACGCAGTCAGAACCGCCGGGTAGAGCTGATGATCCTGCCGAAGGCCTGACGATCAGTCGATATCAAAGCTGTAATAGAGGTCTACCGAGCTCTCCAGCCGACTGACCACCTCCAGCCACAGGCGCGCTTGCAGATACAGGCGCGCCGTGAGTACATTGATGGGCTCATACAATCCGACACCGTAGGACAGGTAAATCCGCTCGCCGATATACCCGCTGACGGTCGCCGCTGTGTCGTCTTCGGAGCCGTCTGTGCCGAACTCCACATTGCGCAAACCCGGTAACTTGTTCAATTCCTCCACCAGGGCACTGCGGTTCACCAGGCTGGTACCCAGCGACAGGGCCATGGCGGTGCCGTCCGCACCCGCGCCGGAGTCCAGCCCGCGCCCGCGCAACAAATACGACAGCGCTTCGGTTTGCGACATGGAGGGTTCCGCGTACACAGTCAGTTCCGGCTGCTCCAGAGTGCCGGTGACCGTAACCCCGGCACGCACATCCTCGGCCGGTATTTCACGCTCCGCGCGCAGATTCAGCTCGGGGTTTTCTGGGGCGCCGCTGAAGGCAATTCGCCCCTGACGCACCAACAGGCGCTGACCATAGGCGCGAAACTCCCCGCCGACGATGTTGAGATTGCCAAACAGCTGCAGGGGCCGCTCTGGTGCCTGGCGCAGATTGAGGTCGCCACCTACGGTGAGGTTCAGGTCCTTGCCGCGTATGCGGAAGCGGTCCTCAATACGCAGCCGCACATCGGCATCGAGACCGAAGGGGTTGTGCGCATCGAGTGGATTACCGGCAAAGTCGACCTCCACCACATCATCGGAAAGGGTAACGCTACCTGGTGGCAACTCCTCGTAAGCGAGCAGCCCCTCGTGTACCCGTACCTCGCCACGTACGTGAATACCGGAAGGCGTAATGCGCAAACGCAAGTCCGGCGACATTTCCAGTTGTGTACTCGGCGGGTACAGCAAGCGGTGGTTGTCGCCCTTGATATCCAGGCGCAGTGCCGGGTCGGCACCGAACTGGGCATCGCCGCTCAACGCCAGTTGCCCACCACCCACCCTCGCCCCGCCCGCCAGCGTTGCCGTGGTGCCATCAAGGGCGATACGCACGTCGATATCGTCAACCTCGGTGGGGTTGGCCTCCAGCCGCACCAGGCCGTTGCGCCACCGCAGCTCGCCCTGGCCCTGCGGAGTCTGCGGGTTACCTGAGAGTTCGATGCGCCCGCTCAGCTCACCATCGATGCGCGTCAACTGCGGCAGAAAAGGCCGCAAGGCCGCCACCTGCAAGGCGTCAACGGCAAACAAGCCCTGCAGGGCACCGTCGCGCCGTGATGGCAGTGCCACATTGAGGGCAACACGCTGTCGGCCGTCCTGTTGCAACCCGGCTTCCAGGGCCAGGCCATCAGCGCCCTGCTCCACAGTGACGGCAAGGGATTCCCAAGTAAACGAGGCAGACTCCCCCTCGGGGTGGAATTGCGTAATTGCGCCCCCCGGGCTGGTCAGCTGCGCCTCGGCCTGCAGCGCGGCATCCGGAGACCAGGCAATCGAGACCTCTGCCTGCAGCGGCCCACGGGCCTCAACTTGCTGCGGCAATACTGCGTCCACCAGTGCCAGGTCCCCGGTCAGTTGGCCGGTTAAGCCGCCCGTAGCGCCCAGCGCAATGTCCGCCAGGCACAACTCGCTCTCCGGTAACAACCAGCAGTGCGCGCTGACGCTGCCGCCGGCTTGTGTCAAACGCGCCTCAATCGGCATACCCAGTGAGAGCGGGCCGAGGGGCGTTGTGAACTCGGTCGGCGGCACCGTCAATTGCCAACCGTCGTCAACGGCACTCGCGGCAACCCCAAGCTCACCGGTTATGTCACCCGTAATGCTCAGGCCAAGCTCTGCGGACCCGGGTCCACCTGTTACCTTGAGCCCTAAACCCTCCAGTGCCACGCCGGCGAATTCGACCTGGTCCAGGCGCAACTGGCCCTCACCGCGCAGGCTCGCGCCCAGGTTCTCGCCCAGATCCATGCTACCCTCCAGCACACCGCGGTCTGCGCGGAGGCTGTTCCAGTAAACACCCTGCACGCTCCCCCGCAGCGCCAGACGATTGTTCTCCTGCGACCAGTCGGCGTTTAACAGCACACTGCCACCCGCGTCACGTGACCAGCGACTCAGGTCGGCTATACCCAGCTCAGCGTGCACCTCACCGGCGGTACCCTCGTCTACAGTGATGTCGATCTCTCCGCCATTCACCTGCGCGCGCAGCGCACCGCTGTGCACCAGCGTAGCGGAATCCAGTGTGAGCCCTCCCTCAACCAGCGCCGGAAGCCCATTGATGTCGCCCGACAGGTCAACATCATCAAGTACAACCCGCCAGTTCTGCCCCTCTAGCTGACCGCTCGTTGCGAAACCGCCCGACAGTGAGCCGAACAGGTAATCGCTCCAGCGCGGCATCTGCAGGCCGGGGGTCTCCACAACGGCCTGCCAGGCGATTGCCTCGCCGTAGTCCAGCACACCTGATGCAGAGAGGTTGCCGGCACTCGCCGCGTCAAGCTGCAGTATGTCGACCTCAAGGCTGCCGGGGGTATGACGTGCTGACAGCATGATATCCAGGGACTCGTAGCCCAGCTCACGTAGCTGCGCCCGCAGCGTGAGCGCCTGGGCCTCAAGACTACCCGTGGCACTCAGTTCCAGCGGCCACGCCACCGCAGCCTCGGCAAGCGCTGCTGGAACCCCCTCAACCTCTGCAAGGGCCAATGGCTCCTCACCATTGAGCGCTGCCGAGAGGTTGAAGGGCAGCTCAGGTGCAAGCAGGTCGACTGCGCCCGAAAGCGCCAGGCGCGGCTGCCCGGGTGAGAGCAGCTCAAGCTGCAGGTCACCCGCATCGCCCGACAGGTCGAGCTGTAGCGTTCGTGCGCGGAGCTGAGCGGGCAGCCCCGCCCAGGTAAGGTCGGCGCGCAAGGCCAGCTGCAGGGGCCAGTCGCCCGTCATGTTGACGTGGCCGCTGGCCGTAAACCGACCGAGCTCCGCCTGGACCAGCTCCAGGGTTTCGATCTCGAGCTGCTCTCCACGCCAGCGAGCGGCGGCACGCACGGCTTCGAACTGTGTGGTCTCATCGCCCAGCCGCAGGCGCGGCTGCTCCAGGGTCAGCGCATCGACGGCCAGCGTAAGCGGCAACCGCAGCTCGGGCAGCTTGAGGGCTACCCGCGCTGAGGGGGCGCTTGCAGGCGCTGCCTCAAGAGCGAGTTCGGCGTCGCGCAGGATTGCCGTCCCCAGGTACACCCCCTCCGGGGTCAGCTCAATATCCAGCTCGGAAGCGGCCTGCTGCCACACACCGCCGGGCCAGCGCACGCGGGTTTGCGCTATACGCACACCGGGTGCTCGCAAGCGTACGGGGAGTTGTACTGGTTCGGTGGAGGGTGCTTCGGTAGCCGCTTCTTCGGTCGTATCGCCCTGCTCCACAACCACGTCCAGACGATCAATATCCAGCCTGGCAAAACAGAATAGACTCTGCCACAGGCAGGCGGGACGAAGCTCTGTGTGCACACCCGCAAGTTCGACCTTCAGTCCATCGAGTGTCAGACGCAGGTCCGCCAGCTGCAATTCACCGGCCAGGCGTCCTCCTGCGTAGGTCACCTGCAGCGGCGAGCTCGCCGGGATAAGGGTCACCAGAAACCGTGTACCGCTGGCACTGAACGGCAGCAGCAGCACCGCGATGACGACCATCAGCAGGACAGCGCTCAATACAGCCGCCAGCTTCTTCAAAACTCAGCTCCGATATTGATGTGGAAACGCCAGTCCGGGTTGTCCTCACTGACGCTGTTGGCGATTTCCAGCTTGAGGGCGCCCACCGGGGTCAGATAATGCAGCCCGAAGCCCGCGCCGATCACCGCGTCGAACTCACCCTCATCGAAGGCGTCACCTCCGTCCACGAACACGGCGGCACGCCAGTCCGGCAGGAACCGGTACTGGTACTCGAGGCTGGCCAGTGCCAGGCGATCGGCCCCGAGCACGTAGTCAACCTCGCTTCCATTGCGCAACATGACGGGAACCGTATTGCCGATGGATTGATACCCGTAGCCGCGCAGGCTCTGTGAGCCACCGGCAAAAAAGCTCAGCGACGGTGCCAGATCGTCCCGCTGCCCCTCCCCAATGAGCGCCGCACCGGCCTCGGCACGACTGACCAGGCGGCCCCGTTCGCCGAGTGGCATGACATGCACCCAATTGGCGTAGAGCCGGGTCATATCGATACTGGAACCGAGCTGACTCGAGGTGGCTTCCACCTCATAGAACTGGCTGAAACCGCGGTCGGGGTTCACCGGCGACCCCTCTCGCGACTTGTGCGAAACCGTGAAGCCCGGCAACAGATAGTCTTCGTCGCCCTGCACGGTCGCCGCATCCCAGCGCTCGTTCAGTGCTCGCAGGTGATAACTCAGTACCCATCTGCCATAGCGTCGTTCCCGGCGCACCTGCGCTTCATGCTGGTTGCTGTCCAGATCACCGAACTCATTCTGTTCCACGCGCAGCGAAAACTGCAGCATGTCCTCCAGCGGGTGAGTCAGCGGGATGTTGTACGTGAATTGCCCACTGGGGTTGATGCGGGAATATTCGAAGCGGGTTTCCTGACTGTGCCCGTGGCGGTTGATGCGCGGTGTTTTCCAGGTGGCCGATACGCGCTCTTCGGTATCAGTGCTGTACCCTATACCCACATCCACCGTATGCCGTTTGGCGGGAAACAGCTCCAGCTGCAGCGGTACGTTGCCATCAGCACGCTGCTCCAGCAGCGGGCGCAGGGTGACCCCGGAAAAGTAGCCCGTGCGTTGCAGCTCCGCCTGCAGTGTCTGCAACGCGCCAACGTCGTAGGGCGCTCCCGATTTGAAGTGACCAAGGGACTGCAGCAGCTCCGGGGAGACGATATCCTCGGCATAACGCAACTCCCCCACTCGATAGCGATCGCCACTGGCGTAGTGCAGCTGCACCCGCGCCGTGTTCGCGGCAGGCTCCACTGCCACCGAACGCTGCAGCAATCGGGCATCGAAGTATCCTCTGCGCTGCCCCAACTGCAGCAGCGAATTACGCAGCGACTCATAGTGTCCGTGGTGCAGTGTGTCGCCCACAGCAAGGCCCGGATCAGCCAGGAGGCGCTGGAACGCCGGGTCGTCTTGCGCGGCGCCCGTTACCTGAATATCGAGCGTTTCCACCGTGACCGGCGGGCCGGGCGTAACAACGATCAGCAGCTCCCAGGGGCTTGTGGATCTGTCTACTGTGAGGTCGACATCGGCACGGTAATAGCCCAGCGCCTTCAAGCTATCCGCCACACGCTCCCTGGCCGAGGAGAGGAAATTGCTGCGCGCGGCTTCGCTTTCCGGTAGCGCACCCAACCAGGCTTCGACATTGGCGCGCTGTGCTTTGTCGAGACCCTCCAGGCGGTATTCGAGCAGGGCGTCTGCCCTGACGGCAGACCAGGGCAGGACACAACAGCACAGCAGCAGAAAGCGAGCATGTCGCAGCACAGCGGGCTTTACCCGGATCAGGCGCTGGCTGCGCGATGGGCACGGCCCCAGAAATTATAACCGGCAATGCGTGGCGTACCCGGCAGATACTGTGTCTGCAGCTCGCTCACCTCAAAGCCGCCTGCAGCGAGTAGGCCAGGAATATCACGGTTGAGATTGCAACCCCCGGCTACGGCGGCCCAGAACCCGTTGACCCGATTCTGCCAACGCTGCACACCGGCATCCGGGGCGAGACCGTGTTCCGAGAACAGTAACTCCCCACCGGGCCGCAGCACGCGCGCCATGCCCCGCAACGCCGCTACCGGATCGGGAATGGTACAGAGCGCAAAGGTTACAACCACCGTGTCCACACTCTCATCGGCCAGTGGGATGGCTTCGCCCGGCAGGCCCACGAACTCCACGGTAAACGGCACGGCGGCCGCACGCTTGCCGGCGAGTTCCCAGGACTTCTCTGAGGGGTCCAGGCCAATCAGCCGCGTCACCTTCGCCGGGTCGTAATACGGCAGATTGAGACCGGTACCAATGCCGATTTCCAGCACCTCACCACGCGCAAGTGGGACGACCTTCTCGCGTTGGCGCATCATCGGCTTGCTGCCACACGCACAATTGATCACATGAGGCAGGATTCTCCGCTCGTAAAAACCCATTCTGCTAATCTCCATGAATTGCGTATGATTATACCGGCGTATGCTCCGCTAGCCTATGCACCGACAACGAACGAATTCGGCCGCACCCGCACCGAGGTAGACCCCGTGAACACCTGTCAAGTTTCATCAGACCAGCCGGCGCTGCCATGAAGGCCCGGGAAACAGCGCTCAGGAGTGCGTTGTTACAGGCGCAACTGGACCTGGGAAAGCGCGACTACCCCATGATCATCGTGATCGGCGGCTTGCCGGGTGCCGGCAAGAGCGAACTCGTGCACCGGCTGAATGCGTGGCTGGACCCGAGATTCATTGACACCAGCGCCCCGTGGAGGCATTCGGACGAAGAAGAGGATCGGCCCTTTTTCTGGCGTTTCTGGCGGCATATGCCGGGCAGGGGGCGTACCACTATTTTTCTCGGCTCGTGGTACACCCGGCTCTTGTACGACAGCGCGGCGGGAAACCTCACCGCCCCGGAGCAGCGTGAGAGACTGGCGACTATACAGCGCTTTGAGCACATGCTGCACAATGATGGCGTCCTGCTCGTGAAGTTGTGGCTGCATGTGGAGCACGACACCCAGCAAAAACGGCTCGCCGCTGACCGAATACGCCTGCAACACCTGCCGGCTGCGGCAGCACAATGGGCTGAGGACCCCGCGGCCGCCCAGCGCGCGGCTGATCAGGTGCTTGCAGGGAGCAGTTTCGCGGCGGCACCCTGGCACTTGATTACGGCAGAGGACCCGCGCCAGCGCGACCTGGACGCCGGGGCAACGCTTCTGCGTATGATGACGGAGCGCGCCGCGGCAGCCCGCAGCGGCAACGGCGCAACCAGCACGCCCTACCCGCCCCCCGCGCACGCGACAGCAACACCGGCACTGGCAGCAGTACCCAGCGACTTGCGGCTCTCCAAATCCACCTATCGTCGTTCACTGGCGGAACAACAGGAACGCCTGCAGGCACTCGCGTGGCGTGCACACGAGGCGCAACGGTCTCTGGTGGCGGTTTTCGAAGGCTGGGATGCAGCGGGCAAGGGCTCCGCTATTCGGCGGGTTACAGCAGCCATGGACCCCCGCCTTTATCGGGTAGTGCAAAGCAGCGCGCCCTCGGACGAAGAGCGCGCCCAGCATTATCTGTGGCGCTACTGGCGTGCGCTGGAACGGCGCGGTCGCACCATGTTGTTTGATCGCTCCTGGTACGGACGCGTGCTGGTCGAGCGTGTGGAGGGGTTTGCGAGCACCGAAGAATGGCAGCGAGCCTACGAGGAAATCAATGATTTCGAGGCGCAGATTGCCGGGCATGGCGGCGTGCTGCTCAAGTTCTGGCTGCATATTTCGCCGGAGGAACAGCTGCACCGGTTTCGACAGCGAGAAACCACCCCACACAAACAGCACAAGATTACCGAGGATGACTGGCGCAATCGCGAACGCTGGGAGGACTATGAGCGCGCCGTGCTGGACATGCTCGCGCTGACATCCACCCCGAACGCACCCTGGATACTGGTTGCGGCCAACGACAAGCGTTATGCCCGTGTGCAGATCCTGCGAGCCCTGTGTGACCGGCTGGAACAGGCACTCGGTACCCAGCCGTGAGCCCCGGCGCTATACTGCCCCACCGTTCACGGCCGAGAGACGCAAGCCCATGAAACTGCATATCATCACCACCGGTGGCACCATCGACAAGATCTACTTCGATGCCAAAAGTGACTACCAGGTGGGCGAGCCGGTTATCGGTGAGTTACTGCAGCGCATGGGAGCCCAGTTCGACTATAGCGTGGAATCGGCCATGCGCAAGGATAGCCTGGACATGACAGACGCTGATCGGGATCTGATCCGTCGCGCCGCAATCCAGTGCCCCGAACAGTGTGTTCTGATCACCCACGGCACCGACGGCATGGTCGCCACGGCACGCGCGCTGCAGGACATCCCCGGCAAGTGCATCGTGCTCACCGGTGCGTTGCAGCCGGCGGCATTCGCGCAGTCCGACGCCATCTTCAATATTGGCTGCGCCATCGGGGCACTGCAGAGCAAGCCGCCCGGCGTGTACATTGCCATGAACGGTGAGGTATTCGATGCGGACAACGTCGTTAAAAACGTTGCAGCAAACCGCTTTGAAGCAGTCACCTCAGCGTAAGAGAGATAATCCGGCATCCTGCTTGATCGCTTCAATGACGACATAGGTATGCGTCTGGGCGACACCAGGCAGGTCCACGATACGCGCCAGCACGGCGCGATAGGCATCCATGCTGGTCAGCCTCAGTTTCAGTAGGTAATCAAAACCGCCTGCCACCATATGGCACTCGGCAACCTCGGGAATCAGGATTACGGCATCCCGAAAGCGATCAAACACCTCCGCCGTTGTGCGATCCAGCGTTACCTGAATGAAGGCGCTGGTACCGAACCCCAGCGCCGCGGCGTCGAGGCGAGCGCTGTACCCCTCTATAAAGCCCGCACTCTCCAACCGACGCACCCGCTCAAGGCAGGGGCTGGGGCTGAGATTGACCCGCCGGGCCAACTCCACATTGGACATGCGCCCCTCGCTTTGCAGAAACGAGAGAATGCGTAAATCTATCTTATCCAAGGTATAAACCATGTAACTCTCCTCCCCAAAGCCTCTCAATACCACATAATATTCTTTATTTTTATAAATCTGCAGAATATTGTTCAAGGGTGCATGGAAAAAAAACAGCTCATTCTGCCGCCCACTGACTACAATTCTCACTTTCAAGCTGCCCGAGAGCCCGCTCCATGCTGCACGACTGCCGACTCGATTCCACTGACGCGCTGCGCCAGGCCATGGAAGTTATCCACCGCGATGATGAGGCGCGGGTACTGGAACAATTGCTGCCTGTCGCCACCCTGAGCCAGGCCGCTCGCAGCCGCGCCTGGGAGAGGGCGCGTCAGCTGGTGGTGAATATTCGCGAAGCGCAGGTGGGCAAAGGGGGCGTGGATGCGCTGCTACAGGAGTTTGCGCTCTCGACGGAAGAAGGCGTGGTGCTGATGTGCCTCGCCGAGGCACTCCTGCGCGTACCGGACCACCTCACCATGGACAGGTTGATACGTGACAAACTCGCCGACGGAGATTGGAGCTCCCACCTTGGCAACAGCGAGTCACTGTTCGTCAACGCCTCTGCCTGGGGCCTGCTATTGACTGGCAAGGTGGTGAACTACAACGACGAAGACAACCCGCGCCAATTCGGCCTGTTAAAGAAAACCATGGGGCGCCTGGGGGAGCCGGTTATCCGAGCATCCGTACGCTATGCCATGCAGATCATGGGCACCCAGTTTGTGATGGGCACCACCATAGACAAGGCGCTGGAACGCGCGCGGGAGGCGGAACGCCGGGGCTATCGCTACTCCTACGACATGTTGGGCGAAGCGGCCCGCACCGCAGCCGATGCCCAGCGCTACTACGACAGCTACCGCAACGCGATCGAGGCCATCGGCCGAGCTGCCAACGGCCGCGGCCCGGAGCACAGCCCCGGCATCTCGGTAAAGCTGTCTGCCATCCACCCCCGCTACGAATTCGCCCAGCGCGAACGGGTTATGACGGAGCTGGTGCCACGCCTGAAAGCGCTGGCACTGGCGGCGAAATCCTTCGACATCGGCTTCACCGTGGACGCTGAAGAGGCGGACCGGTTGATGCTATCCCTGGACGTGATTGAGGCCGTAGCCAGCGACCCGGAGCTGGGCGACTGGCAGGGATTCGGGGTTGCCGTGCAGGCCTACCAGAAGCGCAGCCTGTTGGTGATCGACTGGCTGCGCGAACTTTCCCTGCGCTGCCAGCGGCGCTTGATGGTACGCCTGGTCAAGGGCGCCTACTGGGACACGGAAATCAAGCTGGCACAGGTGGAAGGGCTGGAGGATTATCCGGTGTTCACGCGCAAAGCCGCGACTGACGTCTCCTACCAGGCCTGCGCGGCGCGCTTGCTCGCCTATCGCGACAGCCTCTACCCGCAATTTGCCACACACAACGCCTACACCGCCGCGACTATCCTGGAGATGGACAGCCACCGCAGCGGTTATGAATTCCAGCGTTTACACGGCATGGGCGAAACACTCTACAACCAGATTGTCGATGCCGAAAAAGTGCCCTGCCGGGTGTACGCGCCGGTCGGTGTACACGCCGACCTGCTCGCCTATCTGGTGCGCCGGCTGCTGGAAAACGGCGCCAACAGCTCCTTCGTCAACAATATCGTGGATGAGGACATCCCGGTGGCAAGCCTGCTGGAAGACCCGGTTGAGGCCGCCCGCGGCTGGAAGCAGAAACGCAACCCGTTGATTCCCCTGCCACCCGATCTGTACGGGGAGGAACGGCGCAATGCACAGGGGGTGGACCTGCATGACCGCCCCACCCTGCAGGCGATACGCAGAAACATGCTGGTCTGGGAGGCCTCGCTGCCCATCGCGGCCTTCGGCACCGGTAGCGCGCGCGAAGTGCGCAACCCCGCGCGCCGCAGCGAGGTGATCGGCCACATCAAACTGGCCGATGCCGCTACTATCGAGTCCGCGCTGGCGCTCGCCCATGCGGGGTTTCCCCAGTGGTCCGCGCTGCCCGTGAATGAACGCGCACAGTGCCTGCAGCGGCTGGCAGATGCCCTGGAAGCCCACAGCGACGAGCTGATCGCACTGTGCTGCAAGGAAGCGGGTAAAACACTGCGCGATGGTGTCGCCGAAGTGCGCGAAGCCGTGGATTTCCTGCGTTACTACGCCGCGCGCGCCGTTGAGGCCCGCTTTGCCGAGCACGGCTTGCAGCCGCGCGGCGTGGTGCTTTGCATCAGCCCCTGGAATTTCCCCCTGGCGATTTTCATCGGCCAGGTCAGTGCGGCGCTGGCGGCGGGCAACACGGTAGTGGCCAAACCCGCAGAGCAAACCAGCCTGATAGCGCGGCGCACCGTGGATTTGATGGCAACGTGTGGCTTCCCCAAGGGTGCCATCGCCTTGCTGGTCGCCGAAGGGCGCGCCGTAGGGGAGCAGCTGATCCCCGATCTGCGAATAAAAACTGTCATGTTCACGGGTTCCACCACAACGGGTAACTGGCTCGCGCGCAAGTTGGCCGAGCGCAGCGACGCTCCGGTCCCCCTGATTGCCGAAACCGGCGGCCAGAACTGCATGATCGTCGACTCCACCGCACTGCCCGAGCAGGTGGTGCGCGATGTGGTGACATCCGGCTTCCAGAGTGCCGGACAGCGCTGCTCCGCCCTGCGCGTGCTGTTCCTGCAAGAGGACATTGCCGACAAAGTGATCGACATGATCATCGGCGCCATGCAGGAGTTACGTCTGGGTGACCCCGCTGAGCTCGCAACCGACATCGGACCGGTGATTGATGAGCTTGCGCAGCAGGCACTTGCCGACCACGTGCGCTACCTGGAGGCGACCGGGCGTCTGCTTTACGCCAGCGAGCGCCCGGCGGGGCATGCAGCCACGTTTTTTCCACCCCACCTCTATGAGATCAGCAATGTATCACTGCTGGAACGCGAGGTATTCGGCCCCATCGTGCATGTGATCCGCTATCGTGCGGAATCATTTGACGACGTGATAGCACAAATCAACGCGACCGGCTTCGGCCTCACTTTTGGCATTCATAGCCGGATTGAGGAGGCCTGCCAACGCGCGGCTGAGCGTGTGCAGGCGGGCAATATCTACGTCAACCGCAACATGATCGGTGCCATTGTGGGCGTACAGCCCTTCGGCGGGCGCGGATTGTCCGGTACCGGGCCAAAAGCCGGCGGCCCGCAATACCTGTCGCGGCTGGTGACCACCGGCGAAGAAGCGGAAAACGCCGCGGGCCAACTGGCGCTGCCGAACGCAGGTAGCGAATCCCCGGCAACGGCTGAGGCGCTTGTCGCTGCGTGCAAGGTCACCCCCGGCTGGGCGCGCCGTCCGGTCAGTGATCGGGTATCGGTGTTGCGACGTTTCCTGGCATCCTATGCAAGCCGCCCCGATGACAACCCGACCATCCTTGAAGAAACGCTGGGCGCCGCGCGGGAACAACTGCACAACGCGGCTACCCTGCTGGCATCACCACAACAACTGCCCGGGCCGACCGGTGAGTCCAATCAGTTACAGCACGAGCCACGCGGCACCCTGCTGTTGCTGCTGGACACCCGGGAACATCAGGGCGAGTACCTGATGGCGATCATCTCGGCCGTGGCCACAGGCAACGGGGTTATCGGTATGGCCGCGCCTGATCTGGTGGATGAATGGCAGGCACTCCTGACCAGCCTGCATGCCGCGGGTCTGCCCGCGGGGCTGTTCCAGGTGCTGCCACTGGAGAGTGCAGACACCCTGCTCAAGCAAGACGGCATCCATGGCGCGATGGTACACGCGCGCAGCCGCTATCTGCGGGCTGCGGCGCAGGCACTGGCGTCACGTGAAGGCCCGCTACTGCCGCTGATCAGCTGTGTGGCGCCTGAAACCCTGCTCAAACAAACGTTGTGGGAGAAATCGGTGAGTATTGATACCACGGCCGCGGGCGGCAATGCGTCACTCATGACCATGGCCAGCTGAGCGAATTTAAGCGCCGGCTGCGCAGCACTCTGCAGGCTTAGTCGAGGCTGGCGAGCGCCCCTGCGGGACAATTGAGAAAGTCCGAGTTGGCCAGCCAGTCGGGATCCGGATACCAGGAAAACAGGAATTGGCCGTCCTTGAGAGTATCGACAACGGTGCTGGCGACCTCCTGACGGACAGCGGGGCAACCCTGGCTGCGCCCGATTCGGCCCTGTCGGTCTATCCACTGCGGATCCACATAGTCCGCGCCGTGAATTACGATAGCCCGCTCCCGCGCCAGATCATTGATGCCGGCTTCAAGGCCATCCATACGCAGGGAATAGCCGTGGCGGCCCCGGTAGCTCTCACTGGTGCGAAACAGCCCGATACTAGACTGGTGACTGCCGGATACGTTGGAAAAACGGGAGGCTACGTTCTGCCCGAAGCCCTGCCCGTGAGCCACCAGTTCATTGAGTAGCAGCTCGCGCTGGGACAGGTCGAAAATCCACAACCGCTGCTCACTGGAGGGCAGGGAGAAATCGATGATGGCCAGGCGCTCTGCGCGTTCCAGCCCACGATCCAGGGCACAGTTCATTGCCGCTACGGCGCGGCGCAGCACGCTGCGGTCGAGGGTGGGAGCGACTGTGGTCAGGGCTCGCACCAGCTCCGTACCACCCGCCGCAGCGGCCGGCAGAGTGGCGCCAAGGCACAGCCCGGCGGCAATGACGAAAACACAACGGGTGCGCCCCAACATTGTGCTTATTCCTCAATTAAAGCAGCAGCTTACCGCATCGCCCCAAAACTGACCAGAGCCGACGACTGCGGCTGCAGCCACGCCGTACCGGGCCTCGCGCGACGTCATTTCAGGGCAGAATCTCGATTGGCGTACCCACGGTCACCAGCCGCCAGATCTCGTCCATATGTTCGTTGCTGACAGCAATGCAGCCGTCAGTCCAGTTGAACAGCTCCGCGCCGGGTTGCGGTGTCTCCGGTTGCCCATGGATCATGATGTTGCCACCGGGGTCTACACCCATGGCTCGCGCGCGTTGCCGGTCGCGCTGATTGGGGTAAGACACGCGAATTGATTTATAAAAGCGACTCTCGGCGTTCTTGTAGTCCAGAATATAGCGCCCCTCCGGGGTGCGCTCATCCCCCTCACGCTCCTTGTGCCCCCAGGGCACCGGGCCCAGGGCCACCGGGTAATGGCGCACCACCTCACCGCTGGACTTGAGATACAGCACACGCTCCGATTTCACCACAACCACCTGATCAACGGCTGGATTGAAGGCCGCAGCCGCCTCTGGCAAGATAAAATTCAGGAAAAATGCACAAAACGCCAATAACGCTCTTACGCTCACTGGTTTACCATGCTCCGGGAGTGATATTTTACGCGCGTTCGAACCAAGGGCCCCAGACGGGAGTTCGAAGTTTGCACGTTTCGCCACTTTGTGGCTTCCTAGTTCTGACAGGCCAACCCTGCTCAAGGAGTATTACCATGAAATCCACGCTCATCAAGGCTGTTGCAATCGCCGCGTTCGCGACAATGGCCACAGGCTGTGCCAGCTCGTCACAAATCGACGAAGTACGCAGCATCGCGGAAGCCGCTCAGCGCTCAGCTGACGAAGCCAAGCA
>TARA_R110000772_G_scaffold46915_2_pt1 | contig 115577 bp, 96 predicted proteins | sample TARA_R110000772 | Tara Oceans TARA_R110000772 (sample SAMEA4397948) | marine metagenome | biome: Polar Biome; feature: [SRF] surface water layer (ENVO:00010504); material: water (ENVO:00002006), including particulate matter (ENVO:01000060) such as... | depth 5 m | reverse complement strand
CCGCCAGTATCGCCACCGCCAGTATCGCCACCGCCAGTATCGCCACCACCAGTATCGCCACCGCCGGTATCGCCACCACCAGTGTCACCACCAAGCGGCTGCGCTACGATGGTCAAGCCATCTCCAGCTTGGCTGAGGGCAATGGCCTCAAGTGTGTAGGCCGTGCCGTTAAAAGTTACTGTTACCGCATTCGCCAGAGACGCAGCAAATGCACCCAACATTAAAATACTCAAAAATCTAAATTTACGCATCTCACTACCCTGCCTTGGTAAGATTTACCTGAAAGGCTATCCAATCAGGTTAAGAAAAGGTAGAAAAAAACAGCTCCCCGACTGTTTTTACCCACCCTCAAAACCCCATTTTAAATTCTGTCTAACGACAAACAACAATTATCTTGAGAATTCTACAGAAAAATAAATGCTTGCAAAAAAAAGGCGTGGTTCAAACCACGCCTTTCCTATAACGGCTGGCCCCAACCCTGTTGAGAGTCGGGGCCATCCGGATCACGGACCGCTGGTGATCAGACGACGGTTCTTGTGCTGCACTACGCCAGCGTAGTTAGACAGAACACCGTTATCCAGAGTACCGTTCACGTACTTCTGAACCGCGAAACCTACAGTCGGCAAGCCGTTGTAAACATCGCCTTCGTCAGAAGTCAGGGTACGGCCAACGCCGGTGAAGCCCAGCTCCAGCCAACCGTTATCATAGTCAACAGCCAGATTCTGCTTCACACGTGAAGACGGCGCCAGAACGTCGCTTTCGTTGAAGGTCAGAACGTTAGCTTCGTGACACAGGGCAAACGCAGCCGGTCCCGGAGGTGCCGGAGAGAAGTCCAGCGGATCGGGGCTCAGCGTACGCTCTTCACGATCGTAGTAGGTGATACCCATTGCTTCACAGGCAGTCGCCGTATCGCCATCCCAAATTTCGGTGAAGGGCTCGAGTGCGGTGGGCACACCGTTCACGTAGTTCTTCTTGGTCGGGAAGGTAACAACCCAGTCAGTACCAGCAGCGATGGTGGGCTCCAGCACGTAGTCGTTCATGATCGCGCTGTGCATGATCACCGCACTTACCGCGTCGATACCATCGGTGAAGCTTGAGGTTACAACACCCAGGCCAGTAGTCGAATCGAGTACTTGAGCTACGGGAGTCGCATCGACCAGGCCGGGATCAACCGTGCCAGGTGCGAAGTGAATCGGAACCGCTGACAGATCCAATGAGCTGACGAAGTCATCAAGAGCAACTGCGTCGTACGTCGCGTTGGTACCTTCGTTAACGTTGATCAGAACACCATAACCGTACAGGCCGCCAGTCGGAACACCGAGGCCGTCGTTACGGTCTGCAGTCCACTTACCACCGGCTCTCCAGTTACCCACGAGAACGGAGCAGTCACCGGGGACGCCATTGGCGTGCAGGGCAGCAGCCTGATCAACCGCAGCTTCCAGAACACCCATTTCGATCACTTCGACGTAACCTTCACGGGTACGATCGACACCAGTGAACGGTGCAGCGTCCGTCTGGTAGGTGAAGTTACGGAAAGGAACCGTTGCACCGGGAGTGCCTTCTGCAGCAGCTGCCAGCGTGTTGGGCACGGTGCAAGAGGTGTCAGCGGTACGGATAGAAGCGCCTTCGCCGTCAGCAAACACGACTGCAGACCAGTGATCCTGCGGAGACAGGTACAGGTTGAAGTCGAGCACTTCCTGGCTGTTCATGGCTTCTACGAAGCGTACTTTCACAGCTTTGGTTTCGTTCGTGGTGTTAACCAGGTTGATGTAGGTATCGTGACCGCCTTCAACGGTGTAATACGGATAGATGAGCGCCTGACCATGGCCCTCGGAGTTAACAAACACGGCATTGGCTGCGCTCGCGCCCAGAAGGCTCGCCGCAACCGCTGCAGACATGATGTTCTTCTTCATGTGTTTCTCCTTGATGGAAATAGAACGTTCTAACAAACAATTGTTTTTTCAAGACTCTAGGCAGCGAACTGCCTTTTGTCATTCTAGAGCATACACCCTAAGGTGACCACCTAGCCTAGGGTGCAACCCTGACTGGTAGAGAGGAGGTTAGCATAGGCCTCCATGCCCAACAACAGCTTTCCCCCCCAATCTTGACCTGGAAACCATGATTTTTTTGTTAAAAATCACTAAATAAGCTTCCAACGGTCAAGCGCTACTTGAGGTACAGATACCAACTCCCGTCGACTCTGATCCAGCGTTCTTCCCTTGAACGTGTGTTCACAAAGCCGGCTTTGTAAGCTTGGTAAGTAACCTCAATGGCAACCTCACAGCGATCACCCTCACATATAACGCTCTGGACGTCCGCTTTATTCCAAGTGGCCGCACCCGCGAAGGAGCGGGTATAACTATTTAGACCGCGACCCGCGCGGTACGCGGGCGTCGTGTACTCCAGCCCCCGTGCGTAGTCCTCCGCCAGCAGCAGGTCAAGGTGCGCTTGCGCCCTTTGCGCGACAATGTCTTCGGGGGTCGTAGGCGCGGAAACTCCTGCACAGGCTGCCAGAAGCACGCAACCAATCGTCAGGCCAAGCGCTTTCAACGAACCCATAGTGCCGCGGCGACCCAACGGCTCTATCGTACCTGGACGATTGCCCACAAAATCTCTCCTTCTCCTGATTCGAAAGCCAACAAGCCCACCCGCAGTGTGCTCTTCATTGCTCGCCGGGCTGGCCAACCGCGCCCGCTGTGGCACCACCCATGGCGCCAAATGATCCGGCGGAGCCCGTATCGGCGCCGTGCGGAAGATCATCAAAATGGTGCAAACCCTTCATCCGTGAGCGCATCTCCAGCGTGATGTCCCGCAGGTCCTGCTCGTTACGGATCACCCGCGGGGTAATGAAGACCAACAACTCGGTACGGCTGGTAGAAGTGGATGTCTTACCGAACAAGTGGCCCAACACCGGGATCGTGTGAAGAAAGGGGATACCAAGCCTGCCGTTGCTGCGGTTATCCCGAATGAGCCCCCCAAGAACCACCGACTCCCCGGAACGGACCGCGACCCGGCTACTCACATTACGCTCCAGGAAACTGCGCTGGTCGGTCGCGGTATCAACCGGGCCCACATCGGTCACGGATTGTAAAATATCCATCGTGACCAATCCTCCGGCATTCACTGAAGGTGTCACCTCCAACTTGACCCCGGTATCCCGGTAGGTAATGGACGTCGTTTGCGTACCCCCATCGGTCAAGGTTTGCGCTGAACGAATCGGTTGCTGATCGCCGACGTGAATCGCTGCCGTATGATTGTCGAGCACCATGACCGACGGTGCGGAAAGCACATTTACCAGCGACTTTTCGGCCAACGCATTGATAACGCCGCGAACAGTACCCGCCGAGTTGGTAATCGTGTAAGAAAAACCCGGTACCGAGCCACCGATATTGCCGCTATCACCGAGTGCCAGTAGTGCGCTGCCGGTGCGCCCGCCGCCCAAGCTGTTCTCCAGGAACCACTCCACACCGAACTCCAGATCATCGGCGAGCGTGACCTCCAGAATGCTGGCCTCTATCAACACCTGGTTGGCCTGCACATCCAGCTTCCTCAGCGCAGACTCTATTTTGAGATACTCCCGGCGAGACGCATACACCAGCAAGGCATTATTGTATTCGTCCGCGACAATTCGTACCTCATCATTGAGGTTGAAGCTCCCGCCGGCGGGTGCGCTCCCGCCCGTATCTGGCGCATCGAACCCACCGCCGGAGCCGCCATTGCCGCCGATGCTCATGGAATCCAGGCCAGGCGCGACGCCACTGTCGGCCGCGCTGCGTTGGCCGCCGGAGCCGCTGCCACCGAAAATGCTGCTCAACATCTCTGCCAGATGAGTGGCCGCGCCATTCTGGACATTGAACACGTACAACGCCGGCTCGTTCACGGCACTTTCGGACTGGTCAAGACGACTGATCCAGGTGCGGATCTGGTCGATGTAATGGGCACGCGGCGTGACCACCAGAATACTATTAAGCCGCTCCAGGGGCATTACCCGCACAATGCGCGCCAGATCGCTGGCACCCACCCCGTCGGCACCACCCTCCGCTCCCAGCAAATGGGTGAGCGCTGCGTTTATCTCTTCTACAGAGCTGTGCTCAAGAGGGAAAATGCCCACTGACATGCCCTGCAGCTGGTCCACATCAAAGGTTGCGATAATATCCAGCCAGCCCGCTGTCTGGTTGCTGGTTCCGGCCAAAACCAGCAGGTTGCGGGTGTTGTCCACGCGCACAAACGCCGCTTCGGATGCTACAGGGGCAAGTATCTCGGCCATGCCGGAAGCGCTTATGTAACGCAGGGGCACAATAATATTGCGGAAACCGGCACCCGCAGTGTCCGCGTTACCAAATTCCGGCATCAGGCTCGACAACCCCTTGGAAGCACTGACGAAATAGCGATCGTTGGGGTCGCGCACCATAGTGATCCCGTTGGCCTGCAGCAGCGACTCGAGAATTGCGAGCAACTGGTCACGCGGCACGGGGGTGCGAGTGCGCAGGGTGATCTCCCCTTTCAACGGGTGCTCGACCACGTAATCCAGGCCAAGAATTTCGCCCAACACGGAATGTACAACCTCGGTAATGGGCGCCTGCTCGAAATTAAGGCTTACCGCTTCACCATCAAGCCGTACGGGTGGCCGAGCAGCAGGAATCCTGACTACACGGTCATTACCCGGATAGACAGCCGGATCAAGGTCCAACGTGATCGCATCTTCCTCGCCCTGCTCCAGCCCGGCCTGTTCCGTAGAGTCCCCTGGCACAGCCTCGAGCACCGACTCCGCTCGCGGCCCTGCAGTCGCCACCGCGGGAGGGGTTGGCTGCATTCCCGCAGTAGTGCACGCCGTCAACCCCGACACCAACAGAGCGACCAGCATCAATTGCTTGTTCATTACGCGACCGCCTTGATCAATCATTTATTGCCGAAGCCCTCCCTAGGAGGCTCTCCGCTGTTGCCCAGGACCTACCTGGACTATTTCCCTTCCGCATATTCCAGTGGCAAGACGCGCTTCAAGGACGCGTCGTCAAGCGACACGAATTCTGCTTCCTGCGCGGTAATCCCCTGCAACTTCCATTGCTGTAGCTCCTGCCCGATCATGAGGCGCTGCCGCTCACCCTCGATGCGAACAATGGCACCACCACTTTCGCCCGCAGAAAACACACCAAGCAGTACCACCTTGTCCAGAATATCCCGGCCCGACACCGGCGCCACTGGCTCGGTGGACTCGGCCTTGAGCTCCGGTCGCCGGCTGCTCCAGAACAAGGGCCGCTCGACGATCTCCGCTCCGCCGTCCGGCATCGCGGCAGCCGGTAATTCTATCGACACCGCTGCCAACGTGGAAGCTGCGGGTGGAATTGCCGCTGGCGGATCCTTGGTCATTACCAACACAGCGCCCACTAAGGCCGACACCAGAAACAACAACACTGCGCCTGCGCACACGCGTAGCAGTTGCCACAGTAGGCCGGACTTCATGGCGAGCAGCAAGTCGTTCACTGCAGACTCAACACACTAACGCGCAAGGATACCGCGAGACTCTGCTCCGCCAGATTCCGTCGATTGGGCGTGGGAGAGACCTCGATACTGCGCACAAGGATGATTGGTCGCGCTTCCGGCAGCGCCAGCAAAAGCGCATCCAGATCCGCCATGGAGCCATTGGCTGTCAGGTCAATGCGAACTTCCTGAAACCCCTCGCCCGGGGCCGGCCCTAACACCTGGCTGCCAGAAACACGGAGGCCCGCCGCTTCGATCAGCCGGCGCACCTGCTGCTGGGCATTCGCGCTGACAGAAGCCGGGTCGGCATCAGCCGGATAGGTCGCAGCCGCCAAACGCTGACTGATGTGCTCACTACTCTCGCGCAATGCCTCCACGCTGCCGGCATAACCCAACAAGCGCGCAATGCGTGGCTCAGCGCTGGACAAGCGCTGCGACGCATCCGAATAACGGCTGATCATGCCGCTGAACGCAAGCAGCAACACAATAAGCAGGAGCGCGAGCAATGCAACGGCCACAACCCGGGCATGCCAGGGTAACGCGAAGATGGATTTCAGGTAGCGATTCACCCGGCAGGTACTGCGTCGGCGAGACGCAACTCCACTGTGAACTGCTCGAGATTTGTGCGCCCGTGCCTACGTATGCCGCTTGGCGCGCTCACCTCGACATAGAGAGGATCATCCGCCAGCAATTGCAGGAACTGCGTTGCATTAACCGCCCAGCCACGCGCCCGAACCTGGCCACCTTCCATGACCAACTCCTCGAAGTAAACACCATCGGGCGTCTGGGTCGTTAAACGCTCCAGCACTGCACGGACATTCGGTTGTTGATCCACCAGGCTCTGAATCGCCTGCGCTCGCGAATTGTCAGCAACAAGTTGCTCACGCAACTGCACCGCCTCCGCTGCATCGGCCTCTGCTTTGCGCAAGTGATACTCCATATTATCCGCTTGCATGGTTCGCACGAGGCCCGGCAGCGAAATCAACGCCACCACCATAAGCAGGCACGTGGCCAGCAACGCAAACAGCACAACCAGGCGTCGACGGTAGTTAGCGTCTCGTTTCTGTTCACCGAACCCACGCAGCACAACCGGGTGACCATCTTCGGCCATACACCACACTTCCGGCAACTCATCGTGCCCCACTGACCCCACACCCTGAGCATGCAGAAAAGCCATGACCTCACTGTAGGCCGTGACAGCCAGCGTGATATGCAACTTGCCTTCAGCTCGCCGGCGCAACGACCAGCCATAGCAGGTGTCATCAAGGGCGAAAGGACTGCTGGACTGCGCTTCCAGCATCACCGCATCCTCGATATCCGCCTCCAGGGAATCCGGCACGGCAAACTCTCGCACCAGCACTTTTTCCGCCGGCAACAACCATGCCGGATAAGCGCTGTCAGCCGCCGCTTCCGCAAGCCCGCCTTCTACGCGCTGTTCGGCGACAAAGAACTCTGATTCTGGTTCTGGTTTGCCTGTGCGCTGCAGCTTGACCGGACCTTCAAGAACGCGCCTGATCCCCACTGCCGGACCCCAGAACAGCTCGTGCCACCCTGCCCGCCAAGTGCGCACCCAGACGTCAAGATCAAGGCCAAACAGGTTCCAGCGCTGAGAATCGGATTGCATTATGCCCTACTGACTCGTGCCTGTAGCCGGGTTGGCTACCTCGATCGGGAACACCCGGGTAAAACGCCAAGGAGCGGCACCGGTGCGCCCACCCATGTCGGCCCAAATACGCTGCCGCAGCCGCCTTTCACTCGCTACCTGCACGTCGATCTCCAAGCAATACACACCACCGCCAGCCGTGGCGAGGAACTCCTGGCTCAGCCCGGACGGTGGCGCAAAATCCATGATGGATTCTTCTTGACGCCGATTCATAACAACATCTACCAGCGCAGCATCGCCGTTAGCCAGAGCTTGCAACGCGCCCCCCTGAGCCGCCAGAGGGTCAACCCCCGGCACACCACCCGATTGCGCATGCAACGCAAGACGAACGCGATCATACACTGTGCGCGTCATTCCCGAAACTCGCAACAGGTCTTCCACCACCATGAAGGGCGCGGGCACAGCAGCGGGAAAACGGCTCTCGGCGTCCTCGTCAGACACCGCTCCTCCGCGCATTGCGATTACCTCGCCAGCCAGAGCCTCTGCCGCCCCCGGCGCAACCTTCCCAACATGTTCGAACAACAGCTGTAGCAACCCCGCTGGCGCCAGGTTCAGGCTCAAAAAACCACCGATGGGAATTGCACGAACCGTCACCTCAGACTCGCCCAGCGGGTATTGCCGCTGAAATACGGAACGGGGGTTAAAATCGGCCTCCGACCGGGCACTCCGTAAATCACGCAACGCCAAGTGCGCTGCACCGACGGCGGCCGCTTCTGCTTTGATTTGATCCAGCTGCAGGCCTGTCGCCCGCACATCGGTGACTGATACCGACACCACACCCGCCACCATCAGCGACAGCGCCGCCAGCATCCACAGCAGAAAAGCCAGCGCCACGCCGCGCTGTCGCCGCTGCGACTCCTTGCATGATATCCGCTTCATGGCGAAACGAGCGCCTGAAAGAGGTCGGGCGTGACGACGAGGTCCGGCCAGTAGCGTTCGCGAACCCTGAGCTGCAACTTCACACTATGCGGCACACCGACATCCTGCTCACTCCAGCCGCTGCGCCAGTCGGATGGCGCAGCCTCGCGCATTGACACGGTAAACTCACTGACCTGACCCAACAGCACATGACTCTTGACTCCGCCCCACTCCGGTCGCTCCAGAGTCGGGTTGAACGGAACGAACTGTATTCTCAACGTTTCGCCCTGCAGGAAGAGTCTCTTGTATTGCAGGCCCGCTACACCCTCGACCCCGCTCAAAGGCGCAATCCACACCAGTTCTGCACCGCCTGCGAGAAAATACCCGCCCGGCCGAGCCATTGTGAGAACCGGCACCGCCTGGCGCAGACTGTTGCGCAGGAACTGGCTGACCAGGCGCATTTCCTCCAAACGCAGCGTGGCGGCTTCGACACGCTGCTGCGTATCACCCAGGGTACGCACTGCGCTCAGTGTCGCAACCACCAAAAGCGACATCAGCGTTAGCGAAATCACCACTTCAACCAGAGTGAACCCGCGCTGGTCAGACACCGGCAGACGCCTCGGGCACCACGGTGACCAATGTCAACTGCCGGCCACTGGACGACCCGTCGTCCCACTCGATGTGTACCTCCAGGGCGTAGAGCGGAACCGGCCCAACATCCACGCTGGAACCGGATGCCAGAGGCCTGCTGGACAAACGCCACCGATAGCCTTCAGTCTCCCCGGCGCCGCTGACGCCGCCGACCGCGACCACCGAGTTCTCCGCGAGCACTGATTGCGCCATCAAAACCGCGTAGCTGTAGCGTTCATCAATTCGTACATTGCGGGTGGCGCCCGCTGCAGCCTGGTACAACATACCCAGTGACAGCGCCAGAATCACGATGGCGACGATCATTTCGATCAGCGAGAAACCACCCTCTTTGCGGCGATCCATACGGCTCATCACGATTGGGGCGACTCATGCGTCACTCGCCCCAGGAGCCAATCGACTCGAATGCGCTGGCCATCGCCATTCTCACGCATGATGGTAACGCTACCTCCGGTGGAACTGCCGTCCGGGTAGAAACGGATCACACCGACCCCTCGTTCTTCCACGAGCTGCCGGGCGACTTCCACTTCCAGTGAGAGCGCCTCCGGAACAAGCGTGGCCACATCCGCCTCAAAAGCTGTTCCGGCTATCTGGACACCGTAACGGCGCATATCGGGGGCGACCAGCAAATCCCGGGCTTCGCCTGTGTTGACTGCTTGATAGCGTGCGGCGGTCGCCGCTGACGCCACTCCCCTGACAGCATCGCGATACTGCATGGTGACGTAAGCTTTGGCCGCCATAGGCACGGCCAATCCGGCCATCAACGCGGCCACGGCAAGGGCCACCATCAACTCGACCAGAGTGAACCCCGCACTGCGCACTACCGCCCCCCCGACTGCGCGCTGCGCAGCGGCGGCGGGTACCCGACGGCTTTTAGCGGTCATTCCCAGTTTGTGACATCGGCATTTTCGCCCGAACCACCCGGCGCAGCATCCGCGCCGTAAGAAAACAGGTCGTACGCCGTGTGCTGCCCGGGGAAGCGGTAGTTATAGGCATTGCCCCAGGGGTCATCGGGTACACTGGTACCGCGCAGATAAGGACCATTCCAACCCTTCGCCCCGGCCGGTTCACGCACCAACGCTTCAAGGCCCGCGTCTGTCGGCGGAAACCGGCCGAGGTCCAACTTGTACATCTCCAGCGCCTGCTCCAGGTCGCGGATCTGTACACCGGCAGTTTTCGATTTTGCCCCCCCGAGTTGGTTCAGCACCTGCGGCCCGACGAGGCCCGCGAGCAGTGCGAGAATGGCCAGAACCACCAGTAGCTCAACCAGTGTGAAACCGCGGTCTGAACGCCGCGAAAAGTGTGTCATTGTGTACTCCTGAAACATTCCTTGATTATCCTGACGCTACATCGCCAGGTCGTTGACCGATAATATCCCCATCAAAATGGAAACGATGATCAAAGCGATAATGCCGCCCATGCCAAGGATAAGCAAAGGCTCCAGCAAGGTCAGGCCACGCTTGACGCCGGATTCCACATCCCGGTCGTAGACGCGAGCCAATTCCAGCATCATTTCGTCCAATCGACCAGACTCCTCGCCCACCCGTGTCATCTGAATCACCAGAGGGGTGAACACCCCTCCGTCGGACAGGGCATCAGACACTCGGCGCCCCGCTTTCACTGCGGGCGGCAGAACACTCAGCGCCTGACGAACAGTCGAGTTCTCGACTGTGCTCATGGCCACACCTATCGACTGCAGCAAGGGCACCCCATTGCCCAGCAACGTCCCCAGCGTGCGTGCGAAACGGGCCACCTCATACTTGAACAACACGCCTCCCAAAATGGGCAGGCGCAGCATCCTCTGATCCCACCAGCTGCGACCTTCCGCACCCGCGAGCCAAGACCGCAAGCCGTAATAGGCCAGCCCGAACATCAGCAGCAACAACCATCCCCAGCCTCTGACGACATCGCCCATAGCGATCACCGCACGTGTCAAACCCGGCAATCCCTCTCCCATGTCAGCGAACAGCGCTTCAAACTGGGGGACCACAAAACCCAACATCACGGCAACCGACAACACGGCAACCACAGCAAGAATCGCAGGGTAAATCAATGCGGAAACAACGGTATCGCGTACTTCTTTCGATCGGTGCAGGTACTCTCCCAGGCGCTCGAACACAACGCCTAACTGACCACTGGCTTCACCAGCCCGCACCATATTGACATAGAAATTGCCGAATAGTTCGACATCCGTTTCGAGGCCGTGGCTCAACGGTTTGCCGCTCTTGACGGTTTCCAGCAAGCGACGAAGCAGTTCCGTGTACGCGGGTCTGGTGCTCATATCCATCTGGACTTTCAGGGCACGATCAATGGGCAAGCCCGCACGCAACAACACGGCCAACTCCGACGTCAGCGCAAGCACCTCGTCGCGACCCACAAACTCCCCACGGCGCGACGGCCAGCGGAAACCGCGGCCAGTTCGCCCTGCGCCGGCGGGTCCAGATGCCGATGTTGAAGACGGGCCCCCGGCTCTGCCCGGGCTTGAAGCGGGCGCAGACTGCGCAGCAGTGAACGCAGGCGCCGGTTTCGACAACCGCGCCTCTGCACCTGTCGCCGACCACACCCGGACCGGCGTAAGACCCTGCCCGCGAAGTTGCCGCAACGCCGCGGCATGATTGGATGCCGCCAATGTGCCCTGGACGATGGAGCCATCTTTCTGCGCAGCTTTATAGCTAAACTCTGGCATGACTGACTATCAACCCCGGTTGTGAAGCAGCTACCGCGCCGGGGTTCAGAGGCCCGGGCCTGACAGCTCTGCTTCGTCGCTCTGGTCCTGGGTAACACGCAGAACTTCTTCCAGCGACGTCACCCCGCCCGCGACCTTGCGTAGCCCGTCCTCATAAAGCGTGAGCATACCACGCTGACGGGACGCAGCGTGCAGCGTAGTGGCGTCCGTTCCGGAAAGTATGGCCTTGTGCATATCGGAGTCGAGCACGAACAGTTCGTGAATGGCGGTGCGTCCGCGATAGCCCGTCTGTCGGCAGTGCTCACAGCCCTCGCTCGTGTAGATGCGGTTCTCGCCCGCGGGCAGCCAGCGGCGCAAACCCGCCTCCTCAATCGCATGCGGTGCAAGCTCAATCGGTCGGCGACAGTGCCGGCAGAGTGTGCGTACCAGTCTCTGTGCGAGAACGCCGTTGACCGCAGAGGTAATCAGGAAACGCTCGATACCCATGTCCTCGAGGCGGGTAATCGCGCCCGCGGCGGTGTTGGTATGCAGCGTTGACAGTACCAGGTGGCCGGTCAGTGCAGACTGTACAGCAATCTGCGCGGTTTCCCCATCGCGCATTTCACCGATCATAATGATGTCTGGATCCTGTCGCAGAATCGAACGCAAAGCGCGGGCAAAGGTCAGCTCGATCTGGGGCTGAACCTGGATCTGATTGATGCCACTCATCTGGTATTCGACCGGATCTTCAACGGTAATGATTTTCAGGGCCGTGGAGTCCAACGTAGAGAGTGATGCATATAAGGTGGTGGTCTTGCCAGAGCCGGTCGGGCCCGTCAGCAACAGCACGCCATGCGGTCGCTGCAGGAGCTCTTGGTAGCTGCGCAACGTGTCCTGACTGAAGCCCATGCTTTCGAGGCTCAGGCGAACACTCTGGCGGTCGAGCACCCGCATGACGATACTTTCACCGTACACCGTAGGAATGGTTGAAACGCGCAGATCCAGCTCGTGACCCTTAACCCGAGTCATGATACGCCCATCTTGGGGCAAGCGCCGTTCGGCAATATTCAGGTTGGCCAGCAGTTTGATCCGCGAGGCAATCGCTGCCGCCAGACTCGCTGGCGGGGTCTCCTGTGACGGTTGAATAACGCCGTCGACACGGTAGCGTAAATGCAGTCCGTCCTCGAACGGCTCGAGGTGAACATCGGATGCGCCCAGGTCCAGAGCGCGATGAATAAGCTGATTGACCAACTTGATCACCGGCGCCTCGCTAGCCAGATCACGCAGGTGCTCAATGAACTCCTCATCGCCTGCATACTGATCTGCCGGGCCCAGCTCCTCATCACTTTCCGGCGCTTGATAGCGCTGCAGCGCCGCGATGATATCGGACTCAAGACCGAGAGATAGCTCCACTGCACAACCGGTCGCCAGCTGCAGTGCCTTGGCGATAAACGGGTCCTGTGGAACGACAGCGGCAAACCTCAGGGTCTGCGCTGTTTGCCCCAACGGGACGACCTGCCGATTGAAAAGAAACTCTGTCGCCAGCCCCTTGACCTCGATGGTCTCCCGCGGGTAATCCGTTGCACAGACCAGAGGCAATTGCAGCTGTTCGCTGAGGGCTTGCGCAACATCCAGCTCCGACACCAGCCCAAGCTGCACCAGCACTTGCCCCATATGGCCGCCCATTTCCTGCTGCGCAATCAGCGCGCGCTCCACATCACGCACACTGACCTTGCCGCGGCTGACCAGCAATTCTCCAAGCTTCATGTCCATGTCCCGGCACTCATCGGCGAATCAGAAACCCCCCGGGGGCAAAGGTAAAACCAAACTTGGATTCGCGCTCCGCGTCGTGAGCGTAGTCGTCAGGGTATTTCTCACGATACGCCGCTACCGCCTCGTACGGGCCTTCGCCCCAGCCCGGCAAAACAGGATTACCATTGATATTGCCGTCTTCCACCACGAGATAATCGCCGGGTTTTGTCACCTGCCGCAGCAATTCCATCTCAGCCAACACATGAGCTTTACGGTGATCCGAGTCGAGGATAAAAAAAGCGGGGCCCGGCATCGCCGCACGATAAGCGAGGAGATTCGCCGCCATTCCCGGGTCGGTAGAAGAACAGGTCATCAAATGAATTGAGGGCTCGGTGCGCACCCGAGGGTGCACATCGACGTGAGAAATATCCACACTGATCACCCTCAGTGCGGGGTTCAGCGCCCTACCGACAACACTGAAATATAGGGCGGCGCCACCGAAACGCGTGCCAAACTCCACCACCAGAGCCGGATTCAGCATGCTGAGGATTTCCTGATAGTTCCACATGTCCGCGACCGATTTCAGACTCGGCACACCGAGGAACTCTACGGTTTCCCAGACTTCGGTATCGTAATACCAACGATGGTATGCGTCGAACACGCTACTAACAGGACTTGATGCCAATGCGACAACCCTCCGGACTGACTGATATTCTATCAGTCCGGTGGGTTGGATAAATACCCTTATAACTGCATAGCACCGACAACAACCAGGATCAGGCGACCTCAAACAGCCCGGCTGCGCCCATGCCACCGCCGATACACATGGTGATCACCACGTATTTCACACCGCGACGCTTCCCTTCGATCAGGGCATGGCCGACCATGCGGGCACCGCTCATGCCAAAGGGGTGACCAATGGAAATGGCGCCACCGTTCACATTGAGGCGGTCGTTGTCGATGCCAAGCTTGTCGCGGCAATACAGCACCTGGCAGGCGAAAGCCTCATTCAATTCCCAGAGGCCAATATCATCCATCTTCAGGCCGTGACGCTGCAGCAGCTTGGGAATGGCGAACACCGGGCCGATGCCCATTTCGTCCGGGCCGCAGCCGGCCACGGCCAGGCCACGATAGATACCCAGTGGCTGCAGGCCCTGCTTCGCCGCCAGCGCACCGTCCATCAACACACAGGCTGAGGCGCCATCCGACAGCTGCGAGGCATTGCCCGCCGTGATGAAACGGCCTTCCTTCACAAACTGGCCATCCTTGAAAACCGGCTCCAGCCCCTGCAGGCTTTCCAGCGTCGTGGAGGGACGGTTACCTTCATCTTTCTCTAAAGTGACCGCCTCGTAGGTGGTCTCCTTGGTTTCCTTGTTGAATACCGCCTTGGTGGAGGCCAGCGGCACGATTTCCGCATCGAACAAGCCGGCTTCCTGCGCCGCTGCGGTACGCATCTGGCTTTGGAACGAGTACTCATCCTGCGCCTCGCGGGAAACGCCATAGCGTTCAGAGACGATCTCAGCAGTCTCGATCATCTGGATATACGCTTTGGGCGAAACCTCGAGCACGGTTTTCGACACGTTGCGGTAGCTGTTCTTGTGCTTGTTCTGCACCAGCGAGATGGACTCCAGCCCCCCTGCCACAGCAACATCGTACTCATTGCACATGATGGCCTTGGCGGCTGTGGCAATGGTCATCAAGCCGGAAGAACACTGCCGATCCATGGTCATGCCCGCTGTCGTATCCGGCAGACCGCCAGCAACACCGCAAAGCCGGCCCAGGTTGTAGGCCTGTGTGCCCTGCTGTGCCGCCGCACCCATCAGGCAATCGTCGACCAGCGCAGGATCGATACCGGCGCGCGCAACCGCCGCGCGGACGACGTGGCCGCCGAGTGCGGGGGCTTCGGTGTCATTGAAGGCGCCGCGGAAGGCTTTGCCGATCGGGGTTCTGGCAGTGCTGACGATAACTGCGTCTCTCATGGTGTACTCCTTTGATTCGGTTGTGAGTGCTTTGTTGTTGTGTTGGAATTTGTGGATTGTACTGCTACTGGGGTGGATTTGCTGTGCCGCTGGTGGTTGGGGGGTTGTGCCTCAATCCGGAGCGGCTACGGGTTGCCCCTGACAAAACGCGTCGTGAACCCGTTCGTGGGGGGTTGTGCCTCAATCCGGAGCGGCTACGGGGTTGCCCCTGACAAAACACGCCGTGAACCCATCCATGGGGGCTTCGCGCTCGCATCCATGCGAGCGAGAGTTTTGTCAGGGGCAACCCCGCACCCGCTCCTCGCTCACGGGAATGCTCAAGATGAGCACGCCCGAAAAAGCCAAAAAGCAAAACCACACTATCGAGCTGGCAAAATCGGTAGGCGGCTGTGGGCGGGCGCGCCGGGCGGGACCGTAGCAAACATGGATGTTTGCTTCGAGCCTACAGGGACGTATTCACGGCGAGTCCCGCCCGGCGCGCCCGCTCACAGCCTCCGGCACGCCCCACCATAAACAAGTGGCACAACCCACCAACACGCGCCCCCATCAAGCCCGCTGACTGGAGCAGGAAACAATCTCCCCGGTCATATACCCCGAATAATCCGAGGCCAGGAACATCATCACATTCGCCACTTCCCACACCTCGGCCGCACGCCCGAAAGCCTCCTTCGCCGCCAGCTCTTCCAGCAACTCCATTGGCGTGGTCTTCTTCAGGAACTCGTGAAAGGCAATGGAGGGCGACACGGCATTGATACGCACACCGTGGTCCGCTGCCTCCAGCGCGGCACAGCGCGTCAGCGCCATCACACCCGCCTTGGCCGCCGCATAGTGGCACTGTTCCTTCTGCGCTCGCCAGCCCAGCACGGAGGCGTTGTTGACGATTACGCCTGCACCGCGCGGCTGCATCTTGCGCAGCATGGCACGGGTCATGCGCATGGTGCCGGTGAGGGTAATATCCAGCACGCGGCTCCACTCGTCGTCGGGCATATCAACGAGTAGACGAGTACCGCCCAGGCCTGCGTTGTTGATCAATACGTCAACGCCGTCCATGGTTTCCTCAGCGTAATCCACCAGCGCCTGCACATCGTTCTCATCGGTCACATTGGCCAGCTTGCCATACACCGCATCAAGACCGGTCTCCGCTTTCAGCTGCTCGACCGCCTTTCCCAGCCGGCCTTCATGGATGTCGCTGATCATGACGGCCCGGGCGCCCTCCTCGGCCGCCCGCGTGGCAGCGGCGAAGCCAATGCCGGCGCCGGCAGCAGCGGTAATCAGAACGGACTTGCCCGCCAGCAGATTGTGCCCGGCGACGTAGGGTGGTGGTTCTTTCAATGCCATGCTGTGTTTCTCCTTTAGCCCGCGCTAGCCGCGGGGTTCGCGGGGCATGCCAAGTGCGCGCTCGGCGATGATGTTGCGCTGGATCTGGTTGGTGCCGCCGTAAATGGTGTCGGCGCGTGTGAACAGGTACATGGACTGCAGCCGGCTCAGGCCGTAGGGCGCCTCGGGAACAATCTCGCTTTCTGCGCCCAGCACATCCATAGCCAGCTTGCCCAGGTTGCGGTGCCAGCTGGACCAGTACAGTTTGTAGATCATGGCCTCTTTTTGCAGGCTGCCGTCGTCACCGCCGCCGGAGAGCATGCGCATGCTGTTGAAGCGCATGATACGCAGGCCGATGTGGGCTTCGGCAATCCTCTGGCGCAATGCCGGGTCACATGCAGCGCCGTTGGCCTTGGCAACGCGCACGATCTCGTCCAACTCGTTCTGGAACAGCATCTGTTGGCCCAGTGTGGAGACGCCGCGTTCAAAGCCCAGCAGCCCCATGGCGACTTTCCAACCCTCGCCTGGCGCACCGACGATGTCATCGGCAGCGCACACCGCGTCATCGAAGAACACTTCGTTGAACTCACTGGTGCCGGTAAGCTGCTCGATCGGGCGCACCGTTACACCCGGCTGGTCCATGGCGACGAGGAAGAAGCCCAGCCCTTTGTGCGCGCTGGAGTCAGGGTCGGTGCGGGCAATCACGAACACGTACTGAGATTCGTGCGCCAGCGAAGTCCACACCTTCTGCCCGTTGATCTGCCACTGTCCTGTGCTTTCATTGAGCCGGGCGCGGCTTTTGACGTTGGCGAGGTCGGACCCAGCCGAGGGCTCGGAGTAGCCCTGACACCAGAACTCGCGGCCTGCACGGATACCGGGGAGATAGCGCTCGCGCTGTGCCTCACTGCCGAAAGCGATCAACGTGGGGCCCATCAGGGTTTCGCCGATGTGCCCCATGCGACCGGGGCCGCCGGCGCGTGCGTACTCTTCGTTGAAAATAACCTGCTGTTCAACACTCGCCGCGCGGCCGCCGTACTGTTTGGGCCAGCCGATGCAGGTCCAACCACCTTCGGCCAGTTTCTGCTCCCAGGCCTTGCGCTCTTCGACGAAGGAATGCTCATCCCCGGGGCCACCGCGAAAGCGGATGGGCTCGAATTCGCCACAGAGGTTGTCTGCCAGCCAGGTGGCCACTTCTTCGCGGAACCGTTCGTCTTCCGGACTGAAACTCAGTTTCATGCCTCACCTCCATCCAGCAGCTGTTGCGCAAGCCGCTCCCTGTGCCAGGCCGCATCGCCCAGCAGGGTTTCAGCCGATTTGGCACGTTTGAAATACAGTTGTATGTCGTATTCCGAGGTAATACCCACGCCACCGTGCAATTGAATGCCGCAGCCCGCATTGAAAAACGCCGCTTCTGAACAATAGGCCTTGGCGATACTCGCCGCTTCCGCGAGCCCGCTGCCCAGCGGGCCGCCGGCCAGCGCTTCATCGGCGATGCAGGCCGCGTAATAGGCTGCGGAACGCGCCGCCTCCACCTTGAGCATCATGTCGGCGGCCTTGTGCTTGATCGCCTGATAGGACGCAATGGTGCGACCGAACTGCACGCGCTCGGTGGTGTAGGCCACGGAGCTGTCCAGCGCCTGCTGCGCCACCCCAACCTGCTCGGCCGCCAGGGCGATGGTGGCGAGGTCCAGCGTTTTCGCCAGTGCCGGCCAGGCCTGGCCGGGCTCGCCCATGCAGGCGTTGCGCTCAACCTGCACACTCTCCAACACGATGCGAGCCTGCTTGCGGGTCTGGTCCATGGTGGGCAACCACTCCCGGCTGATGCCCGCGGTGCTCGCGGGCAGCACGAACAGGCTGACGCCCTCGGTGCCCGCGCTGCCCGGTGCGCGGGCGGCCAGCACCAGAATGTCCGCCGTGTGGCCGTCGAGTACGTAGCGATACTCACCGTCGAGCACGAAACCGTCGCCTTCACTGCGACAGGTTGCCTGGATGGCATCGGCATCGGGCCGGCTGCCCGGCGCCATGAAGGCCAGCGTGGCGGTTTTGCCGGCAGCAATGTCGCCCAGATACGCCGTTTGCTGCGCCTCGCTGCCTGCCACCAACAGGGCGTTGACGGCAAAACCGACCGTAGAGAGAAACGGTGCGCAGAGCAGGGTACGGCCCATTTGCTCCTGCATGGCAGCCAGTTCGACAAAGCCCAGGCCCAGGCCACCAAACGCCTCGGGGATATGCAGCGCGGGCCACATCAACTCTTCGCTGATCTGCTGCCAGAGCGCATCGCTGTAGCCACGCTCCGTCGCCATCGCCTCGCGCACGGCAGCCGCGGTGGACACCTCCGACAGAAACGCCTCGGCGGTGTCGCGGATCATTTGCTGTTCTTCGGTAAAACGAAATTCCATGCGCCCTGCCTCAGGTGCCGTAGACTTTTTGCGCCGGCACTTCGCGTGCCAGCAACTGCTGCACCGCACCGGCCACTTCCGCCGGCTGCCAGCGATCGCCCTTGTCCACCGGCTCGGTGGTGCGCCAGCCATCGGCGATGGAGATACGCCCTCCCTCTGCCTCAAACACGCGGCCAGTCACCGCTGCCGACTCGGTGGAGACCAGGTAGGCAAACAGCGAGGAGACGTTCTCCGGCGCCCAGTAGTCGAAGCTGCCGTCCTCGGGCTTGGCCATGCGCTGCGCCATCTCTTCCACGGCGGTGGTCATGCCGGTGCGCGCGGCGGGCGCCACGGCATTGGCTGTCACACCGTAGCGCGCCAATTCGGCAGCCTGGTTCAAGGTAAGCGCCGCGATACCGGCTTTGGCGGCGGCGTAGTTCGACTGGCCGATAGAGCCCTGCAGGCCCGCACCGGACGTCGTGTTGATGATGCGCGCATCTACCGCTTTGCCTTCCTTGGACTGGCCGCGCCAGTAGTGCACCGCGTGGGAGCTGATACAGAAATGCCCTTTCAGGTGCACCGCCATGATGGTGTCCCACTCCGCTTCAGTCATGGAAGCGAACATGCGGTCTCGGTTGACGCCGGCATTGTTGATGACCGCGTGCAGGTCGCCGAAGGCATCAATGGCCTGCTTGACCGCGTTCAGGCTGTCGTCGTAATGCGTGATGTCCGAGGTGTTCACCACGGCTTCACCGCCGGCCTTGCGGATGTCGTCCACCACCGCCTGCGCCGCCGCTTCATTGATATCGTTGACAACGACTCTGGCGCCCTCACTGGCAAGTACCCGTGCGTGCGCCGCCCCCAGGCCGCCGCCTGCACCCGTGATGATTACCACGCGTCCTTCACATATTCCGCTCATATCACAACCTCTCGATAATGGTGACGTTCGCCTGACCACCGCCTTCGCACATGGTTTGCAGGCCGTAGCGACCACCGCTGCGCTCCAGTTCGTGCAGCAGGGTGGTCATCAATTTCGTACCGGTGGCACCCAGTGGATGTCCCAGGGCAATCGCGCCGCCGTTGACATTGGTTTTCGCTGGATCGTAGCCGGTGTCCTTCAGCCAGGCCATCGCCACCGAGGCGAAGGCTTCGTTGATTTCCACCAGGTCGATATCCGCCAGGCGCATACCGGCGCGCTTCAATGCGTACTCGGTCGCGGGAATGGGTGCCGTCAACATCCAGATCGGGTCCGCCGCGCGCACGCTCATGTGCGCAATCCGTGCCCGCGGTGTTAGGTTGTAGCGTTTGAGTGCCGCCTCCGAGACAATCAACATGGCTGACGAGGCATCACAGGTCTGGCTGGACACAGCCGCCGTGATGGTGCCGCCCTCCTGCAATGGCTGCAGTTCCGCCATTTTCTCCATGGTGGTCTGGCGCGGCGTCTCGTCCATCTCCACACCGGCGAGGGGCGCGATCTCCCGGGCGAAGCGCCCTTCACTGATTGCCTGCAGCGCTCGCGTGTGGGACTGCAGCGCGAAGGCCTCCATGTCGCTGCGGCTCAACCCCCACTTGTCTGCGATCATCTGTGCAGAATTGAACTGCGACACCGGCACCGTGCCATAGCGCGCCACCCAGCCTTCGCTACCGGAAAAGGGGTCGGAGAAACCCAGAGGCTCGGCAGCCAGCATGGCCGAGGAAATGGGGATCTGCGTCATGGTCTGCACGCCGCCGGCAATCACCACATCGTTGACCCCGGCCATGATCGCCTGGGCGGCAAAATGCACCGCCTGCTGCGACGACCCGCACTGACGGTCTATCGTGGTGCCGGGTACGGCCTCATCCAGCCCCGCCGCCAACCAGCAAGTGCGGGCAATATCGCCCGCCAGCGGGCCGATGGTGTCCACGCAACCGAACATCACGTCATCGTAGTCGGCATCCGGAATGCCGTTGCGCTCCACCAGCGTCTTCAATACGTGGGCACCCAGGTCGGCGCCGTGCACGCCGGCGAGCCCTCCCTTGCGGCGGCCCGTGGGGCTGCGCACTGCATCAACAATATAGGCGTCCGCCATGATCTGTGTCCTCGTCTGTATTTATTGGAAGGTGGCGCCGGCGCCCAGCGCCGCACCATCCGCAAATATCACCGCCGCCACTTGCTGCTTGTGCCAGCCGGCATCGCCCCAGGTGTTGGCCAGCGCCCAGGCCTTCTTCATGAAGATGTGCAGGTCCACCTCCCAGGTGTACCCCATCGCACCGTGTACCTGAATACTGTTCTTGGCTGCCAGGTTGGCCGCCTCGCAGGCCATCAGCTTGGCCTGCGCCACTGCCAAGGCAGCGCCGGAAGCATCCTCGGCCACAGCATACGCCGCGCGGTGGACCGGTGCCTTGGCGTATTCGAGCCGCACGGCCACATTGGCCATGTGGTGCTTGACAGCCTGGAAAGAACCGATCGCCTTGCCGAACTGTTTGCGCTCGGCGGTGTACTGTACGGACAGGTCGATCATGCGCTGCGCGAGACCCAACGCCTGTGCAGCGCAGCCCAGTGCGCCACGGTTCAGGCAGGCCGCGCGCAATGCGTTGGCCCGGGCGCCCTCGACTATCGGGGCGGTGCCCGCCTGCACAGTCACGGAATACAGGCGCCGGGCCGGGTCGATACTTTCGCTGCGCTCACAGCTGAACTGCCCCTGCTCCAGCGCAAACCACTGGCCCTCGCGCTCGAGCAACAGGAGATCGGCGACATGCGCGTCTTCCACCATCAGGTTCTGTTCGACGGCGGCGATGATGCGCGCCTCGCCGGTTGCAGCCAGGGGCAACCAGCGCGCCGCCAGTTCACCGCCGATATCCTGCAACAGGGGCACGGCAACCAGCGCGTGATTGACCAGAGGTTCGGCAAGCGCCACATAGCCGCATTCCTGGGCCAGCAATACAAAGTCCACGGCGTCCATGCCCAGGCCACCGTGTTCCTCGGGCACCGTGATACCGGTGAGACCGAGTTCGGCAAACTGCTGCCAGAGTGCAGGGTCGCGGCCCGTGTCTGTTTCCCAACCGGCGCGCAGCCGCTCGGGGGTGATTTCGTTGACCAGAAAGTCGCGGACGGAATCCTGAAACAGCAATTGGTCTTCGCTGAAAGTGAAATCCATGGTTACCTCGGCATCCCGAGCATGCGCTCGGCAATAATGTTGCGTTGAATCTCGTTGGTCCCGGCGTAGATCGGCCCCGACTGCGAGAACAGCCAACCGTCCAGCCAGGTGCCGACACCCTCCGCCGCCGGCGCATGCGCCAGCAACTCGGCGCGCGCACCGAGAATACTCATGGCGGTGGCGTGCATGTTCTGGTCGAGCTCTGACCAGAAGATCTTGTTGGTGGAAGATTCCGCGCCGATTTTGCCGCCCTGGCTCAGGCGACAGGCGGTTTGGTAGGTGCTCAGGCAGTAGCTCTCGGCATCCAGATAGGCCCGCATGACCGCCTCGCGGATCTGGGGGTCGTGGCTGGCGCTCGCTTCATTGGCGCGGTACAGCTCAACCAGGCGACGCGCGGTTTCCTGGAAGCGTGCCGGTGAGCGCAGCATCAACCCGCGTTCGAAACCGGCAGTGGCCATGGCCACCGCCCAGCCAGCGCCATCGTCACCCAGGCGATTGCTCACATCCACTTCCACATTGTCGAAGAAGATTTCGGCAAAGCCCGGCAGACCATCCAGTTGCGGGATGGGGCGCACGGTGATGCCCGGGGTGTTCAGGGGCACCAGGATGAAAGTCAGCCCGCGGTGGCGCTCGGAGTCCGGGTCAGTACGGAACATGCCGAACAACCAGTCAGCCCACACCGCGCGCGTCGACCAGGTTTTCTGGCCGTTGATAATGTACTTGTCGCCCTCCAGCTGCGCCGTGGAGCGAATGGCCGCCATGTCGGAGCCGGCGCCGGGTTCAGACCAGCCCTGTGCCCAGACGTCACGCCCTTCCGCCATGGCCGGCAGAAAGCGGGCTTTCTGCTCTTCGGTGCCGTACTCCATCAAGGTGGGGCCGAGCAGGAAAATACCGTTCTGGTTCACCCGCAGCGGCGCCCGGGCGCGGTAGTACTCTTCCTCGAATATCAGCCATTCGATGAGGTCACAACCGCGCCCGCCCAGTGCTTCCGGCCAGGTGACCATACCCCAGCGGCCCTGGTTCAGGGTGGCTTCCCACTCGCGGTGCTGCTGAAAGCCTTCCTCGGTGTCGAAAGTCTGCAGCGGTTGCGCGGGCACATTGGCTTGCAGCCAGGAGCGAATCTCGGCGCGAAAGGCCTGTTGCTGTTCAGTAAATGCCAGTTGCATGTGTCAGTCCTGCGTTCAGAATTTGGCGTCGCGTTTTTCGATAAAGGCGTCGCGGGACTCCTGGGAGTCGCCCACGGTGTAGGCCTCCAGCGTGAACCCCTGTTCCCAGCGGTACTTGTCTTCGAGGTTGCCGTCTTCGATACCGGTGAGGGCCTCCTTGGCCAGCTTGACCATGGCCGGGGATTTGCTGGCGATGCTGGCGGCAATTGCGCGCGCCGTGGGCAACAACTCCTCGCGACTGACAACCTTCTCGATGGCGCCCAGCCGGTAGGCTTCCTGCGCATCGATGAATTCACCGGTGAAGTACATGTAACGCACTTTCTGCACCGGGAACATGCGCTGCAGATGCGCGCCACCGCCCATGGCGCCGCGGTCGATTTCGGGTACGCCAAAGCGCGCGCAGTCGGATGCGACCAGAATGTCGGCGGCGCCCGCCATGCCGATACCGCCGCCCAGCACAAAGCCGTGCAGGGCGATGATGACCGGCTTGGGGTTGCGGTGAATGGCGCGGAAGGTTTCGTAGTTGCCCTTGTTCACATCGACAATCCGCGTCGATTCCGCGGCGAGTTCCTTGATATCCACGCCGGCGCAGAAGCCCCGACCCTCAGCGGCGATCAAAATGACGCGCACCGCGTCGTCGCGGCCCAGCGCGTCGATTTCATCGGCGATGGCAAACCAGCCGGCGCTATCGAAAGCGTTCACGGGCGGCTTGTCGAGGATCATTTCGGCAATGCCGTCCTCGATGGTGGTGCGAAAGGGTTTGCTCATGGTTGTTCTACCTGTCGGTGCAGTGAATTACGGGTTGACGGCGGCTCGCGCGGCGAGAGCCTGCAAACGGCTTTCCGCTTCGTCAACAATGGACTGGATCAGCTCTTCGCAGGTGAGCAGAGTGTCGATCACCCCGGCCACCTGGCCGCTGGGCAATACCCCGCGGGCCGGCTGCCCATCGACCATCGCCTTCTGGATGATCATGGGGGCATTGGCGGACATGATCGCCTGTGCGGCGGTCATGTCGTCACTGCGGCTCATGGCAACGGCGGACTTGAGCAGGCCGACCACACTGGCGCCTGTATACTTGCGGAAGGCCAGGCCGTTGCGCATGGCAATGAACAGCTTGCGCAGCTTGGAGGCACGCTCCAGCTCCGTCAGCAGTTCGTTCATGATCATGCGCTGGGGCATGCCGTCCATGGCGCGAGAAACCACAATGTCAGCCGGATTCTTGCAATCCAGGTAGCGCTGCTTGGTGGCGTCGGGCACCGGCGACTCCCGGGTCAGCAGGAAACGCGTGCCCATGGCGACACCATCGGCGCCCCAGGCAAGCGCGGCAACCAGCCCGCGACCGTCCTTGAAGCCCCCTGCCGCGACCACCGGCACCTGGGCGCCCACTGCATCCACTACCTGTGGTATCAGCAGCGTGGTCGGCACCGCACCGGTGTGGCCTCCACCCTCGCCACCCTGCACCGTGACTGCATCAGCCCCCAGCTCCACCGCTTTCACGGCATGCTTGGGTAGCCCCACCGTTGGCATACAGATCACGCCAGCATCCTTCAGCTTGCGAATCATCTCGGGGCCCGGCGAGCGGGAATAGCTCACCGCACGCACACCGTGGCGGATTACCATGTCGATGATGTCCGCCGCGTTGGGCTGGTACATGTGGAAGTTGACGCCGAACGGTCGATCAGTCAGCGCCTTGACCTGCAGGATGTCGCGTTCCATTTCCTCGGGCGGAATGGTTGCGCCGGCGAGAAAACCGAAGCCGCCGGCGTTGCAGCTGCCGGCGACCAGCCGTGGATCCGCCACCCAGCCCATCGCGGTTTGCACGATGGGGTAGCGGCAGCCCAGCAGTTCTGTCAGTCGTGTCGTGAGCATAGTGAGCCTCAGGCCCGGATACCGGGCGGGTTGTCGGCAATTTGCGCGGCGCGCTGGTTGTGCGGGTCAAGGCCGGCAATGATCGCCAGTTGTTCGGCAGTCGGCGCTGGCGTTGTCGGCACATCCGCCGGCACCGCAATCGGATAACCGGTGTTTTCCTGCACTTCCTCCAGCGTGACCCCGGGATGCAGGGAAAGCAGGCGGATCTGGTGCTCCGGGCCGCCAAAATCCATTACGCACAGGTTGGTCACCACGCGGCGGATATCGACATCGTCCAGCGAGCGGCCGCGCGGCAACCGTGCGGGGTTATAACCGATAGACGACACAAAATCACACTCGCCATCCATGAACACCCGGGTGTTGTGACCGGGTACAAAAAAGCTGTTGGCGTGGCAGATGGAGTTGCCGGGGAAACCGCGCGCGCCCAGCATCATGACCTTCGGCTGCTGATAGGTACCCCCCAGCGCCGAAGTGTTGGTCTGGCCGAAGCGGTCAATCTGGGTGGGGCCCAGCATCGCATGACGCTTGCCGCTCCACACGTTGTCGAAAATGCGTGAAAAACCCATCCAGCTCTCATTGGCCTGCTGGAAATCTGCCGGACGCTTGCCCAGAGGATTGGGCTCACTCAGCATGAATGCCTCGGAGTCCGTCATCATCAGGTCGGGATTAAACGTCTTCATGGCCAGGCTCGCGGCCAGCCTGGGTACTACACCAATGCCTGTGGCCAGTACTTCTCCGTCGTGACGGAAGGCCTCGGCGGCGGCAACAATGCACAGTTCGGCGAGGGTATAATCGGTTGCTGCAGTTGACATACGATATTCTCCCTGGGCGTATTAGTAAGTGGGCAGTGCAATAGCGCGGATGGCGTCGAGCCCACCCACATTACGCTGGTATTCGGCCTCATCGGCCCCCAGGTATTTCTCCAGATAGCCCGCAATGCCACCGTCCTTGGCCGAAGCGGTGTAGGCCTTGAAATGCGCAACGTCAAAGCCATACAACGGGCTGCAGGAGCTTGGGTGTGCACCACCCGGTATTTCCACGATGGCACTGGTCGCGGCCCGTTCCCAGAATACTTCGCGCGCCCGTGCCGGGTCGGCAAAAAACGACGTATCAACCAGCTCATCACAGGACACGATGGTGGTTTTTGCGGCACGCGCAAACCAGTCATCAAGGTAGTGGTCGGGGCCCGCGATCTGGCACACCCCGCGGAAATCTGCGCGGTCCACGTGAATCAGCGACACATCAAGATTCAGTGCCGGCATGGCCACCCACTCCTTGTCGTCGTAGGGGCTGTCGATCAATTTGATATCCGGGTTCTGATTGATGACGTCGGTGCCCAGGCCCACTTCAGTCGGGATAAACGGCAGGCCCCAGGCCGCTGCGCGCAAGCCCAGCAACATCATCCCCTCGTCAATTTCCATGACCTCGATGGACCCGCTCTGGCGGGCCTGGCGGAAGTAGGGCTCCAGCGGAATAAAGTCGAGTGAAACAAACGCAAACACCAGTTTTTTCACCTTGCCCGCCGCGCAGAGCATCCCGACATCGGCGCCGCCGTAGGCGACGACAGTGAGATCCTTCACATCCGAGCGAAGGATTTCGCGCACCAGCGCCATCGGCTTGCGCCGGGGGCCCCAGCCACCGATGCCCACCGTCATTCCGTCTTCGATTTGTGCCACCGCATCGCGGGCACTAAGCCGTTTATCCATGTTGCATTCCCTCAGCTGACGATCCGCGCCATGCGGTAATCGTGTTTGACAAAATTGACACCGAGCGTGCTTTCGGTGCGCCGTACTCCCGGTATGCTGCTGATGCGCTGGTGCACGAACTCGGCGAGATGTTCATTGCTGCGCACCATGGTAATGGCCAGCAAATCGGAGCGACCGAGCATCTCGCCGACAAACCCCAGCTCGCCAATAGCGGACAGTGCCCGCGCCACCGCCTGCACCTGGTGACTCCGCTCAACCTCAATCCAGATATAGGCCAGCGCACCGTTGCGAAAACGATCGATATTGGTGATCGCCGTAATCCGGATCTGGCGCTCTTCCTCCATGCGCTTGACTCGCGCCCGCACCGTACCCTCGGTCACCCCGAGATCGGTCGCAATCTGCCGGTTGCTGATACGCGCATCCTCCGAGAGGCGCGCCACTATCTGCCGGTCGATATCGTCCAGGCGGCGCCGCGTCATGCGCTGGCACCCCGGTCGAACGGCACCCAGTCAGGCTGGTTCTTCAGCACATTGACGGCCAGCGCCGGGGTGAGGCGACGCACACCCGGCATGGTGGCAATGCGCTCATGCAACAGGCGGTGCAGCGCTACCTGGTCTTCCGCCACCATCAGTATTTCAATGTCCTGGGCACCCACCACCACATTGACCGAAAACACTTCGGGCACGGCCGCCAGCTCGCGTGCCACTTCCTCCGGTGAGCGGCTTTCCACCTGCACGCCAATCGCCAGCAACATACCAAAACCGGCGGCCTCGATGTCGGTGACTGCCACCACGCGCATGGTTCTGGATTCCTCCAGCCGCCGCACCCGCGAACGCACCGTCGCCTCGGTGAGGCCGAGCTCACGTGCTATGGAGCGGAAGGGCAACCGGCCGTCCGCGCGCAGCAGGGCAATGATGGCGTGATCCGTCTCGTCCAGCTCTATCTGCGAGACGCGCTCCGCCCGTTGCTCCTGCAGGGCCACGTCCGCGCTAGCCCCGTTCCGCCGCAATACGCTGGCGCAACTCGTTCTTGAGTACTTTGCCACCGGCATTCATGGGCAGCTCCGGCACCAGGCGCACCACACGCGGCACTTTGTAATTCGCCATATGCTCGCGCGACCAGGCAATAACGGCCGCCTCGTCCAGCTGCGCACCGGTGGCCGGAACAATCCACGCGCAGGCAACTTCGCCCATGCGCTCATCGGGAATGCCTATTACTGCCGCCCGGGTCACACCGGGCATGCTGTGCAGGCTGTTCTCGATTTCCGCAGGGTAGCAATTAAAGCCGCCCACAATGAACATATCCTTGATGCGGTCGGTGATGCGAACGTAGCCGTCCTCATCCATCACGCCAACATCCCCGGTTTTCAGCCAGCCATCCGCGGTAATCGTGCGTGCGGTCTCCTCAGGGTTGTCGAGGTAGCACTGCATGACGTTGTAGCCACGGCACCAGATCTCGCCTTCAGTACCGGCCGCAACAGTGGCGCCATTGGCGTCGACGCATTTCATCTCCACGCCCGCCATGGCGCGCCCGGAGCTGTGCGAAATGCGCTCCGCGCTGTCTTCGGGGCGGCAGATTGAAATCACGCCACAGGATTCGGTCAACCCATAGGCGGTCACCACCACCCGGAAGCCCAGTTCGCTGCGCATCTTCTCGATCAACGAGACCGGCACAGGCGCCGCCCCCGTTACCGCCAGGCGCAGGCTGGAAAGATCGTATTCCGCGCGCCGCGGATGGCTGAGCAACGACTGGTAGATGGTCGGTGGGCCGGGAATGACCGATACGCGGTCGCGGTGGATCTGGCTGAGCACCACATCGAGATCAAACTGCTTGACCGGCAGCATGCGCGCACCGCAGAGGGTGGCCGCAAGCCAACCCGCCTTGTACCCGAATGAGTGAAAAAACGGGTTTATAATCAGATAGTTGTCGTCACTGTTCAGGCCGACTGTCGCACTCCAGGTGGAAAAGGCGCGAATATTCTGCCCGTGGCTGGTGACCACCCCCTTGGGCTGCCCGGTGGTGCCCGAGGTAAAGAGGATATCCAGGGTGTCGTCCGGGGTCAGCTGGCTGGCGCGCATCTCGACGGCCGCAGCATCCACAGCGTCGCCGCGGGCGAGAAATTCCGCCCATGCCTGGGTACCCGCGCTCTCGCCTTCTAACAATACCGTCCCCTTGAGGTCAGGCAAATCCTCGTGTTCCAGCATGGCCGGGTAGCGCATACCGAGGAACTCACCTACCGTGAACAACCAGCGCGCACCGCTGCGGCGGAGGATAAAACCGGCCTCTGCTCCCTTCAAACGGGTATTGAGCGGCACCAGCACGCCGCCTATGGTCTGCGCGCCCATGGCCGCGACAATCCACTGCCACATGTTCGGCGCCCAGATGGCGATGCGTTCGCCATGCGCAAGCCCCGCCGCCAGAAAGGCCGCAGCGGCTCGCAGACGCGCCGCATCAAGCTCGGCGTAGGTAAGGGAAACGGGGCCATCGCTGATTGCCACCCGCTCGGGCAGCGCCCTGGCGGTAGCCGCGACAACCTGCGGTAATGTGCGCTGATCTGACTCGGTAATGGGCATGGCAAAAGGCACAAACAGTAAACCGGGGACACAATACTAGTCAGCGTTCCGGGGTTTTACAACCGGAATTCGTAATTATTTGCCCAGCAAACTACGCATATTGAAGCTACACTCCGCCCGGCCAGGGGCGGAGCGCCAGGCCTCGTTACTGGCCGGGGAAGCTGTAGTCCTTGAATTGCTCGCGCAGCGAGACCTTGTGGATCTTGCCCGTGGCCCCGTGTGGCAACTCATCGACAAACTCCACCGCATCGGGCTTCCACCAAGTGGCCACCTTACCTTCGAACCAGCTGAGCATGTCATCGGCAGCCAAGTCCTGGCCGTCTCCCTTGCGCACCACAATCAACAGGGGTCGCTCGCTCCATTTCGGATGGTAATGGCCAATCACTGCCGCCTCCGCCACCTTGGGGTGGCTCATCGCCACGTTCTCCAGCTCGATCGAGGAAATCCACTCGCCGCCCGATTTGATAACGTCCTTGGTGCGGTCGGTGATGGCCATGTAGCCATCAGGGTCAATGGTGGCCACATCGCCTGTTTCGAACCAGCCGGCCTCCGCGTGGGCGCCGTCGGCGTCGCGTTTGAAGTAGCCGGAACAGATCCAGGGGCCGCGCACCTTCAAGGCCCCGAAGGCCTTGCCATCCCAGGGCAGTTCCTGACCCTCTTCGTCGACAATCTTCATTTCCACGCCAAAGATGGCACGCCCGGCCTTCAGGCGCAGCCGGGAGAAATCATCCTCACTGAAGCGCTCACGCTCGGTGTCACTGGCGTTGATCGTGCCGAGCGGGCTCATTTCAGTCATGCCCCAACCCACGCGCGCGACCACGCCGTAGGTATCGAATTGTTCGGCAATCGCCAGGGGGCATGCCGCGCCACCCACGACAACCCGTTTCAGTGACTCCACCTGCTTGCCGGTGGACTTGAGGTGCCCCAACAGCGCCAGCCAGACAGTAGGGACACCCGCCGACATCGTCACCTGCTCCTCGTTGATGAGATCGGCGAGGGTTTCGCCATCGCCCATCTTGTTACCCGGGAACACCAGCTTGGAACCGGCCATCGGGCAGGAATAGGGGTTACCCCAGGCATTGACGTGAAACATCGGCACAATCGGCAACACCACATCGCTCGCCGACAAACCCATGGCATCCGGCATCATGGTGGCGTAGGCGTGCAGCATGGTTGAACGGTGCGAGTACAGGACACCCTTCGGGTGGCCTGTGGTGCCCGAGGTGTAGCACAGGGCGCAGGCATCGCGCTCGTCCAGCTCCGGCCACTCGAACTCGCTGCTCCCACCCTCGATGAGAGTTTCGTAGCAGATTGCATTGGGCAGGGTCGTTTCCGGCATGTGTTGCGCACTGGTGAGCACAATCCAGCCTTCAACACCCGGGCACTCGGGCGCCAGCTTTTCGGCCAACGGCACGAAATCAGGATCGAGGAACACGTAGCGGTCTTCTGCGTGATTGATGATGTAGACCAGCTGCTCCGGGAACAGGCGCGGATTGATGGTATGGCAAACATAGCCACTGCAGGCCGAGGCGTAGTAGGTCTCGAGGTGGCGGTAGTCGTTCCATGCCAGCGTGCCTATGCGGTCTCCACGCTGCAGACCCCAGGGACTTATGGCATTGGCGAGCTGGCGGGCGCGCTCGAAGGCTTCGCGATAGGTGTAACGGTGTCGCGGATTGTCGCGCGTTACCGAAACGATTTCCTGATCCCCGTTAACCCGCTCCGCGTGCTGGATGATCGAGGTGATCAGCAGCGGCATATCCATCATTAAACCGTGCATCCGGATGTTCTCCTTTTATTGCTTGAATCGAGATCTTTGCCCGAAGTGTAATCACTTCCAGCGAGGATAGCACCGCTTGGCGAGGGCAATTGTCAAAAACCGGCAGACGCTCCGACGCAAATACCCTACTGGACCCGCCTTCTGCCCCCACTATCGACCAAGGTCCAACAGCGATGCAGCGCGCCCCGGTGCTATAGTCGGGCTGAGTGAGACGATAACAACAGTAACGGAGAGCCCCCATGTCACGTTTAACCGAGGCCCAGGCGCTGGCCTATTGGCGCCGCAATCTTGCCCTGATGTTCAAACTGCTGGTGGTCTGGTTTGTGGTCAGTTTTGGCTGCGGCATTCTGCTTGTCGATGTGCTCAACCAGATACAGATCGGTGGCTACAAACTCGGCTTCTGGTTCGCGCAGCAGGGTTCCATCTACGTGTTTGTGGTATTGATTTTCTACTACGCACGACAGATGGCCAAGCTCGATCGCGAATTCAATGTAGAAGAAGACTAGGGGCCGCCTCATGGAACTGCAAACACTGACGTATCTCGTGGTGGGCGCCAGCTTCGCGTTGTATATCGGCATTGCCATCTGGTCTCGCGCCGGCTCCACCAGGGACTTCTACGTTGCCGGCGGCGGCGTACACCCTGTTGCGAATGGCATGGCGACCGCGGCGGACTGGATGTCCGCCGCCTCGTTTATCTCCATGGCCGGGATGATTGCGTTCATGGGCTACGGTGGCTCGGTATTCCTGATGGGCTGGACGGGTGGCTTCGTTATTCTGGCCATGTTCCTCGCCCCCTACCTGCGCAAGTACGGCAAATTCACCGTGCCCGAGTTTATCGGCGACCGCTTTTATTCCAAAGCGGCTCGCGCGGTGGCCGTAGTCTGCCTGATTATCTGCTCGGTAACGTACGTCATCGGGCAAATGAAAGGCATCGGCGTCGCCTTCTCGCGCTTTCTGGAAGTCGATTACGGCACCGGTTTGCTGGTGGGTATGTGCATCGTGTTTTTCTACGCGGTACTCGGCGGTATGAAAGGCATCACCTACACCCAGATTGCGCAGTACTGCGTGCTGATCATGGCCTATACCATTCCGGCGATATTCATCAGCCTGAACCTGACCGGCAACCCGTTCCCGCAGCTGGGGCTGGGCAGCACACTCACCGGCACGGACACCTACCTGCTGGACAAACTGGACCGGATGGTGATGGAGCTGGGCTTCAATCAATACACGACCGACTACCGCCTGAGCGGCCTCAACATGTTTGCCTACACGGCCTCGCTGATGATCGGCACCGCGGGGCTGCCCCACGTCATCATCCGTTTCTTCACCGTGCCCAAGGTACGCGATGCGCGCAGCTCCGCCGGCTGGGCACTGCTCTTCATTGCCATTCTCTACACCACGGCACCTGCGGTGGCCGGCATGGCACGCCTGAACCTCATGCAAACCATCGAACCCACGTCCGGGGAATACCTGGAGTACGACCAGCGACCCGACTGGTTCCGCAACTGGGAAACCACCGGGCTGCTGGCGTTCGAGGACAAGAACGGTGACGGCCGTATCCAGTACAGTGCCGATGCGGCAAGCAATGAAATGGTGACCGTGGACAACGACATCATGGTACTGGCCAACCCTGAAATCGCACAGCTACCCAACTGGATCATCGCCCTGGTCGCGGCGGGCGGGCTGGCGGCGGCCCTGTCCACCGCTGCGGGCCTGCTGTTGGCCATTGCCTCCGCCATATCCCACGACTTGCTCAAGGGCATGATCGCACCGGGTATTTCCGAGCGCGCCGAGCTGCGCGCGAGCCGGGTTGCCATGGCGGCGGCCATCTTGGGTGCGGGGTACCTCGGCTTCAATCCGCCCGGATTCGCGGCGGGCACTGTGGCCCTGGCCTTCGGCTTGGCGGCATCCTCCATCTTCCCCGCCTTGATGATGGGCATATTCTCCAAACGTACCACCAAGGAGGGCGCCATTGCCGGCATGGTCGCGGGGATCGGCGTCACCCTGTTCTACGTGTTCCAGCACAAGGGTATTATGTTTGTAGCCTCAACGGCATTTCTCGGCGACATGTCGGCGAACTGGTTCCTCGGCATTGAGCCAAACGCCTTTGGCGCCGTGGGCGCCGTGGTGAACTTCACCGTGGCCATGCTGGTGAGCCGGGTGACCAGCGCACCGCCAGCATCGGTGCAGGAGCTGGTGGAACACATCCGGGTTCCGGCAGGCGCCAACGCCGCCCAGGACCACTGACGTACAGGGGAGCAAACCGATGTTCAGCAACCGTCACGTCATCATCGCGCTCCTGGTGGCACCGCTGCTTGCCATCGGCGCGTGGTTTGCCGTGGGTCAGCTGGTGGGGGAGCAGCCGCAGCAGGCCGAATCCGGGCGCGACTACCCCCTGCTGGCGAAGAGCAACTGCCGCTACGACAGCGGCCGCTGCGAGCTCACCAACGGCGACCTTGAGCTGGAAATCGAGGTGCAGGCGCTGGCATCCGGCTGGCAGCTGCGCCTGCTGTCTTCGCATCCGCTTGAGGGCGCGGTGATGGCAATCGAAGCAGGCGCTCCGCAGCCCCTGCACAGCAGCAATACAGATCCGCAGCAATGGATTCTGACACTTCCAGTGCTGCCGGCAGAGGGCGCCCGCTTGCAGCTGGTGGCCGCTGCGGGTGGCAGCCGCTACTACGCTGACACCGGGTCCGACTTCCTGCAGCGCTACCGTAGCCAGCAGCCCTGAGCATGGCGGACGCGAACAACACGCCAGCAGTGCCCCAGCCGCCCGTTGAACTCACCCCCGTGGCGGACTTCCTCGCCGCAACGCTGCCCTTCGACACCCTGTCGCCCAGCGAACTGGCCCGCCTGCTGCCCACGCTGGCAATCAGCTACCACACCCGCGGCGAGTGCTTTGATGCCGGTTCGGAGCCCTGTGGCTTGCGCATACTACGCAGCGGCGCCGTGGACCTGCGCGATGCGGACAATACGCTGCTAGATCGCCTGGGCGAGGGCGAGAGCTTCCATATCGGCGGACTCAATGCCGAGCGCGGCCAGGTGCAAGCCCGGGTCATTGAGGATGCGCTTATCTACTTCCTGCCCGACACCGCCTATCAGGCACTGCGACAGGCACACCGCAACATCGACCGCCATTTCAGCAGCCAGCGCAACCGCCGGCTGCGACGGGCAGCGCGCTATCAACCGGCGGCCAATGCCCTGCTGCAACGTATCCGCGACACCATGAGTACCGACTTGCTCACGGTGCGCAGCAGCGACACCCTGCAGGCTGTCGCCGAGGCCATGACACAGCGGCGCGTATCCTCCGCTCTGGTGCTCAGGGGCACACAGCTCGAGGGCATCATCACCGATCGCGATCTACGGGCTCGCGCGCTTACCGCGGCGCTTCCTGCCGACACAGCCATCGCCAGCATCATGACGGCCAACCCGGAGACCGTCGAGGCAGACTGCAGCCTGTTCGACGCCACCCTGCTCATGACCCGCCGCGGCTATCATCACCTGCCCGTCACCGAGGCTGGGCGGCTCTGCGGCATGCTCACCACATCCGACCTGATTCTCGCGCGCCAGAATGACCCCGTGTATCTGGTACAGCATATTTCGCGGCAGGAAAGCCCCGAAGGCATAAAGGCATTGCTGGAGGGCATGCCCGGGCTGGTGGTGCAGTGGAGCCAGTCCGGCATGCATGCACACCAGGTAAGCCGGGTGCTGACGGCCATCTCGGATGCAGTCACCGTACGCCTGATACAGCTGGCGGAAGCTGAGCTGGGGCCGGCACCGGCCACGTGGTGCTGGGTGGGTTTCGGCTCGCAGGCCCGCGCCGAGCAACTGTTCGCGGCCGATCAGGACAACGGCATGATCATCTCAGACGAGGCGCGGGATGCGGACGCGGGCTGGTTTGCAGGCCTTGCTCAGCGGGTCTGTGATGGCCTGCAGCTCTGTGGTTATCAGTATTGCCAGGGCGGGGTCATGGCCACCACGGAGAGCTGGCGGCAACCGCTGCAGCGCTGGCAGGACACTGTGCGCAATTGGACCGCAACGCCGTCGCCTGCGGCGGTGATGCGAGTGAGCATCTTCTTTGACCTGCGCGCGATCTATGGCGACGACCGTTTGTGCGCACAGCTGCAGCAGGTGATGTTGCAGGAAGCCTCGCGCAATTCGATCTTCCTTGCGGCGCTCGCCGCCAACGCGCTGGAAAACCGCCCGCCGCTCGGCATGTTCCGGCGCTTCGTTGTCGAGCGCAACGGTGAACACCGCGATGCTGTTGACCTGAAGAAACGCGGGGTACTACCGATCACGGAGATCGTGCGCTTGCACGCACTGGCGCATGGCATAGCGGCGGTCAATACGGAAGAGCGCCTGCAGGCGCTGACGCGCGCGAAGAAACTGACCATGGGTGACGGTCGCAACCTGGCCGACGCCCTGCACTGCGTGCAACAGCAACGTTTGCAACACCAGTGCCAGCAGATTCTGGCAGGCGAGCCACCGGACAATTTCCTCAAGCCCCACGGACTGCCTACGCTGGCGCGGGAGCAATTGCGCGATGCGTTCACCCTGATCGACGAGTCGCAGGCCGCCGTGCGCCAGACCTATCGAGCAGGCATGAATTGATGTGGCTGGCGCTGCGCCGCGCGCGCTGCAAGAGGCGCGCGGCGAGAACACCGCTGGCAGCCTGCTGGAGCCACGCTTTACCCAGAGGGGGCGCCTTCTGCGCTGAGGTGCCTTTTCTGGTCTGCGACGGGGAGATGTCCTCTCTGGACCCGGCCACAGGCGCCCTGCTCAGCCTCGGCTGGGTCGCCATTGAGGGGGGCGCCATCCAGCTGGGCAGCGCCCGGCACTACCTGATTAGCGGCGCGCAGGCAGTTGGGCAAAGTGCCACCATTCATCATATACACGACCGGGAACTGGCGCGGGGGCTGCCCGCAGCGGCGGTGATGACGGCATTCCTGCAGGCAGCGGCGGGTAAGGTGCTGGTGTTTCACCACGCCGCGCTGGATATCGCCTTCCTCAACCGATGTTGTGAGCGGCTGTATGGCGCGCCTCTGCTGCTGCCCACCCTCGACACGTTGCGCCTGGAACAGCGACAGCGTGAGCGCCGGGGCCTGGCCTGCGCACCCGGCGCACTCACGTTAACCAGCTGTCGAGAACGCTACGGTTTGCCCGCACATGCGGCACACAACGCACTGCTGGACGCCATCGCCACCGGCGAGCTGCTCCTGGCACAGATTGCACACCGCGGCAAAAACACCGACGTGCGCCTGCGCGACCTGCGCTAGCAGCACCCGTCAACTGACCGGGTGCGCGCGATTCGCCACCAGGTGATCCACCACCGAGGGATCGGCCAGCGTGCTGGTATCGCCGAGATTGGCCACTTCGTTTTCGGCAATCTTGCGCAGAATACGCCGCATGATCTTGCCGGAGCGCGTCTTGGGCAGGCCTGGCGCCCACTGGATGACGTCGGGCTTGGCAATCGCCCCGATCTCACTGGCACACAATTGCACCAGTTCCTTGCGCAGCGCCTCACTGGGTTCAACGCCGTCCATGGGCGTAACAAAGCAGTAAATGCCCTGCCCCTTGATATCGTGCGGGTAGCCAACCACAGCCGCCTCCGCGATATCCTCATGCAGGACCAGTGCGCTTTCCACCTCGGCGGTTCCCATGCGGTGGCCAGACACATTGAGCACATCGTCCACGCGGCCGGTAATCCAGTAGTAGCCGTCCGCATCCCGCGTGGCGCCATCACCCGTGAAGTAGTAACCCGGATAGTTGCTGAAGTAGGTGTCCACCATGCGCTGATGATCACCGTAGATCGTGCGGATCTGGCTCGGCCAGGATGCCTTGATGACCAGGTACCCGGCGCCGGCGCCTTCGATTTCGCTACCGTCCTCGTTGAGTAGCGCAAGCTGCACGCCGAAAAACGGCATGCTCGCGGAGCCGGGCTTCAGGTCAGTGGCGCCGGGCAGGGGCGTAATCATCTGCGCGCCGGTTTCCGTTTGCCACCAGGTATCGACGATGGGGCAGCGGGAGTCACCCACCACACGGTAATACCACTCCCAGGCTTCCGGGTTGATCGGCTCACCCACCGAGCCCAGCAGCCGGAGGCTGGCCCGGGAACTGCGTTTCACCGGCGCATCGCCATGGGCATGCAGGGAGCGGATGGCGGTCGGTGCCGTGTAGAAGGTATTGACCTGGTGTTTGTCAATCACCTCCCAGCACCGTCCCGAATCGGGCCAGGTAGGCACACCTTCAAACATCAGGGTGGTGGCGCCATTGGCCAACGGGCCGTAGAGAATATAGGTGTGACCGGTGACCCAGCCAACGTCAGCAGTGCACCAGAACACCTCGCCTTCACGGTAGTCGAAGGTGTATTTGAAGGTCATTGCCGCCTGCAGCAGGTAACCGCCGGTGGTGTGCAACACCCCTTTGGGCTTGCCGGTTGAGCCCGATGTATAGAGGATGAAGAGCGGGTCCTCCGCATCCATGCTCTCAGGTTCGCAGGCGCTTGCCGCCGCCGCGGTCGCATCAACGTAACAGACGTCCCTGCCCTCCTGCCACGCTATATCTGCACCTGTGATCCGCGCCACGATGCAGGTGTGCACGTTGGGACAGGACTCCAGGGCGACATCCACATTGATCTTCAGCGCGATCGTCTTGCCGCCCCGACGGCCCTCGTCGGCGGTGATCACCGTCTGGCAGTCGGCATCCTGTATGCGGTCGACAATGGCGGTGGGTGAGAAACCACCAAACACCACCGAGTGGATAGCGCCAATTCGCGTGCAGGCCAGCATGGCATAGGCGGCCTCGGGCACCATGGGCATGTAGATGCACACCCGGTCGCCTTTGCCGACCCCGCGTGCGCGCAGCACATTGGCCAACCTGCAGACCTGCTCGTGCAGTTCACGATAGGTGATGTGCTGGCTTTGCGCCGGGTCATCGCCCTCCCAGAGCAGGGCTGTCTGATCGGCGCGAGTGGCCAGGTGACGATCAATGCAGTTGACGCTCACGTTCAGGCGCCCACCGGCGAACCAGCTGGCGCGCCCTTCATGAAAGTCGTAATCGACTACCGTCTGCCAGGGCTGGTCCCACTGCAGGAACTCGGTGGCCTGCTCGCCCCAGAAACCCGCCGGGTCTTCCACCGAGCGCTGGTACATCTGGCGATAACGCTCGGGCGTGATGTGCGCATCGCGGAAATTGTCGGGAATTTTATGTAGGGGGAAATTGGACATGTTATTGCTTCCGCCGGTGACTTTGTACCCGATAATACTGCGTTAAGAGGACGGCGCAACTCGACCAAGGTCTAAGCCCGGCACTTCAGCCCAGCCAGGTCCAGCGCTCCGCCGGAGCATCGCTGCGCGCACGTCCTTCCGACGCCAGTTTGATCAGGTGAGCCGACAGCGAGAGCTTCGCCCACTCATGGCGTGCAGCGTCAACATCGTCGTACACCACTTTGACCAGCGCATCGAGATCGCCCTCGCCGAGCGCGGACAGGCCTGCAATAACTTTGCGCTCCCGCGCCAGGCGATGCTCCACCAGGCCAGCGACTTCCTGCACAGGGGTGTGAATGAGCTCGCCGTGGCCCGGAGCAATGCTTTGCAGTGGATAGTCCAGCAACAGTCGCAGCGACTCGATATAGGCCTTCATGTCGCCACCGGGAGGCACAATCACCACAGTAGAGCCGTTCATGATGTGGTCACCGGCAAACAGCATGCCGTCGTCTTCCAGCAGGAAGCAGTAGTGATTGCTGACATGCCCCGGCGTATGCAGCGCTCGCAGGGTAAACTCGGGGGCTTGCAGCAGCCAGTTGTGGTCGAGCAGTGTTGTGGGCGCGAAGGTATCGTCCTGAAAGCGGTCATCCGCCGGCAGCGCGCCAATCACCTCGGCGCCGGTAGCAGCGGCTACAGCCTGCCAGGCAGGTGAGTGATCGGGATGGGTGTGCGTGCAGATAATCCAGCGTATGCGGCCCTCACCCGCCGCGAGAATCGCCTCGATATGTTCCGGAATCGCCGGGCCGGGGTCCACCACCGCCACCTGCTCGGTGCCGAGCAGATAGGTGTTGGTACCGGGGCCGGTCATCATGCCCGGATTCGGCGCCACCAGACGGCGCACGCGATCATTGAGGCGAAAAGGCACTCCGTGTTCGAACATGGCCTACACCATATTCCGGATGGGGACGAGCGGGTTCACGTCTGCGTCGTAATCCACACCATCTACTTCGAAACCGAACAGCTGCAAAAACTCGCGCCGATACCCCTGGAAGTCCGACAGCTCGTGCAGGTTGTCGGTATCGATCTTCTGCCAGAGCGCGGCGACTTCCGACTGCACGGCGGGGTCGAGCTCCTTGCCATCGGCACGCAGTCGGCCTTGCTCATCCAATTCGGGAGCGGGGTTGTAGAGCGCGTTGCGGAACAGGCCATCAACCTGCTCGATACAGCCCTCGTGTATACCCCGTGCTTTCATCACCTTGAACAGAATGGCCAGGTAGATTGGCATTGCCGGAATGGCCGCGCTGGCCTGCGTGACCACAGCTTTCAACACAGAGACGCGCGCATCGCCGCCGTGAGCAGCGAGGCGCTCGCGAATGCCTTCCACGCGTCGATCCAGATCCTGTTTCGCCGCGCCAATGGTGCCGTGCCAGTATATGTCCCAGGTCATCTTCTCGCCGATGTAGGTGTAAGCGGTGGTCTTTGCGCCGGCCGCGAGCACGCCCGCTGCATCCAGCGCCTCCATCCACATCTGCCAGTCTTCCCCGCCCATGACCGCCACGGTGTTGTCAATTTCCTCCTGCGTCGCAGGTTCAAGGTGAAAGTCCTGTACCTCTTGCTTGTCGGTGTTCACGCCCTTCTGCACGGTGGGCTTGCCGATGGGCTTCAGGGTAGAGTTGTGCACCACCCCGGTAACGGGGTGTTGCCGGCGCGGGGACGCAAGGCTGTAGACGACCAGATCAACCTGCCCCATATCCTCACGGATGGTGGCGATCGCCTTCTGTTTCACTTCGTCGCTGAAGGCGTCGCCGTTGATGCTCTTCGCGTACAGGCCCTCCGCTTCCGCGGCGCTGTGAAACGCTGCGCTGTTGTACCATCCGGCGGTACCCGGTTTGCTCTCGGTGCCCTCTTTCTCGAAGAAAATGCCCAGCGTTGCGGCACCGGCACCAAATGCGGCGGTGATGCGGGAAGCCAGTCCGTAACCGGTCGAGGCGCCAATCACCAGCACACGCTTGGGGCCATTGGCCAGCGGGCCCTGTTGCTGCACATAGTCAATCTGGTTGCGGACATTGGTGGCGCAGCCTACCGGGTGAGTAGTGGTGCAGAGGAAACCGCGCACGCGGGGCTTTATGATCATGATCGGTTGTTTCCTGATTCTGTTCAGTCGAATGCGCCCCTACGGACGCAGCCGCGAGTGTATCACAGGCCTCACCACCTCAAAGACGCATGCCCCTGTCACAGACTGGTCACCGAACTGTTACCTCAGTGCCATCACCGCGTCACAAAGTCCTCGCACCATGCTCCCACACTAGACTGGCGAACCGAACGGAGAACCCCATGCGTCGACTCAACCCCTGGCTGCTGGCCACCTGCCTGACTTTGCCCGCCGTACTGGCCGGCTGCGATGGCGACGATGGCCGCGATGGACTCGATGGCGCTGACGGGAGCCCTGGCGAACAGGGGCCCGCTGGGGAGAACGCCACCAACAGCCGCATCGCACTGAATTTTCTGGGCCGCTACGAGACTGGAGCATTTGATGAGAGCGCTGCCGAAATCGTTGACTACGACCCGGCCACACGCCAGGCTTTCGTGGTTAACGCGCAATCCGGCAGGGTGGACATCCTCGACATCAGCGCACCCGATATGCCCGTGCTGGCAGGCACACTGAACGTGGCGGCCGATATCGCCAGCGCGGTGCCTGCGCTGGCTGGCGCAGAAGCGCTGGGCGCTGCCAATAGTGTAGCGGTTGCCGGGAATCTGCTGGCCGTGGCCGTTGAAGCCGACACCAAACAGGACAACGGCTACGTCGCCCTGTACCAGACAGACGGTACATTCCTTTCCGCCACCGAAGCCGGCGCGCTCCCCGACATGCTGGCGTTCACCCCCGACGGCAACACGCTGCTGGTCGCCAACGAAGGCGAGCCAAATGGAGACTACAGTGTCGACCCGGAAGGCAGCATCACGCTGGTCGATCTCACTGGCGGGGCTGGCAATCCCGTGAGCCGCACGCTGCGTTTCACCGACTTCAATACCGGTGGCAGCAAGACACTGGGGGCCGATGTACGCATTTCCGCCAAGAGCGCGAGCATTGCACAGGATATCGAACCCGAATTCATCACCGTATCAGCGGACGGCAGCACGGCCTGGGTCGCCCTGCAGGAAAACAATGCGCTGGCGGTTGTCGACGTGGCAGCAGGCGAAATCAGCGCTGTCATCGGTCTGGGTTACAAGGACCACGGCTTGACTGGCAACGGCCTGGACGCCAGCAACCGGGACGGTGGTACCAACATTCGCGAGTGGCCACTGCGCGGAACCTACATGCCGGACAGCCTGAAGAGCTACACCGTCAACGGCACCACGTATGTGGTCAGTGCCAACGAGGGCGATGGCCGTGAATACCTCACCGATGCGGCCAGCGAAGCCGAATGCAGCGCACAGGGCGGCTTCGACTACGACGATGGCGATTGCTTCCACTATCTCGACGAGATACGCGTCGGCGATATCCTGGATAGCGGCGCGACCATCGAACTGGCAAACCTGGAGCGCTTTGCACCGGACCTCGACACCCTGGCCGACAACGCCAACCTCGGTCGTATCAAGGTTATTACCAACCTCGGCGTGCGTGACTGTCCCGCCGGCAGCCTGGAGGCGAGCGGACAGCCCACCGCGGGCTGCGTGTACGAGCAACTCTACAGCTTCGGCGCGCGCTCCTTCAGCATCTGGGACAGCCGCAGCGGCGCACTGGTATTCGACAGCGGTGCCGACTTCGAAACTGTCACCGCGCAGCGTCTGACCGAGGGTTTCAACGCCAGCAACGACGACAATACCGGTGATGATCGCTCCGACGACAAGGGCCCGGAGCCAGAAGCCCTGGAGATCGCCCGCATCGACGGCAAGTTCTATGCGTTTGTCGGACTCGAGCGTGTGGGTGGCATCATGGTCTACGACATCAGCAACCCGGAGAGCGCGGAGTTTGTGCAATACATCAACACGCGAGATTTCAGCCAGGACATAGACAGCCTGGTCGAGGGCGGCAACTTCTCTGCGGTGGGTGATCTGGGCCCCGAATCCATTCGTTTCGTGCCGGCCGAGCAAAGCCCGAATGGTGAGGCGCTGTTGATTGTCGGTAACGAGGTGAGCGGCACGACCGCCCTGTTCGCAGTCAGCCTGGTGAGCGGGGAGTGACCGCCCCGCGAAGGCTGATCCAGACGGTCTGATAAGGTTCCAGCTGCAATAACTGATCGAGGTCGGAGCAGGATCGCCCGCTGATAAGGTCTTCCCAACCCGCCCCCTCGACCAGGTTCAGGTCGCGGAGGTTCAGCGGATGCGGCTCATCGGTGATATTGCTGACGCAGAATATCTGTTGCTCGGGCTCCCGGCTCTGGCGTGAGAAGCCGAAGAGAGCAGTGCCAAGGTGCAGGGTGAACTGCGCCGCATTGGGATGAAACGCTGGCTGCTCACCACGCAAGCGCAATAGAGCCTCCAATGCCAGCATCACCTGTCGGTGCGGGCTGGCGACGTTGCCCAGCTCTGATTCCAGCTGCGCCCATTGCCACTGGTGGCGATTGATGGCCCGGTTGTGGCCGGTGTTTTCCATACGCTGATAGTCATTGCGCGTGCCCAGCAGGCTGTGAATGTACAAACCGGGAATACCCTCCAGCGCGAACATGATGGCGTGGGCGCACACGAAACGGGCAAACCCCATTGTGTCTACCCCTCGCACTGTGCCCTGCAAGGCATCAAACAACGCGATGTTCACTTCGTAGGGGTGCTGCTCACCGCCTTCCAGGGCACGCCAGGACACCTGTCCGCCGAAGCCCTGCAGCGTCTTTAGCAATGCCGCCAGCTCCCCATCGCTGAGTAACCCCTCCGCCGGCCGCAGGCCTATGCCATCGTGCGAGGCAATGAAATTGAAAAACGTGGTGCCACTGCGAGCGGGGGGCATGGCCATCAGCCACTGCCGGAGATAGGTGCAATCCCCGGTCAGTAACGTATTGATCAACAGGGGCGGCAAGGAAAAGTTGTAGACACAGTGCGCCTCGTTGGCATTACCGAAGTAGGAGAGGTTCTCCAGGTTCGGAATATTGGTTTCCGTGATCAGTATGGCATCCGGGCGCGCATGCTCTATCAGCGTCCGCAGCAGACGCACTACTTCGTGGGTTTGCTCCAGGTTCAGGCAGGTCGTTCCCGGAATTTTCCACAGGAAGGCAATGGCATCCAGACGGAATACGCGCACACCCTGATCCAGATAAAGCCGCACAATGCGCACGAACTGCAGCAGCACCTCGGGGTTGCGAAAATCGAGGTCAACCTGATCGTGGCTGAAGGTACACCAGACGTGCCGGGGCCCGCGCGCTGTCTCGACGGCGCGCAGTAGCGGCGACGTCCGCGGCCTCACCACGGCGGAAAGGTCTTCCGCCGGGTCCACGGTGAAGAAGTAGTCGCGCCCCGGCGACTCATCGCGCAGGAAGTTTTCAAACCAGGGGCTGCGGCTGGAACAGTGGTTGATTACCAGGTCGGCCATCAGGTCGTAGGCGGACGCAATCGCGCCTATATCGCCCCAATCCCCCAGTGCTTCGTTGACACTCGAGTAGTCCAGTACAGCGAAGCCGTCGTCTGAGGTCCAGGGGTAGAACGGAAGGATATGTACCCCGCTGATCACGCCGTTGGCGTGTGCGTCGAGAAACCGTTTCAGCGTGTGTAGTGGCTTCTCATCCGGTGCCAGCAAGCTATCGCCATAGGTGATCAGCAGAGCATCACGTTCAGTCCACACATTCCTGGCAGGTGCCGGGCTCACGACCTCGCCATCCAGACGCATGGCCTGCAGCAACTGCGACACCAATCCTGCCACTTGCGGAAAGGCCGCGGTGTCAGCGTAGATGACCTCGAGGTGCTGCTCTACTCGCGCCTGCAGCCATTCCCTGTCACTTTGGGTCGATAACGTCACGCTGGTGTTCCACCATAATCCTGCATATCGGCGTCCACCGCCTCCTGCAAACGGTCGAGGATATCGGGAACGGCGCTGATAACCCGGTTCCACCCCGGTATGAAGGGACGCTCCATCGGGTACTCCAGAAATGCCTCGCCGGCTTTCATGATGTTTTCCGCGAACAGCTCTACCGCCATTTCCTCCCCATGAATATCGAGGTTCAGTCCGTTCATCACCGCATCGTTGTGATAGGTTTCCACAAAATCCAGGGCAATACGGTAGTAGGTCGCTTTCAGCGAGCGAAATGTCTCGCTATTGAACGTAACGCCGCGGGTCGCGAGCTTGCGAAACAGTGCCTTGGCGATATCGATCGACATGCGTGAGAGTCCGCGGGTGGCGTCATCGCGCGACATCTCCTGATGCTTGTGATCGTACACATCCGCGATATCCACCTGACACAGCCGGTTGTTGGCGTAGTTGCGATACACCTCGGAGAGCACACCAATTTCCAGGCCCCAGTCGCTGGGAATGCGGATGTCCGTGAGCACGTCGCGGCGGAACGAGAATTCACCCGCCAAGGGGTAGCGGAAGCTGTCCATGTAGTCCAGGTACTCCATGTCGCCCACAGTCTTCTTGAGCGCGCGCAACAGCGGCGTCACCAGCAGACGACTCACCCGCCCGTTGATCTTGCCACCGGCGACGCGTGCATAATAGCCCTTGCAGAACTCGTAGTTGAACTGGGGGTTTGACACCGGGTATATGAGACGGGCCAGCAAGCTGCGCTCGTAGGTGAGGATGTCACAATCGTGTAATGCCACCGATTCCGCGCGACCAGAGGCCAGGGTATAGCCCATGCAGTACCAGACATTTCGCCCTTTGCCCGCTTCACGCGGCGCCAGATCCCGCGCCTCGAGTTCTGCATCGAGAGCGCGCAACCGCGGCCCGTCGTTCCACAACACCCGGTGGCGCTGGGGCAGCGTGGAGAAAAAACCCAGCGCGCTGCGATACTGCGCTTCGTCCGCCTGGTCCAGTCCTATCACAATCTCCGCAAGGTAGGGCACCTGCGCGAGCTCCTTGACGATATGCGGCAACGCTGCCCCCTCCAGCTCTGAATACAGTGAGGGCAGGATAAGCCCGAGTGGACGCGTGCGTGAGAATACCAGCAGCTCCGCCTCCAGCTCCTCCACCGAGCGGTGTGCCAGATTGTGCAGTGTTGTGATGATGCCGTTCTGGTAGAAATCGCCCATGACGATCAGTCTCCTTCAGTGATTTGGTAATCCCGCAGCCAGGCGAGCACACCCTCAGACCAGCCTGCCGGTCCCAGGCCGGTACTGCGCCGCAATCCGGAACGGCGTGCCAGCGCCGGGAAATCATGTGTCGGGGAGCGCACCAGCAAGGCACTCTCGGCCACTTCCAGCATCGGTACATCGTTGCCACTGTCACCGATGGCAAGGTCGTGTACCGACTGATCCGGCGCCTCGCGCTGGTAGGCTGCGCGCAGATAGCGCAGCGCCAGCCCCTTGTCACATTGGCCCGCCACGGTCAGGAACCGCCCACCCTGCTGCACGCGAGCGCCAGCGGCTTGCAGCGCGGCCACGAACGCATCGCGCCGCGCCGGTGTACCCAGCCACTGCACGGGCTCACTGAATTCGCGACAGGCCGCCAGTGCTGCACCGGCGGCATCCAGCCCGGTCGCCGCCTGGATTCCATCCACGCCCAGATCGTCGAACCCTGCGAATTCATCCGGGAAGTCCATTTTCAGTGCGGCCAGCGTGGCCAGCCACCGCGAGCGCGGCGGCGCAAAGCGCACTTCCAGCCCCGCACTACAGGGCACGGCGTTCTCCAGGGGCGTGCTAAACGTCCCGGCAGGCACAACCACGGCGGCGCCGTTTTCCACAATCATCGGGTAGTGCGCTACCCCAAGCGCCTGTTGTAGCGGCGCCATCTCGGCCCGAGTCTTGCTGCTGACCAGAATCAGGGGAATGCCGGCGCTCTGCAAACGCTGCAGGGCATCGGCTGCCGCATCCCAGCGATAACTGAAGTGGTCCAGCAAGGAGCCATCAAGGTCGGAAAATACCAGCAGCTGCGAGCTCACACCGGCACCCGTGGCCCGGTCCAGGACTCGATGGCGCGATCACTGCCGAGATTCCATACCACATCCATATGCGCGGGCAGCGTGGCGAGACAGTGCCGGGTGAGTCGCTCGTAGTGCTGGACAAACCGCGCCAACGCAACGTCATCCATCAGGGCCTTGCCGGCGGCGGGGCCGCCCTGTGTACGAGCTCGCAGGCGATGCTCCTGCTCCGTGCGCCAGCGCAGCACTTCGGCGAAGGAAGGCGCCCGCAGCATCAACCAGAGATCACACTGGGCATGCAGCGCCGCATAGGGACCGGCGAGCTGACGGTTAACATACTCCCGCCATACACCGTGCTCATCCTCCTGCTGCTCGAGCGGGTTACAGGGGCGAGACAGGGCGCCGGAGAACTCCGGAGCAGCGCCCAGGCACCATCCCTCCAGCAGGATAATATCCAGCGGGGCCGTGACCCGGGGCCAGGCGGCGGCCGCCTGCCGGTCATCCACCGCCTTGTCGAACCGGGGCACCGCCACCTCGCCGGCCGTCATCAGTGCCTTCAGGGTAGCCTGCAGCAGGGCGACATCGTGTGTACCGGGTACGCCGCGGGTAGCGAACAGCGGGTGCACGGCTGCCGCGAGCTCGCCACGTTCACTGCGGGTCAGATAGAAATCGTCCAGCGACATCGACAGTGCGGACAGCCCGGCCTCATGCACCAACCAGTCGCAAAGATAGGCCACCAGGGTACTCTTGCCCGCACCCTGCGCACCATTAACACCCACCAGCAGTGTTGCGCCTGCACCACTACGGTGCAAAGAGAGGATGGTTTCGGCTACCGGATCGAACCAGCGCTGCGCCTCATCGAGGTACGCGGCGGGGAGACATTCGCTGTGGAGGAAAGCGGTGCGCCAGCCCTGCCCGCCCGTTTCCCCCGTGTTGCCTGCCAACACTCCATCTCCCCTTGCATCGGTATCCCTGTCACTGAGGATATAAGCAGGGTCCGTGCCAATTTTCCCGCCGGGCTCAGAACAGAAGCCGGCGGATATCCCCCAGCAGGGTAACGAGTTGCGTGCAGAAACGTCCTGCGTCGCCGCCATTGATGACCCTGTGGTCGTAGGAGAGTGACAACGGCAGCAACGTTCGCGGCTGAAATGCCTCCCCGTCCCACACCGGTTTCACGGCGGCACGGGAAATCCCGAGAATGCCCACTTCGGGCGTGTTCACGATGGGCGAGAAACCATTGCCGCCGATGTTGCCGAGGCTGGAAATGGTAAAACAACCGCCCTGCATTTCGGCCGGCTTGAGCTTGCGCTCACGCGCCTTTTCGGCCAGTTCCACCACTTCGTCAGCCAGCTCCCACAGTGACTTGCGGTCAACATCGCGAATCACCGGCACCAGCAGACCCACCGGCGTATCCACCGCTATACCGATATGCACGTATTGCTTGTACACCAGGTTCTCACCGTCCGCGGTGACTGAGGCATTAAACTTCGGGTTGTCGCGCAGGGCATGAGCACATGCCTTGAGCAGGAACGGCATGGGTGTCAGCCGGGTACCGCGCTGCTCCGCCTCCGCCTTCATGCTCTTGCGGAAGGCCTCGAGCTCAGTGATGTCAGCGTCATCAAACTGGGTGACGTGGGGCACATTCAGCCAGCTGCGCTGCATGTTTGCTGCGGTGAGTTTGTCGAGCTTGGTGCGGGGTACCGTTTCAATGGCGCCAAAGGCGCTGAAATCCACTTCCGGTACGGCCGGTATACCGCTGCCTGTGGCAGCCGCTGGCGCCTTACCGCTCAGGGCACGCTGGACGAAGCCCTGCACATCCTCTTTCAGGATGCGCTCGCGCGGGCCAGAGCCCGCCACCTTGGCCAGGTCAACGCCGAGTTCGCGCGCCAGTTTGCGCACGGCCGGGCCTGCGTACACCAGGCTATCATCACTGGTCGCAGCGGCGGGCGCTGTCTCGGCTTTGCCAGCGGCGGCCTCCGCGCGCGCCTGTGGCACCGGCTCGCGTTGCGCTGTGGGCTCAACCTTGCTTGCCTGCGGCGTGTCCGCCGTGGCCTCCGCTCCAGTAGCGGGCTCGTCTGCTGCGGCTTCGACTGTACTTTCCAGCAACACCAGCGGGTCGCCTTCGCATAACGCAGCGCCCTCTTTCACCAACATCCGCACGACTTTGCCGGCTTGCGGCGAAGGTACTTCCATTGACGCCTTGTCCGACTCCAGCACGACCAGCGAATCACCTTCTGCCACTTCATCGCCGGGTTTCACACTGAGCTCAATGACGTCGACCGCATCGCCGGTGCCGATATCAGGCACGAAGACGGTGATTTCCCGAGCTTCAGCATTGTCAGCGGACTGCTTTTCCGCGGCTGACCCGTCTGCCGCAGTGGACGCTTCAGCGGCGGAATCTTTCGCAGCCTTTGCAGTGGGTTCCGCGGGCGCATCATCTTCTTTATCGCCCCCTGCATCACCCTCTGCATCATCCTCACCGGCCGCGCCGTCAGCCGTTTCCACAACCACTATCGGGTGCCCCTCGGACAACTCGTCACCCACGTTCACCAGCACCTGCAGGATCTTGCCGGCGAGTGTTGCGGGAATTTCCATGGATGCCTTATCGGACTCGAGCACCAGCAGCCCCTGCTCCAACTCGATCTCATCCCCGGGAGCGACCAGCAGCTCGATCACTTCCGCCCCTTCCGCGCCGCCGATGTCCGGCACTGTTATCTGTTGCTTAGCCATGCGCCTCGTTTCCTGTGCCGTTAAAGGGTGGTGGGATCGATTTTGTCTGGGGATATACCCAGGGCCTGCATCGCCTCGACCACAACGGCGGGCTTCAACGCGCCCTCATCTACCAGTGCCCTGAGGGCGGCAAGCACCACAAATTCCCGACTTACTTCAAAGAAACGGCGCAGGCGCTCGCGCGTATCGCTGCGGCCATAACCGTCGGTACCCAATACCGAATAGCGCCTTGGAATAAACTGCCGCAGCTGTTCTGCATGCGCCTTCATATAATCCGTTGCGACCACAACGGGGCCATCGTGGCCCTCCAGCTGCCCGGTAAGATAGGGCACGCGCGGCTCATCTTCGGGGTGCAGCAGGTTCCAGCGCGCCACACGTTTGCCTTCGCGCTGCAGTTCATTGATGCTGGTCAGGCTCCAGATGTCAGCAGCCACACCATAATCCTGCTCCAGCATCACCGCCGCGGCTTCCACTTCGCGCAGGATGGTGCCGGCGCCCATGAGCTGCACCCGCGGGCCCTTCTTGCGCGTGGAACGACGCAGGGAATACAGGCCGCGCACGATCCCTTCCTCAACCCCCTGCGGCATTTCAGGTTGCTGGTAGTTCTCGTTCATGGTGGTGATGTAGTAAAACTTGTTCTCCCCTTCCTGATACATACGGCGCAAACCATCCTGAATGATGATGGCCAGCTCGTAGGCATAGGCGGGGTCGTAACTTACACAATTGGGAATGGTGCTGGCCAGCAGATGACTGTGGCCATCCTGGTGTTGCAAGCCCTCGCCGTTGAGCGTGGTGCGCCCCGCGGTGGCGCCGATCAGGAAGCCACGGGCCTGGCTGTCGCCGGCGGCCCAGGCCAGGTCACCGATGCGCTGGAAACCGAACATGGAATAGAAAATGTAGAAGGGCACCATAGGGTAGCCACTGGTGCTGTAAGACGTGGCCGCCGCGATCCACGCGGAGAACGCACCCGCTTCATTGATGCCTTCTTCGAGAATTTGCCCTTTCTGATCCTCCTTGTAAAACATGATCTGCCCGGCGTCCTGCGGGGTGTAGCGCTGGCCAACCGAGGAATAAATGCCCAACTGCCGGAACATGCCCTCCATACCGAAAGTGCGCGCTTCATCCGGCACGATGGGTACCACCCGCTCACCAATCTGCTTGTCCTTGACCAGGGTGGAAAGCAGCCGGACAAACGCCATCGTCGTGGAAATTTCGCGCTTGCCACTGCCTTTGAGTTGATTGTCAAACACCGAAAGCTCCGGCGTTTGCAGCAGGTCGAGTTCTTTGCGCCGCGCCGGAATCAAGCCGCCCAACTCTTCACGCCGTTGCTTCATATAACGCATTTCCGGGCTGTCGGGCGCGGGCCGGTAATAGGGCACGTCCTTCAGTTCGGAATCGGAAATGGGGATGCCAAACCGGTCGCGGAAGGCTTTCAGGCTATCCAGATCGAGCTTCTTCAGCGAGTGCGTTTCGTTGTTGGCCTCGCCGGATTCGCCCGTACCATAGCCCTTCACGGTCATGGCCAGGATAACTGTGGGGCGCTCGCTCTGTGCCACCGCGTGGGCATACGCCGCATAGAGCTTGTAAGGGTCATGGCCACCGCGGTTGAGGTACATGATGTCGTCGTCCGACAGGTCCTCTACCAGTTCCAGGGTTTCCGGGTACTTGCCGAAGAAGTGCTCACGAGTATAGGCACCGCCGTTGTATTTGTAGTTCTGCAACTCGCCGTCACACACTTCGTCCATGCGCTGCTGCAGCAGGCCGCTGTCATCATTTTCCAGCAACGGGTCCCACTTGCGGCCCCAGATGACCTTGAGGACATCCCAACCGGCGCCGCGGAATACCCCCTCAAGCTCCTGGATAATCTTGCCGTTGCCGCGCACCGGACCATCCAGACGCTGCAGGTTGCAGTTGACGACGAAGATGAGATTGCCCAGGCGTTCGCGCCCCGCCATGGATATGGCGCCGAGCGACTCAGGCTCATCGCATTCGCCGTCGCCGAGAAAACACCAGACGTTGCGGTCGCCATGATCGAGCAGGCCCCGGCTCTGCTGGTATTTCATGACGTGGGCCTGATAAATGGCCTGGATAGGGCCCAGTCCCATGGACACTGTGGGGAACTGCCAGTAATCCGGCATCAGCCAGGGGTGCGGATACGAGGACAGGCCGTTGCCATCCACCTCACGCCGGAAGTTGTCCAGCAGTTCCTCGGTAAGCCGCCCTTCAAGGTAGGAGCGCGCGTACATCCCCGGCGCACTGTGGCCCTGGTAAAACACCAGGTCACCGGGGTGACCGCTCTCGTTGCCGCGGAAGAAATAGTTGAAGCCCACATCGTAAAGCGTGGCGCTGGAAGAGAAGGATGAGATGTGGCCGCCCAGGCCTTCGTCGTTGTCGTTCGCCCGCATCACCATGGCCAGGGCATTCCAACGCACCAGCGAGCGAATGCGGCGCTCCATGAACAGGTCCCCCGGCATCAGCTTCTCATCGCGGGGGGCAATGGTATTGCGAAACGGCGTGGTGATCGCCGTAGGCAGGCGTACACCGGTTTCAGTGGCATGCTTGGCAAGCTCAACAAGTAGCTCAGCAGCGCGCTCCGGCCCGCTGTAGCGACTCACCGCGTCGAACGCGTCCATCCATTCCCGTGTTTCGATCGGGTCCTTGTCTTCGGTCATGCGGCTTTAACTCCTGAAACGGGGGCAACATATAAGTGCGCGCTTTTTATAGGTTCTAAAAAAGAACCATCTATGCTGTCACATCACTCATATCAGTATAGTCGTTTATGCCAGAAAATGCCTGACTTTGCACGAGCGTACCGTGCTTAACGTACGCCACCGTACACCACCCGGAAACATTCTGCCAACTCAATGGTTCCGTTTTAGAACTGTGATGGGCCTGTTTTCGCCGGCAGCGTCGCTCACACCGTAACCCCTACTGTATCGTGTAAACCCCGAGCCGGGCCTTCACCGCGGCCGCGGATTCCACCGGCTCGCCATGCCCCTGCGGCACCGTGGCCGCCTTGCCCGGCGCCACCAGCAGTAAAGACCGCCGCTCCGCCATGAATACGCGCTGGAAGTACAGGCGCCAGTCCTCCAGCGTGATCGACCGCACCGCATCAGCAAGCTGTTGACGACCGTCAAACGCAAACTCCCGCTTGGCGATAGACTGCCAATAGAACTCCGCACGCTCCCAGAGGTTCTTCTCGGGGCGCAGGATCTCGCCTACCAGCGACTCTCGATAACGCAGGAACTGCTGTTCATCCAGGCTACCCTCCACACTGCTCAGGTCGGCTTCCATCGAGGCCATAACTGCTGGCGCCGGCGTGCTGGGGGACTGCACCAGCATCATCAGTCCGGGCACATCGAGCTGGGGCCAGGCGAAGGCGCTGACCACGTAGCCGAGCTGTTGTTCGGTGCGCAGTTGCTGATAGAACCCGGTCTTGATGATGTGCGCGGTCAATGCGGTTGCGGCGCGATCGCCCCACGCATTACCCGCGCCTTGTAAATACCACCCCACCACAGCGTCATCGTGGGGCACGTCAACAACGTACTTGAGGGCATCACCCGATGCCAGGCGCGTGACTTGCAGCGGTGGCAACGCGGGAGGCTCGCCAGCAGCCAGTAGCGCGCTCACGCGCTCCGTGACCGCCTCAACCTTGTCTGCTGTGTAATTGCCATAGAGCAGGGTTTCCGCTGTCGCGCCGCCCCAGAACCCCTGCACCCACGCATCCAGAGCAGTCAGATTCATGGCAAGCAAGGCATCAATCAGCGGCTGCTCACCCCACTCTCCGTGCAGCAGTGCTTCGCGAGCATCGTCCATCACCTGGCTGCTAGGCCGTTTGGCCACCGCGTTGCGCAGGCTGCGCACCATATCGGCGCGAATATTAATGAACCGCTGCTGACTGAAGCTGGCGCCATCAATCGCCGCCAGCAAGCGGTCCAGCAGGCGCTGCTGCTTGTCGTCGTAACCGCTGATGCGCAGGCTGATTCCCTGGGCATGCTTATAGACGTCAAAATCCAGGCCAGCCAGGAGCGCTGGATAGGTAAACTCGTTGACCGCATCCTTCAACAACGCGGTATACAACAGTGCGGCAGCCGCCTGCTGCGGTGTTGCGCCCACCTCGGGCGAGCGGAAGTTGATATAGAGCGCTCCCCGAGGCACCCCGAACTCCGTGTCCTGCCCGAACCACACGGTCTGCCTTGCGCTCTCGAAGGCCCGTTGTGGCGCCTGCGTTACTGGCTCGTCAACCACCAGGCTGACATCCTCCGCGATAAATTCGTTGGGCGCAGGCAGTGACATCGCGGTATCAGGCGCGGGCGCGGTCCAGCGCGCCAGCCGCTCGGCGCTAACCGGCTGTACACTATAGGGCACCTCATAATAGGGGCTCTCCCGGTCCACGGCGGCGGAGGCATGGCTGAGGGTGACCAGTGCATTCCCCGGCACCAGCGCTGCCTGCAGCTCGCTGATCAGTTCAGGTGAGTACTCACTCATCACGCTGCCGCCGCGCAGGATATCCACGGGGGCGTACTCATGCATACCGCTGGCCAGAGCGCTGACATAGCTGATCGGGTTGGCCTGCTCACGGAAGCGGAACTGCAACTCCGCGAGGCGCGCTTGCTCCTCGTACAGCCGCTGCTGTGGCCCGTTGGCACGCAGCATTTCAAGGTAACTGAACAGGAGTTGCAAAACCCGGTCCTGCTGCGCAAGCCCCTCCTCAGTCAGGCCAATGCTGATACTGAACAAAGCGCCGCCCCGCCAGCCCAGGCCAGAGCCGGCGGCGAGGGTTTCGGCAAGCCCCTCCGCCTTGAGCTGCGATAACAGGCTGCCTTTGCCCTCGTGTCCCACCAGATTGCCCAGGTAGGCGAGCGGATTGCTGCGATACTCAGCCCGGTAATCCGCCACCGGGAATGACACCTCAAGCTGACGCAGGGTCGCCTGGGGCTGCACCTGCAGCAGCATCGGCAGGCTCTCGGGCGTAAAAAGCGGGGCGGCAATGTCTGCAACCTCCGTATCGCGGTTGGGAACGTCACTGAACAACGGCGTTACCAGGGCCTCGAGCTCATCCAGCGACTCCGCGCCAAATACCACCAGGCGCATTTTGTTGGCCGAATAGTGTTGCTCGTAGAAGCGCAGCAGGTCCTCGCGAATGGGTTGTTCCGGGGTATCCGCCAGTGTTTGCAGGCTGCCAACTGTAAAAGCGCTGAAGGGGTGCGCCGGGTTCATGACATCCTGCAGCACGTCCAGTCCGCGGCGTGAATCACTGCGCAGGCCCATCTGGTACTCGGCCTCCACCGCGTTCATCTCGCGCTCAACGTAGACAGCGTCAAACCGCGGGGCAACAAAGAACTGGGCAAACCGGTCAAGAGCACCGGGCAGGTACCCCGCCTGGATGTCAAAGAAGTAATTGGTGTGCTCAAAGCTGGTGTAGGCATTGTGACTGCCGCCATGCTGGGCGATGAACTGCTGGTAGTCACCCGCCTCCGGGAACTTGTCGGTACCCAGGAACAGCATGTGCTCGAGGAAATGTGCCAGGCCCTCGCGACCGGGCGGGTTGTCTCCACTGCCTACCAGCACATCAAGCGACGCGGCGGCCTTGGGGGCTTCGGGATCGGAAATGAGCAACACTTCGAGCTGGTTGGGCAGGGTGAGGTAACGGTACCCGTAGTCGTCATTGGGGCTCTTGACCGGCTGCGGCTGCCCCACAGGCACACTGGCACAGGCGGCCAGCAACGCGAGCACAGAAAAGAGGGCCAGTGCGCTGCGCCACTGTCCAAAGCGGAATGTTTGCATGACTTACTCCAGACTGCGTTGATTATCACCCTCTGCGGGCGTGGGCCAGGCGTTGATCACCGCCTTGATCAGGGTTGCCAGGGGAATGGCGAAAAACACACCCCAGAGACCCCAGATCCCGCCGAAAAACAGCACCGCCAGGATGATGGCGACCGGGTGCAAATTGACTGCTTCGGAGAACAGCAAAGGCACCAGCACATTGCCGTCCAGCCCCTGGATGACAAAGTAGACCGCCATCAGCCAATAAAATTCATTGGTAAAGCCCCACTGGAAAAACCCGACCAGCAATACGGGCAGTGTGACCAGGGCTGCACCCAGGTAGGGAATGATCACCGACAGGCCAACGCACAGGGCCAGCAGCGCGGCGTAGTTGAGGTTCAGAAAGGTGAAACTGACATAGCTGACCGAGCCCACGATGAGGATCTCCAGCACCTTGCCGCGTGCATAATTGGCCACCTGCGTATCCATTTCCGACCAGATACGACGCAATAGGGGCCGCTCAGTGGGCAGGAAAGTCGCCAGCCAGGCGAGAATCTGCCGCCGGTCCTTGAGAAAGAAAAAGACCAGAATCGGAATCAGGATCATGTAGACCAGCAGCGTGAGGATGCTGGGAATGGTCGCGAGTGAACGGGTAACCACCTGCTGTCCCAGCCCGCCGAGTTCCGCCTGTGCCAGCGCGACCATCTGGTTGATCTGCTGCTGGCTGACCACATCCGGGTAGCGGCCGGGCAACAGAACAAGCAGCTCACGGCCCTGCTCCAGCATGCGCGGCATTTCCGCAGCCAGCGCCACCAGCTGGCGCCAAACCAGCGGCAGCAGCCCCAACGTGACGCCGAAGAAAATACCCACAAAGAGCGTGTAGGCAACACTCACACCAACCCAGCCAGGCAGGCCGCGCCGCTCCAGCCGTCCCGCCAGGCCTTGCATCAGGTAGGCGAGTACGATTGAAGCCACCACCGGCGCCAGGATATCGCCGATCGTTGCCAGCAAGACCACCGCCAGCAGCAGCAGTACCAGCAACAGCACCGACTCTTCCTCGAAAAGGTAGCGCTTGTACCACTTGTTGAAGATATCCAGCATGCAGCAGCTTCCCGTCGCCTAACGCTTTTTCAGAAGATAGGTGTAAACACCATCGCACTCGTCAGCGGCCAACAACTGATGGCCGGACTGTTCGGCGAACACGCGAAAGTCTCGCTGTGACCCCCGGTCGGTTGCCAGCACGCGCAAACAGGCACCGGATGGCAAGCCGTTCAGGGCCCGTTTTGCCAGCAACAGGGGCATGGGGCAGTCCAGGCCCTGCGCATCAACCTCCTCCACCGCTTCGTCCGCTGCCCGCATCGCTCACTCACCTCACCGATTCGCCGCGCAGTATATCGGTTCATCCCATACACCCCAACAGCGCTGAACTTTTCCAGCAAACCGTCATCACAAGGACTGCGACCGTGCTGGGCCGCTCGCGCGCCCTTAACGTACAATACAGTGATTGCCGTCGACCCGCGCGGCCTGGATCAAACGTGGTATGTGTTGAGCGTATGCTGCTCCAAGTCTTCAAACCCAGGAACCTGAGCGCTGCCCTGCTGGTGGCGATGCTGCCGCTGGCACCGGTGCAAGCTGTGGAAGGGCTCAAGCTGCCGAATCTGGGCGAGTCCAGCACCAGCCTGTTTTCCGCGGAGTACGAATACCAACTTGGTAGAACCTGGCTGAAAATCTTTCGCAGCCAGGCGACCACCATGGACGACCCGCTGCTCTTCGATTACCTGGAGGACCTCATTTACCGCTTGGTGATACACAGCCAGCTGGAGGATCGGCGCATTGACCTTGTGCTGGTCGACAACCCCACCATCAACGCCTTTGCGGTACCGGGCGGCGTCATCGGGGTGCACAACGGCCTGCTGATGTACGCCCAGACAGAAGACGAACTGGCCTCGGTGCTGGCCCACGAAATTGCCCACTTGAGCCAGCGCCATTTTTCGCGGCGGGTTGAGTTTCAGCGCAATCAGCAGCCCCTGAACCTGGCCGCCATGCTGGCGGGTTTTGTGCTGCTCGCTACAGCCGGTGGTGACGCCGGAATGGCAGCACTGTCGGCCGCACAGGCAGCGGCACAGGACTCCGCACTGCGCTACAGCCGCAGCAACGAAGCGGAAGCTGATCGCGTTGGTATGCAGACGCTGGTGGCAGCGGGGCTGGATCCCCATGCAACCCCCGCGATGTTCGAGCGCATGCTGCAGGCATCGCGTTACACCAGCGGCAACCGCATACCGGAATTCCTGCGCACTCACCCGCTGTCGGAAAACCGCATTGCCGATACGCGCAACCGGGCGCGGCAATACACCAGCCCGACCCGGGAAGACGACCTGCAATACCAGTTGATGCGGGCCAGGGTGACCAACCACCTTGCCGCCACGCCGGAAGCCGCCATTCAGCAGTTTCGCGGTGAGCTGGACGGCAATACACGATCACGCGAGGCATCTACCTACGGCCTGGTGCTGGCGCTCACGGATGCCGGTCGGGTCGATCAGGCCGCGCTTGAGCTCGACAGCATCTGGTCTGGCGATGCTGACCGCCTCGAATACAAACTCGCCAATGCGGAAATACTGATGACGCGCGGGGAGCCAGGCAAGGCAGCCGAGCTGCTAGAACGCGAACTGAAGCTATCGCCCGGTAGTCATCCGCTGGCCATGGCCTATGCCCGTGCGTTGATGCGCGACAGGAAACCGCACATTTCGGAAGCCGTGTTGCTGGAGCAGAGCAAGGTGCGCCCCGAGGACCCGGCGCTATGGTACCTGCTGGCTGAGGTACAGGGACTGTCCGGAAATATCGTCGGCCTGCACCAGTCGCGCGCCGAGTACTTCATTCTCAATGGCAACCTTGGCGAAGCGGAAAAACAGTTGAGCTATGCCCTGAAGCTGGTCGGTTCGAACCACGTCGCGGCGGCGAGAATCAACGAGCGCCTGGTTGACATCAACACCCTGCGCGAACGCATGGACATCTGATCAGGCGTTGCCGATGACGCCCTTGTTGAGATTGGCAGCAAAATCCAGCATACGGCGCAGCGGCACCATGGCCTGCCGGCCAATCGCCGGGTCAACGAACACTTCATTGTCGTCGCGCTCGAACACCTGGTCCAGCGCCTGCAACTCGTTCATCGCCATCCACGGACAGTTGGCGCAGCTGCGGCACGTTGCGCCATTGCCGGCCGTGGGCGCGATAATAAACTCCTTGCCCGGAGCCTGCTGCTGCAGCTTGTAGAAAATGCCCTGATCCGTCGCCACGATGAAGCGTGGATTGGGGAGCTCCTGTGCCGCGCGGATGATCTGCGTTGTGGAGCCCACGCGGTCGGCCAACTCCAGCACCGCCGCCGGCGACTCCGGGTGCACCAGCACCGCGGCATGCGGGTAAACACGCTTGAGATCCGCTATGCCACGCGCCTTGAACTCCTCATGCACAATACAGGCGCCATCCCACATGAGGATGTCTGCCCCCGTTTGGCTGCGCACATAGTCGCCCAGGTGACGGTCCGGGGCCCAGATGATTTTCTTGCCCTGTGCGGCGAGGTGCTCGGCAACATCCAGCGCAATACTCGACGTCACCACCCAATCCGCGCGCGCCTTCACGGCGGCGGAGGTATTGGCATATACCACGACTTCACGGTCCGGATGCGCGTCACAGAACGCAGAGAATTCCTCAATCGGGCAGCCCAGGTCCAGAGAGCAGGTCGCCTCCAGCGTGGGCATGAGCACGCGCTTGTCCGGGGTAAGAATCTTCGCCGTTTCCCCCATGAATCGCACACCCGCAACGACAAGCGTAGTGGCCGGGTGATCGTGACCGAAGCGCGCCATTTCGAGGGAGTCTGACACACAGCCCCCGGTAGCCTCGGCCAGCGCCTGGATCGCGGGCGCCGTGTAATAGTGCGCAACGATAACGGCGTTCTCCGCCTGCAAGCGTCGGCCAATGCGGTCACACAGCTCGCGCTCACGCGCAGGGCTCATTTCACTGCGTTCAGCGTTATCCAGGTGGACCTGAACCTGTTTGCGAATAGATTCCAGCTTGTCGGAAGCAATGCTCATGCTCGGCCTGTCGTGCGCAAGGGCGGGCGATTCTAGCACAATTTGCCCCTGTGTCGCCGGGCCCCAAACGGCCAACATCATCGCTAATGCGCGGAAAATACTGTGAAAGCGCCGCCATTTGCGAAAAATTACTAGAATTTCTCTCATATACTACGTATAACCTCATGTTATATATAGAATAACAAGCAACACAAACACGCTGTTGAGGGCCACAGGGCCTTCCACAGCGCACAGTAAAGCGCGGGGAACCTGTGGATCTGCGAACGATTCTGGCGATTTCGGCCAATAAAACAGATCATCTGATCCTGGCGGATTGCCTGGATCGTGCCGAGCCCAGCCGTTTCAGGCTCAACAGCAAAACCGCTCTCGAACGCCCGCTCGACACCCTGATGGACCCGACGATCGATGCCGTTATCCTCGCCGCCGGGCCGGAAACCGATTACCTGCTGCGCCTGGCGCAGAAACACGTGCCATCACTGCCGATTATCCTTCTGCGTGACAACATGCCCGACAGCGAGGAACTGCGACAGTTGCGCGATAGTGGCGCGCAGGACTACCTCGTCCGCGGGCAACTGCAAGACCCGATGTTGCATCGTCTGCTCGACTACAGCATCGAACTGAAGCAGGCACGCACCACCATTAGCGAACTGTCCAGCCGCGACGCACTAACCGGAGCACTCAACCGCGCGGGCTTTCGCGCGCACCTCGAACGCGCCATGCAGCGTTCACAGCGCTACCGTTTCAAAACCGGCCTGCTCTATCTCAATATCGACCAATTCACCAATATCAACGACCACTACGGTGAACAGAACGGTGATGCCGTCATCCAGGCACTGAGCCAGCGCATGCTGAGCAAATTGCGCAGCAGTGACAGCATCGCGCGGCTCGGGGGCGACGAGTTTGCGGTTGTACTGGAAGACGTGGGTACGCCCGCTGACATGGCCCGTATCGCCGACAAGATGCTGCAGGCGATTGCGGCTCCCTACTATCTGGAGGGCCAACACGTCGCCATCGACGCCAGCATCGGCGGCGCACTCTTCGCGGATGACGCCGCCAACATGAGCGAACTGATGGATCACGCGCGCAGTGCCATGCTGCAGGCCAAGGCCATCCCCGGCTGCCGCTTCGTGGCCTACAGCGATCACCTGCAGTTTGATATGCAGGGCAGCAGCACACTGGCAGCCGAATTACGGGTTGCCGCACGACACAACCAGTTCGAACTGCACTATCAGCCGCGGATGGATCTCGAGCGCGGACGTCTTGCCGGGCTGGAAGCGCTACTGCGCTGGAACCACCCCCAGCGCGGGCTTATCTGCCCGGGCGAGTTTATCGCCGAGTGCGAGGATATGGGCCTGATGAAGACCATTGGCTACCAGGTCATTCAGCATGCCTGCTGTGCGCTCAACTGGCTGGGCGACCAGCATATGGATGACGTGGTAGTGGCGGTCAACATTTCCTTCTCGCAGATTCAGGACGACCGGTTCATCGCCGCGGTCAAAGACACCTTGCAACGCACAGGCGCAAACCCCGCACTACTGGAATTCGAACTCACAGAAACCACCATCCTCAAGGACCCGGCCACCATCAAGGCGAGCATGCACGAACTGATGCAGTTGGGCATCCGCTTTTCCCTGGATGACTTTGGCACAGGCTTCTCGCAGCTTACACACCTCACTGAACTACCTATTTCAGCCATCAAAGTGGATGCAGCGTTCGTGCGCGACCTGCCGCACAATGTGCAACAGGCGGCGGTTTGTAGCCTCATCATCGAAATGGCGCGCCGGCTGGAAATCGAAGTGATCGCCGAGGGCGTTGAGAATCACGAGCAGGTCAGCTTCCTGCGCAGCCAGAATTGCGAGCAGGTTCAGGGTTTTTACTACAGCAAGGCCATTCCGCTACAGCAGCTGCCCCGCTTTGTGCAGGAACAGCGTTTCAAACAGCGGGAGCGCATCTCATCCTGACATTTTGTAACATACCCCACGATAGGCAAAACTTCTGGGCTGCCTACGCGAAAGAGACCTATGCGCTAACGACATGGGATGATAGCCTTGTTCGCTCTTCCGGTTGCCGCGCATAACGTACTGATGCAAAACCCCAGCTCGCATACGATACGCGCAAAAATTCTGGTCTGCGATGACGACCAGATTGTGCGGTTGCTGACACGGCAATGTCTGGAAGCAGAAGATATGGTTGTGGTCGAAGCGAGCAGCGGCCCGGAAGCACTGGAAATGTTCACCCGGGAACGGCCAGACCTCGTGTTCCTTGATGTTGAAATGCCGGGGATGAGCGGGCTTGAAGTGTGCAAGCTCATTCGCGAGATGCCGCAGGGCGAATCCATACCCATCATGATCGTCACCGGCTCCGATGATCGCGAATCCATTGATCTCGGCTTCGACGCCGGTGCCACACAGTACAAAACCAAACCGGTCAACTGGTCGCTACTGGGGCGGGACGTGCAGTACATGTTGCGCGCCAGCCAGGCGTTCAACTCCCTGCGCCGACAAGAAGACCGGCTGCGCTACCTGGCCTACTACGATCCACTGACGAACCTGCCAAACAGACGCAATTTCAATGAACAACTGGTGCGCATTCTGAAGCGCAGCCAGCGCCGTAGCTCCTATGCGGCCCTGCTCTTCATCGACCTGGATAATTTCAAGCGTATCAACGACTCAATCGGCCACGGGCGCGGCGACCGACTACTGGTAGAAATTGCCAAGCGCCTGACGCTGGAATTGCGCCAGGACGATGCCATCAACTTTTTCAGCGACGATGATGACGACGATGACGCCAGCGGTGACGGCAGCGCAGAAATCGCGCGCCTGGGCGGTGACGAGTTCACCGTCGTGTTGTCAGATGTGCCCGACAAACAACACGTAGAAGGGATTGCAAGGCGGATTCTTGAGAGCCTCTCGCAACCCATCGCACTGCAATCACACAACCCGGTTGTTACGCCCAGCATCGGGATCGCCATTTACCCAACGGACGGCGAAGACCCTGACAGCCTCATTCGCAACGCGGACACAGCCATGTACGTGGCAAAGGCCGCGGGCCGGGCCTGCTACCGCTTCTACAACGAAGAAATGAATGCCAAGGCCGTTGAACAGCTCAAAATGGAAGAAGAGTTGCGCCACGGCATGCAGGCAGGCGAGTTGGAGCTGCGCTATCAGCCACAGGTAGAGGTTGCTACCGGCAACGTGGTGAGCCTGGAAGCACTGGTACGCTGGAAGCACCCGGTACGCGGCATGGTGTCACCTGCGGAATTCATCCCGGTCGCCGAGCGCACCGGGCAGATCATTGAGCTCGGCGAATGGGTGATGACCCAGGTTGCCAAGGACTGCCAGTACTGGGACACCCTCGGCTTGCCGTCATTCCGCGTGAGTGTGAACATCTCCCCCTTGCAGTTCAACCAGAGTGGCCTATCGGGCTTCGTGCGCGGTTTCCTCGAAAACTCCAAGATGCTTCCACATCGCCTGGAACTGGAGCTTACCGAGGGCGCCATCATGACCGATGCGGAAGCGAACATCGTCAAACTGAAGGAACTCAAGGCTATTGGCCTTGACCTGGCAGTGGACGACTTCGGTACTGGCTATTCATCCCTGAGTTACCTCAAGCGTTTTCCAATTGACACGCTGAAAATCGATCAGAGCTTCATTGCCGATCTTGGCAGCCCGGACGGTGCCGCGATCATCGATGCGATTCTCGCCCTGTCGCGCACTCTCAACCTGCGCGTGATTGCAGAGGGCATAGAAACCGCGGAGCAGATGCGCTACCTGGTCGACAAACAGTGTGATCTGCTGCAGGGATATTTCTTTTCCATCCCTGTGTACCCCGAGGAAGTGCCCAACCTGCTGCGACACAACTTTTCCGAGCAACTCGCCTCGGGCCAGTAAATTGGCCAATCGCAAACCAGCTCGTATGAATTTCGGGGCACTGTGGCTGACTACCGTTCTGTGCCTCCCCCTACTGTCACGTGCTGCAGCTCCAGATACCGAACCTCTGTTGATAATGCTGCAGGGCGATTCGGTGCAGGAGCTGCGCGAACTGGTGGAACGCGCAGGGGGGAGCGTGACGCACAACCTGCCAATCATCAACGCCTTGGGCGCCTCCGTGACGGCGCAACAACTCGAGCAGATTCGCAGCTCCCCAGTGATTTCACGCCTGATTGACGACCTGTCGATGGATATGTCCGAGCCCTTGCCGCCGCCTGATGCCACGGCATGCGCGCTGGGCGGCGCGCTGGAGGCTCACCTTGGCAGCAAGACGCTGGAATGGGCGATTCATAACCTCGGCGAAGCAACCGACCGCCTGAAAAGCGTGAAGCTCTCCTGGCCATCCGGTCTTGGCTCCGAGCTGCATGCACAGCTGGGAGAGGCCACACTCGAGCTTTCTCCAGCCACGCTCGATGGCGAGGATCGCTGGCAGACAACCACTGACTTGGCGGACGCAGAGGCGGGCCCGCAGCCCGGCACCCGCACACAATTCAGCATCACCTTTCCCGCCAATACTTCTGACTTGCACGACCAGTGGCAGCAAAGCGATTTCCAAATAACACTGCAATTCGGCACAAGCTGCACATTGAAGCTCATTCCCGGCTACGCCGACTACCTATCCGACACCTATTACCCGCGCGTTTCAGGCGCCGCAGACCTCCATCGACACGGTATTACAGGACGTGGTGTAACGGTAGCGGTGCTCGACTCCGGCCTGTGGGAACACCCTGCACTGGCCACCGATACCGAAGGTGAGCCCCGCATCATTGGCCGCTATGACGCCATAGACAACAGAGCCAGCGTGCCGGTGCCCGACGCCAGTGGACACGGCACACACATGAGCAGCGTTATCGCAAACAGTGAGCGAGTGCTCACACATGGACAACCGGATGGCAGCTACAAGGGTATTGCACCGAACGCGCAGCTGGTTGCGATTAAAGCCTTCGACGAAGAAGGGCAAGGTGACTTCCTGGACATCGTGCGCGGCATACAGTGGGTCGTGGAGCACCGCGAGCAGCTCAACATTCGGGTGCTGAACCTGTCATTTGCCGCCCGTCCCCGCTGGCCCTACTTTCTCGACCCGATCAATCAGGCACTCATGCACGCCTGGGCAGCGGGCATTACCGTTGTCGCGGCCGCGGGCAACGAGGGCCCAGAGCCGATGACCATCGGCTCGCCCGGAAATCTACCCTACATTATCACCGTAGGTGCCTACACCGATTCCTGGACCGTGGATGACCGGAATGATGACTATATTCCCGGGTTCTCGTCACGTGGCCCGACGCCCAGCGGACACATCAAGCCAGACCTGGTTGCCCCGGGAGGCCATATCGCCGGCCTCGCAAGCCCAGGTAGCACGCTCACGCGCAAGCACCCCAACTACATGATCAGCAGCGGAGAACTGGTCATGACCGGCACCTCGCAGGCCAGCGCACTCGTCTCGGGCATTGCCGCGCTGCTCCTGCAACTGGAACCAGAGCTGACACCCGACGACATCAAATGCAAATTGATGAGTAGCGCAGAACCCGCAATTCACAAGAACGGGCGCCTCTACTACAGCCCGTTCCTGCAGGGCAGCGGAGCAGTCAGCGCAACCCGGGCTGTAACCCTCGGGACATCAGGATGCGGCAACCAGGGCCTGGATATCGCACGGGACATCCGCGGCGAGACGCATTACGAAGGCCCCGCAATAGTGGGCGAGGCCGGGGACCCCACCTTGCCGGGCCTGCAGGACCTGCTGACACCCAAGCCAACAGAGGATGCACCCTCCGACGCCCTCAGGTGGGGCGTTAAGGCTCACATCGAACGTGAAGACGCCGAGCCACCCAGCGCAGAATTGCCGGTCGATTGGCTGGATATCTACACTGCAGAACGCAGCAGAATCGAAGCGCTTTCCCGCCAAGATAACGGTGAGTCATCTCGCTGATACCACCCCTGCCCCGGCGTGTAACCCAAATGGGGCAAGCACTAAAAAGCACTCCACTAAAAATAATTTTCCATATATTTTTCAACACTTTACACGCAACCATCTCACCCAGAACATGAGTGGGCGGACGACCACGTCAATCCTGTAGAAATACAGTGCCCCAAACTGGTTATGGAAGCCTCTTCAACCTCCCCTCGCAGCTCCCTATAACGGTACCGAGCGCCGCAACAACGCGGCAGAAAATGCCTCTCACGGATGAGATAGGGTTGGAAAATTTAGGCCACTGGGGTGGCGAAAACCATGCGATGGGGCAGACTACTGATGAAAAACCTTTCGAATATCTTTAAGCAGAGCGTGGCATTATCAACGCTCATCTTCGCTGGCCCCGTGCTGGCGGACTCAAGCTTCACTCAAGTCAATGCTGCCAACGGCTCCGCAACTGTTCACAAAGTCGCACACGGATTGGCAAAAACTGTCAATTATCAGACCACAAGCGGATATAAGTGGGGCAACGCTGGCGCTACTGACACCGCGGCACCCACAAAGTGGGCAGATGCAGAAGCAGAGGCCACAAGCTACAAGTGGGCGATGAGGGAAAACATCAACACGCAGGGTCCGACAGAAGTACAGTCAGCTTCGACAAGCCTCGAGTTCACTTGGGGAAACTCTAGCGTTGCTTCTGAAACTGGCTACAAGTGGGGCTTCCGCAGCTATGCTGACCAGGCTGGCTACAAGTGGGGCTTCCGCAGCTACGCCGACCAGGCTGGCTACAAGTGGGGCTTCCGCAGCTACGCCGACCAGGCTGGCTACAAGTGGGGCTTCCGCAGCTACGCCGACCAGACTGGCTACAAGTGGAGCCTTCGATAAGCACGTAAGGACATGAAACACTGAAAGGGAGGCAATGCCTCCCTTTTTTATTTGAATTGCTTTTTATACATCGCCCGATCAGACATAGCCAAACAGATTGATTACACTGGAGCCATCTAAAGACTAGAACACAACCAAACATGATCTATTGGCTGCAGATACTAACGGCGCTCATAGTGCTCACCGCCACTACCAAACCGATGGGAATGGACTCATCCTCCGCGCCAAACATAGACTTCCAACCGTCAGTTGTGACGCCAATGCTCTCCCAGCAGATCGTAACTCAATCGTTTCAGGATTCCAGTGGCAATATGTGGTTTCTGACTCAAGAGGGGCTGAATCGCTACAATGGCCATGAAGTCGAGAACTATAGATACTCGCTAACGAACCCCAGCTCAATATCTCACGACGCAGTTACAAGCATCGTAGAAGACCTCGAAGGGACGATCTGGGTCTCGACCCGAGGAGGCGGGCTGAATCGATACAACCAAATAGACAACGGATTTGAGCATTTTACCGCGGATAAAAACGATGCGTCATCGCCCCTGACAAACGATATTCTAACTTTATTTCTCGATGAAAGTGGACGCATTTGGTTAGGGTATGACAATGCGTTCAGCATCTTCACTCCATCGAACGAAGAATTTGAACATTATACACCCAGCACCATCGGACTACCTTATCTAGGAGAGGTAAACAGCTTTACACAGTCACCCGACTCTACGGTTTGGGCTGCCTCCATATCGACTGGGCTGATTAAAATTACAACAACCACACCGCTCGTGGCTTCCAAAATAAATATTCACAATCTCTTTGCGGACGGATCAGCCGAGAGTGAGCCCATTTTCAAAGTGCTTTCAGATTCGAGCGGAAATATTTGGTCTCTCACACCATCATCGGGGGTTATTCAATATAATCCAACTAAAAATTCCGCGCAGCGTTTTACAACATCAACCGCGAACACACGATCGCTTCTCTCAAACACTCCGATCGACATTTTTGAAGACAAATCTAATCAGATTTGGATTTGCACTCTTGATGGCCTCAATTTATACGCCAGAAATACCAATGACTTCTATAAGTTCAACACGCTCAATACAAATCTACCCTCTGACAGAATATCGAGCATTTACCAATCTAGGGAAGGACTCTACTGGGTCGGAACCATCTTTGGCCTAGCGACCGGTTCCCAAAACCTATTCGCAAAATTTAATACAGAAACAGGAGGCCTACCAAATGAATCAATTAACGCCTTCGGAGAAACGAGAGGTGGCGGAGTATGGATTGGCACAGACGATGGACTAAGCAAATTAGACCAAGACCATAATGCGATTCTAACCATCAACGAACACACAGCCCCTGCCATCTCAAGCCCTGCCGTAATGAGCCTTCTCGGCGAAGGAAACGTTTTATGGATCGGGACCTTCTCTGGCGGCCTAAATAAACTTGACACCATAACTAATGAGGTGACAACGTTTAGACATTCGCGATTTGATAATACCACTATCGGCGCTAACGGCGTGACGTCGATCATGAGATCCAGGTCAGGGACGTTGTATGTGGGCACTTATGGAGGCGGACTTAGTGCACTAAGCGCGGATGAATCTGTGTTCAGACGTTACATATATGAGCCTAATAACGATCAAAGTCTAAGTAACAACAATGTGCTTGCACTGTTCGAAGACTCCATGGGCTTCATCTGGGTGGGCACAGAAAATGGACTAAACCGGCTTAGATCTGCAGATCTCGGAGTATTCGATAGATACTATACAGAGCGCGGGAATACAGACAGTATTTCAAGCGACATGGTCTGGTCATTCTACGAAGACGACGACCAGAACTTATGGATAGGAACAAAAGGGGGTGGTCTCAATAGATGGGGAAAGCAGGCTCGCACTGAAGGGGTTGAAAAGTTCGACCACTATTCAGAGAACATTTCGCTACCAAGCTCAAATATTTATGGCATCCAAAGTGACAAAGAGGGAAATCTTTGGATTTCTCACAATCGAGGTGTGACAAAACTAGATACCGTTAGCAAGAATTCGCGTCAGTTCGGTGTCCGTGATGGCCTACAAGACACAGAGTTCAATATGGGCGCATCCTTCAAATCTACTAGCGGTCTTATATATTTTGGTGGAAACTTGGGCTTTAATATTATTGATCCAAAAGGCTTCAAGGATCACGAATCGCCGCCACAGGTGAGCATCTCAGAAATACGGGTAATGAATGAAAGAAGAAAATTCGCAAAACCATACAACAAACTTCAAAATATAGAGCTAACACATAACGACAAAATATTCTCCGTTGAATTTTTTGCGGCCGACTATTCAGCCCCATCACTCCTCCAGTATGCTTATAAACTAGATGGCATCAACGAAAACTGGGTTATTTCCAACGATGCAAGGCAGGCATCCTTTACCACTTTACCTCCTGGCTCGTATCAACTGCACCTGGCCGCGGCAAGCCCTGGCGGCACCTGGAACTGGGATGGAAAATCCATCAATGTGCATGTATCGCCACCGATTTGGCGTAGCGGCACAGCATACTTAGCATATTCGATCATTTTATTGTCTTTGCTAACTGTATATTTGAAGAAACAAAGAGAAAAATCTGAACTCGCAATCGCGAGACAAAGGGAGCTTGAGGAAAAAGTAAGGGAGCGCACCCAAGACTTACAAGAAGCAACGTACGCTGCCGAGACAGCAAACCGAGCGAAATCTGAATTTCTTGCGACTGTTAGCCACGAAATAAGGACACCGATGCACGGCATGATTGGCATGACAGAGCTGCTACTGCACACTGATTTAAGTGAACAGCAGCGCAGATTTGCTACTGCGGCCAACAACAGCGGCGCCGCACTTCTTTCACTAATCAACGACATTCTCGATTTTTCTAAAATCGAAGCCAATAAAATTGAGATAGAAAGCATCCCGTTCAACGTAGTAGACTTGGTAGAAGAAATTTGCTACCTCCAGAGCGAACCTGCCTCGAGGAAAAATATCGAACTGAGCCACGTTATTAACGCCAGTATCGATATGGAGTTCGTTGGCGACCCTGGAAAGCTTCGCCAAGTCCTAATGAACTTAACGAACAACGCGATTAAGTTCACCGAATCCGGTCATATTGAAGTGCTTGTTGATCGTGAAAAAGTCGTAGGAAGCGACAAGTCAATGTTACACCTCCGAATAAACGACACCGGCATTGGAATGGACCAAGCGACTTGCGAAAGAGTTTTTGAGCCATTTACTCAGGCAGATGCTAGCACCACAAGACAGTACGGCGGTACAGGTCTTGGCCTTTCGATCACCAAGAACTATGTGGAACTCATGGGAGGGAGCATACACGTAAGCTCGAAACAAAATGTCGGCACCTCAGTGCACCTAAGTATCCCTACCCTTGACATTAGAACTCTGAGTTCTCAATCAAAAAACCACATATTTCCGAGCAGTTCTTTCGCGATAATTTCCGCCCACAAGTCAACTCGCGATATGGTTTCTGAGCAGCTAAAACGCCTGGGCGCATCGTCAATTGCAGAGTTCGACACGCTGTCTGAGTATCATGGTTTGGGTTCGGATTCGTTCATATTCATCGATATATCAACTGTAGATAGGCAGATTTTGAGTATGCATTGGATGCTCATGAAAAGCCGAACGACGATCATAGCATCTCTAAATTCCTTCTCGGAATACCAAAGCTTGGACGCAAGTGCTCTCATCAGCAAACCGACCACGATGGAAAGCGTGAGCCAAGCTGTTATAAATTGGGCGCAAGGGGCAAATATAGCCATCGCGAGGGAAGCACAACAACAAAAAGAAGTAAGAAAGCCACTCAAGATATTGGTAGCGGAGGATATTCCGACGAACCAAAGGATTGCTAGTGAGGTAATTCGAATGTGTGGATACAACGCCGATATCGCGGAGAACGGCGAGCAAGCAGTAAGGATGCAATGCCAGAATCGATATGACCTAATATTCATGGACTGCCAGATGCCGCGTATGGACGGCTTTGCAGCGACACGCTCTATTCGAAATAATGAAGCGGGAAACGGCAATACACCCTGCACAATCATCGCGCTTACCGCGGGAACGACTTCGAGCGACCGGAAGGCATTTTATGAAGCAGGAATGGACGGTTTCCTTGGCAAACCGTTTAGAGTTGAGGATATCCGGAATGTGCTAACAACTCATTTCGGCGAACATGGATTTGTCGAAGGCGAGGAGCGTCACAGCACTTCAAGAAGTTCCTCGGGAAAGAGTGAGGCGAGTAATGACACAGGTATTATTGACGAACCTGCCGTGAGCAATATACTGCATATCCAAGAGCAGACTGGGAAGGCCATCCTCAAAGAAGTATACGAAGGTTTTTGCCTTCAAATGGATCAAAAAATTTCAGAGCTGAATAATGACAACAACACTTTAGGTTCCAAGAACTTACAATCCCTCGCTCATGCGGTCAAGTCGATGAGTGCGAACCTTGGCGCTAAAGAGATAAAATCGATTGCCGGGAAGATTGAATCTGACATAAAGGGTGGAAAAGAAGTCGACTACGTTTTAGCACGCGAATCAATTACGAAGGCCTATTCAGCATTCAGATCTGCGTTCCGCGAACGATATAAAAATTATTTGGAGCACTGAGCGACTAAATATTGTGCGCTTTAGGAGGACATGGATGCCCGCTGCCGGTCCCTATATTTATCTAGTTTATTTCCTCCTGATCTCTATATCAGCATCCATCTACTCGTCCGAAGTCAGCGGGTCGAGTCGCCAACCCAAATCTCAAATTACTATTCAGGTTCCGGTAGCACTAAAGCATCTCGCGTCAACAACGATATTATCAACCCTACACTCCACAGACCGGCGACTTTGGCTAGCAACGCTTGATGGTGTTACGCAGGTCGGAACTACAGATGATCGGAAGTTCAGTCACTTTACAAACAGGTCTGGTGACAAGGTTAGATTCCGCGCGCGCCACTTAATTGAAGTGTGGGATGGAGAGATTTTTGCACTAACAACAGACAACAAAGCCGTATCACTACAGCGAGGTGGATCCAATTTTGTTAGCGCAGATTGGCTTGAGGCGATCGGAGGAGATACCGACGAGCTTGTTGAAGCCTACTTTTCTCCAAAAAATTTACTTTGGCTTGCGTATGAAAATGGAAAGATTCTAGCGTTCTCTTCACGAGGCCGGAGGTTAAGTATTGTCCGTACCAGTGGACTCGGAATTCCATCTGACATTTTCGGCACTTATGAGGGTGGCGTCTTAGTTTCGTTTTCATCGAACAAAGTTCTGTCAATCTCGATGCAAGGAAAAATTGATAAAAAGTTCAATACCGATGGCTGCTTCGGCCTTAGAAATATTAGTGAGCTGGCCAAGCTAGGAAATGGTGAAGTAATCATGGGCTCTCGTGGTGGAGGCATCTTTTTTTTCGACTCTGAAACAGAAAACTGCGAGGCTGCAAGGGTTGTTGATGTCAATTCAGAAAATGTTCAATCTTCGAACGTACATGATATCGAGCTACTCGAAGACAAGAAAACGACACTCGTTGGGACAGACCAGGGGTTGCTAATATGCACGTCCGAGGGGGCATGTCAAGAACATGCATCACCATTCCATCAGTCACTCAGCGACGTTATTTCAATAAGCCGAGACTCCAAGGGGAGCGCGTATTGGATTGGCACTTACAAAGGGATCTTCCGACTTATTCAAACTCCGTTCCAACTTTTTGGTACAAGCACAAGTCCCCTACTGCAATCGATAGTGGGATTCGCACAGGCGGAGAACGACGGCACTCTAATAGCCTCCTATCATGGTCTCGCACTACTAAAGCCCAACAGCGAGCAGGTTGTCTCGATTGATAAAGGTCGGTGGGAGACGGACTTTGTTCGAGAGGGAATTATGACCCTATATTATCATAATGAAATCACATATTTGGGGTATCGCAACCTAGGCTTTGAAATCTTGCATGCTACAACACCTCGCGCTCAACATTGGGACCTATCAAAGGTCGATGGGCTTCGCTCTAACTCAATAAGCAGCTTTCTTAAAACCAACGAAGGAGAGCTCCTTCTCGGCACCTATGGTCAAGGCATCGCGATATTAGATGTTAGACGACGCGCTGCCAGGCACTTGACTACCGCGAGTGGGGATTCAGGAGAAGAACAGATACTCTTCATATTTCAATCAAGTGATGGAACTATTTGGGTCGGTACGGAGGCCGGCTTGAGAACACTGAGCCTTGTAGACAACAAGCTTGTCGAAGTGACTTATTTGAACGCATCATCCGACATGGCGGAGAACCCAATCATATGGAGCGCGAACGAGACAGACAATTTCGTTTGGTTTGGCTCAATGCATGACGGTTTATTCAAGCACGAAAAATCTCGTCACCTACCCACGGACACTGGGGCTATAGTTATCCAAGATTTCTCCGAAATCTCATATGCCGAAAAGGCGATCTATTCTATCGAGAAAGGCCTCGGAGAAGAAATTTGGTTTTCCACAAACCAAGGTATTGCGCGTCGCACAAGTATTGGGAAGGTGGTTCAGTACGGTGAGGAGAATGGCGTAGATGGCATAGGATTTGAACTAAACAGTTCATTTCAAGACGTTTATGGATATTTGTACTTTGGCGGTGTGAACGGGTTTTACAAATTTCATCCTCATGATATTGGCGATGGTCCTTCCCCCGCCACCATGTTCCTGAACGACATAGTTATTGGCGGGCGGAAAATTCATGTTGGTCGGCATGATGCGCTAAGTCAGTCCATAACCCTCAGTCACAAAGACCGCTTCTTGAGCTTCGAGTTCAGTACTAGAGACCTTACCAACCCCGGCTCCACCCGATACCGTTATAAGCTGGAGGGCTTTGACGACGACTGGGTGGATGTCGGGAATCGCGGCTCGGCGACATACACCAACCTCCCTGCGGGGGACTATGTGTTTAGAGCGCAAGCGCTCAATGCGTCGGGTATTTGGAATCTATCGGGCATATCACTCGATGTTGAAGTCAAACCGGCTCCGTGGCGCACGTGGTGGGCCTATACTTTCTATACGTTATTCCTCCTGGGAATTGCTTATCTGCTCCTTCGGATCTATCGCGAGCAGATGCTGAAGAAGCAGGCGCTGGAGCAGGCCCGGGAGATGCAGCGGGTGGCGGATCACTTCGCCGACGAATTACTCGACCAAATGGATATCCAGCGAGTACTTACTGACTCCATTCATCGCTACAATAAAGAATTGTTAGCGTGGGCGAACACCTGCATCCAGCGCACCGCCGAGTACGCTCAGGGCGATATGGAAGCTCTGCGAAGTGGGACGGACTACCGACTGCAAATACTGGACCTGGTGCAGGATGCGCTTTACTACCGCGGAGAGGAACTCTACCTCGACCCCTGTGCTTTCGTCGGGCGCCTTTTCGGTTCAACGGCCAGTCGATATCCAAACCTGAACCAGCGGTTGATTGCGGTAAACGACGCCACGAGTGAACTGCTGCCCGCGACGCAGGCTATACCGCTGGCGATCATCATCGGAGAGCTTTTCGAGAATTCGATAAGCCATGGATTTTCCCAGTCCGCGGGTGCCTGTTGCGTACGTGTTGTCGTCAATATGCCGTCAATCAGGGAGGTCTACCTTGAGTATCACGACGATGGCGCAGGCATTCCTGAGGGGCTAGGTTTCGAAGCTGCGGAGTTCGCCGGGTTTTCCATCGCCGCAGAGGCGGCCAAAGCGGCAAACGGAACCCTCGAAATAAGCCCGGACAGGCAGACGGTACACGGATACTTTTCGCTATCGGGAGAAATGCACGACCTGGATCAGCTGCCCTGAAACCTGGGCTCCCGCTTTTCCTGACGCGCCGCGAAACCCTCTTGCAGATCTGCCGATTGCAGGCATTCCATTGCCAGGCCCTGGGCATACTCGCGGTCGAGCTTGCCTGCTGCTGACTGCTGAATAATCTGCTTCATCGCCCTCACCGAGAGGGGCGCCAGGGCTGCGATATCACGTGCCAGCTGGTCTGCTGTGTCTTTCAGGGCAGCTGGCTGCACCAGATAGTCCAGAAAGCCGATTTCCAGCAATGTTTGCGACTGCATCTCCTCGGCGGCAAGCAGCATCCTCTTTGCAGCGCTCACACCCAGCCGTTCAACAAAGCGGTTGACGCCGCTGACGGGGTAACACAAACCGATAGCAGCCGCGGGTACCCGCAATTTGCTGCCCGCGATGCCAATCCTGAAGTCGCAACTCAATGCCAACTCCACCCCGCCACCGTAGACATTCCCGCTTATAGCGCAGATCGTCGGGATGGGAAGTTCGGCGATAAGGTCGGTGGTCTCCTGAAAGGCATCGCCGGACAGGTTGCCGCTGCCCAGCTGTTGCAGGGAGGCTCCGGCGCAAAAGGTCTTATCGCCCTCCCCGGTTATGATCAATACTCTCGCCTGCTCGTCATCCCGCAAGGTGGCCAGGGATGCCTGGATAGCACTCAACTGCTCCTGCCCAAGAGCGTTGTGTTGGGCAGGGTTATTCAGTGTCAGGCGAGCAATATGCCCGGTGCACTCAAAGCGTATGGTGTCAGTCATGGTTGTGGATTCTGTCATACCCCGATGGGCTGCGCCAGATAGCCGAGGCGACCAGTGGTAGACAGACATCACTCGCGGTCTGATACTGAGTGTTTTTTCGTAGAGGCAGGCAGAGCATGGGCACAATGAATCGCTGTGGTTGGTGCGGATCAGACCCTCTCTATGTTGCCTACCACGACGAGGAATGGGGTGTGCCCGTACGACACGACCCCACGCTGTTCGAGTTCCTCGTTCTGGAGGGTGCGCAGGCCGGGCTTTCCTGGATTACCGTACTGCGCAAGCGTCAAGGCTACCACGCGTCTTTTGCCGGACTGGACCTGAATAAGGTCGCCGCCTTTTCAGACGCCGAACTGGAAAAGGCCCTGCTCAACCCGGGGATTGTGCGCAATCGGCTCAAAGTCTACAGCGCTCGCAAAAACGCCCAGGCGTTTATGGCGATACAGGCATCTGCTGGCTCGTTCTCCAACTACCTTTGGCACTATGTTGACGACCAACCCATCACCAATCACTGGCGCACCTTGGCGGAGGTGCCGGCACGAACAGCGCTTTCGGATACCATCAGTAAAGATTTGAAGAAACAGGGTTTCAGCTTCGTGGGCTCGACAATCGTCTACGCCTACATGCAGGCCGTCGGCCTGGTGAATGACCACCTGGTCAGCTGTTTTCGCCATCAGGCGTGCGCCGAACCAGCGCAAGGGCACCCTTGATGCGTGGAACGAATACAACGAGCGACGTGAGAGAGTCGAGCAGTGCCCGGGTATGGCAGCTGGCCTGGCCAACCATCATCTCAAACCTCCTGTTCACCACGGTCGGCTTTCTGCACATCAAGATTGCCGCTGGCCTCGGCACGTCAGCGGTTGCAGCTGTGACCACCGGGCACCGCGTGTTTTTTCTGGTGCAGGCTATTCTCATGGGGCTGTCCGTAGCGACCACCGCAACCGTATCCCGGCATTGGGGAGCCAAACAGATCGCGCAGGCAGAAATGGCCAGCTGGACTGCGCTGCTACTCGCTCTGCTGGTTGCCGGCCTGCTCTCTATCCCGGTGCTCACCGTCCCCACGGCCATCGCCGGCATTTTTGGTCTGGACAATGCAACCACGCTGCTGGCGGCAAGCTTCATATTCTGGCTGGGGCTGTTCAACCTGTTTTCTGCCACCAACATGATGTTGTCCACATCACTGCGGGCAACGGGCGACGTAATCACCCCGCTCTACTTCCTGGCTTGTAGCACGACTATGAACGTAGCCTTTGGCTACGCCCTGGCGTTCGGCATAGGCCCCTTGCCTACCCTCGGGGTCGCCGGGGTAGCGCTCGGCGGGGGCATTGCGGGTGCGCTGGTGACCATCGCCTTTGTGCTCATGTGGTGGAACGGGCGCTTCAATCTGCAGCCCGTAGGAGAGGCACGCTTCGACTGGGTTGCAGCGCGCAAACTTGTGCGCATCGCGCTACCTGCAGTGACTGAGCAGGGAGTGGTGCAGATCGCCTTTCTCGCCTTCTTCGCCATTATCGCCAACTACGGCACCAGTGCCTATGCCGCCTACGGTATAGGCATCAGCCTCGTAGCGTTCCCCATTGTCATCGGGTTCGGTTTCGGCATCGCAACCGCCACCTTGGTGGGTCAACAACTGGGGGCCGGCCGCCCGGCGCAGGCCATGATGACGGGCTGGAGGTCGCTACGCATGGCATTGCTGGCGATGATTACACTTTCCGCCTGCATGGCATCCTACGCGCGCGACCTCGCGACGTTCATGATCAACGATGCGGAGGTGATCGACCTCACGGTGGGCTTCATTTATATCATCTGCCTCGCACAGCCCATGATGGCCATCGATTTCACTCTCGCGGGTGCTCTCAGGGGCGCGGGGGACACCCGCTTTCCCTTGCTGTCGACGTTCATTGGCATTATTTTTGGCCGCCTGTTACCCGCCTGGCTCTGCGTACAACTGAACCTGTCGGTGTATTGGGTGTTCGCCGTCATGCTGCTGGATTGTCTGCTCAAGTCCAGCTTGCTGTTGTGGCGCTACCGATCCCGCAAGTGGCTAGACATCAACCCGAATCAGGACTCACCTGGCTCACTATAGACAGCGACAAAAAAAATACTTAAAGTTTGAATTTGAGACTATTGAGTACGGAGAGCGGCTGTCCCGTCCTCCGCAGAGGCGCTGCATGAGTACACTGAGTGACGGGCCACGCCAGGGGTCACCGTTCAATCGAACTGCCCAGCACGACGCCAAACGCGCAGCCATACTGTCCCAGGCGGCGCAACTGTTCAATTCCAAGGGGTCGCGGGCAACCACGCTGCGCGATATTGCGGAGTCGCTGGGCCTGACCAAAACCAGCCTCTACTACTATGTAAAAACCAAGGAAGAGCTGATTTTCCAGTGCTACCTCGCGACCCTGGATCATCACCTGCAATCGATGGCCGACATCGAGCGGCGCTTCAGCAGCCCGCTGGAGCGGGCCCGGCAATTTTTTCTGCTGCAATTCGAGAATTGGCTGGCCGCGCAGGAAAACAGGGGGCCGCACTACGCCGCCCTGCTGGAGATCGCCTCTCTGCAGGGTACCCGGCGCGAGGAAGTGGAAGCGCGCTATATCAGCATGTTCAAGCATCTCCGCGGCTACCTGAGTGACGGCATCACGGCCGGCGAAATACGGCCCTGCGAGACGATCGCTGCAACGCGAGCCATTCTCGGATCTTTGGACTGGATTTTCTTCTGGCTGCACAGCCTGCCAAGGGATACCGTAGGTCACGTTGCACTCGCCGCATGGGATCTTCTCGCACACGGCCTGCACAGTGGCGACGATACGTACCGACCCGCATCGCTCACCGTCAGCGTCACACCGGAGTCGTATACGCGGGGCTTTGACCGGGACGAACAGAACCGGCTGAAACAACAGGCGTTTTACAAAACCGGCACCTGGTTTTTCAACAAGAAGGGTTTCAACGGCACCTCACTGGATGAAATTGCAGAGCAGCTGAGCGTCTCCAAGGGCGCGTTTTACTACCATATCCGGAACAAGGAGGACCTGCTGTTCAACTGCTACACCTACTCGCTGGACATCACGGAAGACATTCATGACCAGGCGGTACAGATGCAGGGCAGTGGTCTGCACAAGATTGATCAGGTCTGCCGGCAGATTTTCCACGCCCAGAACTCGGAGCGCGGCCCGCTGATTCGCTACAGCACTATCACGGCTTTACCCATGGCACGACGCAAGCAGGTTCTGGCGCGCACGGAAGCGGCAAACCAGTGCTTCGGTGACTTCATTCGCGAAGGTATCAAGGACGGCAGCGTTCGCACCATCGAGCCGTTTATTGCACAGCAGTTGATCGCCGGCGCAATCAACGCTTCTATGGACATCAAACTGTGGCGACGGGTGGATGACCTGGACACTGTTGCAATCGACTATTTCGATTTATTTTTCAATGGTCTCATACCGCGCCCAGATGAGGCCCTACCCCCCAGAAATAAGGCTGAATCGTGACAGACAAACTGCAAAAGCTCCTCACCCTGCTCGAAGTCGAGCGCATTGACAAGTATCTGTTCATTGGCAACAGTCCCAGCTACCCACCGCGGGTATTCGGCGGTCAGGTACTCGCACAGTCATTGAATGCAGCCAGCCGTACAGTAGATGCCGAGCGCTTCGCACACTCCATGCATGCTTACTTTCTACGGCCGGGCAACCCCAAGAAACAGATCGTCTATGAGGTTGACCCGATACGGGACGGCGGCAGTTTCACCACGCGGCGGGTAACGGCAAAACAGGACGGCATACCCATATTCAGTACGTCAGTATCGTTCCAGACGCAGGAGGATGGTTTCAGTCACCAGTTCGAGATGCCGGAAGTGACACCACCAGAAGAGCTGGAAACCGACTTCGAGTTCTGGAGCCAGATGGCCAAACAGCATCCGGAGCGCTTTGCCGCACCCATGATACAGGCACTCGAACGGCGTCCGGTAAAACGGCGGGACTACTTCAATCCGCAACCCCAGGAGCCGGAACAGTACACCTGGTTTCGGGTATTGGACCCGGAGCAGGTGATCGGAGATGACCCCGTCCGCCACCAGACCATTCTCACGTTTATTTCAGATTTTGCCCTGCTTGGCGCGGCCCTGCTGCCGCATCCGGTCACGGCCATGGACCCGCAGATGCAAACCGCGAGCCTGGACCATGCCCTGTGGATACACCGTCCGCTACGGGTGGACGACTACCTGCTGTACGCGATGGACAGCCCCAGCACACATGGGGGCCGGGGGCTGAGCCGGGGAAGCTTCTACAACCGCCAGGGGGACCTGGTGGCGTCTACAGCCCAGGAATCCCTGCTGCGGCGCAAGCGGCCGGTCAGCGATACGTAACAAGCTGCTCGCCCTGCTGCGTGCCCAGCACCTGCAGGAAGGAGCGGTCGTTGAAGTAGGACAGCGACACCTTGTCACCGCTGTAGAACAGCTGGGTTACAGAGCAATTGAATATCGGTTCATAGAACTTGTAGGCATGCTCGCCCGATATTCCAAGCACCTGGCTGACAATGGTGGCTATCGTGCCGCCGGAGGTGAAAATACCGACTGTTTTACCGGCACCCTCGGCTGCCATCACATCGCGCAACGCTGCCGCGACTGAACCCGAGTAATCGGCCCAGCTTTGAATGCGCGGCTCATCACAGGCCGGCGAGGTCCAGTGCGTAAATACGGCCTCGATGACTTTCTGGTAGTCCTTGCTGGACTTCAGCCCCTTATCCACCAGTGCCTGAATAGACGGGTTCGCCTTGGCAACCACCGGCACCAGGTAGCGGATCTGCTCGTCATTACGCACCTCGTCGAAGCGCGCATCAATGTGATGGGGAACGTCCCCCGACTGGCTGGCCAGGGCCAGGGCGGTGGTTTCGCGCTGACGCAGCAGTGCGCCGCTGTAGGCGGCATCCAGCTGGATGTCCTGATCACGCAGGTAGTGCCCCAGCACCTCCGCCTGACGGCTGCCCAGTGTAGAGAGTTTGTCGTAATCGTCGGCGCCGAAGGACGCCTGTCCGTGCCTGAATAAATACAGTGTGGCCATTATGCGTTGACTGCCTGTTGATCCGTGTTGCGGTTGAAGCGCAGTTTGCGCCGGTAGGGAAAGAAATCTTCGACATGCCCCTCGCGGATGCGCTCCTGCAACCCACGCCAGAAGCTCGCCTCGTAGATATCACTGTGCATGGCATCGAACACTTTACGTGCGCGCTGGTTGCCGGAAAAGAACAGCCGAAACTCCTCGGGGAAAATATCATTGGGCCCCACGTTGTACCAGGGCTGGCTCGCCAGCTCCTCGGCTTCACTGCGCGGCTCGGGAATCTCCCGGAAATTGCAGTCCATCAGCGGCACGATTTCGTCGTAGTCATAGAACACAACCCTGCCGTGACGGGTGACACCAAAATTCTTCAACAGCATGTCACCGGGGAATATGTTCGCCGCAGCAAGCTGCTTGATGGCATTACCGTACTCATCCATTACCGCGCCCACCTGTTCATCGCTGGCATTCTGCAGGTAAAGATTGAGTGGGGTCATGCGGCGCTCTACATACACGTGCCGAATAACCAGCGCTTTGCCATGCTCCTCGATCATTGAGGGGGCCACTTTGTGCAGCTCCTCCATCAGCTCGTCGGAGAAACGCTCGCGCGCGAACGCCAGATTGGTGAACTCCTGTGTGTCCGCCATGCGCCCGGCGCGATCCCAGCGCTTTACCAGCCGGTACTTTTCCTTCACCTGCTCCCGGGTCATCTCTTTGGGCGGCGTGAACCGGTCCTTGATGATCTTGAACACGAAATCATACGAGGGCAGTGTAAACACGCTCATCACCATGCCCTTGATACCCGGTGCGATAATGAACTGGTCACTGGTTTTCTGCATGTGCCGGAACGCACAGCGGTAGTAGTAGGTTTTGCCGTGCTTGTTGTAGCCCATTGAGCTGTAGAGTTCGGAAATGGGCTTGGCCGGCATGAGCTGCTGCAGAAACAACACATACTGTGACGGGATGCTCGCGTCCACCATGAAGTAGGCGCGGGTGAAGCTGAAAACCACGCTCATTTTGTCGGCACCGAACAGGATGGTATCGACATACACCTCACCATTGCCCGAGTGCAGAATGGGGATCACGATGGGCATGGAATCGGGACCGGAAACAATCCGCCCAACGATGTACGCACCCTTGTTGCGGAAGAAGTGGGGCTCCAGGGTCTGCAGCTCGACGCCCTCACGCGAGAGGTTCAGACGCTCGGAGAGACAACGGGTTATGGCGTCCGCCAGGCTGCTGATATCGCGCGTCAGGTCTTCCCACGGCAGGCGGAAGCCATAGTCATCCAGCAGCCTGCGCAGCACACCCGCCAAGTCACCTTCGAACGGGTAGGCCCTGTACACCTTGCTCACATCCGGTGCCGGCATGTCGCCCTGGGGAGAAAACACGAACGCGTATTCGTCGCGAATCTTGCGGTGCTTGAACACGCCGCAGTACACGGAATTGAAAAATGTTTCAGCAATTTCAAAATTGTTGTGGCCGCGCACCAGGTCGGCGTAGACCACCCGAGCCTCCTGCCAGAACTGCAGAGCGTGCAGCTGTTCACCCGCAATCACTTCAACGTACTCAAGCACCCGGGTAGTCGCCTCCTTGTAGAGGTCGATGCGACGGATGGACGCGGCGTGCATACCCAGCCAGTCCTGCGCCTCGAAGCGCGAGCGCGCTGCCAGCGTGATGTTCTGGAATTCGGCGAAGTAGGCTTCGAAGCCGTTGAGGATGGTGCGCGCAAAGCGCGCCTGCTGCTCTTCCCGTTGCATGGTGAGGCGCGGCTGCCTTAAAGGTTCGGGTTGCCGAAGCGGCGGCGCAATTTACGCATGCCACCGAGCCAGCGGTCGTAGTCGGCGGCCTTGTACGCTCGGTAATCGGCAACCTGCGGATGCGGCAGTATCAGAAAGCGCTCTGCGGCCAGGCCCTGAACAACTGCCTCGGCGACTTCATCCGGCGTCAGGATACCGTCGACCCCCGCGGTGCCGCCCTCTTCCACACTGCCGATCATTTGGGTCGCAACCGCCTGCGGACATAGCACGGACACCTTGATGCCGTCGTCACCGTGGGTAATTGCCAGCGCCTCGGCAAAACCGATGGCGGCGTGCTTGGTGGTTGAATAGGCCGCATCGCCCACCTGGTTGAGCAACCCCGCTGCGGAGGCCGTATTCAGCAGGTATCCCTCGCCACGCGCCAGCATGCCCGGCAAGCAGGCGCGGGCCGCAAAAACATGGGACATGACGTGGATGTCCCACATCGCCTGCCAGGTTTCGTTGGCCGCCGAGGTGGCCCACCAGGGCTCCCCATCACCGGCGATAATGCCCGCATTGCTGCAGAACAGGTCGACTCGACCGTATTTCGCTTCCACCTCTGCGACCATCGATTGCAGCGCAGCTTCGTCACGCACGTCGAGGCCATAGGCATCGCCATCGATCACGCCAGCAACTGCCTCGGCATCGGCCGGGTGCAAATCCACCACCACCACCTTGCGGGCGCCCTCACGGTGAAAGCGCGCACACAGCGCCTTGCCAATGCCGTTGCCACCGCCGGTGACAATAACAACGGCGCCCTCTACCACCACTACAGCAATTCCTTGGCAAACAGCTCGAGAACCACCGGGTCGTGTACACCCAGCAACATGGTACCCACTTCGCCGCGTGCCGCCGCGGCTTTCCAGCTGCCGAGGCGTTCGATGATGCGCTCGCGCGGGCCAACCAGTGCCACTTCATCCAGCAGTTGGTCGGGCACCAGTGCCTCCGCTTCCGCCTTTTTGCCGCTGAGGTACAGGTCCTGAATGCGCTCGGCCACCTCGCCGTAACCGGCGCGGGTGGCGTAGTCGTTGTAGAAGTTCTTGCCCTTGGCCCCCATGCCGCCGATGTAAAGCGCAAGCCAGGGCCGCAGCGAGTCGTAGGCCGCTTTCAGGTCATCGTTCAGCGCGACTGATACAAAAGGTGCGATATCAAAATCAGACAGGCTTTTACCGTTTCCGGCGGTATCCATGCCTTTCTGGATATGGTCACCCAGAATGCTGAATTTGTCCGGGTCCATCCACACCGGGAACACGCCGTCCGCCACTTCACCCGCACAGCGCAGGCCAGCGGGTGTAATGGAGGCGGTGTAGATCGGGATATTCGGGTTGCCCTCGAGAATCGACTTCAGGGGCTTACCCAGGCCGGTGGTGCCAGCGCCGGTATTGGGCAGCTGATACATATCGCCGTCGAACTCTACCGGCCCTTCACGGGCCATGATCTTGCGCATGATCTGGATGTATTCCCGCGTGCGGGTGACCGGCTTGCCGTAGGGCACTCCGTGCCAACCCTCCACCACCTGCGGACCGGATGCCCCCAGGCCAACGATGAAGCGCCCACCAGAGAGTTGATCCAGGGACATGGCGGTCATGGCGCACATGGCAGGCGTTCTCGCCGGCATCTGCATGATGGCGGTACCCACGCGGATCTTCTCGGTCTGCGCCAGCACCCAGGCCGCCGCAGTCACAGCATCGTTGCCGTAGGCTTCCGCTGTCCATACCGAATCGTAGCCCATGGATTCCGCCTGACGGATCAGGTCAATCGGAATGTTGATCTGTTTGCCGGAATAGCCCAGCAGTATGCCCAATTTCATTGTGAGTTCTCCCTGATGGTTATGATCGAACCGGCCACTGCTCTCGTCCGCACTCAGGCACTGTAGCGCAGTTCATTGAACTTTGCCTGATGGTAGTCACCATTGCCGAAGGTGGTGTTGATCATCATCAGACGCTTGGCGTAGTGGCCAATGTCCAGTTCGTCGGTGATACCCATACCCCCATGCAGCTGGATCGCCTCGCCAAAGATCTGCCTGCCATTGCGATCGACCAGGACTTGCAGGGCATGCACGCAGGCGGCCGCGTCGTCACCAGCACCGTCCAGTTCACACACCGCCCGGTACAGCAGCGACTTGACCTGTTCGTAGGCCATAAAGGTATCCACCATACGGTGCTGCAGCGCCTGGAAACTTCCGATTGCCACATCGAACTGCTTGCGCGTTTTGGTGTACTCCAGGGTCTTGGCGTTCAATTGCCCCATGATGCCCAGCGCTTCCGCCGCGAGTGCCACGTTGGCCTGCGTAATCACCGGGCCCATGACCGCATAGCCGTTACCCAGCTCACCCACAATATCCGCCACCGGCACCTGCACGTCGCTGAAAGTGATGTTGGCAACCACTTGCCCGTCCATCAGGCGGTACGCCGTGCGCTCGACACCGGCTGCATCTGCGGGCACCAGTACGAGGGTTATGCCCGCTTCATCGCTCTGCTCACCACTGCTGCGCGCCGCAACGATCAACTGATCCGCACTGGTACCGTTGAATACGACCACTTTTTCACCGTTCAGGACCAGCTGGTCGCCTTCAACCGTTGCGGTCGTCTTGATATCGGCCAGCTGGTGGCGACTCTGGCGCTCCAGATAGGCAAACGCGCCCTGACAACCGCCCTCGATAATGCGCGGAATGATCTCTGCCTGTTGCTCTACACTGCCGCCACGCTGCAGGAGCCCGCCAAACAGCAGCACGGTTGCCAGGTAAGGTTCCAGCACAATGCCCTTGCCGAACTCCTCCATCATCACCATCGTGTCCACCGGGCCGCCGCCAAAACCGCCGTGAGACTCGGCGAAAGGCACGGACAACCAGCCGAGTTCGGCAAAGGTCTGCCAGTTCTCGCGGCTCATGGCTTCATCAGTTGCCGCGATTTTACACCGGGTATCAAAATCGTAACTGTCCTGCACAAAGCGCGCCACGCTGTCCCGCAGCATGCCCTGTTCTTCAGTAAACTCGAAATTCATTGCTATATCCTCTCCAGCAGTGCGGGATTAAAGGCCGAGTACGGCCTTGGCGATGATGTTTTTCTGTACCTCGTTGGAGCCGCCGTAGATCGTTGACGCGCGACCGTACATGTAGGTCTGACGGGCCTGTGAGCCAAAGTCGTGGCCGAGCTGCTCCGCTGTCAGGTCATTGGGCAGTACCCCCTGGTAATAGGCGGCGACATCCATGCGCAGCTCCTGCACGGCCTGCTGCATCTCTGTACCCTTGATCTTGAGCATGGAAGACTCGGCACCGGGCGCGCCACCGGCCGCCACCGTTGCCAGCACTCGCAGCTCGGTAAACTCCAGGGCCATCAGCTCGATTTCGATATCGGACAGACGCTTCTGAAACAGCGGATCGCTCAACAGGGATTTGCCACCGTTGATTTCCCGCTCGGCGAAGGCGCGCGTTTCCGCAAGGCTGCGCTTGCTGTCCGCTACACCCGCAATCGCGGTGCGCTCATGGGCCAGCAGGGCCTTGGCATAGGTCCAGCCCTTGTCCTGCTCGCCAATCAGGTTGGCGACCGGCACCCGCACGTCGTTGAATTCCACTTCATTCAGGCTGTGGTGATTGTCTATCGAGACAATCGGGTTGACCTTGATACCCGGCGACTTCATGTCGATCAACAGGAAGCTGATGCCATTCTGTTTCTTGCCTTCGCTGCTGGTGCGCACCAGGCAGAATATCCAGTCGGCATACTGGGCATAGCTGGTCCAGATTTTGGCGCCGGTGACCACATACTCGTCGCCCTCACGCACGGCGCGGGTTTTCAGTGATGCGAGGTCGGACCCCGCGCCGGGCTCGGAATAGCCCTGACACCACCAGTCATCGCTCTGCAGGATGCCGGGAAGGAACCGCGCCTTCTGTTCATCGTTGCCAAAGGCGTAAATGACGGGGCCCACCATCTGCAAGCCGAAGGGGATCACATCGCGAATGCCCGCGGCGCTGCGCTCGGTTTCAAAAATGAATTTCTGCGTGGCGTTCCAACCCGTGCCGCCGTATTCCTTGGGCCAGCCGGGGGCGATCCAGCCCTGTTTGTAGAGGCGCTTCTGCCAGTCGATGACAGCATCCTTGAACGTCTCGAGGTTGTTCAAGCGCGCCTGCAGGTCGGCATCGTAGGCCTCTGCAAAAAATGCGCGCACTTCATCGCGAAACGCGAGATCTTCCGGAGCAAAACTTGTATCCACGTGGCTACCTCTCGATTGAATTGAACTGGCCCGAAGGCCGCTGTGAATTTATTCCTGACGAAACAACGCCAGAAAACGCAATAATTTCGCCGTGTCCGCCATACCCCCGGACACTTGCACAGTGCCGTCTGCCAGCGCCAGCGGAAAACCGCGCTGGCCGGTCATCAGGGCCAGCCACTCCGTGGCCGGCACCGTCACCACTACGCTTTCATCCTCTGGCACCGAGGGCAGTGCATCGATCACTGCCACCTGGTGGCGCACATGCACCGCGTACTGTACGCCCTGATCGGGGAACACCAACACCACGCGCTCGTTCACCCCGGCACTGCGTTCAGGGTCCAGGTTCACCGCCATGCTGCGCAGTACACCAGCAATCGGGAACCCCTGCGCAAAGGCAACACGCTCTGCGCTGATGGGCGAAGGCCCCGTAGTGATGCGCTGCTCCAGTTCCAGCGCATCGGTGAGATACCAATTGCGTGCGTTCGGGTTCGGCGTAACCTCTGCGAGCATACGCAGGGCGCGCGCCTTCAGCTCAGCCGCAACCGGAACAGAATCGGGACTGGCAGCCCGCACCAGGTCGGCAAGCTCCGCGGCCCACTGTGGATCAGCCGGCAGTTGCGCCTCGGCCTCAGCCAGCACCGCATCTGCACCGCCCGCCAGTGCCAGCAAACGCCGAGCCCGGGTGGCGCTCGCTATGGGAAACAAGGTGCTGCTGTTGCCCTCGAACCAACCCAGATACCCATTGTAAATTGCTCTCACCGACCAGGGCACGGTGCCGTAGAACGGCTGCAACCAGGGATGCCCGGCAAGCTCGGCGGGCAGTTGCACGGTGCGCGCCAGGGTATCGGCGTCCAGCCCCTGGTTGATGCCGCGCACTGTCTGGTCATGCACGAATTGAATGGCGTCGCCGTACGCCTGAAGAATGTCGTCGACAGCCTCGGCACCCGAAACCGGGCGTGTATGGCTGGGGATCAGGTGCTCGGCCCCCAGCGAGCGCATCAGGCGCACACTGTGCGCCCACTGCATAACGTCTCGGTAGCGGGTACCGCGAATGGTGTAGAGGTTGGGGAAGGCCTTGTATACATTGTCGCCGGGCAGCAGCACCCCCTCGTCGGGTAGCCAGACCAGCAACTGGTCGTCGGTCTCGCCGGGCGCGTGCATCAGAACCAGCCGACGCCCCGCAATGGTCACCTCCAGCCGCTCGTCGACCGTATGCGTGGGGGGCAAGAGGCCGTAAATATCGCCATCCCCCGTTGTGCTGTGCGACAGGGCCGGCCCGATGCCGTCATTGATGATAGCCTCGCCGCCCGCTTCCAGGTAGTTGCCGAACATATGGAAAGAGCGCGTTTCAATAACCGGACGCAGCACGTTCATGATGCGCTCGATATGGCTCCAGGTGGTTTTGTGGGCATAGACCGGCACGTCCCTGCCTGCGGCGAAGGCCTCGGCGCCGAAGATATGATCCGTGTGGTTGTGAGTGTAGATGATCGCCTGCACCGGCTTGTCGGTGATGCGGTCAAATTCGGCCTTGACGGTGCGCGCCGCCTCGAGAGACTCGGTGGTGTCCACAATAATGACGCCGTCATCACCTTCGATCAGTATGACATTGGCCAGCGCATACCCAATCGCCACGTGGATGCCGGGCACCACTTCGATGACGTCGCGCCTGAATTCGGCTGAGTGCGCCTCCAGTGCTGCGCTGCCCGCCGCTGCAGGCGCTGGGGCCGGCGCCTCGGAACAGGCGATAAGAAACGCCGCCAACGCCAAGGCCACGCACGCACGAAAGTGCCGCACGCACTGCCTTGGAGCCCTGTTCCGGGGAAACGCCATAGCGGTTTTGACCTTGGAGTATGTTTTTCATCGCCAGGGCATGTACCTTAACGATTACCGCAGCGCAAAACAAGCCGCTCAGCTGCGCCATGACTCAGGAGCCTCGTTTCCGGTTACCGCCCTGAGTCTCGATTAGACGCTGACCAGAAACGCTCTGGTTCCGGCGAGCTGTATATCCGTACTGTGCTTGTCGGTAGATTGCCCCAGAGCAAACAATAATAAAGCGATCTCATGGAAGCCACCCTACCAAAGCAAATTTATCCTGCACCTTCTGTCGCATGGTATGTCGTTGCCGTGCTGTTTCTGGCGCACACGTTTTCCGCCATCGACCGCCAGATACTCACCTTGTTGGTCGGGCCGGTGCGCGCGGACCTCGGATTGTCAGACTTCGAGATCAGCCTGCTGCAGGGGCTGGCCTTTTCCTTACTTTTCGCTGTCGTCGGCTTGCCTATTGCGCGCTTGTCCGATGTGCGCAACCGGCGGGTCATCATCGCCTGCGGTATCAGCTTTTGGTGCCTGATGACCGCCGCCTGTGGCCTTTCCAAAAACTTCGTCCAGTTGTTTCTGGCTCGGATGGGCGTAGGTGTCGGGGAGGCCTCCCTGAGCCCGGCTGCCGCCTCGCTCATATCCGACAGCTTTGCACCGGAAAAGCGTGCCATGGCTTTCAGTGTTTATCACCTCGGATACCCTGTTGGCGGGGGTTTGGCGCTGATTATCGGTGGCCTGGTGCTGCAAATGCTTGATGGCGTTGAGCAAGTGACCCTGGGCCCGCTGGGTGAGTTTCGCGCCTGGCAGCTCGCTTTCATCATCGTGGGCCTTCCCGGTTTGCTGCTCGCAGGCCTGATGTTCACATTCCGCGAGCCCACGCGGCAGCAGCGGGTACACTCTGCCAGCGGACAAAGTGTCCCCATGCGTGTCATATGGCAGCATGTCCGCGAGCGCTGGCAAGCCTACGCGGCCCACCTCTCCGCAGTGGCGTTTCTCGGCATGCTGGCCATCGGTACGGCCATCTGGTACCCCACCTTTCTTATCCGTACCTACGGCTTCTCGCCGAGCAATGCCGGATACTCGTACGGACTGATCATGGGCATCTGTGGCGTCGCCGGTATTCTTTCAGGGGGCTGGTTCAGCGGGCGTATGGCACGCCAGGGCCATGCTGATGCCAACATGCGGGTCATGCTGATTGCGGCGCTGCTGAAGGCGGTACCGCTGATTATCGGCCCGCTCATGCCCACCGCGTTTCTGGCGCTTTTCTGCATGTCCATTGCGACCTACCTGGGGCAGGCATCCGTTGGTGTGACCACTGCGGCAATCATCGAGATCACCCCGAACGAAATGCGCGCGCAGTTGCTGTCCATCATGTTGTTCATGGTCAACATTCTCGGCCTGGCACTTGGCGCCACCCTGATCGCGGCGGTCACCGATTTCATTTTTGGCTACGACGGGGCGCTGCGCTACTCCATCGCACTGTGCTCCGCCATTATCGCCCCCACCATCGTGGTCATTTTGTGGCGAGGCCTGCGGCATTACCGCGCCTGCGCTGAAGAGGCGCGTGCGTGGCATACCGATACAACACACCCACTCAGTAAATCCAATGCGACACAATAAGGAGCAAACAATGCAAAGACAGAAGGTTTACCGGGCGATAACCGCGGCCTTTGGCGGTTGCGCGCTGGCGCCCATATTTTGTACCCCTGTACTGGCACAGTCAGGCGCCTTGGAGGAGGTGGTGGTCACCGCGCAACGGCGCGAGCAGAGCATTCAGGACACGCCGATTTCCATCACTGCACTCAGCGGTGACACCCTGGTGGAGATTGGCGCTACCGATATCAGCGGCGTGTCCGACTACTCTCCCGGGCTACTCGTCACACCCACCATCGGCGGTTCGGTGAACGCCGGTATCACCATTCGCGGTGTAGGCAACACGAGCAACAACCTCAGCCGTGACAATGCCGTGGGAATGTATCTGAATGGAGTGCCCATCTCCAAGACCTCTGGCGCCATCTTCGACGCGGTAGACCTGCAGCGAGTCGAAGTGTTGCGCGGCCCCCAGGGAACACTTTACGGAAAAAACACCATCGGCGGCGCGGTAAACCTGATCACTAAAAAGCCCAGCGGAGAGCTGGGCGGTGAGCTCAGAGTCGGCCTCGGCAACCAGGGTTTGCTTGAAACCCGCGGGTCACTCGATGCCCCCGTGATCGGCGGGGCGGAGAGCGGGTTGGGCGAACTACGCACACGCATGTCAGGTTTCTATCGCCAGCGAGACGGGTTCTACGACAACGAGGGACCCTCCAGCGATGACTTTGACGACCGGGACCAGTGGGGCCTCCGCGTCGACGCTGATTGGCGCCTGACTGAGCGCTTGACCGTCGAGTATGGCTTCGACGTTTTTCAGGCGGAGCAGACGCCGCCCATGCTGGCACTGACCAATTCGGCAACGTTTGCCTTCGTCATACCGCTCCTGTACCCGCTGATCGACGCCGCAACCCAAACCGATCGGCCAGATGCCATTGCCAACGACAGCGCTTTTACCAGCGAATCGGAGGTGGAGGGGCACACGGTCACCGTGACCTACGACCTTCCAGATACCGCTATGGGTGACCTGACGCTGCGCTCTATCACTGGCTATCGTGATCTGCACACCTTGAGCTTGAGCGACTTCGACGGCACCGCAGTGGACCTGTTCCGTTTCAGGATAGAAAATGACTTCGACCAGTGGACACAGGAACTGCAGCTGCTGGGCAGCACGGAACGCACCCAGTATGTTCTCGGCCTGTTCTACTACGAAGACAATTGGGACACGGACAACCCCCGTTGGCTCTTCCAGTTCGGCGGGGACAAGCACGACGTCAGCATGCGTGGAGCAAAGGATGTCTCGGTCGCTGCATTCGGCCAACTGACATGGACCCCGAACCTGTTTGATGACCGCATGGAAATCACTGTTGGCGGACGCTGGACAGAAGAGAAGAAAGATGTCTACAACCTGGCCAAGGACGTCAGCATCTACGATGTGAATCCGGCAGACGCCAACGCTGGCGTCTATGCTCGCAACACCACCGGGAACCCCGTCTTTGACACTGCAGGAAACCTCATTCCCATCGAAACCGACGATACCTGGAGCGAATTCACGCCGATGGCAACTGTGGCCTGGCGTTTCAGTGATACGGTAAATGGCTACGCCAAGATTGCCACTGGCTTCAAGAGTGGGGGCTTCAATGGTGTCGCTACCAGCAACGCATCTTTCCTCACGCCCTTTGCACCTGAGACCATGACCACCTATGAGCTGGGCCTGAAAACACGTTTACTCGAACAACGCGTGCAACTGAACATGTCGATGTTCTACAACGACTACGAGGATTTCCAGGCCAACCGCTTTGTCGAGGAGGTCGTCGGCACCGCCATCGTCAATGCGGGCAGTGCGACGATGCAGGGAATGGAGATTGAGCTCACCGCGCGCCCTTTGCCCAACCTCGACCTCGTCCTCAACTACTCCTTGCTCGACACATCGTACGATCAGTTTATCGGTGATGATGGCAGCGATATTTCCAACGACCGCTACTTCGCCTATGCACCCGAAAATACGGTCTTTGCATCGCTGAAGTACAGCTTCGACCCCCTGAGCTTCGGCACTCTCTCCCTGCGCGCCGACTACGCCTGGAGCGATGACTACTATGTCGGAATTCTGGATGACCCCACAACCAATGTAGATGCCTATGGCTTGTTGAATGCACGGGTGGACTTGAGCGGAATCAAACTCGGGCAGGGCGAGCTACGTGTGTCCGCCTGGGGCCGCAATCTTACCGATGAGGAATACTGGACCACAGCAATCAACCTCACGGTGTTTACCATCAACCAGTGGGCGGACCCCCGCAGTTACGGCCTGGAACTGGCATACGAGTTCTAGCGAGGCAGACACTCTGCTTAGCGGTAGACGGTGACAGAGCGCGCCCTGCAATAGTCGCAAAGCGCACGAACGCGCGCAGGTGGGATCAGTAAAGCAGGCTATAAAGTTTGCGCTGATACTCCGCGGCCAGCGGGTCGCTCTTGCCCAGGCTGGCAATGGTGTCGATCAGGGCTTTCTTGGTCGCGCCGTCGGCGTGGTTAAGGTCCTGCCGCAGAATCGTGATGAGGTGCTCCAGGGCTTCGCGAAAATAGCCGGCGTTGGTGTACTGCACCGCCAACTGGTGCCGGACATCATGGTTGCCCGGCTCCGCCTCGAGGCGTTCCTCCAGTGCCGCCATCTCCGGTGTTACCGCCGCTTCGCGCTTGAGTTTCAGTTGCGCGACCAGTTGCTCCCAAGCCGGGTCCTGATCCGCCATGCGCACCGTACCGAGAACCGCCTCCGCGTCGTCCAGCCGATTGCACTCTAGCAGCGCATGTGCGTAGGCGAGCGTGATGTCGTGACGCTGGCCGGAGTCCTCGAAGGCCTGGCGCAGCGGGCTCAGCGCGGAACTGAAATCGCCCGCCGCCATGAGCGCCTGACCCTCTTCCAACAGGCCATCCCAGGGCTTGGGCAGGTATTTCTCCAACAGCTCGCGTACCTGGGCCTCCGACTGCGCGCCAACGAAGCCATCCACCGGCTGGCCGCCCTGCATCACCATCACGGTAGGCAGGCTACGCACGCCGAACTGCTGGGAGATCATTGGCTGTTCGTCAGCGTTCACTTTGGCCAGCAGAAACGCACCGGCATATTCGTTGGCCAGTTTTTCCAGCACCGGCATGAGACTTTTGCAGGGGCCGCACCAGTCAGCCCAGAAATCCACCACGACCGGACGCCGGTGGGACTCCTCTATCAGCAGCGCCGCCGCGTTGCTTTCGTCGATATTGACAATGGACTCGGTCACAAACATTCCTCCAAAGCGAGCTTTAAACGGGCCAGCGGCTCAGCCCTACAGGCCCAGTACGTCCTGCATATCATATAAACGCGGCTCACGGCCCACCAGCCAGCCTGCGGCGCGTACGGCACCCCGGGCAAACGACATGCGGCTGGAGGCCTTGTGGGTAATTTCCACGCGCTCCCCATCGGCGGCGAAGATCACTGTGTGGTCGCCGACAATATCCCCCGCGCGTACGGTGGCAAAGCCGATGGTGTCGCGCTGCCGCGCACCGGTCTGCCCCTCGCGGCCGTACACCGCCACTTCCGCCAGATCGCGACCCAGGGCATTTGCCACCACACCGCCCATGGACAGGGCTGTGCCAGAGGGGGCATCTATCTTGTGCCGGTGATGTGCCTCGACGATCTCAATGTCCACATCATCGCCCAATACGCGCGCTGCCATGTCCAAAAGCTTGAAGCACAGGTTGACACCGGTGCTGAAGTTCGACGCCTTGCACACGGGCACCTTGCCCGCCGCACGCTTGATCAGTTGGTCCTGTTCCGCCGTGAAGCCGGTGGTACCGATGATCATCGCCTTGCCCGCCGCCGCGCAGGCCTCCAGGTTCGCCAGGGTCGCCGCCGGCACGGTGAAGTCAATCAACACATCGATCTGCGCAATCACATCGGCCAGCGCCGCGGAGACCGGCACCCCGAGCTTGCCGAGACCGGCCAGCTCGCCGGCGTCCGCGCCAATCAGGCTGCTCTCCGGCTGCTCGACGGCCGCGGCCAGCTCCAGGCCGGGCTGCTGGACGATGGTTTCGATCAGAGTGCGCCCCATGCGCCCGGCCGCGCCGGTGATTCCGACTTTTATCGTCATGGCTTCATGTCATCAAAAAAGGTTTTCACGCCCTCGAACCAGCTGGTCTGGCGCGGTGACTGTGCATCGCCGCCCTGGCCGAGGCTTTCCTGGAACTCGCGCAGCAGGTCCTTCTGCTTCTTGTTCAGGTTGACCGGCGTCTCCACGACCGCGCGGCACAACAGATCGCCTACCGCGCCACCGCGCACCGGCTTCACGCCCTTGCCACGCAAGCGGAACAGCTTGCCGGTCTGCGTTTCGGCGGGAATTTTCAGTTTCACGCGGCCGTCCAGCGTGGGCACTTCCAGCTCACCGCCAAGCGCCGCAGCGACAAACGTGATGGGGACTTCACAGTACAGATTCTTGCCGTCGCGCTCGAAAATGGGGTGCTGGCGCACTGACATCTGCACGAAAAGATCCCCGGGTGGGCCGCCATCCGGACCCGCTTCGCCCTCGCCGGACAAACGGATACGGTCGCCCGTATCCACGCCCGGTGGCACTTTTACCGACAGCGTTTTGCGTTTTTCCACGCGCCCCTGCCCGTGGCACTTGCCACAGGGGTCTGAAATCATCTTGCCGCGGCCGCGACAGGTAGGGCAGGTCTGCTGTACCTGGAAGAAACCCTGCTGCATGCGCACCTGACCGATGCCGCCGCAGGTCGTGCAGTCTACCGGCGAGCTGCCCTTGCGTGCGCCGGAGCCGTCGCACTCCTCGCAAGTGGCGAGGGTGGGCACCTTGATCTCCACCGTGGTGCCCTTGACCGCATCCTCGAGGGAAATATCCAGCGTGTAGCGCAGGTCCGACCCACGTTGCGGGCCGCCGCGTCCGCGGCCACCGCCGCCACCGAAGATGTCGCCAAACACATCGCCAAAAATGTCGCTGAAGCTGCCCCCGCCGGCGCCAAAGCCGCCTGCGCCCATATTGGGGTCGACACCTGAGTGGCCGAACCGGTCGTAGGCCGCGCGTTTTTCCGCGTTCATCAGAACGTCGTAGGCCTCGGTGGCCTCTTTGAATTTGTCGTCGGCATCCGGATCATCGGGGTTCCGGTCCGGGTGGTACTTCATGGCGACCCGTCGATAGGCCTTTTTGATGTCCTTCTCATCGGCCGCTTTCTCGACCCCGAGCACTTCATAATAATCGCGTTTTGACATAGTCAGCCTGGCGTTAAACCGCATTCTCGCAAATGACTACGCGGGCTCTCAGGTCCCGCGCGGTCAAGTTAACTGACGGGGCGCTGCAGCGCCCCGGGTGACAGGAAGCGATAACGCCTACTTCTTGTCGTCTTTCACTTCTTCGAACTCGGCGTCGACCGCTTCATCGCCCGTTGTGGACTGTTCCGCACCCTCGGCCTCGGCACCCTGCGCGGCTTCCGCCTGCGCCTGGTACATTTTCTCTGCGACCGGGCCAGTGGCCTCGGTCAGCTTGGCAGCAGCGGCCTCAATGGCATCCTTCTCGTTCGCCTTGAGGGCCTCCTCCGCCTCGCTGATCGCCGACTCGATAGCGGCCTTTTCGTCCGCTGTGGCGTTATCACCGGCCTCTTCGAGCGTTTTACGCGCAGCGTGCACCAAGCCATCACAGCTGTTGCGCGCAGCAATCAGCTCTTCGAAGCGCGCATCGGCATCGGCATTGGCCTCGGCATCCGCCACCATCTTCTCGATATCCTCCTCGCTCAGGCCGCCTGACGCGGTGATGCGAATGGATTGCTCCTTGCCGGTTGCCTTGTCCTTGGCCGACACATTGAGGATGCCGTTGGCATCGAGGTCAAACGTCACCTCGATCTGCGGCATGCCGCGGGGCGCCGGCGGAATGTCCGCCAGGTCAAAGCGGCCCAGCGACTTGTTCTGGGACGCCTGCTTGCGCTCACCCTGCACCACGTGAATCGTCACTGCGGTCTGGTTGTCGTCCGCCGTCGAGAACACCTGCGACTTCTTCGTGGGAATGGTCGTGTTTTTCTCGATCAGGGGGGTGGCAACACCGCCCATGGTCTCAATACCCAGCGTCAGCGGGGTCACGTCCAGCAGCAGCACGTCCTTGACGTCGCCAGACAGCACCGCGCCCTGGATGGCAGCGCCCATGGCGACCGCTTCGTCCGGGTTGACGTCCTTGCGCGGCTCCTTGCCAAAGAAGTCTGCCACTGCTTTCTGTACCATCGGCATGCGGGTCTGACCGCCCACCAGGATCACATCGTTGATTTCGCTGGGGCTCAGGCCGGCATCCTGCAACGCCACCTTCACCGGCTCCATGGAGCGCTTGACCAGCTCTTCAACCAGCGACTCAAGTTTGGAGCGCGACAGCTTGACCACCAGGTGTTTGGGGCCGGTGGCATCGGCGGTGATGTAGGGCAGGTTCACTTCCGTCTGCTGGCTGGAAGACAGCTCGATCTTGGCTTTCTCCGCCGCTTCCTTCAGGCGTTGCAGCGCCAGCGGGTCGTTGTGCAGGTCGATGCCGCTTTCCTTCTTGAACTCCGCCGCGAGGTATTCAATCAGGCGCAGGTCGAAGTCCTCACCGCCGAGGAAGGTGTCACCGTTGGTCGACAGCACTTCGAACTGGTGCTCGCCATCGACTTCGGCAATCTCGATGATGGAGATGTCGAAGGTACCGCCACCGAGGTCGTACACAGCAATCGTGCGATCGCCCTGGGCCTTGTCCATGCCGTAGGCAAGCGCCGCTGCGGTCGGCTCGTTGATGATGCGCTTCACTTCCAGACCGGCAATACGGCCGGCGTCCTTGGTTGCCTGGCGCTGGGAATCGTTGAAGTAGGCCGGCACCGTGATCACCGCCTCGGTGACGGCTTCACCCAGGTACTCCTCGGCAGTGCGCTTCATTTTGCGCAGCACCTCGGCGGAGACCTGCGGCGGCGCCATTTTCTCGTCCTTGGCCTGTACCCAGGCATCGCCGTTATCGGCTTCAACGATCTTGTAAGGCACCATCTTGATGTCTTTCTGTACCACGTCGTCCTTGAACTTGCGTCCAATCAGGCGTTTCACGGCGTACAGCGTGTTGTGGGGGTTGGTGACGGACTGGCGCTTGGCGCTCTGCCCGACCAGAATTTCGCCATCCTGGGTGTAGGCCACAATCGACGGCGTGGTGCGATCGCCTTCGGAATTCTCGATCACGCGCGATTTGCCCCCTTCGAGCACCGCGACGCAGGAGTTGGTGGTACCCAGGTCGATACCGATTATCTTGCCCATGTGTTCATCTCCTCATTTGCGCCGGCACGGCCGGCTGCAGTATTCACTTGCTGTCTATATTGGCGCTGAACCAACAATTTCAAGGGGCCGACGCCGTTTTTACTGCGCGGCGGGCGCCTTGCTGACCATAACCATGGCGGGCCGCACCAGGCGCGCGTTCAGCGTGTAGCCTTTCTGCATCACCGCGATAACCGTATTCGGCTCCACGTCTGCGTTTTCGACCATGCTCATGGCCTGGTGCAGCTGCGGATCAAACGGCTCGCCTTCGGGGTCAACTGGCTCGATGTGGAACTTGCGCAGGGCGTCGGCAAAGCTCTTCAGGGTCAACTCCAGGCCATCGACAATCGGCTTCACCGAGTCATCGTGCCCGGCGGTGACGGCCAGCGCCCGCTCCAGGTTATCCACCACGGGCAGCAGCTCCTTGCAGAAGGACTCGAGGGCGAACTTGCGCGCCTTCTCCACGTCCTGCTCGGCCCGGCGCTTGATGTTCTGGGCATCCGCCTGCGCGCGTAACGCCGCATCGCGGGCCGCATTGAGGTCTTCCTCCAGCGTTGCCATCAGCGCATCCGGGGTGACCTCTTCGCCGCCCGGGGCCGCGTCAGATTCGGTGGAGGCTGCCGTTTCCGCGTACGCTGCCGCCTCGGCTGCCTGCCGCGAGACACCGCTGTCGCCGGCTTCAGATTCTGGTTTGTTCTGCTCGTTCTCAGCCACGTCTGGACTCCATCACTGGCATTGTGAATTGCACAGGCACGGCGCTTGCGCGCCGATTCGCTGCGGTCTGGAACGATGTTGGGACGCTATGGGGAAATTTCAAGGCCACCCTGCGCCGGTGGCTGCGTTCAGCTGGACAGGGCGGAGCTCAACATGCGCGCGGTAATGTCCACAACCGGGATAACACGCTCATAGGGCATGCGCGTGGGCCCGATCACGCCCAGCACACCGAGTGTGCGGGCACCGTCCGTGTAGGGCGCTGTGACGACACTGTAGTCGCCGAATACCTCGTAGCCGGCCTCGTTGCCGATGAAGATCTGCACGCCGTTGGCTCGGGTACACCGCTCCAGCAGGTGCAGCAGGTCCTTCTTGCGCTCGAAAGCATCGAACAGCTCGCGCAATCGCCCCACATCCTCGGGGCTGACATGGCCAAGCAGGCGGGACTCGCCGGCCATCAGGTATTCTTCTTCCGGGGCCTCCTGGTTGAGGGCTTTGCTCGCCAGGTCCAGCGCCGCCTGCAGGTAGCTGTCGATGCGGCTGCGGGCATCCTCCATTTCCGCCAGAATACGATCCTGCACCGCGCTCAGGGGCTGGCCCGCGAAACGCTGGTTGACCAGTGCAGCGGCCTCGCGCAGCTCGGCTTCGGTAAACGGCCGCTGGGTGTGGATGATGCGGTTCTGCACCTCGCGCTCATTGACGACCAGAATCACCAGTACGCGGTCACCGGACAGGGGCAGGAACTCGACCTGGCGCAGCTGGTGCGTCTCGGGCCGGGGCACGGTCACCAGGCCGGCCTGCGCAGTAATGGCGGAGAGCAGCGATGAGGCGGATTGCACCAGCTCTGTCGTGGATTTGTCCGGGTGCAGCTGCTCGCGCAGCGACACGATAGCCCTCTCGTCCAGGGGCTGCACCTGTAGCAAACGGTCCACGAACAAGCGATAGCCCTGGGCGGTAGGCACCCGGCCGGCCGACGTATGGGGTGAATGCAGCAAGCCGCGTTCTTCCAGCTCCGACATGACGTTGCGTACGGTTGCAGCGCTCACCGCCAGCCCCGCCTCTTCCAGCAGGCTGCGCGACCCCACCGGCTGGCCGTCGCGTATGTGCCGCTCCACCAGTGCCTTGAGTATGGTCCGCGCGCGCTCGGACAAATCCGCTGAGTTCATACTCCATCCTGTCAACCTGTGGACCCGGTTGTATCACAGTGCCCCGGGAATACAAAGTGATGACCGCTGCGGATGTTTATGCCGCAACAGATCTGCGGTATAACAGCACAAACAGCAAGCGGTTCGCCATGCTCACCCACATCCATATCAGCGCGTACACCATTGTCGACACCCTCGACATGGAATTCCACGGCGGCATGACCGTCATCACCGGGGAAACCGGGGCCGGCAAGTCCATCATGCTAGATGCTCTGGGCCTGTGCCTGGGCGACCGGGCCGACCCCAAGGCCGTGCGTACCGGCAGCGAACGAGCGGAAGTGACTGCGACCTTCGACATCGCCGGCAACGCGCCAGCCGCCGCGTGGCTGCAGGCCCGCGACCTCGCGCACGATAACGAATGCCTGCTGCGCCGCGTAGTCACCGCCGAAGGGCGCTCGCGAGCCTATATCAATGGCAGTGCTTCCACCCTGCAGGACTGCGCCGAGCTCGGCGAACTGCTGATCGACATCCACAGCCAGCACGCTCACCAGTCGCTGCTGCGCAAACCCGTCCAGCGCACGATGCTGGACACCTTTGCCGGCCAGCAGACACTTGCCCGCCGGGTGGAGCAGGCCGCCTCCGACTGGCTGCGCGGCCAGCGCGAGCTGACTGCACTCACCGACAACCGCGACGAAACCGCGGCGCGAGCACAATTACTGGCCTACCAGGTAGACGAACTGGAGCAGCTGGGCCTGCGCGACGGGGAGCTGGAGGAGCTGGAGCGCGACCAGAGCCTGCTGGCCAATGCGGAAGATAATCTCCAGGGCGCCCATCAGGCGCTGGATATTTGCGAAGAACAGGCCAGCGCAGCGCGCCACGCCCTGCAGTTGATGCGCAGTGCCGCCGGCAGCAGCAAAACCGCCGATAACGCCCTCAGCCTGTTGGACTCAGCGGCGATACAACTCGATGAGGCACACCGCGAGATCCAGCGCCATATCGACTCTATCGAGATTGACCCACAGCGGCTCGCGCAGGTGGAGAAACGCCTTGAACAACTGCACGATGTGGCGCGCAAACACCGCATCAAGCCGCCGCAGCTACTGGAGCTGCAGGCCGGGTTGCAGGAGGAATTGGCGGGGCTGGCGCAGGGCGGGCAGCGCATCGAGGCGCTGCAGCAGGAGCTGGAGGACCTCGCCAAGGCCTACCACAAGGATGCCGCCAAATTGAGCAGGGAGCGGGCCAAGGCCGCCAAAAGCCTCATTGCCAAAACGGGCGACGTCCTGCACACACTGGCCATGGCCGATTGCCGTTTTGCCATTGCACTCACCCCGCGTGAGTCTGATGCACCTCACCCTCATGGCGCGGAAGATATTGAGTTCCTCATCAGTACCAACCCGGGGGCTGCCCCACAGCCATTGGGCAAGATTGCCTCTGGCGGCGAGCTGTCGCGGATCAGCCTGGCCATTCAGGTGGTCACCGCCAAGGGCGGCACACTGCCGAGCATGGTGTTTGATGAAGTTGACGTGGGCATCGGTGGTGCGGTGGCCGAGGTGGTCGGCCGGCTGCTGCGCGGGCTCGCACGCGACGCCCAGGTACTCTGCGTCACCCACCTGGCGCAGGTGGCCTCGCAGGGGCACCGGCACCTCCTGGTTAGCAAGACCTCCGACAAAACGGCAGCCTGGGCCCGTATGGCTGCGCTTGACGACGAGCAGCGGACACACGAAATCGCCCGGATGCTGGGCGGTGTCAAGCTGACCGAGCGCTCCCTGGAGCACGCCCGGGAAATGCTGCGCGATGCAGAAGACGCCTGACGCTGGCGCCGGGCGCGGCTTGTAGTGTATGGTGGAACCTGTCACATATGCTTCACACGCCAAGAAAAGACGCCTATTTTGACCAGCCCAGCACCCCGCACAAGCCTCAGGGAACGCAAAAAACAGGCGCAACGCGCGCGCATCATCGAAGAAGCGCTGGCCTTGATCGGCGAGCACGGCATTGACGACATGACCATTGATGCCATTTGCGAACGCTCTGGCATCTCCCGCAAAACTTTCTACAACTATTACGGCACGCGCCACGACTTGCTGTTCGACATCTGTGTAAGTCGGACGCTGGAGTTGGTACGAGGCTCAGTGGACACAGCGCTGGAACAGTTTACGCGGCTGGATGAACGCATTACGCATGTCCTGAAAGCGCAGAGACACCAACTCTGCCAGGCATCTGACCTTGAGCACGAGCTGGCGCGTTATTCTATCGCCAGCATCGGCAACAGCCTGGCCAGCGGTGCAACCCTGCTGTCGGTGATGAACGAGAACTTCCTGCGGCTGTATGCCGCCAGCATTGATGACCTGAAAGACGCTTTGTCGCCGGAGTTTTGTGCCGAGATGACGGTCGGCATGATCGACACGGTGATTCTCAACCACCTGCACAATCCCGACTATGACGCGGCCAGCCGCTATGACGAGCTGATAGGTTTCCTGTGTCACAGCCTGGTACGCGAGCGAGCGCAGCTGCGTGTGAAGGGCGCCGCGCAGGGCTAAGCGCCGTTCAGTGCGTGCCGGGGCCATCGCACCCGGCACAGAGAGATGGCCTAGCCGTGCAGGCCGTGCGTGATCGGACACTCGCCACGCGCCAGCTTGCGGGCACGCTCCACCAGTGTTTCTTCCATGGCTTCACGACCAATCATGATCACGAAATCCTGCTTGCGCAGCCCGTCGAGAGCAAATTCCGCCAGCTCATCGAGGTCCTGCACCGGCAGGTCAACGCCGATCTCCTTCATGCCCTGCATGAATTCATCAAACGTCATTTCCCCGCCCTCAGGCACCGGCTTCTCACGCGCCAGTTCCTCAGGACGATTGCGCCGCGTAGTCCAGATACCCGTGGGCAGAATGCCGCCGGAGGGATAGAAAATACAGGCCCGGAGCTTGGTTTCCTGACCGACCAGCTGGGCGTTCAGACACTCGGTCATGATGGAGACCCCGGCCTTGCTCGAGGCATACACCGACTGATCCGCCAGCGGTGAAATGCCGCCATCTCCGGACGAGGTATTCATCACCACCCCTTCCTCGCCCGATGCCAGCATGCGCGGCACAAAAGCCTGCACCCCGTGCGCTATGCCACGCACGTTTACACCGAGCACCCACTGCCAGTCGTTCGGCGTGGTATCCCAGACGTTTGTGTTGGTGACGCTCACGCCAGCGTTGTTACACAGTACGTGGCAGGCTCCGAACTCGTCGAACACAGCGTCTGCCAGGGCATTCACCGAGTCGGGCTTGGACACGTCGGTGACGATGGCCCGCACCTTACCGCCGTTCGCCGCCAGCTCATCGCGGGTGGCTTCCAGCGCGCCGCGCTCGACGTCAGACAGCACCACCTTGGCCCCGGCGGCGAGAAAGGAGCGGCCCAGGGCCTTACCAATGCCGCTGGCACCGCCGGTGATCACCACAACCTTGTTATTGAAATCCTGCATGATTGGATATTCCTCTGCACTTAAAATAGAAAAGGCCGCGGGCGTACGCCAGCGGCCCGGGGGCAACGCCAATGAGCAATCAGCTCTTCAGCGGACCACCATTGACGCCGAGCCAGCGTGAGTTGCCGATCGTGTTGGCCCAGGGCTCGAACGCATCGGCGTCCAGCGGATCACCCAGGTCAACACTGCGACCGAGGAACTCGGGCGTCCACAGCGAGACGTCTGGCTTGGAAACCGGCGGCAGGCGCTCGGTGAGCGGGTCCCACGGGCTGTCACGCAGAATCAGGTCGCCTTCCACTTTCAGCTTTTGTGCCGTGCCGTAGTTGCTTACCACGTTGACCACATGCGGTGGGAAATCAAAGCCGGTTTTGACGTAGGAGGCAGCACGCGAGTATTTCACCCAGAACTCGTGCTCATCGAACTTGGGACCGTTGTCCAGCGTGTCCGTCACCTTGCCGTAGTATTCAAGGAAGGTGTAGTTCTGGTGCGTCACACGCGCACCCACTTCTTCACCCAGCCGGTAGTACTTGATCTCTGCCGGGTACTTGGGCTGGCCGAACTTTTCCTGGCTGATGAAGATTTCCGCTTCCTTGTCGATCGCATAGCCCAGCGCGAACTGGCCTTCCTGGCCCTTGTAGTTGCACAGCACCGTGGTCAAAAGGCCCTGCTCCGGCTCGCCGTTTACCGGCACGTTGTACACCGTCAGTGTAACTTCGGGGCGGCTGCCGGGCTCAAAGCCCGGGGGCAGCACCGCGGCCAGCTTGGCCGGATCCGTCAGATAGCGGATCTTCAGCATAGGCCAGTTGTAGTGATCGCCGGGCGTGGTGGCAAGTTTCTCGTTCATACTCGTTATCCTCTGTTATGAGTGCTTTCGGTGTGCCTGCTTTCCTGAGCCCGGGGGCTCAGGCATAAAACTGCTGGAACCATTTGCGGTATTTGGCGATGGGGCCGTCACCGTCGCACAGCGCCGGGTCATCCAGATAAACCTTGTGCTCCCAGATCGGGATATCCTGCTCCACCTGGCGCACAATCTCGTGCACGGTGCCGGTCGCCATCATGGCATTGTCTTCGGACTGCTTGCGCGGCACCGAGAAGTTGAAACGCAAGTGCACGTTCTGGTCATCAATGGGGGTTACCGTACCCATCATCAGCACATCGAACATGCGCGAGAAGCGCTGGAAGGTAAAACCGGGGCCGACCCCTTCTGAGCGCAGGTGTATGGCATCGTGATTCTCACCGCTCAGGTCAACATTGCCCTGATCGTCAATCGCGTGCGCGCGCGAATCAAACTCGGTAACACGCCGTGGTCCATCCATTTCAACGCCGCCCTGTGGCATACCGGGGCTGCCGTGAACGGTGATGAAGTGCGCGAGATCGGCGGCGTTCTCGCCCGTCTCCTGAATGATGGTGTTGATTTTCCAGTCGTAAGTATCCAACGGCGTCCATTCATCGGATTTCAGCTCGGCAATCTCGTCGATATCGAACAGCGGCGCCTCGCCCTTGGGGTGGTACCAGGCCCAGATCATCTGGTTGCGCTCCATCACCGGGTAGCTCGGCACGCATTCCTTGCCCTCCACTTTCGGCGGAATCCGCTTGGCATAGGGCACTGACGTGCACTGGCCTTCGCCGTTGAATTCCCAGGCGTGGAAAGGACAGCTGATAGACTCCCCTTTCACAATACCGCCGTACCCGAGGTGTGCGCCGAGGTGCGGACAATGCGCACCCAGCAGCGATGCCTCACCGGATTCAGTGCGGAACAGCACCAGCTCGCGGCCAAAATACTCCACGGGGCGCACGTCACCGGGCTTCAGACTATCGCTGTAGTCGATCGCGTACCAGCCGAAGGGGATTGCCTTGTCATAACGCTTGGTCATCGTCTTCTCCTCGTCTCATTTGCGGATGTTGGTGCGAACGCGCAGTTCGCGGAACACCACCGCATTGTGGTCGGTATTGTCTTTCTCCGGCTCGCCATCCAGCTCCAGATCCGGGAACTGCTTGAACAGCTCCACCATGGTCAGGTATAGCTGGCGCTTGGCCATCGCGGCACCAATGCAATAGCGCGGTCCGTAGCCAAACAGCACATCGGGGTTGAATTCACGCTTGACGTCGAAGCGCTCGGGGTCGGTGTAGTACTCGGGGTCGTGGTCTTTGAGATGCGGCATCATCAACACCATCTGCCCCTTGGTCACTTTCTGACCAAGGACTTCCATGTCCTCCGGTGCGTAGCGTGCAAACCCCATCTTCGACGAGATTGACCAGCGCATCACTTCACTGAAGGTATTGGAGAAAGCATCCGGTGACTCAAGCGCTGCGGGAATCTGGTCACGGTGCTTGAGCAGTGAATACAGTGTCCACTGCTGAGCGACCAGCGTGGTGTCAGCGCCGGCGCCAATAAGCGCCAGGATGAGCGTAATGATATCCCACTCGCCGAAGTTCTCATTTTCCTGCTCGATCTTGAGCAGCACGCTCAGGAAGTCGTCATCGCCGGGATTGGCGCGGCGCTCGGCAATGACCCGCTGCAGGATCTCGATAGCCCGGTTACTGTCCTGGCGGGCGGCTTCGCGGCGTTCATCGCTGAGTGTGGGGTTCCAGGCCTCGGTGAAAGTGAGCACCACCTGCTTGATTTCCGGCCAGTACTTCTCAGGCAAACCGACCATGCGGCTGATGGAGATGAAAGGGATATGGTTAGCAACCTTGTCGATGTAGTCAAAGCTCTCAAGATCAGCGAGTTCGCCAATCAGCTTCTCCACGTCAGGCTTGATACGACGCTGAATCTCGTCGACCACGTTGCGTGAAAACGCTGGGGACACCACCCGACGTACCAGCCGATGATGATCGTGGTCGGCGAGCAAACTGTGTCCGATCATGGCCCGCTCGTAGTTGCTCCACTGGTCCTCCGGGGGACGCGGTGGAGCAAACTCCCAATCGTAGAAGTCAGAGGACAGATATTCGTTGCGCCAGCATTCCATGATGTCGGGCATACGGGTCATGATCCAGGCCTGCCAGGGCGCATACCACACCAGGCGCCCGCGCTGGGCCAGCGCCAGATACTGGCTGGTCGCCGTCTTCAGATACTCATCTGACGCCGGATTGAACAGTTCCTCTATAGGCTGTTGAGTTTCGCTGACTGCCTGCATATTTTGCTCCTCTGCCAAATGGCTGACGCAAGAATATACGTTCGGAGAAAACTACACACAAGTGTATTTTTATTAAAAACGCGTCATGGCATGGCAAAGCGGGGGCAAAAACGCGACAAAACCCGCTCAGATGGGGCTCAGGTGCGCTTTTCCCGCACGTAGAGCACCAGTGAGTGGTCCACAATCTCGAAACCGTGTTCGGCAGCGATTTCCCTCTGGCGACGCTCGATTACCGGATCGTTGAACTCGATGACGGCACCCGTGGTCATGCACACCATATGGTCGTGATGTTCACCGGTATCCAGCTCGAATACCGAGTGGCCGGTTTCAAAGTTGTGGCGGTTGACGAGGCCGGCAGTTTCGAACTGCGTCAGCACGCGATACACTGTGGCCAGGCCCACGTCTTCACCCGCATCACGCAGCTTCTGGTAGACATCTTCCGCGCTCAGGTGCTCGCTGGTCTCACTGGTGGCCTCCAGGATCTGCAGGATTTTGACCCGCGGCAGCGTGACCTTGAGGCCGGCATTGCGCAATTCCTGATTGTCAGTCGGCATGGCTTCGGGGGTTCTCTGTACAGGTCTGGACGGGTATGATGCCACCCCATCATGACAAGTGGAAGTTAAAGCCCATGCGCAGCCTTTTCCTGGCACTGGCACTGGCCTCACTCACGGCCTGCGGCAATTTCGGGTTCCCCGGGGTTTACCGTATCGATATCGAGCAGGGCAACATCGTCACCCAGGACATGATCGACCAATTGCAGCCGGGCATGAGCCAACGTCAAGTGCGTTTCATCCTCGGTACGCCGCTGGTGGAAGACAGTTTCAACGCCGACCGCTGGGACTACCCGTATCTGCTGCGCAATGGCAACGATGTGATTCGGGAAGCCACGGTCAGCATCCACTTCGAGGGCGACAGTCTGGCAACCGTCACAGGCGACTACCTGCCGCAATGGGCGGCGGCCACGTCGACTGATGCCGCCGCCAGCGAAGCAACCGAATAGCGACTCAGCCCGCGTCTTCCTGACGCCGTTCCTTGACCCGCGCTGCGCGCGCCTTGCGCACCTCCTTGGGGTCGGCCTTCAGCGGCCGATAAATCTCCACCCTGTCGCCCGCGCGCAGTGCCTGGTCAGCGGCTACCAATTTCCCGAATATGCCCAGGCGGGCGTCGTCCAGATCGAGCCCATCAAAACGCTCGGCCACTCCCGAACGCCGTGCAGCTTCCAGTGCCGTGGTACCCTCGGCGACCGTCAGTGGAATGATAGCCTGCCTCTCAGGCAGCGCATAGGCCACTTCAACCTCGATCATTGCTGTCTCGTTCATCCTGTCCTAACCGTATAATTGCCGTGCGCGGCGCCCAATCGCATCCACCAGGCTGTTGGTGACGCTGTCAAACAAACGGCCCACTGCCGCACCCACCAGCAGGCTGCTGGTGCTGAACTCCAGGTCCAATGTCACCTTGCAGGCGCTATTGCCCAGACCTCGAAACTCCCAGTTGCCCTGAAAATAGTCAAAGGGGCCATCGAGCAGCTCCAGCGTGATGTACTGCGGCGCCTGCAGGCGGTTACGGGTGCTGAAGCTTTGCCTGATGCCGCCGCGCGCGAGATCAAGACGCGCTTCCACCACATCCGCCTCGCGCCGCAGCACGCGGGAACCCACACAGCCTTCCATGAATTCGGGGTAAGCCTCGATATCATTCACCAGCTCAAACAGCTGCCGGTCTGCATAGGGCAACAGGGCGTGGCGGTAGATTCGGGTCATCGCGATCTCTTTCAGAGGTGGCGGTCTGGCACCGCCCCGGGTTTACTCGGTTAACAGGGCAGTTGCCATGACCAGCAGGATGCCCAGCGGCGCAATATACCGCAACAGGAAGTACCAGAGCGAAAAAAACTGCGGGCTTTCGCGGTACAGCTGGGCCCGCAGCAGCGGCCTGCCCAGTCGCCAACCCACCAGCAACGCAGTGGCCAGCGCCGCCAGCGGCAACAGCACCCCGCCCGCCAGCTGGTCCATGTGGCGAAACAGGTCCGGCGCCGTGCCGCGGCTGCTCGGCGCCAGCGTCGCCGCCGCCGCGTAGGCCAGCAGCCACACCACTGCGCCCACAATAACCGCCGAGGTCACCCGACGCAGCCCGAAACGCTGTTTGATGGCACCGGTCACCGGCTCCAGGATGGCGATGGCAGAACCCAGCGCCACCAGTACCACCAGCGCGAAGAACAACGCCCCGAACACTTCACCATTGAGCATATTGCCAAAAGCGTACGGCAGGCTGATGAACATGAGGCCGGGGCCCATGGAAGGCACTAGATGGCTGGCGAATACCAGCGGAAATATCGCCAGGCCCATGGCAATGGCGACCAGCGTGTCGAACAGCGCCACCGCCAGCACCGAGCGTCCGATCGGTGCTCGCACGGGGGCGTAACTGCCGTAGCTGATACCCGTGCCTACGCCAACCCCGAGGGTGAAGAAAGCCTGGCCCAGCGCCATCAGCAGTGCCTCGGAGTTGAAGTCCAGCCACTGCACGGAAAACAGGAACTTGCCCGCCGCCGATGCATTGCCATTCGCCAGGCTGTACTGGACCAGCAACACCAGGCCCGCGAGCAGGGTTGGCACCAGCAGCCAGGCGATAAAACCAATGCCGCGACGCACCCCCGCCCCCACAACAGCCACCGCGCCGGCGAGAAACAGCGTCTGCCCCAGCAACATGCGATCGCCGTCTTCCACCAGCGCCTGGAAATACTGGCCGGCGTTGAACATGCTCGCGGCATTGAAACTGCCTGCATACATGGCTGCCGCGTACACCAGCGCCCAGCCGGCAACCACCACATACAACGCCAGCAACAGCACCCCTGTGGCGCAGATGAACCACGGCAACACGCGCCACACTGGGCGCAGGCGCGAGCGCTCCACGGCCCGGTTGATCGACTCCACCACGCTGCCCATGCCCTGCCGTCCAAGCACCAGCTCGGCGATCAGCAGAGGCACACCCAGCAGCAGCAGAAATACGACATAGGCGACCACAAAGGGGCCGCCTCCGTACTCGCCACTCAGGTAGGAGAACCGCCATACGCTCCCCATGCCCACCGTGGCGCAGGCCAGCGACAGCACAAACGTCATCCGCGAGCGCCACTCCCCCAGCGGATTGCCCAGACCCGAACTCACCGGAAAAACTTCCTTCTAATCATGGGCTTGGAGTGTACCAGAGGGCGGGCGATGAAATGAGCCAAATTCACGTTCCAGTGTGCGGGCTTGTCCGTATAATGCGCGGCATGAGCAAGAAGAAGCCAGCAAAAAACGACAATGTGATCGCACGTAACAAGCGCGCGACCTTCGACTACCACCTGCTCGACAGTTATGAAGCCGGAGTGGCGCTGGAGGGCTGGGAGGTCAAGAGCCTGCGGATGGGCAAATGCCAGCTCACGGATTCCTACGTATTGATGAAAGACGGTGAGGCGTGGCTGCTGGGTACGCAGATCACACCGCTGGACACGGTATCCACGCACTTCGTGAGCGACCCCACCCGTACCCGCAGGTTGCTCCTGCACCGCAAGGAACTGGCCAAGATTCTGGCAGCAACCAGCCAGAAAGGCCTGACCTGTGTGTGCACCCAACTGTACTGGAAGGGCCATCTGGTCAAGGCGCGCATCGCACTGGCGGAAGGCAAGAAAGGCCACGACAAACGCGACACGGAAAAAGAGCGGGACTGGGACCGGCAGAAGCAGCGCATCATTCGCGACAACGTCAAGCAGTAACCCCGCAGGGCGGTCAGGGGCCATTGTCGGACCTCGCCAACGCTGGCAACATAAGGCTGCCCCAACGGACTCAGGTTGCCCCGCATGTCGAAAGAACGTATCAACGAACTGCGCTCGCGCATGCAGCAATCCATTGTCGGCCAGGAAGCCGTCATCGAACGGTTGCTGATAGGACTGCTGGCGAATGGCAACCTGCTGGTGGAGGGGCTGCCGGGTCTGGCCAAGACCCGTGCCATCAAGGCTCTCGCCGAACACCTGGAAGCCGACTTCAGCCGCATCCAGTTCACGCCCGACCTGCTTCCTTCAGATGTCACCGGCACTGAGGTCTATTACCAGGACGGCAACCGTGGAGACTTCCGCTTCGAACCCGGCCCTATCTTCGCCAACATTGTGCTCGGCGACGAAATCAACCGCGCGCCGGCCAAGGTGCAGGCCGCCATGCTCGAGGCCATGGAAGAGCGCCAGGTCACGGTGGCCGGCAAGACGCACAGCATGCCACCGCTGTTCATGGTGATGGCGACGCAGAACCCGGTGGAACAGGAAGGCACTTACCCGCTGCCCGAAGCGCAAATGGACCGCTTCCTGATGCACGTGAATATCGTCTACCCGCCAGTGGAAGACGAAATGCGCATCGTCGACCTGGTGCGTACCGAAGAGCAGCGGGCTCAGGTGGCCAGCGACCAGGGCAGCGCCGCGGAAAAGCCCGCGCGCATTCCGCAACAGGCCGTATTCGATGCGCGACGGGAGATTGCCGAGGTTCATGTGTCGGAACCAATGAAGCGCTATATGGCCGACCTCGTTTACGCGACCCGTACGCCCGAGAAGTACTCCGCCGACGTGGCGCGCTGGATAGAGGTGGGGGCCAGCCCGCGGGCCTCCATTGCATTGGACAAGTGCGGCCGCACTCACGCCTGGCTGCACGGGCGCGACTACCTCGACCCCGAAGACGTCCGCGCCATCGTCCACGACTGTTTGCGGCACCGACTGATGCTCTCCTACGAAGCACACGGTGAAGGCATGAACGCCGACAAGGTCATCGACACGCTGTTGGCCGAGGTGGCACTGCCCTAGCGGCGCCCGGCCATGCGCGACGACCCCCGCATCCACGTATCTCTCGAGCACTTGCGTAACCTGCAGGGCGCCGCGGAACAACTCAGTTTCCTGCCGCGCCAGCCCGCGCGCAGCGTACTCAACGGCCAGCATGCCTCACGCCTGCGCGGTCGCGGCCTCAACTTCGAGGAAATGCGCGACTACCTGCCCGGCGACGACGTGCGTTCCATCGACTGGAAGGCCACCGCGCGCACGGGCTCGCCGCATGTGCGGGTGTACACCGAGGAACGCGACCGCCCGGCGCTGCTGGTGGTTGACCAGCGCATGTCGATGTTTTTCGGCTCCACCCTCAACATGAAGTCGGTAACCGCGGTGGAGGCGGCGGCCATAGCCGCCTTCGGCGTGCTGGGCGCCGGGGATCGCGTCGGCGGTATCGTATTCGATGACAGCACACAGGCGGAGTTTGCGCCACGTCGCAGCCGGCGCACGGTGTTTGCCCTGCTCCAGGCAATGACCCACTATAACGGGGCACTGCACGCGGCAAAGCGCGTGGATGAAAGCGCCGACCGTCTGAACGAGGTGCTGCGGCCGGTGGCGCGGCTGGCGCGTCACGACCACCTCGTCGTGATATTGAGTGACTTTGCCGGCGCCAATGAAACCACGCGCAAGCGACTTGCCACCATTGCCGCGCACAACGATGTGTTGCTGATGCTGGTGCACGATCCACTGGCCGAGCAGGGCCTGACCCAAGGCGAACCGATCGTGCTCGGCGACGGCCAGTTGCAGGCGGAAATCGACCTCGGTCACAGCGCCACGCTGGAAGCCGTGGGCGGTTTTACCCGCCAACGGCTGCAGACCATCAGGAGCTGGCAGCGCGAAATCAACCTGTCGGTTCTGCCCTTGAATGCCGCACACAGCACACTGCCCCAGATCCGCCAGCTACTGGATCAGCGGCGCCCCGCCCGGAGCCGCGCATGAGCCAGTACGACGGTCTGTCGCTGTCGCAACTCATCGACCTGATGCACGACATCGTGCCACCGGAGCCAGTGTCCTTGCTGCCCGCCACCGTCGGCTGGTGGCTACTGGCAGGCTGGCTGCTGGCACTGGGGCTAATTGCGTTGGGTCACCGGTTGGCGACGTACCGGGCCGACCGCTACCGACGCGAAGCGCTGCGCGCGCTGGATGCGCTGGCGAGGCAAGAGGCCGCCGCCAGTCAGGCCGTTGCCGTGCTGCTGAAGCGCACTGCACTGGGGGCGTATCCGCGCCATGAAGTCGCCGCGCTGCAGGGCGCCGCCTGGGCGGAGTTCCTGTGCGACAGCAGCGGCAACGATCCCGAGGTACGGGCCGCCGCAAGCGCGCTGGCGCAGGCCGCCTACAGGCCACCCGTCAGTGACCCCCGGCTGCTGGCCGCCGCACGCCGCTGGATCGAGGTGCACCGTGCTTGAGCTGGCCTTTGTCTGGGGGGCGCTGGCCCTGCCCCTGCCCCTGCTGCTCTGGTGGGGCCTGCCGCCACACCGGGAGCGCGCGAACGCGCTACGGGTCCCCTTTTTTGCCGACATCGTTGCTGCCTCGGGGGTGGAACCCGGCACAGGTGCCGTTGTGCGCCGCCGCAGGCGCCTGCAGGCCGTGATTCTCTGGCTGACCTGGTTGCTGCTGGTGCTGGCGCTGATGCGCCCCACCTGGGTCGGCGAGCCCATTGAGCGCACCGAGGTTGCCCGCGACATCATGCTGGCGATCGACCTTTCCGGCTCCATGGACTACCGGGACTTCCCCGGCCTGGACGGCGAACCGATCTCCCGCCACCAGGCTGTACAGCAGGTGGTGACCGACTTCATTGCCGCCCGCCAGGCGGACCGTGTAGGGCTGATCGTTTTCGGCGACAAGGCCTACATCCAGCTCCCCTTCACTCGCGATCTGGCCACGGCGAGCCAACTGGTAGACCTGATGGCCGTTGCCATGGCCGGGCCGCAGACGGCGCTGGGCGATGCCATTGGCCTCGCCATCCACGCCTTCGAGTCGAGCACACTTGAGGAGCGTATTCTCATCCTGCTCACGGATGGCAATGACACCGCCAGCCGCATGACGCCCATCAACGCCGCCGCCATAGCCGCGCGCAACGAACTGGAGATTTACACCATCGGCATCGGCGACCCCCAGGCCACGGGGGAAGACCGGGTCGACTTCGGCCTGCTGGCGGAGATTGCCGAGCGCACGGGTGGTGAATTCTTCAACGCCGAAGACGAATCTGCGCTGGCTGCGGTGTACCAGCGCATTGATGAAGCCACCGCCGCAGAGGTAGACACCGAATCCTGGCGGCCGCGCTACTCACTGGTCGCCTGGCCTGCGGGTGCCGCCCTGCTGCTCGGCGTCATGGCACTGACCTTGCTGCTCTTCAACCGGCAGAGGCACAGCACATGATTGAGCAGCTGCATTTCCTGCGTCCCCTGTGGCTGTTTGCAGTGCCCGCCCTAGTCGGCGTCTGGTGGCTCCTGCGCAGCCGCCACAACCCGGAGCAACCCTTCGGCAATCTGGTCGCGCCACATCTACGCAGCGCCCTCACCATCCAACACAACACTCGCACACGCGTCAGCGCCCTGGACAGCTTCGCTTTGGCCCTGCTGCTACTGGCCCTGGCCGCCGCAGGCCCCGCCTGGCGCCAGCAGGTAGCGCCCTGGTTCGAGGAAACAGCGCCGCTGGTTATCGCCATGGAGGTCACCGACTCCATGCGCAGCAACGACCTGACACCCTCCCGCCTGGAGCGCGCCCGCTTCAAGGCGCTGGACCTGGTAGCCGCACGCACCGGAGCGCGCACAGCGCTGATTGTGTATGCCGGTTCCGCCCACATCGTGGTGCCACCCACCACCGACAGCGCGATCCTGGCGGGCTTTCTGGAAAGCCTGGACCCGGCCATCATGCCTCGCGACGGCACCAACAGCGCTGCAGCGCTTCCCCTGGCACAGGGCCTGCTCGGCGAGAACGCCCAAATCGGCACGCTGCTGTTCATTGGCGATGGCTTTGACAGCGCAGACATTCCCGCACTGGCGAGCTTTACCGCCAATCCGGCGGCGCCGGCGGTAGCTGCACTGATAATGGGCACCGATGCTGGCGGCGTGGCACTGCTCCCGGATGGCAAGCCCGTGCTGGGGCCCGGTGGCGGCGCCCTGCAAACCGCCATCGACGGGGACCTGTTGGCCCGTGTGAGCCGCGAAACCGGCCTGACCGTAGTGCGCAGCGAGCCCGGTGATGGCGATATACGGCGCTTGCTGCGTCTGGTCGAATCCAACCTGCTACAGGCAGATGACCCGGACGCCGAATGGCACGACGAAGGCTGGCTGCTGTTGTGGCCCGCCCTGCTGCTGGTGCTGTACGGCTTCCGCCGCGGCTGGGTGTTGCGATGAGCCGCACCCGGCACAGCCCCCCATGGTGGCAGCGCGCGCCCCAGCAGCTGGGGCTGGTGACGCTGCTCACCCTGCTGGCGCTGGCCTGGCTGGCCAGCCGTGAAGCCACTTTCGCCGACCTGTGGCTGACCCGCGACCAGCAGGGCCAATTGGCCATGAACCAGCGCGACTGGCCGGGCGCCCTCGAACATTTCGAAGACCCGGCCCGGAAAGCCACTGCGGCCTACAACGCCGGGCAGTACGAGCAAGCCGCAGAGCTCTTCGCGCGCATTCCCGACGCCACCGGCTTCTATAACCGTGGCAACGCCCTGATAAAGGCACGTGACTACCGCAACGCGATCCGCGCCTTTGAACTGGCAGTCGCCGCGGCGCCCGGGTGGCAGGAAGCCGCCGACAACCTCGCCCTGGCACAGTACATCTCCCACTACATCGAGCAATTACGGGAAGACAGCGACACCGAGGACGAATCCGAACTCGGCGCAGACGATTATGTGTTCGACAACGAAGATGAACGCGGACGCGAAATGGAAATCACCCGCGAAAGCACCATCGGGCTGGAATCCGCTGAAAAATGGATGCGCTCGGTGAACACTGACACCGCCGACTTCCTGCGCACCCGCTTCGCGCTGGAACAGAGCCGGAGGGAGGCGCCGTGACACGTCTGCTGATCGCGTGCTGGTTCGCCCTGCTGAGCGCACCAGGCCTGGCCCAGGTGCAGCCCGTGGTGGAGGTAACCGTCAGGCCGGAAACAGTGCGGGTGGGCGAAGCGCTGGAACTGCAGGTGACCGTGCTGGTGCCCACCTGGTTTGCGCAACCGCCGCACTATCCCGATTTTGAGCTGGCCAACACCGTGACCCAGCGCCCCCCCGACAGCTCCTACCCCACCAGCCGCACCATCAACGGCGAGAACTGGTCGGGCATTGTGCGCAGCTTCCGCATTTATCCGCTGCAAGCCGCCGACTACCGCATTGACGGTGCCGAGCTGGGTGTGAGCTATGCCAACCCGGGCGCCACACCCACCCGCACGACCGTACCGCTGCCCGCCGTGCGCTTCAGCGCCGTGGTGCCCGCGGGGGCCGAGTCGCTTTCGCCGTATCTGGCGGGGTCGGCACTGCGGCTCCGTGTGAACATCAGTGGCGACACCGGTACCCTGGCGAGCGGCGATGCCGTCACTCTGGAATACCGCGCCGAACTGGACGGTTTGCCCGCCATCTTCCTGCCGCCGCTGGCACCTGCCCTGCGCTTTGACGGCGCGGCCGTGTATGCGGACCGCCCGCAAACGACCGATGGCCCACCGGCCACACGCCGCGAGAAACTCACGCTGGTATTCGAAGCGGGTGGGGAGTTCGAAGTCCCGCCGGTCAGCCTGAGCTACTGGAATACCGAGCGTGGCGCCGTTCAACAGGTGACCGCAGAGGGCGCGACATTCCGCGTAAACGGGCCCGCCCCCGCGGACAGCACTGCAAGTGACAGCAGTGACAACGTGCTGACCTGGCGGTCACTCATCGCGGTAGCCCTTGCCGGCCTGCTGGTTGGCGCGCTTTGGCAAGTGTGGCGATGGCGTCTGCAACCCGCCTGGGAAACCTGGCACAAGCGCCGGTTAGCGAGCGAAGCCCATGCCTTCAAGGTACTGCAGCGCGCCTTGCGGGCCAACGACAACGTCGCAGCCTACCGCGCGTTGCTCGCCTGGAGCGAGCATTTGCAGCCGCCCATGCACAGCCGGACGTTCGCGCTGCGCTACGGCAATGCGGAACTCGCTAGCGCCCTTGATAACCTGGGCACTGCGCTGTTCGGCCAGGGGAAAGCGGCACCCGCCGGCAACGCCCTGGCCCGTGAATTGCAGAGCGCGCGGCAGCAGTACCATAGGGCCCGGCGCGCACGCGCAGCGCCGGCACTACCGCCGTTGAACCCCTGAGCGTCAGCCCAGCGGCACGGGCTGGGTGACCTCCAACTGCCGCGCCAGAGGCGCCAGATCCTCCATGATGCTCGGATACAGCGCCACGCCGCCAGCCAGCTGCTCGGTGCGTCGCTGCCAGGCTCGCTGCCCCGGGAAACGCACGGGCGGAGCCCCCTCTGGCACCTCGCTGGCCGTCACCAGATATTGCAGTGCGTGCAGCTGCTCCTTGAACGCGGCCAGGGAACCGAACGCTGCGGGGTCGATAATCTGCAGGTACACCGAGTTGGCCTCACCGTCTCCGGCGGCTTCTGCGTCTGCCCGCCCGTAGCCGCCCAGCGCCATACTCAGCACTTCCGTGGCAGCGGAAAGCGCTGCGCCCTTGTAGCCATGCTGGGCACCGCCAATGGGCATAATGCTGCCGCGCGGCGGGCCCTCCAGCGCGGCCGGATCGTCGGTCACCCGGCCCTCGGCATCCTTCAGGCACGGCTCGGGCAGACGTTCGCCCTCGCGAGCTGCGCGCGCCACGTAGCCACCGGCAGTCACCGACATGCTGATATCAAACAACAGCGGGTATTCCTGCCCGGGCGCCCCTATGGCCAGCGGGTTGGCGGAAAATACCGGGGTCAGGCCGCCAAAAGGGCTCACGGTGTGCTCAGAGGGCGTGGAGCACGTGAGCATGCCCAGATAACCCGCCTTGATCACGCGCGGCAGGTACGCCGCAAGGCAGGCGATATGTTGGCTGCGGCGCAGCGTTGCCGTTACCACACCGTGCTCCGGTACCCGCGCCAGCGCCGTATCCACCGCCTGACTCACCACCCACGGGCCCGGCAGGAAAGCGGCATCCCAGTTGAACAGAGCACCCTTGTCGACCAGTACCGTGGGCTCACCGCTGCAGCGGCTTGCACCTTCCATCAACCAACGCACGTTGTGCGCCACCCGCTGCATGCCGTGGGTGGTGAAGCCCATGAGATCGGCCTCCAGCAGGATTTCCGCCATCACCGCCGCACGCTCAGCGGGCAGGCCTGCGGCCTCGAACAGGCGCTGGCTGAAGGAATGAAGATCGGCGTGAGCGTAACGCACTGACATGTCAGGCTCCTTTTTCAGGGGAGTGAATAGCCCGCTCACCGGGAAACGGACGAGTGGACCCATGGGAACTTTTGCACAATTCACAGTCTAACAT
>TARA_R110000772_G_scaffold96694_1_pt1 | contig 126919 bp, 115 predicted proteins | sample TARA_R110000772 | Tara Oceans TARA_R110000772 (sample SAMEA4397948) | marine metagenome | biome: Polar Biome; feature: [SRF] surface water layer (ENVO:00010504); material: water (ENVO:00002006), including particulate matter (ENVO:01000060) such as... | depth 5 m | reverse complement strand
TTCCTGGTGTGCGGCGCCCTCGTGATGTGGATGGCGGCCGGCTTCGCAATGTTGGAGGCGGGCCTGGTGCGCGCCAAAAACACAACGGAAATTCTGACCAAGAACGTGGCGTTGTACGCCATTGCCTGCACCATGTACCTGATCTGCGGTTATCAGTTCATGTACGACGGTGGCTTCTTCCTCTCTGGCGTCACCACCGTGGCACAGATGGACGATGTGGCAGTAGCCTCCGTGCTGGCAGACTCGGCAGAAGCAGGGTTCGGCGGTGATTCGGTGTACTCCGGCGCGTCCGACTTCTTCTTCCAGGTGGTGTTTGTTGCCACGGCGATGTCGATTGTGTCCGGTGCGGTAGCCGAGCGCATGAAGTTGTGGGCGTTCCTGGCCTTTGCCGTTGTCATGACCGGTTTCATCTACCCCATCGAGGGTGGTTGGACCTGGGGTGGCAAGGCGGTTCCGTTCATCGGTGAGCTGTCCTACAGCGACTACGCCGGCTCGGGCATCGTGCACCTTGCGGGTGCGGCTGCAGCGCTTGCGGGTGTTCTGCTGCTCGGTCCACGCAAGGGCAAGTACGCAGCTGACGGTTCGGTCAAGGCTATTCCAGGCGCCAACATGCCGCTGGCCACGCTCGGTACCTTCATTCTCTGGATGGGTTGGTTCGGCTTCAACGGTGGCTCAACCCTCAAACTGGGTGGCATTGCCGTTGCCAACGAAGTGGCCAACGTGTTCCTGAACACCAACGCCGCTGCTGCCGGTGGCCTGATTGCCGCACTGCTGCTGTCACGCCTGATCTTTGGCAAGGCCGACCTGACCATGGCCCTGAACGGTGCACTGGCTGGCCTGGTCGCCATTACCGCCGAGCCCGCTGACCCCACGCCGATGTTGGCGATGATCATCGGTGCCATTGGTGGTGTGATCGTGGTGTTCAGCATCGTGGCGATGGACAAGGTGAAGATCGACGACCCGGTGGGTGCCATCTCAGTACACGGTGTCGTTGGCATCTGGGGCATCTTCGCGGTCCTGCTGTCCGACCCCGACGCGACCTTCATGGGTCAGCTGGTGGGCACCCTGGTGATCTTTGTCTGGGTCTTCGGCGCCAGCCTCATTACCTGGGCCATTCTCAAGGCGGTCATGGGTATGCGGGTCAGTGACGAGGAAGAGTACGAAGGTGTCGACATGTCCGAGTGCGGTATGGAAGCCTACCCGGAGTTTGTGGCACAGAAGTAAGCGACAGCTTGCGGGCGCATTGATGCAATGCGTGTTTGGGGGCCTTGGAGCCCCCTTTTTTGTGTTTTCAGGGTTTGCGGTTGCGGCCAGGCCACGGGTAGGCATTGATGTGGGACAGCGTGTCGGTCTGGCCTGTGCCCACTGGCCGCTCTATGGCGTATACTGCCGGCTTTGCCGATTTTCGGAGATGCTTGCATGAAACTGGTCACCGCCATCATCAAACCGTTCAAAATGGATGACGTGCGCGCCGCACTTGCGGAAATAGGCGTGCAGGGAATCACTGTTACCGAGGTCAAGGGCTTCGGCCGCCAGCGCGGGCATACGGAGCTGTATCGGGGTGCGGAGTACGTGGTGGATTTCCTGCCCAAGCTGAAGCTCGAAATTGCGGTGGGAGAAAGCCAGCTGGCCTCAACCATAGACGCCATCATCCAGGCAGCCAATACCGGCAAGATCGGCGATGGCAAGATTTTCGTCACCGAGATGGAGCAGGTTATCCGCATTCGCACCGGCGAGACGGGCGAAAACGCCATTTAAAATGCGTGCCGATACCTCCAGTGCATCCGCACCTGGCCCGTTTCGTTCACGGATTTTGTTGGCAACCGGATGGGGCAGCGGTGCAGATTGGCGATAACCTGGTCGCTGTCGTAGGTACAGGCCCGCGTAACGCGTGCGGTTTACAACGCTGTAAAGGAACGTAGCAGTTCTGCGCGTCGCACTATGCGCTCGAGACGCTGCCGCACTCTGACGAGTTGCTGCAGGTTGCTTTCATCAGGGGGAGCGAGGCTCTCACCTTCAAACCAGCGATATGCATTGTCCAGAATTTGACGACCGATGGATGCATCACTGGTGATCAAACGCTGCTGATACGCTTGACGCCCATGTTGCAGTGCCTGGGCGACCCACCCGCTCCTGGCTCGATCGTCAATGCCAACCCCCTTCTCCAGGACCTGCGCCATCACGAGGTAGGCATCCAGGATATCGAGCAAAGTGGCATGCGCTACCAGTGGGCTCGTGCTGGCTAAAATACGCGGCACCGGTGATTCAGTCGCCTGGCTTACCGCGCGCTCCCACTCGGGATCGACACGATCCAACTCGACCTTTATCTCTTGCTCAAACTCGTTCGTGGGAAGGAAATAGAACTCGTGCTTGAGCAGCTGGCGTATCCACAGAGCCTCATCGTAGAGCAAGGATTGCTTGTCTTCCCGCTGCGATACCGCCACCCGCATCAGAGCCAATTCGACGATAGCCTTGTTCACGAAAAAGTGCACTGCCGTATTGCGATAGTAGCCGGCAACTCGATGCTTTTGATCTGCCAGGCCTAACAGCGTCTCAACACCGCGCTCGGAACGTGTGATCAGGCCACGGCGAATCATCATCCCCATCACTGAGTCTAACTGCTCGCGGTCGGCGGCATTATAGGCAGAGGTCAGGGCGATGCGCTGTTCCCGAGCCCAGGCAACCAGGGCCATCACACGATCGGAAAGCTGCTGTGTCGTCAATGCACGAGGCAGCGCACCCAAAAGCACCAAGCATACCAGCGCGGGCATGGTCATCGGTGTGATTCGATTGGCGTTGACTGCTACGCGGAAGGCCAGGCGATAGAGATCATTGTCCTCATTGCGCAGAGCCTGCGGTGCATCGACTGGCACGGGATCGCCGAAGTTGATGTAGATACGTCCCATTGGGCTGCGCAAACGCTTCAAGTAGCTCAGGAACCAACCGAGGTTTTCACCGCTTTTTTTTGTTCCGCTTTCTTCGACGGCGTAGTCATCGACGTCACTGATCAAATCGTAGCTCAAGGAAACCGGCACCAGCTGCAAGCCCCGTGTGTCAGTCACCGCGGCGGCCTCAACCAGGTACTTGAGCAAGCCAAGACGGGGAGGCATGAGTTTGCCGATTCTTGAGCGCGTACCCTCAAACGCCCAACTGAACGGCGCCCGCTGCGCCATCAAGTAACCCAGGTACTGGCGTAGGGCAAACTTATAACACGCATCGTCAGCAAAACTCCGGCGAATGAAGATAATGCCAGAGCGCCTGCCACCGTAGCCAACGCCAGCAAATGCCATATTGGCGCCGCCGAAGGAGTGCAGCATGGGAAAGCCATGCTCGTGTAGCGTTGCAATGACTGCGGCCCCATCGACGTGAGACTTGTGTGTCCATAGCAGCGCAACAGGGTGACGTTGCATCAGCTCGCGAAGGGCCGCAAGCTGTTCCGGAGCGTAAATAACCGGTTTTTCATAACCAAGGGAGACGATCGCTTTACTGATGCGGCCGGCAAGGTTACGAAACCTCGCGCTGGGGATGGCGACAAATTCGCCAAGGCACTGTTGTACTCGCGTTCTTGCCTCAGCCTCGCTTAAACCCGTTGCGATTGCCAGCGATGTAATCCCTGTATTAAAGCCATCACGCGCTGTAACTGCGTGAACGATCTTCCTCGCTGACCTGGGGAGACGACTGCGGGCCACGAGGACTTACCCCTGTGAGCCAGCCGGTTTCGAAGTCGACGCCTTTGCTTTCTCTTCAGGAACAGCTTTGGCCTTTGGGCTCGCCTTGGTTCTTGGTGCAGGCTTCGCCTTGGCTTTCTGCGTCGGCTTGGCTTTGGTCTTGGCGTTCGGCTTGGCTTTTTCTTTAGGCACCGCTTTTGACTTTATCGTCGGCTTCACGGCTGGCTTCCCACGCGGTGAAGGCTTTTCCTCGTGTTGCCCCAGCGCGGTCAAAAACAGATTGCGCACGTCAGCTACGTGCCTGTCAATCGTCTCCGCACGCCAGCGACGCGTGTCGACTGGATCGAGAATCTCCACCTTCACCGTGCCGGGGCGGTACACGAATACTCCTTTCGGCGCTATATCAATAGCGTCGTGCAGTACGATGGGAACAATCGGCACACCGGCTTGCATCGCCAGGTGGAAAGCGCCCTTCTTGAACTTGGCCAGTCGGGGAGACACCGTTCGCGTCCCCTCTGGCGCCATCACCACCGACTTTCCTTCATCCTTGATCACGTTGACCAAGGGCTTCAGCGCGGCGACCGCATCCGCGGAATTGGCACGATCAATCAGCACAGCGCCGCCAAACTCCATGAGCTTTTCAGCAAATGGCAACTTGGCGATCTCTTTCTTGCCGACACCGACAAAGTCCTTGTAGAGCAATTTGGAGACAATAACGGGGTCAATCTTGCTTTGGTGATTGAACACGAATACGGCAGGGCGCGCCGCCCAAAGATTGTGCTCGCCAATCACATTGAGTGTTACCCCGCTCAAAGCAGAAGCAATCACGGGATAGACCGCACTGGTAAAATTTTGCGCATCACGCTTTGAGCCCGTCAGGGACATGACCGAAATTGAAGCCAGCATAACGGGAAGCATACTCAGATCTGCGGCTACGGAGCGCGCCAAGCTAGTGGCTTTCACCTTGCGCACGTCGGAAAACCGCTCCACCGGCCAGTTGCGTTCAGCTGCTATTTTTGCCAGTTTTTTATTCGGATTCAGAACCCGCGGCCGGCCCACTGCTTCCAGTAGCGGTACGTCTTCGTCACTATCGGAGTAAAAGAACGCATCTTTCAGTTTGAAGCGCCTTGAACGGGCAAGCAGATTGGCGGCTGCGACCTTTCCTTCAGCCCAGCGCACATCGCCCTTGACGCGCCCGGACAGCACTCCGTTTACGGCTTCAAGTTCCGTACAGTAGACCAGGTCAACGCCTAAATCCTGAGCGGCGGGCTGTACCTGATAGCTCAGTGCTGAAGAGATAATGGCCACCGTATGCCCACAGGCCTGATGCTCGCGGATAATGGCCCGCGCCTGCGGGTAGATGAGCTTTGAAATCCGCGTTTCGTAAACGTCACGCCCAAAAGCGGCATACTCTGCCTCATCGGTGCCCTCGAGTAATTGGCATGACGCCTCGAACATCTCTGGGACACTGGCTTTACGCGACATTAACCTTGCTGTCCCGGCGAGCACCTGACGCGCATTCTGTAGCGAGATTTTGCGTTGCTTCAACTGTTCACGCAAAAAATGCACCACCGATAATCCGGCAATGAGTGTGCCGTCGAAATCGAAAAGCGCGGCCGTTTTGGCGCCCCTTGGCGCCGAGCGAATCGTCTCTAAAGTAGCGTCATCTAGTTGCATCGTTATAGTCTCTAGTAGGGCGGTTGGTCTTTGCGCTAGCTGCCAACGCGCTTACGCTTTCTTTTGCCATCGGAATTCTTTCTTGCACTGGCAAGCCAATTTTGCTCTTTGGCATCAAATTCGTGCAGGATGCGATCCAGGGTTCGACCAATTCGGGTAGTGCTTTCAATTATGGGTATCACAGGCCATGCCGCACGCTCACCCGCCTGGAATAGCTCAATCATCTCGTCGAGTTCCAGCATACGCAGAATTTTCCCCAAACTCTTGTAACCGTAACCCGGAAATATATTTATGTCACCGGTAAACTGCTGATCAAGCAGCCCGTTGATGATATTGATCGCCGAGCCGATCGAGGGCGATATGCGAGTGCGCCGCTGCAGTACATCAAACACGCCTCGCACGATCTGTTTGGTCGCAGCGACAGAAGCATCCGATAGCGTTCGTTGTATCCCGGGCTCTACGTTAGGGTCACGGCCAAGACCAGGCATTACCTGGCTCACAATAAAGTGGTTTACACCGTACAGGCGAGCCAGTCGTTTGGCCGGTAAATCTTGTGACAAGGATCCATCTATCCAGCGACGCATCGGCAAATAGGGCTCTATCACTCCCTCATCATTGCGTGCCTGCAGCTGGACCGCAGGGAAAATCCCCGGCAGCGCTGAACTGGCCATCACGGCGGAAAGCAAGGTCACGTTAGGTGACGCCACATGATTGAGTAGGCGCGACGTCTGCTGCGGTTCTGCGGGTGAGATGGTGATATTGATCGCACGGCCCGTTTTCTCATAGGCCTCGATAAACGTCATGTCAGGAATAAAACGCCTCATATCAGACTTTACAGACTCGATATCGAGCTTTTCGCTGCGCCGGAACAAATCCAGCTTGATATTGCCGCGGTTAGCGGTGAGCTCCTTCGCCAGATAGTCATTGTCGAAAAGCGCTAGAAATTCCGTGTCAGTTCGGGTGCCGAGAACGGCGGCTACGAAAGCCCCGGCGCTCGCGCCGGAGATGACCTCCGGGCACAATTGCTGCTCGATTAGCGCTTTGAGCACGCCGAAGTGGAAGTAGCCGAGGATGCCGCCGCCGCTGAGCATCAATGCGGTGCGACCATAGCAGTGGCTCGCTCGCTGGAAGAAATGCAGACGCTCGCCCAAGGGGATTGACTCCGCATCTGTGTTGGCGATGCGTTGCAAAGAACCGCAGATTGCGTCGATATACTTGTCAACAACAAGTTTGGTGCCGGTGTGGGCTTGGGCATACATCACCGGGCGGCCCATGCCATCCATATTGCCATGTATGCCCTCGTTCAAGGCAAATAGCAGGCGCCGTTCACTGCCCGGGCGACGCAATTTACGCAGCCTGTTTAAACGTGACTGTATGCTCGCGTAGTCGAACAGCCGCGTTGCGTCGCGTCTGCGCCAGTCCATCGCACCAGACAACTCATCGTGCGCCCGTGCGTTTGCGTCCCATTGGGCATAAGACGAAGCGCAGTCCATTTCCTGTTTGAGGTGCCTCAGCTCGTTCGCCCTGCTGCGAGTGCGGCGAGGCACACGCTCTTTACCTTTAACCAACGCCTGCATAGCACGTATTCTCTTTAACTCTGGTTAAAACATAGTAACAAGCGCATCGCACAGCGTCTCGCTTGATTTTTAACAGGACGACACGTCGACAATCCCGGTATTTGATCAACTTTTCGCGTAGGCTGGCGAATTCATTCGTTTATAGCCACGTAAGGAGTAACCCTGTGGAGAAATCTCGCACGCTCGTTGTTGGTGGTACAGGGTTTCTTGGGCGCTATATCGTGGATGCCTTGCTGGGCTACGGGCACATCGTGACGGTTGTAAGCCGGGACACGCAAAAAGCCCGCGCACTGTTCCCGAGGAAGGTCAAAGTGGTGGCCTGCGATGTGGGCGACTCAGCAGAGGCCTGGCATAAAATTTTTCGCAAGCAAGACAACCTCGTCTTCGCCGCAGGTGTCGATGAGCGGGTTCCCCCGCAGGGCGATCCTCTGGCCTTCTACCGCAGTGAAAATGTCGACGCTGTGCGTAAAGTTCTCGAGGCGGCTGCCGATAGCGGTATCAAGCGCGTCGCGCTATTGAACTCTATTTTTTCGACGCTAGACCGGCTGCGACCTGAACTCGGCCTTGCCAAACATCATAGCTACATCACTTCACGCGTCGAGCAGCGAGACATGGCGCTTGCCACCGCCCGTGGCAAATTCACCATGACCGTCATCGAAGTTCCATGGGTCTTTGGCCATGCGCGTGGCAGCGAGTCACAATGGGGGCCGCTGATTCAGTTTTCCCGCACCTCGCCAAAGCTATTTGCGCCGCGCGGAGGCACGGTGGTGATCAGTGCAGCGAATGTAGGCCGAGCAACGGCGGGCGCGATTGAATATGCCAAACGCAGTAGTGCAACGCCAGTGGGTGATGCATGGCTAAGTTGGGAAGCGCTACTCACAGGTCTCGCGGAAGCCTGCGGCAGACCCGATGTCTCCGTCGTGCGTGTGCCTGACAAACTGTTAGTGCAGTTCAATGAGATGAGCGGTTTTTGGCAGCGCTTGTTCCGGCTGCGATCAGGCCTGGACTATGGCCGTATGTGCGATTTTTTACTCGATGAAACGCCTGTTAACGTGGCGGCCTCGCAAAAACGACTACATTACGGTACATCAGATATCGCCGTTGCGCTCGCCGAAACCGCCGCCGATGTGCCAGAATCTCGAGCCATGCGCGCGCTGCGCGGCCTGATGAGCACGGCCTGAAAATGAAGGCGGCGCGGTTTCCCCCGCAGCTAGCTGGGGGCGCCTAGCTGGGGCGCCTAGCCGGGGGCGCCTAGCCGGCCGCGCCCAGCCCCGCGATGGCGGCAGGCAGGTCGCGCAGTGCGACCACCTCGGCATCTGCCCGGTAGTCCGCAGGTTCCCACGTCGCGCCGGCAAGATTCACCCAGACTGTGCGCAGGCCAACCTGCTGCGCGCCGAGAATATCGTGCTCCGGGTTGTCGCCCACGTGCACAATCTCCCCAGCTGCGGCACCGGTTTTGGCCAACGCCGCGTGGAACATGTCGGGCGCCGGCTTGCTCGCCCCCACATCCTCGGCGAGAAAAGCGAAATCGAAATACTCCGCTGCATCGGTTTTGTAGATGTCTGCATTGCCGTTGGTCAGCGCCCCCAACCGGTAGTCCCCGGCCAGTCGCTGCAGTACCTCCAGAGCCTCTGCGTACAACTCCACCTTGTGGCGCTCCTGCAAAAAAGCGGCGAAGGCCTCGCGCGCCCCGGCGTCGCTGTCGGCCTGGCTGTAGCCGGCGGCGCGCTGCAGCTCGAACAGCATGCGCACACGCATCTGGCTGACGTGATGAGCCAGCTCCGGGTGCTGTTTCCACACCCGCTTCTTGAACTCCCACAGGCTGTCGTGGTCGTGCTGTTCGATACTCCCCGGGCGGTGTTCCAGCAGCCACTCACGCTGGGCCTGTTCGGCACGCAGCAGGGCGGGCTCAACATCCCACAGGGTGTTGTCGAGGTCGAAGGTAATCACGCGTATGGTCATCGGCTCATTCCCCGCCGGGCTTGCGCCGGCGCGCACGCGGGTGCGCTGCATCGTAGACCTTGGCCAGGTGCTGGAAGTCCAGGTGCGTGTAGATCTGGGTGGTGGCGATATTGGCGTGTCCCAACAATTCCTGCACGGCACGCAGATCACCGCTGGACTCCAGCATGTGGCTGGCGAAGGAGTGGCGCAGCATGTGCGGATGCACATCCTGATACATGCCCGCGCGCCGGCCCTGCAGCCGCAGGCGATCCTGAATATTGCGCACGCTGATACGCGTTCCGCGCTGGCTCAGGAACAGGGCCGGGTCGGTACTCTCGGGGCGCACCTGCAACCAGCGTTCCACCGCGGCGAGTGCCACTGCGCCGACCGGCACCGTGCGCGTCTTGCGCCCTTTGCCGGTGACGGTCAGCAACTGTTCCTGGCGATCAATGTCGCCGACGTTGACGGCGGCCAGCTCCGCCAGGCGCAGGCCGGAAGAATAGAAGAGCTCGGCGATAGCGCTGTCGCGGCGCGCGGTGAGGTCATCGTCGCTGAATTGCAGATAGCGGCTGACCTGATCGGTATCCAGTGTCCGCGGCAGACGGCGCGGTTGCCGGGGCGCCTGCACGGCGGCGGCCGGGTTGCGGCTGTGCCCTTGTTCCCGTCCCAGATAGGTAAAAAAGGAACGCACCGCGGAGAGCGCGCGCTGGATACTGCTGCCGGCCAGGCCCTGGCGGCGCAGCTGGCTCACCCAGGCGCGAATATCGGCCTCGTGCAATTCGGCAGGGTCGGCGCGGCTGTGCTCGTCACAGTAGGCGATCAGGCTCGCCAGGTCGCGCTGATAGTTGTTTACGGTGTGTGGTGACAGCTGGCGCACATCGCGCAGGTAGCGAATAAACGCCTCACTGGCCGTTTGCAGCGCCGTTGTCTCCGCTGTCATGCCCGCGCCGGTGCTTCCAGGCGGGGCAGAAGCCGCACCAGGACCTCGGCAATGTGCTGCAGGAACAGGGTGCCCATGGCGCTGGTGTAGTGGTGGGCATCCGAGCTGCCCACGGCAATCACCCCGAGCTCTTCCTCGCCGAGTAGCGGCATCACGGCTGCGGAACCCACGCTGCCGGCCCCCTCGAAGAGGAAGTCGAGTTCTTCCCTGCGCAGGGGGCCGCAGACTGCCTTGCGGCCGCGAAGCAGGGCACCGACGGCGGCCTGGGCGGCTTCCGCGTGCACTACGCGCACGCCATCAGGCGCGCTGGCCGGGTCGCCGAAGAGGATGATACTTGTATGCTCAACATCGAAGTCGGCCTGCATGGCACGGCGATAAGCCGCGCAGAGCGCAGGCACGGACTCGGCCTCCAGCAGCGCCAGCACCAGGTGCCGGGTCTGCTCATACAGCTTGTCGTTGCTGCGCGCATTGGCGGTGAGCGCATTGAGTCGCTGGCGCATCTCGGTGTTGCGCTCGCGCAGTACGCTGACCTGTTTTTCCACCAGAGATACCGCACTGCCCGAGGCGTGGTTCACGTGCAGGAAATCCAGCATGTCCGGGTGACGCTGCAGAAAGTCGCTGTGATTCTTCAGATATTCGCGAACGCTGTCGTCGGTCAGTGCGTCGCTGTCGGCAGTGATGGCCGGTTCGTTCCTGGCTGACATGGTCTGGTCTCCGTTATCCCCGGCGCGCCTGTGCCGCCGTCATATTCTGATACTGCCCTCGAACACAACGGCTGTCGGGCCGGTCATGGTCACCGGCTTGCCGGGGCCCGGCCAGTGTATCTCCAGCTTACCGCCAGGCAGGTGAACTGTCACGGTATCACGCAGCCAGCCGCGCAACATGCCATAGACCGCCGCCGCGCAGGCGCCCGTGCCACAGGCCAGCGTTTCGCCCGCGCCGCGCTCGTATACGCGTAGCTTGATCTCCTGCTCTGAAAGAACCTGCATGAAGCCGGCATTGGCCCGTTGCGGGAAGCGCGGGTGACGTTCGATGGCCGGGCCAAGAGTGGCGACCGGTGCAGCGGTCGTGTCGTCGACGCGCACTATGGCGTGGGGGTTGCCCATCGACAGCGCGCCGATCTCCAGTTGCTGGCCGTTCACATCCAGTACGTAGTGGTCTGCCGTGGCCTCCGCCTGCAGGGGAATGCGCGCGGGCTCGAAAATCGGCGCGCCCATATCGACTTCCACGAGGTGCTTGTCGCGCAGCCGCAACTCCAGCACACCGCCGGCGGTCTGCACGCGGATAACGCGCTTGCCGGTCAGGTGTTTGTCGCGCACGAAGCGCGCGAAGCAGCGGGCGCCATTACCACAGTTCTCCACCTCGCTGCCATCGGCGTTGAAGATACGATAGCGAAAGTCCACCTCGGGGCGGTCTGGCGTCTCCACCAGCAGCACCTGGTCGCAGCCGATACCGAAGTGCCGGTCGGCAAGGCGTCGTATGTCGTCTTCACGCGGTTGGTAGCGCTGCGTGATCAGGTCGATGACCACAAAGTCATTCCCCGCGCCGTGCATCTTGGTGAACTTGAGCAACATTGCCGAGTGTGCCTCAGGCCGGCAGGCGGCATTCGCGCCGCAACAGGTCTTCAAGGGTTTCGCGCGCGCCCACCACGTGTACGGCGTCACCATCCACCATCACCTCTGCGGCGCGCGGGCGGCTGTTGTAATTGGAGCTCATGCTGAAGCCATAGGCACCCGCACCGAACATGGCCAACAGGCTGCCTTCGCGCAGACACAGGGTGCGCTGCTTGCCGAGGAAGTCCCCGGTTTCGCACACGGGCCCAACGATATCCCAGGTGGCGTTGACGCCTTCAGCCGCCGCATGACTGGGCTGGATATCCAGCCACGCCTGGTAGAGCGCCGGGCGAATCATGTCATTCATGCCCGCATCGACCAGAGCGAAATTGTGTTCGGGGGTTTGCTTGAGATACTCCACCCGGGTCAACAGAAGGCCGGCTTCCGCGGCAATGGAGCGCCCCGGCTCGAATATCAGCGGCAACCGGCGTTCGCCCAGCTCTTCGCGTATGGCCGCGATATAGTCGCCGATAGCGGGCGGTTGTTCGTCGCGGTAGCGCACTCCGAGGCCGCCACCGAGGTCGAGGTGGCGGATCTCGATGCCTTCAGCCGCGAGCGTATCGACCAGCAGCAGCAGGCGCCGCAGGGCGTCAATAAAAGGGCTGAGCTCGGTCAGCTGCGAACCGATATGGCAGTCCAGGCCGCGCACGTCGATGTGCGGCAGTGCCACAGCGCGACGATAGAGCGGCAGTGCTTCGTCGACACCCAGGCCGAACTTGTTTTCGCGCAACCCGGTGGAAATGTAAGGGTGGGTGCGCGCATCCACGTCGGGGTTGACCCGAATGGATACCGGCGCCTGCACGTTCATCTGTGCGGCGACGCGGTTGAGCACTTCGAGCTCCGCGGCGGATTCCACGTTGAAACAGTGAATCCCCAGCTCCAGCGCCCTGGCCATCTCCTCGGCCGTTTTGGCCACGCCGGAAAATACGGTTTTCGCCGGGTCACCACCGGCCGCAATCACGCGCTCCAGCTCGCCCACGGACACGATGTCAAAGCCTGCGCCGAGCCGTGCCAGTACATCGAGTACCGCGAGGTTGGAGTTGGCCTTGACCGCGTAGCAAATGAGGTGGGGCCAGTCGGCCAGGGCATCCTGATAGGCCTGCAGCGCCGTTTCGAGGGCGGCGCGTGAGTACACATAGCATGGCGTGCCGTGCTGCTGGGCGATGGCGTCTGCGGTGACGTCTTCGGCATGCAAGGTGCCGTCGCGGAACTGGAAAAAACTCATGGCTCTCTGCGTACTCAGTCGGTTGCGGAAGAAGGTGTTGTGCCAGCCGGCGGCGCACCAACGGCGGGCGCAGCCGGAACGCTGACGGCGTCCGGGGGCGGCAGCTGCAGTGGGCCTGTTTGCCCGCAGCCCGCCAGTAGCGCCAGGGCGAGCAGCCAGTGAAGGCGCGTGTGAAGCATAACAAGGATTCCGCTGGGAAAAGCGCGCAGTATACCCGAATTGACGCCGGATTCTGCGTTGCCTGGCGTGCGCAGGCAACAGTGTGCCGGGCGTGAGGGCCGCCGCGTTCTTGTGCTATGGAGGGTCGAATTGCACGCGGGATCGTGGCAGGATTCCAGATCCATGCTTCGTCGCGAGGCGCAGCCAGCGCTGAATCGTCAATGAGGGCCCACGTGTGCGCGTCACAGTTCCCCCGCGGTTATCGATACGGCAGTCCATCGGCTGCGGCCTGCTCGTCCTGTCGCTGTTGCTGGGCAGCGCCGCGCAGGCCGTTGAGCCCCTCTACGGCAAGAACCTGACGCCGGTGGCTGGTCTGTTCGGTATACCCTCGGCGCGCAGCGCGGCGCTGCTGTCCACGGGTGAGGTGGCGTTCGCTGCGCACGGCGCTCTGGCCAGTCACGCCGTCTTTGATGCCTCAGCGTTTGAGGCGCTGCGTCTGGATGGTGAAACCCACCGTCTCGCCCTCGAATGGCGCTATGCGTTTGTGCCGGGCTGGGAGTTCCAGATGGAGCTGCCCTGGCTGAGTCACAGCGGTGGCTCACTCGATGCGCTGATCGACGGCTGGCACAGCCTGTGGGGAATGCCGGATGGCGGCCGCGATGCGGTGCCCCGGGACCAGCTGGATTTTCGCTACCAGACCTCCTCTGCGTCACTGTCACTGCGCGACAGTGCCTCGGGGGTGGGTGACGTCACGCTCGCGCTGTACCGCGCACTCGTCGATGACAGCGAGTGGCAGGTGAGCGCGGGGCTCGGTTACAAGCTGGCGACGGGAGAAGAGCGCGAGCTCCTCGGCAGCGGTGCGGAAGATGCTTTCGCGGTGCTGCGGGCCAACTGGGCGCCAGCCGGGAGTCGCGGGCAACTGTTCGGTCAGGCCGGCTACTTGCGCGCGGGCCAGATTGCGCGCCTGCAGGCCGTGCAGGAACGCGACCTCTGGTTTGCCGGGGTGGGTGCCGGCTGGGCGGTGCATGAGCGCGTGACCTTGCTGGCCCAGATTGATGCCCAGTCAGCGCCTTTGCAGAGTGATTTGACGGCGTTGGGCGCCGCGGCACTGCTGCTGAATGTGGGCGCGCGCTGGCAAGTGAGCCCCCGCTGGGCGCTGGAGGCCGGGTTTATCGAAGATATCCGCGTAGAGACCGCACCGGACGTCACCTTTCAGGCCAGCCTGCGCTTTACCCCCTGACGCGCCGCGCGACTGCGCCGGGGCAGGCAACGCTGCTGCGCTTACGCTGGCCGTGCGTCGAGACGCTGCAGGGCAGTGCCGGCCGCGGCCTGCACCTGACGCGGCGCGGTGCCTCCCAGGTGGTCGCGCGCGGCGACGGACCCCTCCAGGGTCAGCACATCGAACACATCCGGGGCGATGTCCGCGTGGAAGCCCTGCAGTGTGGCAAGTGACATCTCCGCCAGGTCGGCGCCGCTGGCCACACCGTGGGCGACGGCCTTGCCCACCACTTCGTGGGCATCGCGAAAGGGCAGGCCCTTGCGCACCAGATAGTCGGCGAGGTCCGTGGCGGTAGAAAACCCACGGCGTGCCGCTTCGCGCATCTGCTCGCTGCGGGGCCGGATGGCGGGGACCATGTCGGCGAAGGCGCGCAGGCTGCCCAGCACCGTATCAATCGTGTCGAACAGCGGCTCCTTGTCTTCCTGGTTGTCCTTGTTGTACGCGAGCGGCTGGCTTTTCATCAGGGTGAGCAGGGAGATCAGGTGCCCATTGACCCGGCCCACCTTGCCCCGCACCAGTTCGGGCACATCCGGGTTTTTCTTCTGCGGCATGATGGATGAACCGGTGCAGAAGCGGTCCGGCAGTTCAATGAAGTTGAACTGGGCCGATGTCCACAGCACCAGCTCCTCGGACATGCGCGACAGATGGGTCATGAGCAGCGCGGCAAAGCTGCAGAATTCGATGGCGAAGTCGCGGTCCGATACCGAATCCAGCGAGTTGGCGGTGGGGCGGTCGAAGCCCAGCGCGCGTGCGGTCATATCGCGGTCTATCGGGTAGGTGGTGCCCGCGAGGGCGGCGGCACCCAGCGGCGACTGGTTCAGACGCGCGCGGCAGTCCATAAGCCGGCCGTAATCGCGCTCCAGCATCTCGTTCCAGGCCAGCAGGTGATGGCCGAACACCACCGGTTGTGCGGTTTGCAGGTGGGTGAAGCCAGGCATGATGGTGTTGCACTGGTCAGCGGCGAGCTCAATGGTGCCGCGCTGCAGGCGGGTGAGCTCCGCCGCGATGAGGTCAATCGCTGCGCGCAGGTGCAGGCGAATGTCGGTGGCAACCTGGTCGTTGCGCGAGCGGCCAGTGTGCAGTTTCTTGCCGGTATTGCCGATCAGCTCGGTCAGGCGCGCCTCGATATTCATGTGCACGTCTTCGCGCTCGATAGACCAGCTGAAGTCGCCCCGGGCAATCTCCGCCTCGACCTGGTCGAGCCCGGTCTGGATCTGTTCGCGTTCCTCTGCTGTGAGCACGCCCACCGCGCAGAGCATGTCGGCGTGGGCACGCGAGCCCTGGATGTCTTCCTGCGCCATGCGCTGGTCGAACTGGACCGATGCGGTAAAGCGCTGCACGAATTGGTCGGTGGGTTCGGCGAAGCGGCCGCCCCAGAGAGTGTTGGTGTCTGTCTGCTTGCTCATGTTGATCCGTATCTGGTTGGGGGCCCGCTGCAGGCCATGGCTGGCGTTCTGGCGCTTGTGCCGGTCGCGCTTGGGTGCAAGTATACCACCGGGGTGGACAAGGGTTGGTGCACATGCAGGATGTGGGGGAGCAACAGCTGGCGGCGCGAGCGCAGGCCTCGGGCGCGCTCTTCATTCCGGACCTCTGTGCACCGCGTGCGCTGCTGTTCCTGGTTCTGCTCGCCGAGCTCATGGTGCTGATGTACACCCTGGCAGTCAGTAGTCTGCCGCGCTTCGACTGGACGGTGCTGGCGACCGGCTCGGTACTGGTGCAGTGGCTGGTGCTGGCGAGCGCCGTGGCTCTGTGCCTGTTGCGCGGCTGGTTTTCACGCCACAGTTTGTGGCTGGCGGCGACCGGCAGTCTCCTGCTCGTGGTGATGGTCACGGGTCTGTCCAGTGAGTTGATTTTGCGGTTTTACCCGGCGCTGCTGGCGGATGCCGACGACCGCTGGTGGGTGTTTCGCAACACGCTGGTCGCCGCACTGGTGGCCGGCATCGCCCTGCGTTATTTCTACCTGCAGCAGCAGCTGACCCTGCGCGAGCGTTCCGAACTGCAGGCCCGCATTGATTCGCTGCAGGCGCGTATCCGTCCGCACTTCCTGTTCAACACCTTGAATAGTATTGCCAGTCTCATCGCCTCGCATCCTGAGCGCGCCGAGGCCGCCGTCGAAGATCTGGCAGAGCTGTTTCGCGCCAGCTTGCGTCATTCCGGACCGGGTGACACCGTCGCCGAAGAGGTGCGTCGCTGCGAGCTGTACCTTGGCATCGAGCGCCTGCGCCTCGGCGATCGCCTGCAGGTGGAGTGGCAGGTGGCTGAGGGCGTAGGCGCACTACCCATGCCCAGCCTCATCCTGCAGCCGCTGGTGGAAAACGCGGTGTATCACGGCATATCTTTGTTGCCGGGAGGAGGGGTTGTGCGTGTTGCTGTGGCGGCTGAGGACGGGGAGGTGCAGGTGGTGATCGAAAACCCGCGGCCAGAGCCGCCCGCTGCCAGCCGCGGTGAGCGCATGGCATTGACCAATATCGAGCAGCGTCTGCTGGCGCTCTACGGGGAGGCAGCAAGTTTGCACCAATGGGCGGAAAGCGGGCGCTTTCGGGTGGCATTGCGCTACCCGGCGGAGGCCCTGGTGTGAAAGTCCTGCTGGTCGATGACGAGCCTTTGGCGCGCGAGCGTCTGCGTCGACTGCTGCAGCGGCTGCGCCCCGAAGCGTGCGTGATTGAGGCGGATTCGGGGGAGGCCGCACTGGCGCTGTTGGCGAAGGAAGATCCCGCGCTGGTGTTGCTGGATGTGCGCATGCCCGGCATGGATGGTATCGAAGTGGCGGCCGCCATGGACCGCCTGCCGGCACCGCCCGCGGTGATTTTTTGCACCGCGTACGATGAATATGCGCTGGAGGCCCTGCGTCACCAGGCCGTGGCCTACCTGCTGAAGCCCGTGCGTGAGTCGGAGCTCGCTCGGGCGCTGGCCACGGCCGGGCGGGTTAACCGGGTGCAGCTGGCCGCGTTGTCCGACGGTGAGCCCGCGGGCCGCTCCCAGGTGAGCAGCCAGGGGCACCGCGGCCTGGAGACATTGCCGATCGCTGATGTGCGCTGTTTTATCGCGGAGCAGAAGTACGTGACGGCAGTCGCTCCCGGGCGTGAACTGCTGATTCAGGACGCGTTGAAGGATCTGGAGCAGGAGTTCGCCGCAGAGTTCCTGCGTGTGCATCGCAACGCCCTGGTAGCCCGGCGCCACATCCAGCGCCTGCGCCGCGATACGGAAGGTGGCTGGTCGGTCGAGCTGGATGGCGTGGACCTGCGACCGCAGGTCAGCCGCCGTCACCTGGCGGCCGTGAAGGCACGGTTACAGCAGGGCTGAACCCGCGCCCTTCAGCGCCCTGCTGGTGGCCAGGCAAAGTCGCAGCAGCAGGACGTGGCTGGTATCATCGCCGCTCGCCCTGCAGGAACCTGTTCATGCCCCGTACTATTACCATCGCTACCCGAGAAAGCCCGCTCGCCCTGTGGCAGGCCGAGTTTGTTCGCGACGCCTTGCAACAAACCCATCCGGGCCTTGACGTACAGCTGCTGGGCATGACCTCCCGCGGCGACCAGCTGCTGGATGTTCCGCTGGCCAAAGTGGGCGGCAAGGGGCTGTTCGTGAAAGAGTTGGAAACCGCGCTGCTCGATGGCAGCGCGGATATCGCCGTGCACTCGATGAAGGATGTACCGATGGAATTCCCTGAGGGCCTCTGCCTCGGCGTGATCTGTGCGCGCGAGGATCCCCGGGATGCCTTCGTCAGCAACCACTATGAGTCTGTCGCTGCGCTGCCGCCCGGCAGCATTGTCGGTACTTCCAGCCTGCGTCGGGAGTGCCAGCTGCGGGCCGCGCGGCCCGACCTTGAGGTGCGCTTTCTGCGCGGCAATGTGAATACGCGGTTGCGCAAACTGGATGCGGGAGAGTACGACGCTATTATCCTCGCGACCGCCGGGCTGCTGCGTCTGCAGATGGATGGGCGCATTCGGCAGCGCATGCCCGTGGCCGAGTCACTTCCCGCCGGCGGGCAGGGTGCCGTGGGCATTGAGCTGCGCAGCAGTGACCAGGAGCTGCTGACGTTGCTGCAACCGTTACACAATGTGCCCACGGCGCTGCGAGTGACAGCGGAGCGTGCGCTGAATCGTCGCCTGGAGGGTGGCTGCCAGGTGCCGATCGCCTGCTACGCGGAACTGGAGTCGGGCGATAAAACGCTGTGGCTGCGCGGCCTGGTGGGACGGCCGGATGGCGGCCTGCTGCTGCGCGCCGAGGCCCGGGCGCCGGTTGCCGAGGCGGAGGCGCTGGGCATTACCGTGGCGGAAGATCTACTGGAGCAGGGCGCGGGCGCGATTCTGGCCGAGGTCTATGGTCGCTAGATCGGTGCTGGTCACCCGTCCCGCCGGGCAGGGCGAACACCTGTGTTCTGCGCTGGCGGCGCGTGGGTTCACCGCGCACCACCTTCCCTTTCTACAGCTGCAGCCCCTGACGCCCCTGCCCGTCGCCGAGCGGCTCCGTGTGCAGGCGCTCGACTGCGTGCAGCACGTCATTTTCATCAGCGCCAACGCGGTCGGGTTTGGTATGCCAATTATTGAAGACTACTGGCCGCAATTGCCACAGGGCCTGCAGTGGTACGCGGTGGGTGATGGGACTGCCCGTGCGCTCGGCGGGTTCGATATTGTGGCTGAAACACCCGGCGAGAATATGACCAGCGAGGGTTTGCTGAACCTGCCCGGACTGCGCGACTGTGCTGGGGAGCGGGTGTTGATCGTCAAGGGGCAGGGTGGACGCGACACGCTGCGGCAGGAGCTCAGCCGGCGCGGCGCTCATGTCGAAACGCTCGCCTGCTACCGGCGCGTCAGGCCGGCCATGCCACCCGGTGCGCTCGCAGCCGCGCTGGCGGAATGGCAAATCGATGCTATTTGCATCAGCAGCGGTGACGGCCTGAACACGATGTTGGCGTTGCTTAGCCCCGAAGAAACCACTAAGTTACGGGGAGTCACCTTGCTATTGCCCTCGCGGCGCGTTGCGGATGCGGCGATGGCAGCGGGATTCCAGCATTGTCTGGTTGCGGACAATGCCTCCGACGGTGCCATGTTGCGCGCCCTGGAGCACTGGAGCCCGGCGAAGGGAGAGAAGAAGTGAGTGAAGAAAAAGACCTGACCGAAACATCTACCTCAGCGGCAGCCGAGCCACCCCGAGGGGAGCCAGACACCACGCCTGAGCCGGCGACCGAGCAGCCCGCATCCCAGTCGGAAGCGGCTCCCCGGGCGCGCAGCGGCGGCGCAGTCGCCTGGTTCGCCCTGTTGCTGGTGCTTGGTCTTGGCGCAGCGGCCGCTTGGCTGGTGCTGCAGGCACAGTCGCGGGAAGCCGCGGTGCTGCAACGTCTGGTGGAACTGGAGGAGGTTGATCACAGTGCTCAGGTGGTCGCCGCGGACGATGCGGAGATTCGTGCCGAGCTGCGCGCGCTTGAACGCAGCGTGCAGGATACGCTGGAGCAGCGCCTGAACACGGTACAGCCACAGTTGCAGCGCCAGGCCGCGTCGGTGCAGGAGCAGGCTTCCCGGCTGCAGGCCCTGGAAACGCGCCTGGCAGAGCAGCGCGCGGAGCTCGCGCAACTGCGCGGTGGTGATCGTGACAGTTGGCTGTTGGCCGAGGTTGAGTACCTGTTGCGGCTCGCCAACCAGCGGCTGATCATGGCCGGGGATGCGGTGTCGGCGCGGCGCTTGCTGCAAAGCGCGGACGGTATTCTGCGCCAGCTCGACAGTACGGCGCTGCACCCGGTGCGTCGTGCTGTGGCGGAGGACCTCGCGGCATTGCGCGCGCTGCCGGAGCTGGATGTTGAGGGTTTGTACCTGCGTCTCGGTGCGCTGGTCGACCAGGTGGCCGGGCTGGTGATTTTCGAGCTGCCGGAGCGGACGGACGGCCCCGAGGCAGCAGCGGCTGACACCTGGCAACAGCGCCTGCAGCAGGGCTATCAGCAGGCGCTGGCGACCTTGTCCAAATACATTGTGGTGCGCCGCCGCGAGGTGCCGGTCGAGGCGCTGGTGGATCCGCAGTGGGAAGGCCTGCTGCGCCAGAATCTGGTCATGCTGTTGCAGCAGGCACAGGTGGCGCTGTTGTCGGGTAATCAGCCGCTCTACGAGGCGAGCCTGCAGCGCGCCCAGCGCTGGCTGACCGAGTTTTTCCTGGCGGACGAGGCGGCGGCTAGTGCCGCGGCAAACGAACTGGAGGCTCTTTCCGATGAGGTCATTGCCGTGCCTCTGCCGGACATCTCTGCATCGCTGGCGGCGCTGAAGACCTACACCGAGCCGCGCCTGCAGCGCGACGGAGCGCAATAGTCATGCGTGGGCTGTTGATGGTGGCGCTGCTCGCGCTTTTGCTGGGGGTCGGGGTCGTTGCGCTGATCGAAAACCAGCCCGGTTATGTGCTGGTGGCTTACGGGCATTACACCGTGGAGACCAGCCTGTGGGTGGGGCTGGTACTGCTGGCGCTACTCGCAGTGCTGCTGTACGCGGCGATCGGCCTGCTGCGCAAGCTGTTTTCCGGCCAGCGCTCCATCGCCGGTTGGCTGGGCCAGCGCAAGACGCGCCGCGCGGCCCGGCTCACCCACCGCGGGCTGATCAACTTTATCGAGGGCAACTGGGAGCGTGCGCGGCGCCAGCTGATTGGCGGTGCCGAACACAGCGAGGTTCCGCTGCTCAACTATCTCATCGCTGCCCGCGCCAGCTTTCAGTTGAGCGAGCCGGACAAAATGCGCGAGTACCTGGGTGTGGCGGAGCAGGCGGGGTCGGATGCCGGTATTGCGGTGGAGCTTACCCAGGCCGAGTTGAAGCTGCAGGGTGGGCAGTATGAACAGGCGGTGGCCACGCTGGAACGGGCGCGGCGCAATGCAGGTCGCCACCCGTACGTGCTGAAGCTGCTGCACAAGGCGTATTTTGGACTGGAGGACTGGGACGCGCTGCTCAAGCTGTTGCCGGAGTTACGCAAGCACGCCGTACTGGATGAGCCTGCATTGCTCGAGTTGGAGCGTACGGTGCATATCCGGCTGTTGGAGCATTGCGCCACGGCAGAGTCCGGCGATGTCCCGGCCGCGCTGCATCAGCGCTGGCAGGCAACCCCCACGGCGCTGCGCCAGGACAAGGTGATTCTGCGCAACTATGTGGGCGCTTTGATTCATGCCGGTGATGCCAGTGGGGCGGCCAAGGTGATCCAGCGCGCACTGAAGCAGGACTGGGACGCCGATCTGGCGCGCCTGTTTGGTTACGTGGAGTTGCCGGATGCCGGACGCCAGCTGGCCCAGGCTGAAGCCTGGCTGGTAGACCACCCGCGCGATCATCAGTTGTTGCTGACCCTGGGGCGGCTGGCCTGTCGTCACGAGCTGTGGGGCAAGGCGAGAGACTACTTTGAAGGCAGCTACCGACAGCGGCGCACGGCGGAAGTGTGTGCGGAGTTGGGTCGATTGCTGGCCGCTCTGGGCGAAGATCGGGAGAGCGCTACGTACTTCCGTGAAGGTCTCTTGCTGCGTGAAAAAAGCCTGCCGTTGCTGCCGCAGCCGAAGCAGCGCGCACCCGCGCTCGCCGCCCCGTAGGCGCTGCGCTAGCGCGGCTTGCCCTGCAGCGGCAGGTCAATGCCCAGTTCGTCCCACAGCGCATCCACTCGCGCCTTGACCTCGCTGCTCATGACGATGGGGCTGCCCCACTCGCGGGTGGTTTCGCCCGGCCATTTGTTGGTCGCATCAAAGCCGACTTTTGAACCCAGGCCGGCCACCGGCGAGGCAAAGTCCAGGTAGTCGATGGGTGTGTTTTCGATGAACACGCTGTCGCGTTGCGGATCCATACGGGTGGTCATGGCCCAGATCACATCCTGCCAGTCGCGGGCATTGACGTCCTCGTCGGTGACAATCACAAACTTGGTGTACATGAACTGGCGCAGGAATGACCACACGCCCAGCATCACGCGCTTGGCGTGCCCCGGGTACTCCTTGCGCATGGTGACAATTGCCATTCGGTAGGAGCAACCCTCGGGTGGCAGGTAAAAGTCGACGATTTCCGGGAACTGTTTTTGCAGGATAGGCACGAAGACTTCGTTCAGCGCCAGGCCGAGAATGGCGGGCTCGTCCGGCGGCCGGCCGGTATAGGTGCTGTGGTAAATCGGGTCTTCGCGGTGCGTGATGGCTTCCACGGTGAATACCGGGAAGCGCTCGACTTCATTGTAGTAGCCCGTGTGATCGCCGAAGGGGCCCTCATCGGCCATTTCGCCCGGCTCCAGATAACCTTCCAGGATGATCTCGGCGCTGGCCGGAACCTGCAGCCCGTGATCGCGGCAACCTGCGGTATAGCACTCGGCGAGTTCAGTTTTGGCGCCGCGCAGCAATCCGGCGAAGGCGTACTCGGACAAGCTGTCCGGCACCGGGGTAACGGCACCCAGCGTCGTGGCGGGGTCTGCCCCCAGGGCGATGGCAACCGGATAGCGCTGGCCGGGGTGCTGCAGCTGCCAGTCGCGATAGTCCAGGGCGCCGCCCCGATGTGACAGCCAGCGCAGGATCAGCTTGTTGCGGCCGATAAGCTGCATGCGATAGATGCCGAGATTCTGCCGCGTCTTGTTGGGCCCGCGGGTGATGACCAGCGGCCAGGTGACCAGCGGGCCCGCATCGCCCGGCCAGCAGGTCTGTATGGGGAGCTGGTAGAGGTCCACATCGTCGCCACTTTTGGCGTGGAACTGGCACGGCGCATTGCGTACCACCTTGGGCCCCATATTCATGACCTGCTTCAGCAGCGGCGCTTTCTCCCAGGCATCGCGCAGCCCCTTGGGCGGGTCGGGTTGACGCAGGTAGGCCAGGATTTCCCCGATCTCGCGCAGGGCCTGCACATTCTCCGCGCCCATGCCCAGGGCCACGCGCGTTTGTGTGCCGAACAGGTTGGCCAGCACCGGAATGCGGCTGCCTTTCGGGTTCTCGAACAGCAGTGCGGGGCCACCGGCGCGCAAGGTGCGGTCGGCGATCTCGGTCATTTCAAGGTTGGGGTCCACTTCGTGGCGAATACGTACCAGTTCACCGCGTTGTTCCAGTACCGCAATGAAGTCACGAAGGTCTTTGTAGTTCACAGGCTGTCCTGGCGGGTGTTGCGGGCGAGGGGACAGTATAGCGTGTTGCGAAGCCGGCTCCTGCCGGCTCCGCAACAACGCTATTTACGTTTCATGGACATGAAGAATTCATCGTTGGTCTTGGTATCCCTGAGCTTGTCGAGCAGGAATTCGATAGCCGGGCCATCTTCCATGCTGTGCAGCAGCTTGCGCAGAATCCACATGCGTTGCAGCTCTTCCTCGCCGGTAAGCAACTCCTCACGGCGTGTGCCGGAACGGCGGATGTTGATGGCGGGATAGACGCGCTTCTCGGCAATCTTGCGGTCCAGGTGCAGTTCCATGTTGCCGGTGCCCTTGAACTCCTCGTAGATCACTTCGTCCATCTTTGAACCGGTGTCGACCAGCGCGGTGGCGATGATGGACAGGCTGCCGCCTTCTTCGATATTGCGCGCCGCGCCGAAGAAACGCTTGGGGCGTTCCAGTGCGTGGGCATCTACACCGCCGGTGAGCACCTTGCCGGAGCTGGGCACCACGGTGTTGTAGGCGCGCGCCAGGCGCGTGATGGAGTCGAGCAGAATCACCACGTCGCGCTTGTGTTCCACCAGCCGTTTGGCTTTCTCGATCACCATATCGGCAACCTGCACGTGGCGTGAGGGTGGTTCGTCGAAGGTGGAGGCAACCACTTCCGCGCCGCGCACGCCGACGGTGCGCTGCATATCGGTCACTTCTTCCGGGCGCTCATCAATCAGCAGCACAATGATGTAGCACTCGGGGTTGTTGGTCAGGATCGCCTGCGCGATGCTCTGCATGATCACCGTTTTACCCGCTTTCGGCGGTGCCACCAGCAGGCCGCGCTGGCCCTTGCCGATGGGGGCGACGAGGTCGATTACGCGGCCGATCAGGTCCTCGCTGCTGCCATTGCCTTTTTCCAGCATCAGGCGCTTGTCGGCGAACAGCGGCGTCAGGTTTTCAAACAGAATCTTGTGCTTGGCGTTTTCCGGGCGGTTGAAGTTGATCTCGCTGACCTTGAGCAGCGCGAAGTAACGTTCGCTGTCTTTCGGGGGGCGTATCTTGCCGGAAATGCTGTCGCCGGTGCGCAGGTTGAAGCGGCGAATCTGGCTGGGCGATACGTAGATATCGTCGGGCCCGGCGAGATAGGAACTGTCGGAGGAGCGCAGGAAACCGAAGCCATCCTGCAGGATTTCCAGTACACCGTCGCCTGAGATATCTTCGCCACTTTTGGCGTGACGCTTCAGAATGGCAAAAATGATGTCCTGCTTGCGGGACCGGGCCATATTGTCCAGGCCTATTTCCTTCGCAATATCAATCAGTTCCTGCGTGGATTTGGTTTTAAGGTCAGTTAGATTCATAGAGGAGCGCTGAGTTGTTGTTCGGGGAAGATGATCTATGCAAACGGGCGCGCTGCCGGGAGGCCGGACAGAGGCAACAAGAATGCAGCGTTAAGTCGTTGGGTGGCAGAGTTATTATCGCGGCACGGGGCCGTGCAACGAACAAGAATGTAGCACGCTGGGTGGGAGGCGTCTAGGTTTTTTGCGGCTCGCCACGCCGTAGGCCCTGGGGCGGGTTACGGTGTGGCAAGCCGCGGGGCGGGGCGGCCTAGATGGCTTCCTTGATGAAGTCCACGAGCTGGCTCTTGGACAGGGCGCCGACCTTGGTCGCCTCCGCGCTACCGCCCTTGAACAGGATCAGGGTGGGAATGCCACGGATGCCAAACTTGGGCGGAATGTCGGGGTTGGCGTCAACATCGACCTTGCACACCTTGAGTTTGCCGGCGTACTCGGTGGCAATTTCATCAAGCACCGGTGCAATCATCTTGCAGGGGCCGCACCACTCTGCCCAGAAATCAACCAGTACCGGCAGGTCGGCATTGAGGACGTCGGCGTCAAAACTCGCATCGCTGACGTGTACGATATGTTCGCTCATGGTGCTCTCCAGTTACGTTGGCGTTGTTACGACAGCCTGTGTGCTGTGGTTCACCGCCTGTCATAGAGGCGCAATGATACCATTGGGTCATGCGCGTACAACCGGCGGGTAGGAGTTTTTCGTTATGACCTTATATCACCTGATGCGGAATGTGCGCCGGTGACGTCATGGGTGGTTTATCTGCTGCAGTGCGTTGATGGCAGCCTCTATACCGGCGTTACCGTCGACGTGCAGCGCCGGCTTGCGCAGCATAACGGTGAGCGCAGTGGTGGGCCCCGGTATACCCGTGGCCGGCGTCCGGTGCAGCTGCTCTGGTGGGAGCCGGCAGAGAATCGTGGGGCAGCCCAGCGCCGTGAGGCGGCGATAAAACGCCTGCCACGCAACGCCAAACTCGCGCTGTGTCAGCGTGTCATTTCGGGGGAGTGATGGCTTCCAGCTCTTCCTGCTGCGCCAGCCACAACTCTTCCAGCCGGGCCTGTTCCGCTTGCAGCGCGCCTTCCTGTTTCACCAGTTCCGCCACCTCGCCGGCGCTGTCGCCCTCGTAGAGCGCGGGGTCGGCAAGGCGTGCCTGTAGTGCTTGCAACGCCTGCTCAGCCTGCCCCATGGCTTTTTCGGTCTGTGTGATTTCGCGCTGCAGGGGGCGCAGCCGCTCGCGCTGGGCCGCCGCCTGCTGACGCCGCTCTTTGGCTGATGCCTCCGTGGCAGCCGGCACACTCGCGGTGGGTGCATCACCGGAACGATAGCTGGCAAGGACCCATTTTTCATAGGCGCGCAGGTCATCGTCGTAGTCCTCTACCACACCATCGTGCACCAGCAGCAATTCATCCGCCGTGTTGCGCAGCAGGTGGCGGTCGTGGCTGACCAGAATCAGCGCGCCTTCATAGCCCTGCAGGGCCATTTCCATGGCGTTGCGCATGTCGAGGTCGAGGTGGTTGGTGGGCTCGTCCAGCACCAGCAGATTGGGCCGCTGCCAGACGACCAACGCCAGTGCCAGGCGGGCTTTTTCACCGCCGGAGAAGGGGGCGATGGGCTGTGTGGCGCTGTCCCCGCGAAAGTTGAAGCCACCGAGGAAGTTGAGAATCTCCTGTTCTCTTGCCTCGGGGCTGAGGCGCTGTACATGCAGCGCGGCGCTGGCGGTCAGGTCCAGCGCTTCCAGCTGTTGCTGGTCGAAATAGCCGGTGCGGCAGTGTTCGCCGGCCTGGCGTGTGCCATTGAGCAGTGGCAGGCGGCCAATCAGGCTCTTCAGCAGGGTTGATTTGCCGGCGCCATTCTTGCCCAGCAGGCCAATGCGTGAACCTGGGCGCAGGACCAGGGTAACGTTGCTGAGTACCGGCGCGCCCGCATAGCCCAGCTGCGCCTCATCCAGGCGCAACAGGGGGTCGCTGCTCTTGCCGGCCGCCGGGAAGGCAAAATTGAACGGCGAGTCGATGTGCGCAGGCGCCAGTTGCTGCATGCGCTCCAGCTCCTTCAGCCGGCTTTGTGCCTGGCGCGCCTTCGTCGCCTTGTAGCGGAAGCGGCGCACGAAGTCTTCGATGTGTGCGATGCGTTGCTGCTGTTTCTCAAAGCTGGCCTGCTGATTGGCAAGCATTTCCGCACGCAGGCGCTCGTAGTCGGAGTAATTGCCCTTCCAGGTCTGCAGCTGCTGGCTTTCAATGCTGAGAATGCGTTCGCAGGTGGCATCGATAAAATCCCGGTCGTGGGAGATCATGAGCAGCGTGCCGGGGTAGGCCTGCAGCCACTGCTCCAGCCACAGCGTTGCATCGAGGTCCAGGTGGTTGGTGGGCTCGTCCAGCAGTAGCATGTCCGAGGGCGTCATGAGGGCGCGCGCCAGGTTCAGGCGGATGCGCCAGCCCCCGGAAAAGTCGCTGACCGGGCGCGCCTCGGCTCCGGGTGCAAAGCCCAGGCCCTGTAGCAGCCGCTGTACGTGGCTGGCCGCGCTGTAGCCGTCGGCTTCATCCATGGCGCTGTGCAATGCTGCGGCGCGCTGGAAGTCGCCGGCCTTCTCGGCCGCTTCAAGCTCCGCACACAGGGTGGCGAGTTCGGCGTTACCTTGCAGCACGTAGCGCCCCGCGGTCTCCTGTGTGGTAGCCACTTCCTGGGCCATGTGCGCGAGTCGCAGGTTGTTCATGCCTTCGATATCGCCGCCATCAGCTTGCAGCGTACCCAGCAACATGGCGAACAGGCTGGATTTGCCACTGCCATTGGCACCGATCAGGGCCAGCTTCTGCCCCGGTTGCAGTGTCGCGTTGGCACGTTCGAGCAGCAACTTGCTGCCGCGCCGCAGTTCGATGTCGCGTAGTATGATCATAGGGACGCGCATTCTACGCGCAGCCCGTTTCTCTCACCAGCCGGGGCCGTGATGAATAATCCGCTGTGGGTGTTTTCCTTGCATCATTATGAGCAACCCGGTGTTGCCGAGGCCTGCCTCGCAGCGCAAGACCTGTGCGGGGCGGATGTAAACCTGCTGATGTATGCAGCCTGGTTATCAAACAACGGCCTCAACCTGCCGGCAGAGCAATGGCCGGCGCTGGAGGCCCGTGTGGCAGAGTGGCGGCAACGCGTGGTCTCGCCGCTGCGTAGCCTGCGTCGCGACTGGCGAGCGCTGCCCGGGGCGGAGCAGCTCCGGGAACAGGTCAAGACGCTGGAGCTGGCAGCGGAGCAGGCACAGCAGGCGGCGATGTGGGCCTGGCATGAGCAGCACGCTGAGTGTGTGCCGGCGGCCCGGCCGGTAGTGGAACTGACCGCGGTGCTGGCGCGCCTGCTACCCACCGGAAATCTGGCGCCGGCTGCGCGGAATGCCCTGCTGCAGCGGCTGGCGCGGCTGCTCGCGGGGTCGGGGGTGGCATAGTGGTGGCTCGCGGTAGTATGATCTGCCGCCTGTCGGTTTTTCCGCATGTCCATTTATCTGACTCTTGGAATCCATTATGAAGAAATACGCATTGCCGCTTGCCCTGGTTGCTACTGTGACCTTGCAGGCCTGTAATCAGCAGTCTGCCCCCGAGGCGGTAGATAGCGCTGCGACTGTAACGCTGGAAGACAGCAACGAGCGCCTGAGCTATGGCATCGCCTTCGGGTTGGGCCAGCGCATGGCCGCAGATGGTGTGCCCATGGACGTTGATGCGTTCAGCGCCGGTCTGCGCGACGCCATGGAAGGTGCCGAGCCGCGCATGACCCAGGAAGAAATCCAGACTGAGATGCAGGCGTACCAGGAGCGTGCCATGGCTGAACAGCAGGCGGCGATCGCTGCTGCGGGTGAAGCAAACCTGGCGGCCTCCGAGGCCTTTCTCGCAGAGAACGCGACGCGCGAAGGCGTTGTGGTTACCGAATCCGGCCTGCAATACGAAGTCATTGAAGCCGGCGAAGGCGCGAGCCCGAATGCCGAAGATACCGTGGAAGTTCACTACCGTGGCACGCTGGTTGATGGCACTGAATTCGACTCGTCCTACAAGCGCGGCGAGACCGTCAGCTTTGGGGTAAGCCAGGTTATCGCGGGCTGGACCGAAGCGCTGCAGCTGATGTCACCGGGTGCGAAGTGGAAGCTGTTCATTCCGGCGGATCTGGCCTATGGTCCCGGTGGTGCCGGTAACCTGATCGGCCCGAACGCGGCACTGGTGTTTGAAGTGGAGCTGGTGTCCGTTACCGAGGCGGCTGATGACGCCACGGACCCTGCTGCGGAAGGCACCGAAGGCTGATCAGCCTGTACCCTCCGGCGCCTCCTGCATCTGGCGCCGGTGATTGCTGTGAAGGCCGGCGATTAGCCGGTCTTCCAGTACAAAGCGAGACTCCAGCAGTTCCCCCAGGGCAGACAGGTCCCTGACCAGCGTTTCGGGGTATTGATCCCCACTGCCGTATTTCTGCTCATAGGCAAGAATCACATCGGTTGTGTCCGCAATGTCCCCGATGAGTTTGGCAGCCAGCGCGCTGCCGTCGTCGCCGAAGGCTTCCGCTTCGTGTAGCAACTCGTTATAGACCTCGAAATGGCCCACTGAGACATAGTCCACCAGCAGTTCGCACAGCTGACGTTGGCGCTGGGTAATGGATGCCGAGCCGGGCAGGTCATCACTCGCCACCACCAGAGCGGTGTAGCGCGCGAGTACGGCACGGCGTTCGCTGAGCCAGTTGGTGAGAAGGGATTCCACCGCATGAAACTGTTCGGCGGGGTTTTGATTGCGCTGTGGCATGCGATGTGCTCTTGCGTTGCGAGTGATGAGTGCGCCAACTATAGGCACAGGCCCATGCCTCCCGCAAGCAGCACGGGCCGCGGTGGGTCAGCTGCGCCGCAGTGTCTGCCAGAGGCTGGCGGCGGTAATCGCGATGAACAGCAACAGGGTCTGCTCCGGAATGCTCAATCCCAGCAGTGTCCAGTGGGTTTCCGCACAATTGCCGTCGCCCATGAGCACCATGCTCAGGGTGTCCTTGAAAGGCAGGGTTTCCAGCATATATTCCAGGCTGGGTCCGCAGGCGGGTACCTGGTCCGGCGGCAGGTGCTGCAGCCAGACATGACGCGCTGCCACGGCACCACCACCGATGGCCACCAGGGCGCACAGTGCGCCGTACACACGCCGGCCCCAGGTGCGCGGATTGTGCAGTGCAGCCAGCAGGGCGACTACGCCACCGGCGATGACAAGCACGCGCTGGGTCATGCACAGGGGGCAGGGGTTGAGCCCCACCTGGTATTCCAGATACCAGGCAAACAGCATGGCACACAGTGCCAGTGCGGCCAGGCCGAAGTAGACCAGGCGTGGAGTGAGCAGTGCGAGCATGGGTGTAAATCCTTGTGTGGTCGGTGCCGTCATTCTAGAACAGTGTTCGGTACTGGCCAAAGAAGCGCGCCAGGTATTCCTCGAAAGTCAGCTCGTCGCCGGCTTCAAGTTGCTGTTGCGCCGCCAGTGATTGCCGGGTTTCCTGCTCGAAACGCTGGCGGCAGGTATCTGACAGCGCCTGTTCGCGGAAGTGCCGTGCCCAGTGTTCACTGTAGGCCATCGCCAGGCGGAAGAACGGTAGATCGCGGTCCCGCATCTCCGCGAGTACGCGCGCGGAGGGTGTGAGCGCACTGTCCTGCACTTTGGCCTGTTGTGCCGCCAGTGCGGCGCGGTAGCTTTCGCTGGCGTGAGCGTTATCCAGCAGCTCGGCGATCCCCGTCATGCCGCCCAGCAGCTCGCCGGCCAGCTCTTCGAGGGAGGCATCACCCACAGGGGTGCGCAGCCGAAGCCCGGGTTCCCTGCCGCGGTTGACTACGGTGCTGAGGTTGGCAGCCTGTAGTGCGCGTTCCGTATCGTCACAGGCCGGGCTGTCCTCCAGCAGGCAGTGCAGCAGGAACGTGTCGAGGAAACGGATCTGGCTGGCGTCTATACCCACCGGTGTGAAGGGGCTGACATCGATACAGCGGATCTCGACATATTCGATACCGGCGCGGCGCAGTGCCGCCAGCGGCGCCTCGCCGGGCTGGGTGACCCGCTTGGGCCGGATGGTGCTGTAGAACTCGTTCTCGATCTGCAGCAGGCTGTCGTTGAGCTGCTGGTAGTCGCCATTCTGGCCGGCAGGAAAGGCCTGATACGGGGGGTGCGGGTGCATGATGGCATCCCGCAGTGCCAGCACGTAATTGTCCAGTGAGTTGTAGCAGACATTGAGGCCCTTCTGCGCCTCGCTGTTGTAGCCGAGGTCGCCCATGCGCAGGGCGGTGCCCCAGGGGCGATGCAGGGTGCGGCCGGTTGCGTCGAAGGGTTCCAGGCCCTGGGTGTCACGATCGCGCAGGAAGCTGGCGCACACCGCGGGCGACGCGCCGAACAGGTAGATCAGCAACCAGGAGTGGCGGTGGAAATTGCGTATCAGGCCCAGGTAGCGCTCTGTGACGTAGTCCTGCAGGGTGCCGGGATTGCCGGCATCATCCCAGGCGCGCTGCCAGTAGTCCGCTGGCAGAGAAAAGTTGTAGTGAATACCGGCGATGGTCTGCATCAGGCGGCCGTAGCGGTGGCCGAGGCCGTAGCGGTAGACCTTTTTCATGCGCGCCACGTTGGCGCTGCCATACTCGGCGACGGGTATGCTGTCGTCCCCGTTGACGACGCAGGGCATGCTGGTCGCCCAGAGCAGCTCATCACCCAGCTGGCTGTAGGTGAAGCGGTGAATGTCCGCCAGTGTCTCCAGACTTTCTTCGATGCCCGTATCCACGGGTGTGATGAATTCCATCAACGCTTCAGAGTAGTCGGTGGTGATCGAGGCATGGGTGAGTGCCGACCCGAGGCCGGTGGGGTGCGCTGTCTGGGCGAGGCGGCCCTCCGGCGTGATGCGCAGGCTTTCTTTTTCCAGGCCGCGCTGGATGCGCCGTAGCAGGTCAGCGTAGCCGGGCCCGGCCAGGGTCTGCAATTGGCTTTGCAAATGAGGGGTCAAAAGGAACTCCTTGTGGTGGCTGGGGGCACGCCGGGATTGTGTCCCGCCGCCGGGGCGCGTGAAAGTGTAGCCGCCATTGCAAGGCGAGTACAGATTGCACTGCGATGTGGGCGAAAGCCCGGTTGGGCATTGTTGTTGCGCGAACTTTGTGGCTATCCTGCAATCATGATATGCCGCGTCGACATCGCCACTTGCCTGCGCGTGCCGTGCCAGGCGCTCTGGCGCGGGTGCCTGTTACTGGCATTTGTCGCCGGCAACGCGCACGGGCAAGGTGCTGAGCCTGCCTGCAGGCAGGCCCCGCAGCAGAGCGATTCAGCGAGCTTTCGCTTCGAACCGGTGCCACAGATGGAGGCGTTTCTGGCCACGATACCGGCGGGCGCGCGCATCGGCACTATCCGCCAGCGGCGTTTTGCCGTGTTCGATGCCGAGGACCCCCGGGAAGACAATGCGCTCTATCGCTGGGCCAACGACTTTCACAGCGTGACCCGGCACTGGGTCATCGAGGATCATCTGCTGGTGGCGCCCGGCGAAGCCTACAGCGCCCCGCGTGTCGCGGAATCAGAGCGCATCCTGCGCAACCTTGGCTTCATCTACGACGCCCGGGTGCGGCCCTGGCGGGTGTGTGGCGAGGTCGTGGACCTCGAAGTCATTACCAGGGACATCTGGACCTTTACCCCCATGCTTTCAGTGTCCCGGCGCGGTGGTGAAAACACCTTCGCCTTCGGTTTTCGCGATGCAAACTTCCTGGGGACCGGCAAGCAGGTGGTGGTACAGCGCGATAGCGATGAAGAGCGCGCCGGCACCACCGTGCGCTATTTCGACCCCGCGCTTGCCGGTTCGCGCTGGCGGCTGCGTCTCTCGATCGCCGATAACGACGATGGCTATGAACAGGGTGTAAGTCTCGTTCGGCCGTTCTTTTCCGTGTACGAACGGTGGTCGGCGGGCGCCAACCTGAATCGCTCCAAGCTGGAGGAGACACTCTGGTTTCGCGGTGATGAGCAGAACGAGTTTGACCACGAGATCGAATTTGCCAATGTGTTTGGTGGCATCGCCGCAGACAGCGGGGATCATGGTCGTGTGGGGCGCTGGTTGTTTGGCTACACCCTGGAAACCCACAGCTTCGCATTCAGTGATTCCGCGCTGCCCCCGGATACCCTGCCGGAGGATAGGGAATACAGCTATCCTTACATCGGTTACGAGTCCACCGAAGACCAGTTCGTGGAACTGCATAACTTCAACTACCTGGGCCGCACCGAGGATGTGTACGTCGGTGAGCGCTACTCCTGGGCGCTGGGCTGGTCCGCCGATACGCTGGGGGCAAGCCGTGACCAGCTGGTACTGCGCGGCAGCTATGCCAACACGCTGCTGGTCGACGCGCGCCGCCTCTGGCAGGTCGACAGCAGCGTCAGCGGTTTTCTCGGCGTGGATGGCAGCGGTTTTGAGAACCTGCTGTGGAGCAGCGAGACCCGCTATCATCACAAGCAATCCCGACAGTGGGTGTTGTTCAGCCGCCTGCGCTTCGACGTGGCCGATGGTCTGACCGGGGAACGTCAGCTGACCCTGGGGGGTGACAACGGTCTGCGCGGCTATGATCTCTTCTACCAGACGGGGGATCGCGGCTTTGTGTGGAATCTGGAGCAACGCTATTACTCCGACTGGCATCCGTTTCGCCTGTTTCAGGTGGGCCTGGCAGCCTTTATCGATGTCGGGCGTGCCTGGTTCGAGGGCGAAGATAACGGCGCCAACGGCGGGGTGCTGGCGAATGCAGGGTTTGGCCTGCGGCTGAATTCCAGCCGCGCCGAAAAGAGCTCGGTGGTACACGTGGATGTCGCATTCCCCTTTATGCGTGACGATACCGTCAGCAGCCCCCAGATCCTGTTCACGGTCAGGGACCGGTTTTAGCGGTGTTCGCCGGCGCCACTGGGGCGACCGTAAGCAGTGCCGAAGCACTGGGGCAGGCCGAGCGCACGCATGAGCCGTTGACCCGCAGCCTGTGCTTGTCGAATGCGTGCGGGATGCTAGAGTGATGCTTCGCCTGAGCGGAAGGCGGGGTTGATGGATGGTTATGCCGGTCGCGCGGCGGATGTTCCGGGGGATAGTACAGCGTGCGTATTGCAGAATGGCTCAAGACACTGGCGAAAGAGCAGGGCTCCGACCTTTACCTGAGTACCGGGGCGCCACCCTGTGCAAAATTTCAGGGCAAACTGCGCCCCATTGCGCGGGAGACGCTCAAGCCCGGTGAGATTCGCGAAATCGCCTGCGAGCTGATGGATGCCACACAGCAGGCGGACTTCGCGCAGGAGCTGGAGATGAATCTGGCGCTATCGCTGTCGGGGTTCGGTCGCTTCCGCATCAATATTTTCATGCAGCGCAATGAGGTCAGCATTGTTGCGCGGAATATCGTGGCCGAAATTCCCCACTGGAAAGACCTGCGACTCCCCGAAAGCCTGACCGAGGTTGTCATGCGCAAACGTGGCCTCGTGCTGTTTGTCGGCGCGACCGGGTCGGGCAAGTCGACATCGCTGGCCGCGCTCATCGACTACCGCAACAGCAACAGCGCCGGTCACATCGTGACCATCGAAGATCCGGTGGAGTATGTGCACAATCACAAGAAATCCATCGTCAACCAGCGCGAGGTCGGCGTCGACACGCGCAACTGGCACAACGCCCTGAAGAACACCCTGCGTCAGGCGCCGGACGTGATTCTGATTGGTGAAATCCGCGACCGCGAAACCATGGAGCACGCCATCGCCTTCGCCGAAACCGGCCACCTGTGTATATCCACCTTGCACGCCAACAACGCCAACCAGGCGCTGGACCGTATTATCAACTTCTTCCCCGAGGCCAAGCGCCAGCAGCTGCTGATGGACCTGTCACTGAACCTGCAGGCCTTTGTCTCCCAGCGCCTGATTCCCACCGTGGACGGCAAGCGCTGTGCCGCGATCGAGATTCTGCTGGGCACGCCGATGGTGGCCGACCTGATTCTCAAGGGCGAGATCGACGGCATCAAAGAGGTGATGGCGAAGTCCGAGAACCAGGGGATGAAAACCTTCGACAGCGCCCTGCTGGAACTCTTCCAGGAGGGGCTGATTTCCGAGGATGAAGCGCTGCGCAACGCCGACTCCCCCAACAATGTGCGCCTGAAGATCAAGTTCGCCCGCGAGGGGCAGCAGCGCGATTCAGGTGGCGCGTTCAAGCTCAGCCTGGAAGGCCAGGAAGAAGAGGACGAACCGCCCTCCATATTCTAGGGCGGGCCGCAGCGCTGCTGTCAGGACATCAGCTTGGATACCAGCAGCCCGGCGAAAATCGCCCACAGCGCGACGACCAGCACCAATTGTCGTTTGCGTGGCTTGGGTGGCGCCTTCGCCGGAGCCTTGCCGCCGATGTGGATGTCCGGTGAGCCGCAGGCGGGGCAGTAGCCGCGCTCGTCCAACCGGTGCCCCCGATAGCTGCATTGCCTGCAGTGATAACTCATGTTCACCCTACCGATTCATTTTCAGCAGTTGGTCCACAATGCGCTCCAGCTGCGTCAGGTTATTGCACTCCGCAGCAAAATGACAGGCGCTCAGGTAGCGCGGCATTTCCGAGTCACCCGTGCCCCAGGCCCTGCGCGACTCGGGGTTTAGCCAGATGACCCGGCGGCTGCGCTGGTAGATGCTGCGCATGATGTCCAGTTGCGGATCGCCGTGGTTATTCCTTGCATCACCGAGCATGATCACGGTGGTGCTGCTGTTGATGTCATCCAGCGCCAAACGGGCGAAGTCCTGCAGGCTCTTGCCGTAATCGGTCGCCCCCCCATAGCGCCAGTTGACCAGCTCTATAGCCTTGTCCACCGGGTGTTGCGCAAACAGCTCGCTCACTTCGCCGAGGTGGCTGGAGAATGCGAAGCTGCGCACCTTCGGCAGCACATCCTGCAAGCTGTAGAGAAACAGCAGCAGGAACTTGGCGTAGGCCGCCACCGAGCCACTGACATCGCAGATCGCCAGCAGCTGCGGTTTGTTTTTCCGGGTCCGCTTCCAGTGAGTATGGAACAGGATGCCGTCGTTGGCGATACCGCGGCGCAGGGTGCGGCCCATGTCCAGCTTGCCGCGGCGGTAGGTGCGCCGTTTGCGCGCATGGCGTTCGGCCAGTTTGCGCGCCATTCTCTGCACCAGCTCCTGCACCCGATGTTGGTAGCGCAGCTCCAGGTTGCTGAGCCGGGTGCGGCGCAGCAGCTCATCCATGAAGCGGGCATTTTCGCCCTCCGCCTGTAACAGGTATTGTCGCTCCACATAGTCGCGGACCTGTTCGCGGAGGATGTCCCGGTAGCGGCGCAACGGCTCCAGCGCGGGGCTGTCTTCCTGTTCCAGGCGGGCCAGGGTCCGGCGCAGTTGATCTTCACCCATGGCATCCAGCATACGGCGCGTGAACTGGCCTTTCTGGGTGAACATGCGAATCTGGCTCAGCCCGACGCTGGCCGCCGCCTCGCCCATTGCCAGGTTGAGCGCGGCGCTGTCGTTGTCCTGTAGCTGTTGCAATAGCGGAGTTGTCAGCAACGCCTGCAAGTCGCTGTCAGTCTGTGCAGCCGTTTCCAGTAGCTGCTCGGCACTGTGGTCGGCAGCGCCTTTTGGCACGCTCGTGGCTTCAGGGCCGGACGCTGCTTCCTGCTCGCCGGCCTGGTTGGCGCGCTCTTCCCGGGTGCTGCTGAAGTCGGCCAGCTGCTGGTCGAAGAAGCGGCCAAAACAATGCTGGAAAATGGCTTCCTCTGCTGGCGTTTTTGCCAGTGCCGCGGCCAGGCCATCGCGCAGCCGATCGCGCTGGGCGTAGCCGAGTGTTGCGGCCACGTTCATGGCATCCAGTGTTTCCGCTGGTGAAATGCGAACATCGTGGCTGCGCAGCAGGCCAATGAAATTGACCAGGTGACTCTGCATGGCGCTGGACAGCGCGTGCTCAGCCATGCGCGGGCCGCGGCAGCAGCTCGCGCAGCGCACTTTCAGCTGTGTTGATGTCGTCCTCGAATTTGAGCAGCACATTGAGGGTGCTTTGAATCACCTGAGCATCCAGCTCCCGGGCATGCAATAGCAGCAGGCTGCGCGCCCAGTCGATGGTTTCGGAGATGGCCGGTGACTTTTTCAGGTCGAGATCGCGCAGTGAGTGGACGAATTCAACCAGTTGGTGCCGCAGTTGCTGGTCGATATCCGGTACCCGGCTGAGCACGATCCGCTCTTCCAGTTCCACGCTGGGGAAGGGGATGTACAGGTGCAGGCAGCGACGCTTCAGCGCATCACTGATGTCCCGCGTATTATTGCTGGTGAGAAAAACCATGGGAGTGACGCGCGCCTGCACCGTACCGATTTCGGGAATCGACACCTGATAGTCAGACAGAATTTCCAGCAACAGCGATTCGAATTCGTAGTCGGATTTGTCGACTTCATCGATCAGCAGTATCGCGCCGCGCTCCTGCTGCATGGCCTTGAGCAGGGGTCTGGGTTCGAGAAACTCCTCCGAATAGAAGGTGTCGCCGAACTGGTGCAGGCGCTCCACGGACTCCGCAAGGCCCTGCGCTCCTTGCAACAGATCCCCGAGTTTTTCCTTGAGCACCTGCGTGTACAGTAGCTGCTTGCCGTATTTCCATTCATAAAGTGCCTTGGCTTCGTCCAGGCCCTCGTAGCACTGCAGCCGAATCAGGGGCACATCAAGCAGCATGGCCGTGGTTTTCGCCAGCTCTGTTTTACCCACGCCCGGGGGGCCTTCGACCAGAATCGGCTTGCGCAGCTGGAAGGCCAGAAAGACGGCAGTGGCAATCTTCGGGCTGCAGATGTAGCCAAATGATTCAAAACCCTGCTCAATGGCCTCAATGGATGCCAGCTGCGGAAAATCCTGGGTATGCACGGTGTGTCCTCGTGAGGGCGGTCAGCCGCCGGTGGCGTTCATGAAACGGAGAATCTCCGGTTCATCGCTGTGGGTGAAATGGTGTTTTTCCGGCTTCAGCGCGAGCGCCGCAACCAGCGCGCGGGCTATGTCGTCGCGGTTGCTGCCCGGTCGGCGCAACAGGGGGCGCAGGTCGACGGCGTGTTCGTTGCCGAGGCATAGCAGCAGGCGGCCTTCCACCGTAAGTCGCACACGGTTACAGAGGTGGCAAAAGTTGTTGCTGTGTGGCGAGATAAAACCGACCCGCGTGGCGCTGTCTGGCATGCTGAAATAGCGGGCGGGCCCGGCACTGCCCGTGGGTTCGCCCAGTGCCGTCAGCGGGTAGCGCTCTGCGATCCTGCGGCGCAGTACCTCACTGCTGCAGAAACTCAGGGGCCTGCTGTGTTCGTCAATGCGCCCCAGCGGCATTTCCTCGATAAAGGCAATGTCGATATCGCGTTCGCGGGCGAAGTCCACGAGGTCCAGCGCCTCGTCGTCGTTACGTCCGTTGAGAATCACGGCGTTCAGTTTGATGCGCGCAAAACCGGCGCGGGCCGCCGCATCGATGCCGGCCAGCACCTGGTGCAGGTCGCCGGTGCGGGTAAGCTCGCGGAAGCGCTTCGGTTGCAGGCTGTCGAGGCTGATGTTGAGCGCATTGACGCCTGCCCGTTGCAGGGCGTCCGCCATGCCGGCCAGCCGCGAGCCGTTGCTGGTCATGGCCAGTGTCTGCAGCCCGGGGAGGGCGCCCAACCGTTCCACCAGGGAAAGCACATTGCGCCGCACCAGGGGCTCGCCACCGGTCAACCGTATCTTGCTGATACCCAGGCTTACGCCTGCCTCCGCCACACGGAACAGCTCCTCCAGGGAGAGCACCTCCGAGCGTGGCACGAACTGCATGTCCTCTGCCATGCAATATACACAGCGGAAGTCGCAGCGGTCGGTGACCGACAGGCGCAGGTAGTTGATCCGGCGCTGGAAGGGGTCGACCAGATGAGTCGGGCGTTCGGGCTTCATCACCGCAGTGTACTGGCTGTCGCGGCTTCACTCTAGTCATGTTGCCTGCCGGGCTTTACACGGCGATGGGCTGTGGGCAGGATGCGAGCTGCACTTCCCGGAGACGACTATGCGCATAACAACCCTGCTGGCCTGGTCACTGGCTGCCCTGCCTGGCTTCTTTGCCCTGCCGCTGGTGGCCAGCGAGCACTGTGAACCGGTGGACGGTATCGTGTCCATCTGTGGCCTGGCCGCCCCGGAGGACCTGGTGCCTGCCCCCAACGGGCGCGACCTGATATTCGGGCAGATGGCGGGAAGCGGTGGCCTGTACCTGCTGGATACGCGGGACGACTCGGTCCACCCCCTGCTCGCGGTGCAGGAGGCCGATGCGCCGCGCGAGCTGTGGGGTGACCCCGCCTGCGTGCAGCCCACATCGCGGCTGGAAGCGCACGGCCTGGACATTCGCCGCCGTGCCGACGGTCGCTGGCAGGTGCTGGTGGTAAACCACGCCGAACGTGAATCCGTGGAATTCTACGAGTTGCAGGCGCCCACCAGTGATCGCCCGCAGGCACGCTGGCGCGGTTGCGCAGAGGCCCCTGCCGCGGCCAACTTCAATGACGTGGCCGGCCTGGCCGACGGCAGCCTGCTGGTCACCCACATGGCGGACCGACGCTGGCAACTGGTCAACGCGTTGCTGGCCGCGCTGGGTCGCAACACCGGGTTTGTCTATCACTGGAGCCGCGACGACGGCTTCACGCCAATGCCTGCCACCCGGGCGGCGCATCCCAATGGCATTCTGTTGGCGCCCGATGAACAAAGCTTCTTCCTCAATGTTTACCTGGGCAACGCGCTGCAGCACCACGCACTGCCCGGGGGCGATTTGCTGGGGGCGGTGGCCGTGCCGAAACCGGACAACGCCAGTTGGGCGAAGGACGGGCAACTGCTGGTGGCCTCCCACGAAGGCAGCCTGTGGCAGATTTTTCGCAGCCTGTCGCAGGACCATGAACGGCCCAGTGAGCTGCCGTTCAGCATCCTCTCGATAGACCCCGTTACGCTTTCGCAATCCACACTGTTGCAGCGCTCCGGGCCGCCCCTGGGTGCCGGCACCGTTGCCCTGCAGCGGGGTGATGACCTGTATGTCGGCTCTTACGTGGGTGACAGGATCATCCGCCTGCCCCTGCCGGAGCCTCAGCGCCCTTGATAGCCCTGCGTCGCATTCTGCTCTGGGGCACACCGCCACTGGTGATCTGCCTCGCATTGCTGTTGCTCGCGGCGGGGTACAGCCAGGATATCGCGGTAGTCGCCATGGTCGCTCTGTGGTGTGTGCTCTGGTGGGTGTTCGAACCGGTGCCGATTCCTGTGACGTCCCTGCTGCCTATCGCGCTGCTGCCCCTGCTGGGGGTGTTGACGCCGGCACAGGTGGGACAGGCCTACGGTTCTCCCCTGATCCTGCTGCTGTTGGGCGGCTTCCTGTTATCCAAGGCGATGGAACACTCCGGTGCACACCGGCGGATCGCGCTGGGTATGGTGCGGCTGGTCGGCGCAGACAGCGGTCCGCGACTGGTACTGGGTTTCATGATCGCTGCCGCCAGCCTGAGTATGTGGATATCCAATACGGCAACTACCCTGATGCTCCTGCCGGTTGCGCTAGCGGTGCTGGAAGCCACTGACCGGCGCCGGGAGCTGGCCGTGCCGCTGTTGCTGGGGGTGGCGTATGCCGCCAGTGTGGGCGGTATCGGCACGCCTATCGGTACGCCGCCCAACCTCATTTTCATGCAGGTGTATGAACAGACCACCGGGCAAGCCATCAGCTTCACACGCTGGATGGGGTGGGCGGTTCCGGTGGTGCTGGTGATGATCCCGCTCATGGCGCTGGCACTCACCCGCGGCCTGTCCGGCTCGGTGGCTGTGCAGCTGCCGACCACCGGTGCCTGGCGCACCGAAGAGAAGCGGGTGCTGTGGGTATTCGGCCTCACCGCACTGGCCTGGATCACACGCAGTGAGCCATTCGGTGGCTGGCAGGTGTGGCTGGGCCTGCCTCAGGCGAATGATGCGTCGGTGGCGCTGCTGGCTGTTGTGGTGATGTTCGTATTGCCCAATGGTTCCGGCGGGCGACTGCTCGACTGGGAGCGTGCAAGCACCATCCCCTGGGGTGTGTTGCTGCTGTTTTCGGGCGGTATCTGCCTGGCCAGTGGCTTCGTTGCTTCCGGCCTCAGCGACATCATGGGCGAAGCGCTGGCAGGCCTGACCGGTATACCCGTGTGGCTGCTGCTGTTGCTGGTGTGCCTGGCGGTGACATTCATGACCGAGACCACATCCAACACTGCCAGCACCACGTTGCTGATGCCGGTACTGGCCGCTGCCGCAGTGGCGGCGGACTTGCCGCCCGAGCTGATCATGGTGCCGGCGGCGATGAGCGCCAGTTGTGCGTTCATGTTGCCGGTGGCGACGGCGCCCAATTCTGTCGTTTATGGCAGCGGGCTGATAACCACGGCGCAGATGGCCAGAGAGGGGCTGTTGTTGAATCTGTTGGGTGCCGTGGTGATAAGCACCCTGTGCTTTATGCTGGTGCGCTAGCGCCTGCGGCCGGCGTGTGCGGCCACAGGTGCCGGGCGTGCCCTAGAGCAGCGCCAGCATGCTGTCGGCGGAACTGACGTCTACGCCGGCGCCGGGTTCCACATTCAGGTGGGTGACGGTGCCGTCATCCACCAGCATGGCGAAACGCTGGCTGCGCTTGCCCAGGCCAAAGCCGGTGCCGTCGAGTTCCAGGCCCAGGGCAGCGGTAAAGTCGCCGTTGCCGTCGCCCAGCATCAGCAGTTCCTCTGCGTTCTGCGACTTGCCCCAGGCGTCCATGACGAACGCATCGTTCACGGCCATGCAGGCGATGGTGTCTACGCCCTTGGCCTTGATCTTGTCGGCGTTAACGACATACCCGGGCAGGTGAGTGAGGGTGCAGCCCGGTGTGAATGCGCCGGGCACCGCGAACAGCAGGACTTTCTTGCCGGCAAAAATCTCGTCGGTGCTGATGTTGACCGGGCCTTCGGCGCCCATGGTCTTGAGGGTTACTGCGGGGATCTTGTCGCCAACCTTGATGGTCATGTTACTCTCCTTGTCCCGAACGGGTTTGCCGTGGAGCGTGGATCATACCAGATGCACCGTGACTTGCACTGCCCACTCTGCGGCGCAGGCAGTGGGCCTTTCCATCAGGACCGCAAGCGTCGCTACCTGCGCTGCGAACGCTGTTTCCTGGTGTTTGTGCCGCCCGAATTTCATCTGCCAGCCGAGGCTGAAAAAGCCGAGTACGACCTGCACGAAAACCGCATTGATGACCCGCGCTACCGTGCTTTCCTCGGTCGACTGGCAACGCCACTGCTGGCCCTGCTGACGCCGGGTTCACGCGGCCTCGAGTTTGGCTGTGGCCCCGGCCCCGCGCTGGCGGCCATGTTGCGTGAAGCAGGGCATCAGCTGGCCCTGTATGACCCGTTTTATTATCCCGATGTCTGTGTGCTGCAGCCCGGCTACGATTTCATCACCGCGACCGAGGTCGTGGAGCACCTGCACCAGCCGGGGGTCGAGCTGGAGAGGCTCTGGGGGCTGCTCGCGCCCGGCGGGCTGCTCGGTGTGATGACCAAGCTGGTGACGGACCCCGAGGCGTTTGCCGGCTGGCACTACAAGAACGATGTCACGCATGTGTGCTTTTTCAGCCGCGAGACCTGGACCTGGTGGGGCCGCGGCCGGGGCGCCGAGCCCGGATTCGAGGCGGCGGATGTCATCCTGCTGCGCAAACCCTGCGAGCACAGACCGCTGACCCTCAATCCTCCTGCAGCTGGCTGATCATGCCCTCGAAAATTGCCTGGCAATCCCGGTAGAAGGTCAACTGGGCAGCGCCCAGGTAGGGCGCCACCATGGTGAGCAGCTGCAGCACGCCCTGATGCACAACAATGTGTGGTGCGCGGGGGGCGTGCAGCAGCTGGTCGTAACTCAGCCAGAACGTCAGCACCAGCGTCATGTTGTCCACGAGGCTCAGCAACTGGTCGTCATCGGTATTGATGACCGCCTGTTCCAGCAGTTTGTGACAGATGGCGAGTAACGCGGAGCGTTGCAGTTGCAGCAAGCGGCGGAAACCCTTGCGGATAGCGGGGTAGCGCTGCTGCAGGTCATCCAGGTTGTGGTACAGGAAGCGGTATTGCCACATCTCTTCCAGCACCACGTAGAGGTAGTACCAATTGTCTTCTACCCGGCTGGGGTCGTTGCCCAGCGGGCCTTCCAGCGGCGCGGTCAGCGTATCGGTGAGCGCCACCTCATATTGCTGGAAGAGTTCGTCGATGATCTCGTCTTTCCCCTTGAAGTGGTAGTACAGGTTCCCGGGGCTGATATCGAGCTCATTGGCGATGTCGATCGTGGTCGTGTGCGCTTCACCCTCCTCATTGAACAGGGCCAGACTGGTGACCAGTATGCGGTCGCGCGTTTTCACCCTGTCGCTGTCGGGTACGTCTTCAGGCGGGCTTGCGGCCGGCCGCAGGCTTGCTCTTCACGGCGGCGCGCCGTGTGGCGGCCTTCTTGCGGGCGGCTGGCTTGCGTGCGGGTTTGCCCTGGGCCGCGAGTGCGGCGCTCAAGTCATCCACCTTGCGGGTCAGGCGGTCGATTTTTTCGTGCAGGGCGAGCAGGTCTTCTCCGCGGGCGGGCAGTTGCATGTGGAAGCTCTCCCGCACGCGGTGAATACGCTCCTCAACCGAGTTGCGTGCGCTGCGGCCGCTGCTCAAGCCCTTGCGCGCCTCGTCCTCCAGCGCGGCGCCGGCCTTGACCAGGTCGCGAAACAGCTTGGGCGTTTCCACCCCGGCCTTCTCCATGCGGTCCTGAGCCTCGTCGACTGCGCGTCCGTACGCGCCTACGCCGGCAAGCCAGATATTGCGGGCAATTTCGCCCGCCTTGTCAGTGACTTTGCTTTTATCGTTTTTATCATCGCTCACGTCGTCCTCCATTGCGCGGGGCGCATCGGGCCATCGGGCGGACATTTAAGCAGAAAACCCGCAACCCGTGCCACTCGCTGTTTCCGTCCGTCGGCCTGGCGTTCAAGAGCAAAAAAAAGGGCCACAATGTGGCCCGAAAAGCTCCCTGACAGGCAGGGAGTAGGGAACGTGCTTCAGGCCGCCGAGCGGAAGCCCACTGAGCCGCGCAGTTCGGCAAAGCGGCTGCGGGCCTGTTCCAGGCGCGCTTCCAGCTTCTTGCGGTCTTTCAGTGTGTCGAGTTGCTTGGGCAGCTCGATGTCGCCAATCATGTCTTTGGCGTCTTTCTCGATCTTGGTGCCACGCTTGACCAGGTCAGCGTAGGCCACTTCTGCGGCCTTGCCGCGTGCATCCAGACGGGCCTGCAGCTTGTCGAGGCGATCCTGCATTTCGTCAAAGGCCTTGCCGTAGAAGCCCAGGCTGGCGAGGAATGCATTGCGGCTCACCGTGCGGGCGCGGTCGCCGAGGCGGGCGGCAGACTTCTCGGTTTCCTTGGTCACCTTGGTGGCGCGGCGCTTGTAGGTGCGGACTTTCTTTTCCGCTTTAGCCACAGTGCTCTTGCTGGCGGCGCGGCGTTTCGTGGGTGCCTTGCTGGCGGTGGCGGCTTTCTTCGGAGCAGCCTTGCGCTTGGCGGTCGCACGCTTGGGTGCCGCAGCCTGTGTAGATGCCGCAGTGCTGTTGGTAGCGGTGTTGGTGGTTTCGTCAGCCATGTTTCTACTCCTTGTGAATTGAGTACGGTGCGTCTCTACACCGAACAGGGGGCAAGGTACCGAAGAAAATTAGAATGTTCCTACTAGAAGCGACAAATTGCCGTTTTCCGCATCCGCGGTCGGTTCCGGTGCGTAAATCCCGGAACAGGAGTAGCATTGCGCTGTCCAGATAATGTCTTCTTCACGGCGGTCGCAGGGTCGCTTAGTTGCCCATCAGGTGATACATGAATTGGAAAAACGCTCGCTCAGTCCTCGCGGCAGGGGCTGTCTTCGTTGTTGGCATTGTGCTGTCGTGGCTGCTGTTCACGGGAAAGTCTGCGCCTGAGCCGCAGGAGATGCCGGAACAGGCGGCGCCCATGGTCGACGTGATGACGGTCGACCCCACTCCACTCGCGCTGTCCGTGAGTACACAGGGCACGGTACAGCCACAGCGCGAGATCGACCTCGTGAGCCGTGTGGCGGGCCGGGTGGAGACCGTGGCGACGGATTTCGCTGCCGGCAGCTTTTTTCGTGAAGGCAGCCTCCTGGTGGGCATTGAGGATGTGGATTACCAGCTCTTGCTTGCGCGTATGGAGTCACAGGTAGCTGCCGCACGCCAGCGCGTTGCTGAAGAGGAGGGTCGTGCACTGCAGGCGAAGCGGGAGTGGCGCGACCTGGGCAACACGCAGGCAAACGCGCTGTTCCTGCGCGAACCGCAGCTGGCCTCAGCGCGGGCCGCGGTGCGCGCCGCCGAAGCGGAACTCGCGGCGGCTCAGCTGGACCTGGAGCGCACACGAATCACGGCCCCGTTTGATGGTCGCATCAGCGAAAAATTTGTCGATGCTGGGCAGTATGTGGTGCCCGGCGCGCGCCTGGCCCGCGTCTATGCGACTGAGTTCATGGAGGTGCGCCTGCCGCTGACGGACCGGCAGGTGGCGCTGATCGACCTGCCCTTGCACTTCCGCGCCGGCGACACGGCAGCGGTGCTGCCCGAGGTGCGGTTGCGTGCCACGTTCGGTGGGCGCGAGTGGTCCTGGCAGGGCAGTATAGTGCGCACCGACGCCAGCATCGACGCCCAGACACGCGTGGTTTACGCGGTAGCGGAAATCGCTGCACCGTTTGCCCCCGGGCCCGATGGTGATCGCCCTCCGCTAGTGCCCGGGCTGTTTGTGCATGCGACTATTGAAGGGCGCAGCCTGCCCGCGGTGGCGGGCCTGCCGCGCTCGGCGCTGCGCAGCGATGACACGGTGATGGTGGTGGATGCCCGGCAGCAGGTAGCCGCCAAGCCGGTATCCGTGCTGCAGAGCGAAGACGGGCAGGTATGGGTGCAGGGGCTCACCCGGGGCGATCGGGTGATTGTCCGCGAGCCCACGGCCACGATTGCCGGCATGCGGGTCGAGATCAATGAAGTGGCGCGTGTCGCCGGTGCGGGGCGCTGAGGATGGGCGGTCCGGTTCGCTGGTTTATCCACAATCCCATTGCGGCAAACCTGCTGATGATTTTCCTGGTGGTAGGGGGGCTGCTCAGTGTCCCCGCGCTGGACAAGCAGTTCTTTCCGCAGATTGAACTCAACCGGGTGAGCATATCGCTGGTGTACCCCGGTGCCGGCCCGCGCGAAGTGGAGGAGCAGATCTGCGTGCGGGTGGAAGAGGCGGTGCACGACTTGAGCGGCGTGCGCGAGATTCGCTGTACCGCGCGTGAGGGCATGGGCACGGTGCTGGTCGAGGCAGAGCCGGACTACAACATGCAGCGCCTCTCGGCAGAGATCAAGACCCGGGTCGATGCCATCAACACCTTCCCGGTGGAGGCCGAGCGGCCTGTGGTCACCGAACTCGCGTACCGGCATTACATGGCGGCGGTATCGCTGGCCGGCAACCTCGGCGAGCGGGACCTGAAGCGTCTGGGGGAGCGGTTGCGCGACGACCTGGCCGCGCAGCCCCATGTGTCGGTGGTGGAGCTGGATACGCCGCGGCCCTATGAGGTGTCGGTGGAGGTTTCCGAGTACACCCTGCGCCGCTACGGGCTCACCTTCAGTGATGTGGTTGCGGCCATTCGCGGCTCTTCCCTCAACCTGCCGGCCGGTGCGATCAAGGACGCCGGTGGCGATATACGCCTGCAGACGCGTGGCCAGGCTTACGATCGCTTCGAGTTCGAACAGATCCCCGTCGTCACGGCGCGGGACGGCACACAGGTTCTGCTGCACGATGTGGCGACGGTGGTCGACGGTTTCGAAGACATTGACGTGCGCACCCGCTTCAACGACAAGCCCTCACACACCCTGCACGTATTTGTCACCTCCAACCCCGATACGTTAAAGACCAGCGAGGTTGTCCACCAGTGGGTGGAAGACACCCGCCCGGGACTGCCGCCGGGAGTGGAGTTGTCGGTATGGCGGGATTCCTCGGTGCCGTTCAAGGGGCGGGTAGACACCCTGCTGAAGAACGGTATCGGCGGCCTGGTGCTGGTGTTCCTGGTGCTGGTGCTGTTCCTGCGCCCGCGGCTGGCTATGTGGGTGTGCGTGGGTATCGGCGTCGCTTTTGTGGGCACGCTGTTCCTGCTGCAGTACACCAATACCAGCCTGAACATGATCTCGCTGTTCGCTTTCCTGCTGATACTGGGTATTGTGGTGGATGACGCGATTATCGTGGGCGAATCCGTACACGCTCGCCAAGTGGCGGGTGAGCGCGGTATCGCCGGTGCTGTCAACGGCACCCAGGCAGTGATCAAGCCGGTGATGTACGCCGTGATCAGCACCATGATCTTCTTCGTACCGATGTTTTTCATGCCCGGGGACATGGCGCAGGCGGCGATGGCAATACCGTCCGTGGTGATTCTGGCCCTGGCCCTGTCGCTGATCGAGTGCCTGCTTATCCTGCCGCCGCACCTGGCGCACATGCCTCCGGTGAAGCCCAGTCGCTTCGCTTTTCTGCGGCGCCTGGAGCTGCAGCGGCTGCGGTTTGCCGATGGCATGACGCGGGTTGCCCGCCTGCGCTACCGTCCCTTCCTCGCCCTGTGCCTGCGTCACAACCTGTTGATCATGGCACTCTTTTTCGCGCTGCTGCTCATTAGCCTCGCCCTGTATGGTGGCGGCTGGCTGCGGTCTGCGTTCTTCCCCTCCATCAACTCCGACTATGTGGTGGCTGAAATCGAGCTGCCCGAGGGCGGAGCCTTCGCCGATACCTTGAGTGTGCTGCACCAGGTTGAGTCGGCGGCGCTGCAAATCAAGCAGGAGTACAACGAGGACCCCCGTTATACGACCTTCGGCCCGGCAATTGGCCATATCGACTCCACGGGCAATGCCAATACGATAGAAGTGATCATCGAGACCGTGTCCGATGACGTGGATACCGGCGAGCTTTCCGAGCGCTGGCGCGAGGCAATTGGTGACCTGGGGCCGGTGCAGGATTTCAACCTGGACTACACCATCAACGAAACCGGCAAGCCGATTCGCCTGGTGGCCACCGCCAATTCGCTGGATGATCTCAAGGCGGTGTCAGCCGCCTTGCGTGAGGTGCTGCAGTCCTATGAAGGCGTGTACAACGTGAACGACACGCTGCAGGACCCGCAGGAAGAAATTGTGCTGGGCCTGAAGCCGGCGGCAGAGAACCTGGGTATTACCCTCGCCGACCTGGCCAGGCAGGTGCGTGAGGCTTTCTACGGTGCCGAGGTGCAGCGCATTCCCCGCACGCGCGAGGATGTGCGGGTGATGGTACGTTATCCGGAAGCGGAGCGTTTGTCGGTAGACAATCTGCAGGAAATGCGCGTGCGCACCCCGGCGGGTGGCGAGGTGCCGTTCGCGACGGTTGCCGAGGTGCAGTACGAGCCGGGTTACCTGACCATTGATCGCCTGAACCGCAAGCGCACGCTGGAAGTTTCGGCGGAAGTGGTGCCCGGGAGTGTGGTGCCGCGCGCCGTGGTCGACGCCATCCTGCGCGATCACCTGCCTCAGTGGAAGCGGCAGTTTCCGGGTCTCTCGCTGTCGCTGGATGGCGAGCTGCAGGAAGAATCAGCGTTCATGGATGCCATGTTGAAATATCTGGTGCTGGCGATGCTGGTGATCTACGCCCTGATGGCGGTGCCTTTTCGTTCCTACTTCCAGCCGCTGCTGGTACTGACCGCGGTGCCGTTTGGCGTGATGGGGGCGATTTTCGGCCACTTCATCCTGAACTGGGAGGTGAGCATGTTCTCCTTCCTGGGCGTGATTGCCTGTGCCGGTGTTGTGGTCAACGATAACCTGGTGCTTATCGATCGCATCAATCAACTGCGGGCGGCGGGGCACCCAGTGCTCAGGGCGCTGTTGCAGGCCGGAGAAGACCGCTTCAGGCCGATTATTCTCACCTCTCTGACCACCTTCGTGGGCCTCTTGCCCATCATGGCCGAGACCAGTGTGCAGGCGCAGTTCCTGATTCCGATGGTGACATCGCTGGCCTTCGGTGTGCTCTTCGCCACCGGCGTTACGCTGTTGTTGGTGCCCTGCCTGTATCTGGTGGGTGAGCAGATAGGCGCAAGTGTGCTGCACCGCCGGCAGCGGTTACAGGATATGGTCTACCCGGTGCAGGGCCGGTAACAGGGGGGGTGCCGGCACGACGGCGCGTTGGCGCCGCGTGCCGGCAGCAGGCTCAGCGCGCCTGTGGCCCAGCGGCTACGATGGCTGCGGCGACGTCGAACTTCTTGATGTTTTCCTGGAACAGGGTGGCGAGTGTGCGCGCCTGCTCATCGTACGCCGCCGTATCGCCCCAACTGTTGCGGGGGTTGGTGTACTTGGCGTCGACCCCGGGTATGGCGGTCGGGAAATCGAGGTTGAGAATGTCGAGGTGTTCACGCGGTGCATTCAGCAGGGATCCGCTTTGAGCGGCCGCCACGATCGCGCGGGTGACCGGGATCGGAAAGCGCGCGCCGGTGCCGCCGGGGGCGCCTGAGCCACCGGTCCAGCCGGTGTTGATCAGGTAAACCTGACTGCCGAAATCCTCGATACGCTTCATCAGCAGTTCTGCATAGTCACTGGCCGGGCGCGGCATGAAGGGGGCGCCGAAGCAGGTGGAGAACGTAGGGTGAATGCCCGCTTCTGCACCCAGCTCGGTAGAGCCTACACGCGCCGTGTAGCCGCTCAGGAAGTGGAACGCCGCCGCTTCCTTGGACAGGATGGACACGGGGGGCAGCACGCCGGACACATCGCAGGTGAGGAAGATCACGCACTTCGGCTCGCCACCGGCGTTCGCTTCCGTGCGCTTGGCAACGTGCTCCAGCGGGTAGCAGCAACGGCCGTTCTCGGTCAGGCTGGTGTCGCTGTAGTCGGCGTGTCGATGACCGTCCAGCACCACGTTCTCGATAATGGCACCGAAGCTGATGGCATCCCAGATGACCGGCTCGTTCTTCTGGCTGAGGTCGATGGTTTTGGCGTAGCAGCCGCCCTCGATGTTGAACACCGAACCCTTGGCCCAACCGTGCTCGTCGTCGCCGATCAGGTAGCGTTCGGGGTCGGCCGACAGTGTGGTCTTGCCGGTGCCGGAGAGGCCGAAGAACAGTGTGGTGTCACCGTCTTCGCCGACATTGGCCGAACAGTGCATGGACATGACGTCCTTTTCCGGCAGCAGGAAGTTCTGTACCGAAAACATGGCTTTTTTCATTTCGCCCGCGTAGCGCATGCCTGCCAGCAGGATCTTGCGTCGGGCAAAGTTGAGGATGACGATGCCGTCGGAATTGCTGCCGTGCCGCGCCGGGTCGCAGACGAAGCCGGGGGCATTCATCACGGTCCACTCCGGCTTGCGGCCGATGTTGTACTGCTTGGGGCGAATGAACATGTTGCGCCCGAACAGGTTTTGCCATGCCGTTTCCGTGACAACCCGCACCGGCAGGTAATGATCGCTGTGCTCGCCAACGTGCAGGTTGGACACGAAGCGGTCGCGCTCGTCGAGGTAGGCTTCAACCTCATCCCACAACGCGTCGAAGCGCTCGGCATCAAAAGGGCGGTTGACCGGGCCCCAGTCGATGCTGTCTTCCGTGCTGGGCTCGCGAACAATGAAACGGTCGGCGGGGGAGCGGCCAGTGCGCTTGCCCGTGGTAACCAGCAGCGCGCCTGTATCGGCAAGGGTGCCTTCGCCGCGTTTGAGTGCTTCTTCAACCAGCTGTGCCGTACCCAGGTCGGTGAATTCCCGGGGAGTGTTGCTTTCAAGGGTCATGGTGAGTCCTGTGTTCCTGCTGCTCGGTGCAGCCCGCCGCTGTGGGCAGAGTTGCCTCTAGGGGTCTTTCAGGGGGTGGCATTATGTCAGAATCCCCGGGGTATGCGAACCGCATTATGGAAAATTTCGGCGATCGTCGGCGAGCTTCAGTGGACGGTGCCTGACGGGCCTGCCTGCAGCAGGTCCTGCAGCCCCTCCCGGTCGAAACGGTATTGCTGGTTACAGAACTCGCAATCGACCTCGACGTGGCCCTGTTCGGCGAGTATCTCCTCCAGTTCACGGGGCGGCAGCGCGGCGAGTGCGTTGCGGCTGCGCTGTAGCGAGCAGCTGCAGTGGAAGCGCACTGCCCGTGGCTCGAACAGGCGTACGGGGTCTTCGTGGTAGAGGCGGTGCAGCAGGGTTTCCGGTGCCAGCTGCAACAGCTCATCCCCGCTCAAGGTGGCGGCCAGGGTGCTGGCATGTTGCCACTGCAGCGCGCGCTGGTCTGCGCTGCGCTGGAGTTGGGCGGGAAGTTGCTGTAGCAGCAGCCCCGCAGCGTGTTGACCATCGCTGGCCAGCCAGAGGCGCGTCTGCAACTGTTCCGACTGCTCGAAATAGGCATCCAGGCTCGCTGCCAGCGAGTTCTCGGACAGTGGCACGATCCCCTGGTAGGGCTTGCCCCGCAGCGGCTCAATGGTAATGGCGAGCACCCCGCCTGCGAGAAGCTGGCTGAATTCCCCGGACGTGGAGTGCTGGGCGCCGCGCGCAATCCCGCGTACCAGCAGCTGGTCACTGCACTCTGCCATGAGCAGCGGCACCTCGCCCTCACTGCGTGCCTGCAGCACCAAACGCCCCTCGAACTTGAGCGTCGTGCTGAGCAGGGTGGCGGCAGCGAGGAACTCGCCGAGCAGCCGGGAGACACCGGGAGCGTACTGGTGAACCGCCAGCAAATCCGCAAGGGTGTGGTCCAGCTGCACGATTTCACCGCGAATGTCGGCATCGTCAAAGAGGAAGCGTTGGCTTTGATCGGCGTCGGTCTGGGGGGTGTACGGGGTGTCATTCATGGGGCAAGTGTAATCCTTTTGCCGTCATTGGGCTGGCCATGGCGGCGGGTGGCTGAGTGTGGGGTCGCGGGGCAGGTTTAGTATTTGAGGCCGCAGGGGGCTATTTTAAAGCTTACCGTGACCCGGGTCATCCGCCGGAGTACAGTCATCGTACTTCTCAGGTGGCCGCACGGGTGGTCACATTACAATAGACAGGAGCGCCATAATGAGATTCAGCTACCAGATCGGCATGTGTGAGGCCGATCACTATGTCCCGCTGGCCAAGGCCGCAGAGCAGGCAGGCTACGATGGCCTGACCATCCCCGACAGTATTTGCTACCCGCAGGAAGCCAGTTCGAAATATCCTTACAACAAGGATGGTAGCCGTGAGTTTCTGGAAAGCGTGCCCTTTCTTGAAAGCCTGATTGCGGTAGCGGGCATGGCGACCGTAACCGAGAAGATTCGCTTCGCTACCTTTGTCTACAAGGTGGCTGTGCGCCAGGCGGCCATTGTCGCCAAGCAGGTGCAGAGCATACAGGCGCTCTCGAACAACCGCTTCGACTTCGGGGTGGGTATCAGCCCCTGGGAAGAAGACTTCGCGGTTTGCGACGTGCCCTGGGAAAAGCGCGGCCTGCGTCTGGACGAGCAGATCGACATCATCCGTGGTCTGGAGAGTGGCGAGTTCTTCGGTTACAAGGGTGAAATCCACAACATGCCGGCGATCAAGATGACGCCGAAACCCACCGCGCCTACGCCCATTCTGGTGGGTGGCCACGCCGAGCCCGCGCTGCGCCGCGCGGCCACAGTTGGCGATGGTTGGATGTGCGCCGGGGCCGACATGCAGCAGCTTGAGTCCTACATTCGTCGCCTCAATGAATTGCGCGACGAGCACGGTACCAGCGATCGGCCGTTCCGCATCTTCACCACCGGGCAGGATGCCTTTACTCGCGAGGGCATCGAAAAGCTGGAAAGCATTGGTGTGACCGACGTGGTGATTGGCTTCCGCAATGTCTATGAGCTGGAAGAAGACAAGCCGCTGGAGGAGAAAATTGCCATGTTGAACTGGTACGCCGGGGAGTTCATCAACAACTGAGCGCGCCCGCAGGGGCGCTGCGGCGCCCCGTAGGCGCGAGCTGGCGGATGCGCTAAAGTGCGCGCTTTTCCGCGGCCTTCGCCATGAATAATCTGCTGCTCTACGCCATTACGGTGGTGATCTGGGGTTCCACTTGGATCGCCATCAAGTTCCAGCTGGGCACAGTCGCACCTATGGTGTCCATTGCGCACCGTTCCATGCTCGCTGCGCTGCTTATTTTCCTCTACCTCATCCTGCGTCGCCGCCTGACACCGTTGTCACGGCGCGACCACGTGATGGTGTTTTTCCAGGGGCTTTGCCTGTTCAGCGGCAATTATCTCTTTATCTATCCTGCCAGTGAGCACCTGGCCAGCGGTCTGGTGGCGGTGGTGTTCTCGACCCAGGTGGTGCTGAACATGGTCAATGGTGCGATCTTCCTGCGCTTGCCGATCAGCGGTCTGGTGGCCCTGGGGGCCGGCATTGGGCTGGTGGGCATGGTGGGGGTATTCATGCCGCAGCTGGAGAGCTTCACCTTTGATGACGCCGGTTTTCGCGCGTTGCTACTGTGTTTTGCCGGCACCTGCTGTGCGTCTTTCGGCAATATTTTCGCCGCACGCAACAGCCGGGATGGCTTGCCGGTGCTGGTGTGCAATGCATGGGGCATGCTTTACGGTGCTCTCGCCCTGTACGCATCGGCCCTGCTGCTGGGGGTCCCGATCACCGTCGACTGGCAGATCAGCTACCTGAGTTCGCTGCTGTACCTGGCGGTGTTTGGCTCGGTGGTGGCCTTCTGGGCCTACGTCACGCTCATTGGTAACATTGGCCCGGGTCGGGCGGCGTACAGCTCGCTGCTGTTTCCGGTGGTCGCGCTGTTGATTTCCACGGTGTTCGAGGACTACCACTGGACGCTGTTGGGCCTGGCCGGTTTTGGCCTGGTGCTGGCGGGCAACTGGCTGGTCATGCGCCGGGGCTCGGCGTAATCTTGGGTTTACACAGACAGGCATGCAATCATGGCGGGATTCCGGCTGACCAAACCTTACACCATGCCCAAGGAGGATCTGCGTCAGGCGGCGCAGCGCCTCGCGGACAGGTTGGAGCGCGAACACGGCGTGCGCTCCCGCTGGGAAGGTGACAGCGTGCGTATGAAAGGCGGCGGCATCGATGGCAAGCTCTCCTTCCACGATGGCCTGGTCGATGTGTCCGTGCGGTTGGGGCTGTTGGCGTCGGCGTTCCAGCGGCCCCTGCGTGCCGAAGTCCAGCGCTACCTCGATGAAATGATCAGTTGAGCAGCGTCGCACCTGCCAGCGGGTCCGGCCCCGCCAACAGCATCTGAAATTCCTCTGCAAGCGCCTCGCTGCGCGCAATGCACTCGCGCCACACGGCAACACGCGCCGCCGTGGCCAGACGGGTGAAATCCCTGCGGTCCGGAATCTTGCCACCCGGCAATGAGGCGACAAATTCCGGGGTTGGGCATAGCAGTACCAGGTCGTCCAGCGCATCGAGCCCCGACCGGCGCCAGGGCAGGAACTTGTCGAACCAGCCGGGGGTGAGGTCGGCGCGAAAATGCGGGTAGAGAATCAGCCCGGTACCGCGGTAGTGGCGCAGGTCGAAGTGGTAATCAATGATGCCGCCATCCCAGTAGTGGCCTGCGGGTGCGCCGGCGATGTCGCGCTCGCCCGCCAGCACAAAGGGAATCGAGCCACTGGCCTGCAGGGCGAGGGCGACTGTGGCGGGTCGCAGCGGAGTGTAGGTGGTGTTGAAGTCCGTCAGGGAAAGCTGGGGAGCTGGTTGCTCGCCGCTGTGGAACACCACGCGCTGGAAACTGGCACCCAGCAATCGGCGGTGGACGCTATTGCCGAGGGCGGCAGCCCCCATGGCGGCACCGAGCAATGCCGGTTGCCTGGCGCCTGCCGGGCCTCTGCCGCGGGCAGTCACAATATGGGTGCGCCAGCGCGGGTGGCTGGCCAGTGCGGTGCTGCCCTCGGCACCCAGCAGCGCGGCCAGTATCTGCGCACTGGCGGCGCTGATTTCATCGGGCGGCGGCCTGGCGCTGTAAGCCTGCTCCAGATAGGCCTGTTGAAAGCGCTCCAGCGCCGCTACCGGGTCTGGCTGCGCCAGGCAGGCGTGGCGCCAGGAGCCGATGGATGACCCGAGCAGCGACAGCGGGCGCTGGCCGCGTTGCAGGAAGTCGCCGAACAGCACGCGATCCAGCTGGCTCAGCACCAGCCATTTGGGCCCCCCGGATGCGCCCAGCAGCAGGCTGAAATGATCCGGGTGCCAGCCGTCCTCGCGCAGGCGCTGTGCCGCGCGTCGCCCCAGGTAAACGGCGAGTGAGCGCTTAGCGTTCACTGCGCACCTCCCGCGGCGTACGCCCGGTCCATTTCTGGTAGGCGCGCCGGAAGTTCGAGGCATCGTTAAAGCCTACCAGGTAGGCAATGGTGGACAGCGGCAGGCGGCTGTTCTTCAGGTAGCGTGTGGCGTGCTCCGCCCGCACCCGGTCCAGCAGCTGTTGGTAGGCAGTACCCTCCTGCTCCAGCCGGCGCCGGTAGGTGCGCGGGCTCAGGTTGAGCATGTTGGCAACCTGTGGCATCTGCGGGTACTGGCCCTCCAGCTTGCGCAGCAGGCGCAGGGTCTGCTCCGATACCGAGTCATGTTCTTCCAGGTCCGCCAGCAGGCGCGCACATTCATTTTCGTACAGTGAGCGCAGGGCGGGGTTGGACAGCGGCAGTGCAACATCGAGCAGTTGGGCGTCAAAGGAGATGCGCCCCAGCGGGCAATCGAAGTGTACGTCATCGCCGAACACCTCGTGATAGGTGGCGGCGTGTGGTGGCGGGGGGTAGGGGAGCTCTACCCGGACCACCAGATCCTGCCGGTTGAGCAGGCCGCGCAGTGTGTTGAGCATCGCGGCGTACATCAGCTCGGTGCCGAACTGCGGAGGATTGTCGGTAGGGGCGGTGACCGTGGTCAGCACACAGCGGTTTTCATGCTCCGTGAGTTCCAGTTGCAGGGTGGGTGACGACAGCAGGTGGTAATAGCGCAGGAACAGCTCCATGACCTGCCGCAGGTCGCGACAGGTCATGAATGCCTGGCCGAGAATGGCGTGTGCACTCAGGTTCAGGCGCATGCCCAGGTGCAGGCCCAATGCCGTGTCCCCGGTTAGTGCCAGGGCGTTGCTGACGAGGCGGGCAAAATCATCTTCACTGACGCGCGCACCGATACCGGCGAGCCCCGAATCGGCCAGCGATGTGCCGTCAAGCACGGCCTCGCGCGCAAACCCCCGGCTCTCGACCATGTCGATCAGGATCAGGATGTACTGTGCTGGCGCGCTGACACGGGGCATCGGTCTATTTGGCCACAAATAACCTTATTTTGACAAGACTTCACCTTGTTAGCCTGCGGGCGCTCGCACATAGTGAAGCCCAATGCAATTTTGCATGTCAGGAGTACGGTTATGAAAGTAGAGTGGAGCTCCACCCCGCGCAAGATCCAGCGCTTCGCCAATGCCGACTACCCGCGTGAGAACCCGGATCTGGAGGATCTGCTGACCCCCGGTGATGTCGATCATATCGCCGAGATTTTCAGCACCCCGCTCACCGGATCCTACAACTGGGACTACAAGGTGCAGGACGATCGCATCAAGAAGCTCTATGACCTCGGCAAGCAGCTCAACTGGGACCCGGAGATGGATATCAACTGGGACCGCCCCTGGCCAGACGAAGAGCGCATGCCCGAGCTGATGAACCTGCACACCTACCAGCCCTACCTGGATATGGATGAGCCGACACGCAAGGAGTTCTGGCTGCACATGAATGCCTGGAGCCTGTCCCAGTTCCTGCATGGTGAACAGGGCGCGCTGCTGGTGGCATCGCAGCTGTGCTCCTGCGCCCCCACCCTCAACGCCAAGCTGTACGCTGCCTCACAGACGTTCGACGAGGCGCGCCACGTCGAGGTCTTCAACAAGTACCTGCAGAAGCGCATCGGCGTGATGTACCCGATCAACACGCACCTGAAGGCGATCATCGACAAGATACTCACCGACGCGCGCTGGGACATGAAGTTCATCGGCATGCAGCTGGTGATCGAGGGACTGGCGCTGTCGGCCTTCAATACCACCCGCGAAACCACCCCCGACCCGGTGCTCAAGGATGTTGTGTACCTGGTCACCCGGGACGAAGCGCGGCACGTGACCTTCGGTGTGAATTACCTCGAGGAGTTTGTCAAAACCCTGACCGACGAGGAGCGTGAGGAGCGCGCCCAGTTCGCCTACGAGGCCTGCGTGGTGAGCCGCGAGCGGCTGGTGGCAACCGATGTCTTTGCACACTTCGGCTGGGACGTGGAAGAGGCGCGCCTGCAGGTGCTGGAGGGCTTTGTCATGTCCACCTTCCGCAACCTGTTGTTCCAGCGCGTGATTCCCAACCTGAAGCGCATCGGTCTGCTGACCGACAAGATCCGGCCGAAGTTCGAGGCGCTGGGCATTCTGGAGTTCGAAAACCTGGCGACCGATGGCGATATCGACTGGACGCTGCTGGAGCGGCCTCTGGATACCAACGAGGCCCAGGGTTACGAGCAGAGCATGCTGGCAGAGTTCAACAAGCTGAAGGATGCACCTGAGGAGCCGCGCAAGGCGGGTTGAGGTCGCCTTCAGTCCCGCACAAAAAAGCCGGCTTCAAGCCGGCTTTTTTGTGGAATGCGATATCCCGGATCAGGCGGAGGCAAGTGCCTTGATCTGGGTGTTGAGGCGGCTCTTGTGGCGAGCGGCCTTGTTCTTGTGGATGATGCCCTTGTCGGCCATGCGGTCGATGACCGGTACGGCGCTGGCGTAGGCCGCTTTGGCCTGCTCGGCGTCGCCGGTACCAATGGCAGCGATCACTTTCTTGAGGTTGGTACGCACCAGCGAACGCAGGCTGGCGTTGTGGGCGCGACGCTTTTCCGCCTGGCGGGCGCGCTTTCTGGCTTGCGGGGAGTTGGCCACAATAGTTCCTCGTGGGTTAGCAAATTTCAGGAGGCGAGATTATTCACATAAGCCTGTGTCTTGTCAACCATGGGGCCGCATTCCCGGCGGGTTCGCTGCGCCTGCCGGCCAAGCTGCGGTATACTGCGCGTTTGACTCGAAAGCGGTGGAATTGCACGCCATGGTCGCCAAGCAGGAACACAGAACCGAGCCCGCGAGCGGTACCGCCGAGCGCATTCTGGACGCGGCGGAAGATCTGTTCGCCAAGAAGGGCTATAAGGGCGCCTCACTTGGCGAGGTGGCAGAGCGCGTGGGTATTCGCTCTCCCAGCCTTTATAACCATTTTCGCAACAAGGAAGCGCTGTACCGAGCGGTGCTGAGTCGTCTCCTGGATGACTTTGCGGCACCGATGGAGGAGTTGCACAGGGCGCCGATTACCGACGAGCGCCTGTATCAGTGGCTCGAGGCGATTGTCCGCAAGCATCACGCCAACCCCAACCTGGCGCGGCTGCTGCAGCACGCGGCGCTGTCGGGCGGCCCGGGAACCAATGATCTTATCGAGCGCTTCTTTCGGCCCATGTTTCACGACGATGAAGGCCTGTTGCAGCCCGGCTTGCGTGCGCTGGGCGACGCCGGCCTGCGTCCCTGGGCGGTGATGGCCTTCAACAACCTGATCATGTCCTATGTGACCATGGCGCCGATGTACCGCGACCTGCTCGGGCAGGACCCGTTCAGCGACCAAGCGCTTGAGCGCCAGCTCACCCTGATAAAAACCCTGGTACAGGCGGTCATCGCTACCCCGTCGCCTGCAGCAAACTGATTCGGAGTTTATATGCCCCTACTGACCGACACGGTGCACATCTGGCGTGCGCCTGAAGGTGACTACCACGTTGAGTGGGAGGCGAGTCACCCGCACACGCAGGTCACCGTCAGTCCGCTGGAAGCGGATGCGAACCTGCAGATGCACTATGAAGAAGCCGTACCACGTATGCGGGTTCAGGGTTTGCCGGTTGGGCGTCGCCATCAGTTTCGCCTGCAGGATCAACATGGCAACGAGCTGGTCGCCATGGAGCGCCGGCTCGGTATGCAGGGTACACCCAATTTCCGTGATTTCGGGGGCTACCGCACGGAGGACGGCAGGCGCGTGCGCTGGGGTTATCTGTATCGGTCAGGCCAGCTTTCACAGCTGACAGAGCAGGACTTGACCCTGCTGGACCATCTGCAGCTCGACCTGCTGTGCGATTTCCGGCGCGAGACTGAGCAGAGTGCCAGCCCGAACCGTCTACCCAGTACGCGAGCGCCGCGGGTTGCCAGCGTGCCGATTACGCCGGGCAGCAACGACGCCGCCTTCGCTGATGGCCAGCTCGATCGCGGTGGGCGGCAACCGATGTTCGATTTCATGGTGGATATCAATCGCGACTTCGTGGAGGCGCAGAGCCCCGCTTATCGGCGCATGTTCAGTGAGATCCTGGCGCAGGACGATGCCCGCTTTCTGGTGCACTGCGCGGCCGGGAAGGATCGCACGGGCTTTGCCGCGGCTATTATCCTGATGGCGCTGGGTGTGTCCGGTGAGCAGGTGATGGCGGATTATCTGTTGACCCGTCGCTTCTTTGATCCGCGGCAGGAAATAGACCGTTTACGGGTCAAATACGGTTTTCAGTCACAGGAAGATGACGCGATCATGCCGATGCTGGAAGTGCACGAAGCGTATCTGGCGCGCGCGTTGCAGGCGATTGCCGACTATGGGGATGTCAACAGTTACCTGGCCCGCGAGCTGGGGGTTGGCAGCGCCGAGCGCGAAGAGTTGCGCCGGCGCTACCTGGAGGCCTGATTAGAGGGCGTTGCAGGCTGCCTTGGCGGCCTTGATCTGCTTGCGCTCACACTCATCGTTCAGCTCGTTGCCCGCACACCACTTGCGACGGTTTTCCCACGCGGTGAGAGTGGCGGTTTTGCCATTGGAGCACTTCACCATGTACTCGGAGTAGGCGGCGCCAGTGCTGGATTCATGGTTGCCCTGGAAAACAATGCTGGTCGGCTTGGCGGCGAAGGCAGCGGACGACAGGGCCAGCAGGGCAGAGACGGTGGCAATTTTGGCGAATTTCATGTGGGTTCCTCAGCAAACGATTACAGTGTATGGCCAGCCTGTGGCGGTGTAACACCGGCGGCAGGATGGCAGCAGTATACGTGTGTTCTACGTGTGTAGAACAGTTACAGATTCGTAACGCCGGGAATAAAGAAGTAACAGTGGGGCTGATATCAGGGTTTACTTTTTTCTTAACACATTGATTTATAATAATTAATTATGTAGATCAGGGCGCCTGTTGCGCAGGCGCCCGAAGGTTACAAATGTTTAATGGGGCGGGTGTCTGGGTAACAGCGTCAGGCCATGGCGATCAGCACAAGGCCGACAATGGCGAGCAGAACGGATTGCCCTGCCTTGTCCAGGCGGAACAGGCCATACAGGTAGGCGAAGGGGGGAAGTATGAGGGCGCACAGGCCCCAGGCGTAATCCTCCTTCCAGGACTGAATCAGCAACAGCACCCAGCTGAGCAACAGGGTGGCGAGGCCGAAGGTAAGTAGTGTTGCAGACGTGGCTTCCATGGTTCCTCCCAATAGGCACGTGGCTCCGGCGGAGCGGGCTTGAGATTAGCAGAAGCCTGCGGTCGTGTCAGCGCATGCGAAGGCCGGAGTGATGCCCCCTGGCGGGATCTGGCGGATGACGTGCCGGGGGAATTTGGGTATCGTGTGGCGCTGTTTTTCTTGAGGATATTGCTTTGAGTGATCCCTTTGCGGATATCCGTCCCTATCGTGATGAAGAAGTGCCCGCGGTCCTCGATCGCCTCCTCGCGGACCGGGAGCTGCTCGACGCGATTGCCAGTTTGAGTCTGGGCCGGGTGGCGCGCGCGTTGCCCGGGCTGGTACGGCCTGTCGTGCGCTGGTACCTCGGCCGCCAGCTCCGCGGCGTGCAGGATGTCCACGGTATGCAGATGGTCATCAAGCATTACGTCGAGAAGGTGATCGACGATACCACCGCCGGCTTCAGCGTCTCGGGCCTGGATGAGCTGGATGTCTCGCGCCCCTGGCTGTTCATGAGCAACCACCGCGACATCGTCATGGATCCGGCGTTCACCAACTATGCGCTGCACCGCAGTGGTCACCAGACGGTGCGCATTGCCATCGGCGACAACCTGCTCACCAAGCCCTGGGTGTCGGACCTCATGCGGCTCAACAAGAGCTTTATCGTCAAGCGCTCGGTTGCCAGCGGGCGGGCGTTGCTGGCCGCTTCCCGCCACCTGTCCAACTACATCCGCCTGTCGCTGCAGGAAGAGCGCGCACCGATCTGGATCGCCCAGCGTGAAGGGCGCGCGAAAGACGGCATCGACCGCACCGAGCCCGCCGTCATCAAGATGCTGGCGATGAGCCGCGATAAACAGACCGAAAGCTTCAGTGAGCTGATTAACGCGCTGGGTATCGTGCCTGTGTCCATTGCCTACGAACTGGACCCCTGCGACGGCATGAAGGCGCGTGAAATGCACCTGCGCAGCACCACCGGTAGTTATGCCAAGGCCGAGCAGGAAGATGTGGCCTCTATAGCCCGAGGTATTTCCGGCCAGAAAGGGCGCGTACACGTGGCGTTCGGTACACCGCTGGTGGGCGAGTTCGACGGACCCGATGCGGTAGCGGCGGAAATCGACCGGCAAATTGTCTCGCTGTATTGCCTGCACCCCACTAACCTGCAGGCCTGGCGTATGTTGCAGGGCGATGCGGCCGTGGTGCCGGCCACGCTCACGCGCGAGGCGGGCAGTTGCTCCGAGGCCGACTTCCGCGCCCGCATCGAGAACCTGCCCGCGGAACAGCGCCCCTTCGCTCTGGCCACGTACGCTAACGCCGTGGCCAGCAAGCTGGCATTGCGTGCGGCGGCGGAGCCGCCAGCGTCTTGCTGAGCGACGCCCTCAAGGACCAGATTCGCGAAGCCTACGCCGCTATCACCGCCGCCAAGGGTTTGAAGCCGCGTTGGGGCCAACGGCAGATGATTGCGGAAATCGCCAATGCGCTGGCTCGCATCAACCCGGAGACAGGCCGCGCGCGCCCGGAAACACCGGCCGTCTGTGTTATCGAGGCGGGCACCGGCACTGGCAAGACGATCGCCTACGCCGTCACCGCCATTCCTCTGGCGCAGGCGCTGGGCAAGCGGCTGGTGGTGGCCACGGCCACGGTTGCCCTGCAGGAGCAGTTCGTCAACAAGGATCTGCCGGATATCCGCCAGCACAGCGGCCTCGAGTTCAGTTACACGCTGGCCAAAGGCCGCCGACGTTATGTCTGCCTGTCCAAACTGGATCATCACCTCGGCGGCAGCGGCGCCGGAGACGTACTCCCCCTGTACCCCGATGAGTTCCAGGCACCGGACAACGCCGAGGCGCTGCCGGTGTACAGCGCCATGCTGGAAGCGCTCGGGCGTGGTGAGTGGGACGGTGACCGCGACAACTGGCCGGGTCAGGTGCCGGACGCCATCTGGTTCGGGGCCACCACCGATCACAGCCAGTGCAGTGGCCGGCGCTGTCCGAACATCAGTCAGTGCAGTTTTTTTCGCGCGCGGGATGCCCTGCAGTATGCCGATGTGGTGGTGGCCAACCACGATCTCGTGCTCGCTGACCTCGCCCTTGGCGGCGGCGCCATACTGTCGGCGCCCGAAGACAGTATTTATGTGTTTGACGAAGGGCATCACCTGCCCGACAAGGCGCTGGGGCACTTTGCCAGTTTCTGCCGGCTACACACCACGGTGCAGTGGCTGCAGGACAACCGCAAACTGCTGGTGCAGGCCGCGTCTGCGCTGGCGCCATTGACCGATATCGCCCGGCCGTTGGCAGCGCTGCCCGGGGTGATGGAGGAGGCGCAGAACGCCCTGCAGGTGGCGGAGCAGGCGGTGGCCACCCTGTTCGCCGAACGCGCCCCCACCAGCGGGCGCGGCGACGAGCAGCAGATGCGTTTCGCGCACGGCCGCGTGCCGGAACAGCTGCAGCCTCTGGCGGCCGGTCTCGCCAGCCAGTTCCAGCAGATCAGCTCAGCGCTGGCGAAGATCGAGGCGCGCCTGGCGGAAGCGCTGGAAGAAGACGATTGCGGCCTGCCCCCCGGTGATGCGGAAACCTGGCACCTGAGCCTGGGTGGCCTGCTGAATCGAGCGGAGTCCACACTGGCCCTGTGGCAGGCCTACGCGGTGACTGGCGAGGGGGAGGTGCCGCCCATGGCGCGCTGGATCACCCTGCTCGACGGTGGCGGACAAACCGGTTTTGACCTGCGTTGCAGCCCCATTCTCGCCGCCGATATCCTGCAGGAGTATCTGTGGTCACGCGCGGCCGGCGTGGTGATTACCTCCGCCACCATCACCGCCCTGCGTTCCTTTGATCGCTTCATTTTGCATTCCGGCGCGCCTTCCGAAGGGGTTTTCAAGGTGGTGGCCAGTCCCTTTGACTATTCCCGGGCGACCCTGCGTGTGCCCGCCATGCCCTGCGACCCCGGAGACGCCGAAGCCCACACCGCGGCATTGATCGACCAGCTGCCTGGCTTGCTCGACCGCAGTGAGGCCAGCCTGGTGCTGTTTTCGTCCCGGCGACAGATGCAGGATGTGCACGCGGGTGTGTCGGCTGCGTTCGGCAGCCTGCTGCTGATGCAGGGTGATGGCAGCAAACAGGAGATTCTGCGCCAGCACCGGGAGGCAGTGGATGCGGGGCGTGGCAGCATCCTGTTCGGGCTGGCCAGTTTTGCCGAGGGGGTTGACCTGCCCGGTGCCTACTGCCGCCATGTGGTGATTGCCAAGATTCCCTTCGCCGTGCCCGACAGCCCTATCGAGGCCGCGCTGGCGGAATGGGTGGAGGCGCAGGGGCGCAACGCCTTCATGGAGATCAGCGTGCCGGACGCGGCGCTGCGCCTGGTGCAGGCCAGCGGTCGCCTGCTGCGCACGGAACAGGACAGTGGCCGGGTGACACTCATGGACCGTCGCCTGCTCACGCGCCGCTATGGCCAGGCCATACTGGATTCCCTGCCGCCGTTTACCCGGGAGTTGGGGCGCTAGCCGCGGATTCCACTGCCAGCGGCGTATTGACGATCTCCAGGGTTGCCGGGTGCTGCAGGCGGCGCTCGGGTGAAATCGCGTAGAACACATCCACGAATTCCCGCGTGCGGCCGATGACGGCTACCCCGTACTGGGACGTCACGTAGTCCTCGATGATGGTGGGTGAGGCAAACACACCCAAACCGGTTTGCCCGAAGGATTTGAGTAATGCGCTGTCATCGAATTCGGCCACGATCTCGGGGGTAATGCCGTGCTTTTCGAACCAGGCCTTGAGGAAGGAACGGCTGCCGGCCTTGCGGCCCGGGGCCAGGAAGGGCTTGCCGCTCAGGCTGCCGGGAAAATGCTCGCGGCAGGCAGCGGCCAGTTCAGGGACCGCAAAAAAAGTGAAGCCGGATTCCAGAATACGGTAGTTCCAGGCCTTGATATGGCTGCCGGAGGGTAGCGGCTGATCGGTGATGATGCAGTCAAGGCGGCTCACCGCGAGTTCGGCAAGGAGTGTATCCTGGTCGCCCTCGTGGCACTGCAGGCGCAGCTTTTCCACGGCTTTCAGGGCGGGTTGCAGCAGCCGGTTGGCGAGAATTTTGGGAATGGAGTCGGTGATGCCCACACGGAAGGTTTCGGCGCTGGCACTTTCGGTTTGCAGAAGCTGGCGGATTTCACGGCCGAGCTGAAAAATCTCGTCGGCGTGGGCGTAGATTTGCCGGCCCTGCTCTGACAGCCGCAGGCGCCGGCCCTCGCGGCGAAACAGTTTCACGCCCAGTTGCTCTTCGAACGCGGCAATTTGCCCGCTGATGGTTTGCGGGGTCAAATTGAGGCGCTTGCTGGCGCGTGTGATGCTGCCGTCGGTGGCAACATGAAAGAAGTAGTAAAGGTGGTTGTAGTTAAGCGGTGTCATATCAGAAATAGTCGAATTGATTATTTATAAAAATCGAATATATCATGGCTTTCGTCTTGTGTAGGATTCGCGCGTTTCATATCCCGCCGGCCCCCGCCACAAGGATTCACGTCCGGGCACACAGACGCCCACCAGCCGCAATGGCAGGACACAAGGGGAAAGACTCACAATGAATGAACTTGTCGGTATTGTCATGGGTTCCCGTTCTGACTGGGAAACCATGCAGGGCGCCGCAGAGACCCTGGTTGAGCTCGAGGTGCCTCACACGGTCGAGGTGGTGTCGGCACACCGCACCCCCGATCGGCTCTTCAGCTACGCCGAGGCGGCCGAGTCAGTCGGGTTACAGGTGATTATCGCGGGTGCCGGCGGCGCTGCGCATCTGCCGGGCATGCTGGCAGCCAAAACACAGGTGCCGGTGTTGGGCGTGCCGGTGCAATCCCGCGCCCTGAACGGGCTCGACTCGCTGCTTTCCATTGCGCAGATGCCCGCAGGGATCCCCGTGGGCACGCTGGCGATCGGCCGTGCCGGCGCGGTGAATGCCGCGTTGCTGGCCGCGGCCATGCTCGCCAACCACGATCCCGCCCTGCGCGAACGGCTGCGCGCCTACCGCGCCCGTCAGTCAGACACCGTGCTTGCCCACTCCGACCCCAGAGTACCCCTGTCGTGAATATCGGTATCCTTGGCGCCGGTCAGCTGGCGCAGATGTTGGCCCTGGCGGGATATCCGCTGGGTTTACGCTGCACGTTCCTGGCCCCAGAGGCGGACCCGTGCGCTGCGCCGCTGGGGCAACACCTGCGTGCGGGGTATGAGGACGAAGCTGCGCTGGCATCCTTCGCCGAGCGTATCGACGTTGCCACCACGGAATTTGAGCATATCGCCCCCGTGGCACTGGATGCTCTGGAGCAGCGCGGCTTGCTCGCTCCCTGCAGTGAAGCCATCCTGCTCTCCCAGGAGCGGCTGCAGGAGAAATCCCTGTTTACGCGGCTGGGTCTGCCCACGGCGCGTTATGCGGCCATCGATTCCGAGACGGATCTGGAACAGGCGCTGGCGGTAACCGGGGTGCCAGCCATCCTGAAAACCCGCCGCATGGGCTACGACGGCAAGGGGCAGGCGTCAGTGGCGGCAGCTTCCGAGCTGCTGCCGGCCTGGGAGGCCCTGGGCCGCGTGCCGTGCATTTTGGAAGCGCGTGTTGCGTTTGACCGTGAACTGTCGGTCATTGCGGTGCGTGGTCGGGACGGTGAGTGCCGCATCTGGCCACTGAGTGAAAACAGTCATGCGGAGGGTATTCTCCGCGTGTCACGCTCCCTCGTAGACGACCCCATGGAGGGCCCCGCGCGGGATTACTGCGAGCGTTTGCTCAAAGCACTGGATTATGTCGGCGTGCTGGCGCTGGAACTGTTCCAGTGCGGCGACCAATTGCTGGTGAACGAGTACGCGCCACGTGTGCACAACAGTGGGCACTGGACGATAGAAGGCGCCGTAACCTCCCAGTTCGAGAACCACCTGCGCGCAATTGCCGGGCTGCCCCTGGGCTCCACGGCAGCGGTGGCCCCCAGCGTGATGGTCAACGTGATAGGCGAGTGGCCCGCGGCGCGCGAGTTGCTGGCGGTGGACGGCGCTCACCTGCACGATTATGGCAAGTCCCCGGCGCCGGGGCGCAAGCTGGGACACATTACCCTGGTCGATCGCGACACGGAGGCCCTGCAGCAGCGCACCGCCGAACTGACCCGGCTCGTCGCCGGCGCAACCGGCGCCTGATATGGACCCCGTTGTCCTCTTTTTCCTGTTGGGGGTCATCGCGGGGATATTGCGTTCGGAGCTGCGCCTGCCGGTACAGGTCTATGAGCTGCTGAGTATTCTGCTGCTGCTGGCGATTGGCATGAAAGGAGGCATCGAGCTTGCCCGCCAGCCCTTCCTGGAGCTGGCGCCGCAAATGCTTGCGGTGGTGGCCATGGGGTTTGTTTTGCCCTTGTTGAGCTTCCCGGTGCTGCTCAGTATCGGCCGCTTGCCGCGGGCTGACGCCGCATCCATAGCGGCTCACTATGGTTCGGTAAGTGTGGGCACCTTTGCCGTTGTGGTCGCCTACCTGGGTTCGCGGGAGATCGATTTCGAGGCCTACATGCCATTGTTTGTGGTGTTGCTGGAGATCCCGGCGATCCTCGTCGGCATCGTCCTCGCCAAAGGGCTCGCCAGCGGCGCAAAGCTGCGCGATTCAGCGCACGAAGTGCTGCTCGGCAAGAGCATCGTCCTGCTCGTGGGCGGGCTGCTGATCGGCTGGATTGCCGGCGAAGAGGGGCTGGCGAAGCTGGCCCCGCTGTTCTTCGACCCCTTTCAGGGGCTGCTGGCGCTGTTCCTGCTTGAAATGGGGCTGGTGACCGCAAGCCAGATTGGCACGCTGCGCCGCTACGGTTTTTTCCTGCTGGCCTTTGGTGTGCTGACCCCCGTGCTGTCGGCGCTGGTCGGGCTCGGGCTGGGCTGGGCACTCGGTTTGTCCGTGGGTGGTGCGGTGGTACTGGCGACACTCGCCGCGAGTGCCTCTTACATTGCGGTGCCCGCAGCCATGCGTATTTCAGTCCCCGAAGCGAACCCGGCTCTGTCACTGGCCGCGTCGCTGGGCGTGACTTTCCCGTTTAATGTACTGTTCGGGATTCCCCTGTACCATTGGCTCGCTGGCCAATTCTACGCACTGACCGGAGCCGCGTGATCATGGAACAACATCCCCGACGCCTGCTGACCGTTGTCACCGAATCCACCATCGAGTCGCACCTGTTGCGCGATATGGAGCGCTGGGGCGCACACGGTTACACGATTACCGAGGCCCGCGGCAAAGGTGCGCGCGGGGTGCGCGAGGGCAACTGGGAAGCCAACCGGAACCTGCGCATAGAAGTTGTCTGTGATGACGCTACCGCGGATCGCATTGCGGCCGGGTTGCGCGAGCACTACTACGACAACTACGCCATGATCCTCTACACCTGCGATGTGGACGTGCTGCGTCCCGAGAAGTTCTAGCCCTCGCATTGATTTCCGTCGGAGAGCCCATGCGCACGGACGTAGCCGAAGTGCTGATTGATATCGAGGCCGAACTGCGGCGCCTGGGGCTGTGGGATGCCGCGCCGCCCCCGGCAGAGGCCCTGGCGTCCACAGAGCCGTTTGCCATTGACACGCTCACCCCGCCCCAGTGGCTGCAGTTCATCTTTCTGCCCACGCTGTATCGTATGCTGGAAGAGGGTGCGCCGCTGCCCGAGCGCTGTGGCATTGCGCCGATGGCGGAGGAGTTTTTCAGCGGTTCAGCACTGCCCACGGCTGAGTTGCTGGATGCGCTGAGGCGGGTGGACGCGCTGCTGAGCAGCGAATAAGACGCAGAGTCAGGTCGCAAGGCTGCAAAGCGCTGCCCGGCGGAAGGTATGGATACGGCCGCCTCCTGGCGGAGGGCGGCCTCATCGGGTGACTGGCAGCGCTCTCAGATGCGCTCGACGACCGTCGTAATGCCTTGGCCCAGGCCGATGCACATGGTGGAAACACCCAGGGTCAGGTCGCGATCCTGCATGACGGTCAGCAGAGACCCGGTGATACGGGTGCCGGAGCAGCCGAAGGGGTGTCCGAGGGCAATGGCGCCACCGTGCACGTTCACCTTGTCTTCCATGTCGTCCAGCAGGTCGAGGTCTTTCAGGACCGGCAGCGCCTGTGCGGCAAACGCCTCGTTCAGCTCTACCATCTCGATGTCTTTGATAGTCAGGCCGAGCTTTTTCAGCGCTTTCTGCGTGGAGGGCACCGGGCCATAGCCCATGATGGACGGGTCGACCCCGGCCAGCGTCATGGCGCGGATGCGAGCCACCGGCTCCAGCCCCAGCGCCTGCGCGCGCTCGGCAGACATCACCAGCATGGCGGAGGCACCGTCGGAGATCTGTGACGAAGTGCCCGCGGTCACCGTGCCGCCCTGCGGGTTGAACGCCGGCGGCAGGCTGGCGAGGCCTTCCAGCGTGGTTTCCGGGCGGATGGTTTCGTCCTGCTCAACCAGTGCCAGCGCACCGGCGGCATCGTGGCCCTCTACCGGAATGATTTCCCGGGCAAACTTGCCTTCCACCGTGGCCTTGTGGGCGAGCTGGTGTGAGCGCAGGCCCAGCTTGTCCTGCGCTTCACGGCCGATGCCGTGCATCATGGCGAGGTATTCGGCGGTCATGCCCATCATGCCGGCCGCCTTGGCCACGTTCAGCCCCAGCTTGGGGTTGATATCGACATCGTCCATCATCGGCAGGTGGCCGAGGTGCTCCACACCGCCCACCAGATACACGTCACCAATGCCGGCCATGATGTTGGCCGCCGCGGTGTGCAGGGCCGACATGGAGGAGCCGCAGAGGCGGTTGACGGTCTGTGCGGGGATGGTAAACGGCAGCTGCGCGCGCAGGACAATGTTGCGTGCCAGGTTCATGCCCTGTTCGCCGCGCTGCAGCACGCAGCCCCAGATCAGGTCGTCGATTTCGGCGACATCCAGTTTCGGGTTGCGGGCCAGCAGGCCACGGATCACGGCGACCGACAGGTCGTCCGCGCGCACGTTGCGGAAGCAGCCGTTCTTGGAGCGGCCCATGGCGCTGCGGGCGAAGTCGACGATAACGGCGTCTCTTGGATTCAGACTCACGATAATTCTCCTGTTTTCACCCGGTGCTCAGTAGTAGGTTTTGCCATCGGCGAGCATGGCCTGCATGCCGTCGGTGAGTTCGTAGGACTTGCCCAGGTGGGCAAACTGCTTCGACGCCTCGGCGATGAATGCGAGCCCTACCGTATCCATCCAGCGGAAGATGCCGCCGCGGAAGGGGGGGAAGCCGAGGCCGTAGAGCAGCGCCAGATCGGCTTCCGCGGGGGTGCCGACGATACCCTCTTCAAGGCAGCGCGCCATTTCCGTGGCCATGGGCAGCATCATGCGTGCGATGATGTCTTCGCGGGAGAACTCCGTACGTTCCCCTTCGACCGGAGCGATCAGGCGGTAGACCTCTTCGCTAGGGGTTTTCTTCGGCTTGCCGCGTTTGTCGGGCACATAGTCGTAGAAGCCCTTGCCGTTTTTCTGGCCGTAGCGTTTGTTCTCGAACATCACTTCGGTGGCGGTCTTGAAATCCAGTTGCATGCGGTCGGGGAACCCCTCCGCCATGACTTCCGCGGCGTGCACACCGGTGTCGATTCCCACCACATCCATCAGGTAAGCGGGGCCCATGGGCCAGCCCCAGCGCTCCATGACCTTGTCCACCGCCTGGAAGTCGGCGCCGTCGCGCACCAGCTTGGAGAAACCGTCGAAGTAGGGGAACAGCACGCGGTTGACGAGGAAGCCGGGGCAGTCTTTCACCACGACGGCTTTCTTGCCCATCTTGTTGGCGTAGGCCACGGTGCGTGCAACCGCCCTGTCCGAAGTCTTCTCGCCGCGAATCACTTCGACCAGGGGCATGGCGTGCACCGGGTTGAAAAAGTGCATGCCGCAGAAGTTCTCGGGCCGCTGCAGCGCTTCTGCGAGGCGCGTGATGGAGATGGTCGATGTGTTGGAGGCGAGGATGGTGTCCTCACCGATCTGCTGTTCGGTTTCCGCCAGCACTGCGTGCTTTACCTTGGCGTTTTCGACCACCGCTTCCACCACGATATCCACCGTATCGAAACCGGTGTAGGTCAGCGTCGGGTCGATGCTGTTGAGCACGTCGCCCATTTGCGTGGCGGTCATCTGACCCCGGTCCACACGCTTGGACAGCAGCTTGTTGGCCTCCGACAGGCCCAGGTCCAGTCCGTCCTGGTTGATGTCCTTCATCAGGATGGGTACACCGCGGTAGGCCGACTGGTAGGCGATACCGCCGCCCATGATGCCGGCGCCCAGCACAGCTGCACGGCCAATCTTGCGATCAGCCTGCTTTTCCCAGTCACGGGCTTTCTTGCCCAGCAGCTGGTCGGAGAGGAAAACCCCCACCAGCGCGGAAGCGACAGGCGTGACCGCCAGTTCCGCAAAGCCTTCCGCCTCGACCTTGAGGGCGTCTACCAGGCCCATGCCGCGAGCTTTTTCGATGACATCGACAGCTTTCACCGGTGCCGGATAGTTCTTGCCGGCCTGCTGCCCCACCATCGACTTCATGGTGAAGAAGGCCATCATGGCCTCGGTGTCGTTGAGTGGCAGCGGGCTGCTCTTGGCCTTCCGGCGTCCGGCGTAGTCGAGCTTGCCGGCCATGGCGTGTTCCAGTGTGGCCAGGGCCACGGCGCGCAGTTCCTCGGGCGGGGCGACCGCGTCGACAGCGCCGGCTTTCAGGGCTTTGTCGGCGCGCTGTTCAGTGGCGCCGGCAATCCAGGTGGCCGCCTCGTCAACGCCAATGATGCGCGGCAGGCGTACAGTACCGCCCCAGCCGGGCAGAATGCCCAGTTTGGTTTCCGGCAGGCCCACTTTGGCGGCCGTGCTCATGACGCGGAAGTCGCAGGCCAGGCAGATCTCGAAACCGCCACCGAGGGCGAAGCCGTTGATCGCCACACAACTGGGGAATGGCAGGTCCTGCAGGCGATTGAGATTGGCATTGTTGGCCGCGGTGAAGCCCTGTATTTCCTCGGCGCCGGCGCCGAAGATGCCGGTAAATTCGGTGATGTCGGCACCCACGATGAACACGGGCTTGCCACTGGTTACCAGCAGGCCGCGTAGCCCGCTCTGTGCTTCCAGCGCATCGAGTGCCTCAGTGAGGCTGTTGACGGTGGCCTGGTCGAATTTGTTGACAGACTCGCCCTTCAGGTCGAAATGCAGCTCGGCGATATCGCCCTCGAGGCGGGTCACGGTGAGCGCGTCACTCTGGTAGATCATGTCGCTGTCCTGTGTGGGATGAACGGGGCTGGCCTCGGCAGCTTTGGCGCCGGGCCAGAGTCGAAGCGAGGCGCCATTGTAGCGGTGAAAGCCGCGGGCGTGAACTGCAATGTTAGCACTGATAACACTGAATTGCCATGTTCGCCCCGCGGGGCTGCTGCCGGTCGTGACGACGGTGCTCCAGCGCGGTTACAGGGGCCAGATGATCAGCAGCAGGGGCAGGCTGACCGCCACGACCAGGGCCTCCAGCGGCAGGCCCAGGCGCCAGTAGTCGCCGAAGTGAAAGCCGCCCGGGCCCAGAATCAGGGTGTTGTTCTGGTGCCCGATAGGGGTGAGGAAGGCGCAGGATGCACCGATGGCGACAGCCATCAGGAAACTGTCGGGGTTGACGCCCAGTGCTGCCGCAGTGCCCAGGGCGATGGGACACATGACAGCCGCGGTGGCCGCGTTGTTCATCAGGTCGGAAAGGAACATGGTGGTCACCAGGATGATGCCCAGCACCAGCACCGCGTTACCCTGCGCCACCGTTGTGAGCAGGAAGCGTGCAATCAAATCTGCAGTGCCGGTGGTGGCCATGGCGCCCGCGACGGGTATCAGGGCCGCCAACAGGACAATCACCGGCCAGTCGATGGCGGTGTAGACGTTGCGCGGTGGCACCGTGCGCAATGCCATTGAGGCGAGCACCCCAAGGGCGAAGGATACCGCCGCGGGGAGCAGGCCAAAAGCGGCCCCGCCTACCGCGACTGCCATGATTATCGCTGCCATGACGGCCTTGCGCGGGCTGGGAATACGCAGGTCGCGCTCTGCCAGCGGCACGCAGCCGAAGTCACTGGCGAACTCCAGGGTGGCGTTGGTCGGGCCCTGAATCAGCAACAGGTCGCCGGCGCGCAGGGGGAGTGCGCGCAGGCGCGAGCGGGAACGGTGACCCTCGCGGGACACCGCGAGCAGGTTCAGTCCGTAGCGCGTGCGCAGCTGTATGTCGCTGGCCGAGCGGCCGGCCAGCGCGGCGCCCGGCAGGACTGCCAGTTCCGTGAGCACCGCCTCTTCGCGTTTTTCCGTCTGCTCGTCTTCCTCTTCCTCTTCACCAGCGTCACTGGTATCTGCGGCGGTGGTTTGCTCTGTTTCCGCTTCGGTCTGTGCCGCTTCGGCTGGCGGGGTGGTCTGCTCGCTGTCGTCCTCGTCCTTATCTTCGACTGTGGCCTCCGGTTTCACGGATTCCTCGAGTTTCAGGTCGAACCGCGACAACACTTCGCCCAGGGTATCGGCACTGGTCTCCAGCACCAGAATGTCATGGCCGCGAACCTGACGTCCGCCATGCGGTGTGCGCAAGCGAACTTCGTTGCGCACCAGGCCCACCACCTGGGCGCCCGCATCGTCGAGGGCGGCCTCGAGTTCACGCAGGCTCATGCCGACGGCCTTGCTGCCCTCCGTTATCCGTGCCTCGGTGAGGTAGGCGCCGGTATCGAAATCCCCGGCGGCCTCCTGTTTGCGCGCAGGCACCAGCCGCCAGCCCAGCAGCACCACAAAGGCCAAGCCACAGAGGGCGACAGCCAGTCCCACCGGTGTGAAGTCAAACATCCTAAAGGCGCTGCCGCCCGCCTCCGCACGAAAGCCCGCTACGATGAGGTTGGGCGGGGTACCTATCATGGTGGTCATGCCACCGAGGATGGTGCCAAATGCCAGGGGCATGAGCGCACGCCCGGGTGGCAGGTTGTGGCGACGCGCGATCTGCAGCGCCACCGGCATCAGCAGCGCCATCGCGCCGACATTGTTCATGAAGCCCGAGAGCAGCGCGCCCAGGCCGACCAGCGCCGCGAGGCTCCCTAGCGGTCCGGCGTTGGCGGGCAGAGCGCGCCGCGCCAGCACATCCACTGCGCCGGAGGCCTGCAGGCCGCGGCTCAACACCAGTACACAGGCGACAGTAATAACCGCGGGATGGCCAAAACCGCTGAATGCCGCATCTGGCGCCACCAGCCCCGCCAGAACACAGGCCAGCAGGGTGCCCAGCGCCACCATGTCATGCCGCCAGCGCCCCCAGAGAAACATCCCCACGGAGGCGACCAGTATCAGCAGGATAAGCCCCTGATCGATGGTCATCGTGAGCGATCCATCATTTAACCGGGCGCGGCTGACGGCAGCGCGTTGACGGTATCGGCGACCACCGCAGCCAGTGCCGCGCCCTGCTCCTCCTGCAGGAAATGCCCGGCGCCGGGAATCACCGGGTGCTCACGGCCTTGTGCGCCGGGGATGCGACGCTGGAACACCGGCGCCCAAGCGGCGGTCGCCGGGTCGCTGTCACTGAAGGCCGTAACAAACGGCTTTTGCCAGTGGCTGAGGAAGGCCCAGGTGCGACGATTCTCGGCGGCACCCGCCATTTCGGTGTGGGTGGGAATAAGGCTGGGGAACACCAGCGCACCGGCCTTGTAGCGTGCATCGGGGAAGGGGGCATCGTAGGCTGCCAGCACTGCGGAGCTCAGTGGGGTGCAGGAGACCGCGCCGATAACGCCGGCAACGTCCAGGTCCTCCGCGTCCCGCGTGGCGGCAACCCATTGCTCCACAATGTCCCCTGGCCAGGGATCGACCCCATTGGGCGGTGGCTCGCAACCGGGCAGCAGGGTGTTGGCGGCGACCACCGCGCTGAAGCGCTCGGGCATCTCGGCCAGCAGCGACAGGCCAATGGGACCGCCCCAATCCTGACAGACCAGCACTGCGCTGTTGATGTCCAGCGCGCGCAGCAGCTCACCGACCTGTGCCACATGGCCGGCGTAACTGTAGTCGCTGCGCGCCGTGGGTTTGTCGGAGCGGCCAAAGCCGATCAGGTCTGGCGCTATGCAGCGCATGCCGCGGGCGCTGAGCGCGTGGATCATGTGCCGGTAGAGAAAGCACCAGCTGGGCTCGCCGTGCAGCATGAGCACGATGCGCCCGTCGTGCGGGCCGACATCCAGATAGTGCATGCGCAGTTGCCCGTGCGTTTTGTCAGCGACCATCTGGTAGTTCGGTGTCCAGGGGAAATCCGGCAGGTTGGCGAAATGATGGTCGGGCGTGCGCAGTACGGCTGTCATGGGTAAGGTATGTCCTCTGTCAGTGTCCGGCAGTGAGCCGGATCGTTGGCAGCGAGTGCGCGCTGATGCGCAATGTCCGCTGCGGTACTTGTCACGGCCTCCCTGACGGGGGCGGAAAGCTCTGGTGCCGCGCTGCGAGCGGGCGCGATGATTGCTCCCGCGGCAATCGGACAATCCTCCTGTAGCAGGAGGTCGGCGAAATTGTTGCGTGCGGGCATGTGCGACGTTTTCTGCTGCAGCACCCGTACATAGAGCTGAGCAGCCCCTTCCACGTCTGCGACTGAGCGTCGCGCATTGGCTGTGGCAAAGAGCAGGTCCGGGTTATGCGGCCAGCGCTGCAGAGCAGCTTCCCAGGTAGTCACTGCCAGTGCGGCTGGCAACTTTGCTTCCTGTTGGGCCAGTTCAGGCCCTATGCTGCCAGCGGTGCTGCTCGCCGGTATTTCGCCGAGAGGCGGAATCACCACCCCCCAGAAATCGGCTCGCGCCCAACTGCCGAAAAATCGGCTCCAGCGTTCCTGTCGACGCTGCTCGGTGCCGGAGCGCAGCAAGACGCGCTCATTTTCCGGCTGGTAACCGACAACGACCGCGTAATGCCAGCGCGGCAGGGACGCAAGCCCCAGGTTTTGCAGCACGAGTACGGGGTTGCCCGCCTCAAGCTCACTGAAAAGTGCCTCGGGTCCGCCCTGTAGCGTGAAAGGAACACGACCTGAGCGGCGTGTGGCAGCCAGCAATTCGACCTGCAGGCTGCCCTCCCGGCCAGGCAGATAGGTCTGTGGCGCCAGCGCCTGTGGGCTGATGTCGACACCGCTGTGCACCAGCAACGTGGCAAGCGCCGCAGGCCCGCACTGGTATTCCTCCTGGGGGAAAAAGGGCACTGTGGAAAGTTCGCTGACTGTGGCGTTTTGCGGTGGCTGGTGGGTTGTGGCGCAGGCGCTTAGCAGAACAATCAGCGCCGGCGCCGCAATGCGCCTCAAAACTTGCTGAACACGTTGGTAACGCCTATCAGTTCAAGTACCAGCAGCACCAGAAACAGTGCACCGAGCACACCCAGCGCGCCGCTGCCTGCGGGGAGCGTGTCCAGTTGTTGCGCCAGCTGCTGCAATTCGGCGGTGGACAACGCATTCACTCGTGCGAGTGTGTCCTGGGGGCTTACGCCCATCGCCAGCAAGTGCTGCTGCACCGTCTCACTGGCAAGAGCCGTCGTGACCTGAGCCAGCGGCTCGCTTCGAGTTTGCTCGGCAAAATGGTTTGCGGTGCCGATGACCGCGGCCTGAGCGGTTCCCACCGTGCTCACGACCAGAAGTGCTGTAATCTGCAGCAGTACAAGCAATCGGGATTTCAACATGACAGGTCCTCGTTGGCTGAATCGGTTCCCGGAGTATAGGCAAAAAGTGCCGGCCGGGTAAGGACGATGCGATGGCTAAGCCGACCGTAGATGTACCCTGGCAGGGCGCTGGTGCGGTTCCTCCCGGCGCGAAGGTTTATACTCTGATCTGGTAGTAGAAGGAATTCAAAGTGACGACAGCTTCCAGACGCGATTTCGCGCCAGACGTAGTGCCCATCAAGGATGCTGCAACCGTGATTCTCGTGCGCGACCGCCTGACGCAACCACAGGTGCTGATGGGCAAACGTGGGTCGCGCGCCGCCTTCATGCCCAGCAAATTTGTATTTCCCGGTGGTGCCGTCGACGCCGGCGACGCCCACGTGCCTCTGGCGGGGCGGGTGGGGCGGGTATGCGCAAGTCGCCTGGCCGAGGCCGCCGCGCCGGACCGTGTGCACGCCCTGCAGGCCGCCGCGGTGCGCGAGGTGTGGGAGGAGTCGGGGCTGCTGCTGGGGGCACCCGGTGCCTGGCAGGGCGACGTACCAGGGGACTGGGCAGACTTCAGTGCTCGGGAGCACTTGCCCTGCACGCGCAATTTTCGCTACGTATTTCGCGCCATCACCCCGCTCGGCGCGCCGCGGCGTTTTGACGCGCGGTTCTTTCTGGTGGACGCCAGTGCGGTGGTGGGTGACCCGGATGACTTTTCCCTCGCCTCTGACGAGTTGTCGCAGTTGCAGTGGATCGATCTTGAACAGGCCTGCGGGCTGGATTTGCCGTTGATTACCGAAGTGGTGCTGGGTGAGGTGGCGGACATTATCACGCTGGAAGGGCCGCCGGCGTGTGTGCCCTGTTTTCGCGATGATGACGAGCAGCTCGCCATTCTCCGCCGTCGAGCCGGGCCCTGAGGGCGCTCCGCGCGCCTGGCTTCACGCTCCGGGGTCAGTGCAAGACACGATCTGAGCGCATTTCCGCCTGCAGGTCTGCCTGCTTGCCCGTTTCCTGTTGTTCCACGTGGTTGCGTAGCCGCACCACAATGCGGTTCATCACATCAATGGTCTGGCTGATCTGATCCAGGGCGATGAGGACGTGTTCAGTGTCTTCGGTCGGGTCGTCTTGTTTGTCCATGGCAGGTCCTCAAAAACGGGGGCAGCGGCGCGAGCTGGCTGCCCCCCAATGGTCAATCCCAGTTCAGCGCGCCGCCGGTCTGGTATTCGATGACCCGGGTCTCAAAGAAGTTTTTCTCTTTGCGCAGGTCCATGATCTCGCTCATCCACGGGAACGGGTTCTGCACTCCGGGGAACTGCTCGGGCAGGCCGAGCTGCGACAGCCGGCGGTTGGCAATGAAGTGCAGGTACTCTTCCATCATGGCGGCATTCATGCCCAGCACACCGCGCGGCATGGTATCGCGCGCGTACTCGATTTCCAGCTGGGTGCCTTCGAGAATCATCTGGATCACTTCCTGCTGAAAGGCCTCGGTCCACAGGTGCGGGTTCTCCAGCTTGATCTGGTTGATCACGTCGATACCGAAGTTCAGGTGCATGGACTCGTCGCGCAGGATGTACTGGAATTGCTCCGCAACGCCGGTCATCTTGTTGCGCCGGCCCATGGAAAGGATCTGGGTAAAGCCGCAGTAGAAGAAAATGCCTTCGGTAACGGCGTAGAAACCGATCAGGTTGCGCAGCAGGGTCTGGTCGTTTTCCGTGGTGCCGGTTTTGAAGCTGGGGTCCGACAGGTGGTGGGTATGGCCCAGGCTCCAGGTGGCTTTCTTGGCCACCGAAGGCACCTCTCGGTACATGTTGAAGACCTCGCCCTCGTCCATGCCCAGAGACTCGATGCAGTACTGGTAGGCGTGGGTGTGGATGGCTTCCTCAAACGCCTGGCGCAGCAGGTATTGGCGGCACTCGGGGTTGGTGATCAGGCGGTAGATGCCCAATACCAGGTTGTTGGCGACCAGGGAGTCTGCGGTGGAGAAGTAGCCCAGGCTGCGCTTGATGATGCGCCGCTCATCCTCGGACAGGCCGTCGCTGCTCTTCCAGGTGGACACGTCGGCCGTCATGTTGATTTCCTGCGGCATCCAGTGGTTGGCACAGCCGTCGATGTACTTCTGCCAGGCCCAGTCGTATTTGAAAGGCACCAGCTGGTTGAGGTCGGCGCGGCAGTTGATCATCGCTTTCTCGTCCACCGAGACCCGCGCTGCACCCATTTCCAGTTCTTCCAGCCCGGGTGCTACATCGAGCGCTTCCACGGCACGCGCCGCGGCCGCCACGTTGGCCGCGGCGGTCGGTGCAACGGGCGCGGCGGCCGGTGCCGGAGGAGCCGCGGCGGCCACAGGTGCCTCTTCCTGCGGTGGCGGCGGTGGCGGCGCCTTGGCCGGTGCTGCAGCGGCGTGATTGTCGTCGGTGTGGTAGTCGTCCCAGCTCAACATGTGCTGTTGTCCTTTTGCCTAGTCTGTTGTGTCGGTGGTGATGTGGCCCGCCTTACTGGCAGGCCTCGCAGTCCGGGTCATCCAGCGAGCATGCGGTCGGCACGGCCGCCGGTGCCGCCTGCACGGTCTGGCCGCCTGAGGACACCTTGTTCAGGTTGCCGGTGCTGATGGTGGATTTCTCCGTGCCGGTGGCCGCGAGCGAGCGCAGGTAGTATGTGGTTTTCAGGCCGCTGTACCACGCCATGCGATAGGTGACGTCCAGCTTCTTGCCACTGGCGTTGTTGATGTACAGGTTCAGCGACTGGGCTTGGTCGATCCATTTCTGGCGGCGGCTGGCAGCGTCCACCAGCCAGCGGGGCTCCACCTCGAATGCCGTGGCGTAAATGGCCTTGAGGTCAGCCGGCACGCGGTCGATGGCCTGTACGCTGCCGTCGTAGTATTTGAGGTCGTTGACCATCACCCCATCCCACAGCCCGCGCGCTTTCAGGTCGTTCACCAGGTAGGGGTTGACCACGGTGAACTCGCCGGAGAGGTTCGATTTCACGTACAGGTTCTGGTACGTGGGTTCAATGGACTGCGATACCCCGGTGATGTTGGCAATGGTTGCCGTGGGCGCAATGGCCATCACGTTGGAGTTGCGCATGCCGCGTTCCCGCACCGCAGCCCGCAGGCTGTCCCAGTCGAGTGAGGTGCTGCGGTCGACCTGGATATAGTCGGCGCCGCGCTGCTCGATGAGAATGCCCAGCGAGTCGATGGGGAAGATGCCCCGGCTCCACAGGGAGCCCTCGTAGCTGGAGTAAGCCCCGCGCTCGGCCGCCAGTTCACTGGAGGCCTCGATGGCGTAGTAGCTGATGGCCTCCATGGAGCTGTCGGCGAAGGTGACCGCCTGCTCCGAGCCGTAGGCGATGTGCTGACGGTAGAGGGCATCCTGAAAGCCCATCAGGCCGAGGCCGACAGGGCGGTGGCGCAGGTTGGAGCGCTCCGCCTGCGGCACCGAGTAGTAATTGATGTCGATGACGTTATCCAGCATGCGCACAGCCGTGCGCACGGTCTTGCGCAGCTTGTCGAGATCGAGGCCATTCTCACCCACGTGCTGGGGCAGGTTGATGGAACCGAGGTTGCAGACGGCGATTTCGTCCTGGCTGGTGTTGAGGGTGATCTCGGTACACAGGTTGGATGAGTGCACAACGCCGACGTGCTGTTGCGGTGACCGCAGGTTGCAGGGATCCTTGAAGGTCATCCAGGGGTGGCCGGTTTCAAACAGCATCGCCAGCATCTTGCGCCACAGGTTTTGAGCGCGCACGGTTTTGTGCAGCTTGAGCTTGCCGGCGCGCGCCTGCTCCTCGTACCAGGTGTAGCGTTCCTCGAAGGCGCGACCGTACAGGTCGTGCAGGTCGGGCACGTCGTTGGGGGAGAACAGGGTCCACTCAGCGTCGTCGAATACGCGCTTCATGAACAGGTCGGGAATCCAGTTGGCGGAGTTCATGTCGTGGGTGCGGCGGCGGTCATCGCCGGTGTTCTTGCGCAGCTCCACGAATTCCTCGATGTCCATGTGCCAGGTTTCCAGGTAGGCACACACCGCGCCCTTGCGCTTGCCGCCCTGGTTGACCGCCACGGCGGTGTCGTTCACAACCTTGAGGAAGGGCACCACACCCTGGCTTTTGCCGTTGGTGCCCTTGATGTAGGAGCCCAGTGCGCGTACCGGGGTCCAGTCGTTGCCGAGGCCACCGGCAAACTTGGACAGCATGGCGTTGTCCTGGATGGCGCCGAAAATGCCGTGCAGGTCATCGGGCACGGTGGTGAGGTAGCAGGACGACAATTGCGGTCGCAGGGTGCCGGCATTGAACAGCGTGGGGGTGGAGCTCATGTAGTCGAAGGACGACAGCAACTGGTAGAACTCGATCGCCCGCGCCTCACGGTCCGCTTCCTCGCTGGCCAGGCCCATGGCCACGCGCATGAAGAATACCTGGGGCAGCTCGATGCGCACATCGTTGCTGTGAATGAAGTAGCGGTCGTAGAGGGTTTGCAGGCCCAGGTAGGTGAACTGCAGGTCGCGCTCGGGCAGCAGGGCCTGGCCGAGCCGTCCGAGGTCGAACTGCGCGAGCTTCGGGTCCAGCAACTCCAGTTCGACACCGCGCTGGATGTAGGCGGGGAGCGCTTTGGCGTAGAGCTGGCTCATTTCGCCCTGGGTGGCGGCCTGGGCCACGCCGAGGAAGCCCAGGGCTTCGGCGCGCAGGTTGTCGCACAGCAGGCGGGCGGCCACGTAGGTGTAGTTGGGTTCTTTCTCGATCATGGTGCGCGCGGTAATCACCAGCGAGGTGGCCAGCTCCGCGGCGGTTACACCGTCGTACAGGTTGCGCAGGGCCTCATCAATGATCTGCGTGCTGCTGACGTCGGTGAGGTTGCTGCAGGCTTCCGTGACCACGGTGTGCAGGCGCTCCAGGTCCAGCGGCGCGCGGCTGCCATCGGCCTGTATCACCGTGATGTTGCCGGCGGCTTCCTGCGCGGCGGGAGACAGGGCCTTGCGTGCGGCGCGCTTGCGCGCCTGCTCCTCGCGATAGATGACGTAGTCGCGTGCGATCTTGTGTTCGCCGGCGCGCATCAGGGCCAGTTCCACCTGATCCTGAATGTCCTCGATATGCACGGTGCCACCGGATGGCATGCGGCGGCGGAAGGTGGCAGCCACCTGGTCGGTCAGCTTGGCCACGGTTTCGTGAATGCGGCTCGATGCCGCGGCGGTGCCACCTTCAACGGCGAGAAAGGCCTTGGTGATAGCGACCGATATCTTGCTTTCTTCAAAGGTCACAACCATGCCGTTGCGTTTGATGACGCGCAGCTGCCCGGGTGCGGTTGCGGCGATACTGCCGGGCACCGCGTTGGCATCGCCACTGGACGGGGTTGCAGGGCTGCTGCTGGGGGTGGTTTCGGTGTACATAGAGTCTCCGTGCGGCGCGGGGCTGGCGGCCTTTTTTGTTGTCGAGGCCCCACATATTGGGGTTTTCGAGGGGGTGAGGCACAAGATAATGCGACCAGAGGGGCATTGCAAGGCCGCAAGGCTGGGTTTATCTTGTGGATAACGTGTGGGCGAAAGAGTAGGTCTGCGCCCACTTACCCCACAGGCCGCTATGAGCTTGAAGTTGGCCCGACACGGTGGCCGAGGGAGCGGAATCTGGCCGCCAATGAATAATTTATTATAAGAATCCGGGGAGTTAGGCGTCCCGGTTATTAGCCTTCCTGCAGCAGAAATTCCAGCAGCGCTTTCTGGGCGTGCAGCCGGTTTTCAGCCTCGTCCCAGATCACAGTATCCGGTGCGTCCATAAGGCCGGCACTGATCTCCTCGCCCCGGTGCGCGGGCAGGCAGTGCAGGTACAGCGCATCGCTGGCTGCGTGTGCCATCAGCGCCTCGTTGACCTGGAAGGGTGCAAACTGGCGGGCACGGGTCTGCTGTTCCTTTTCCTGCCCCATGGAGGCCCAGACATCGGTGACCACCAGGTCCGCATCGCGCACGGCAGTTACCGGGTCGTGGCTCAGTTCCACGCGGTCGCGGTTGTTGTGCAGCAGGTCGGCGCGGGGCTCAAAGCCGGGTGGACAGGCGATGCGCAGCCTGAAGTCGAACTGCCGTGCCGCGTTGATGTAGGACTGGCACATGTTGTTGCCATCGCCCACCCAGGCCGCCGTCTTGCCGGCCATGGGCCCGCGGTGTTCCTGCCAGGTTTGCATGTCTGCGAGCAGCTGGCAGGGATGGAAGTCATCCGTCAATGCGTTGATCACCGGCACCGAGGAGTAGGCGGCAAAGCGCTCTACGATATCGTGGCCGAAGGTGCGGATCATCACCACATCGACCATGGAGGAAATGACCCGTGCACTGTCCTCGACTGGCTCACCGCGGCCCAATTGGGTGTCCTGCGGCGACAGGAACATGGCGTGGCCACCGAGCTGCGCCATGCCGGCCTCAAAGGAAACGCGCGTGCGCGTGGAGGACTTGGCAAAAATCATCCCCAGCACCTTGCCCGGAAACTGACGCTGATCTTCACCGGCGCGGTGCGCTTTTTTCATGGCGCTGGCGCGGTCTATCAGTGCCTGCAACTCGTCGGGGCTGAAGTCGAGCAGAGTGAGGAAGTGCCGGGGTGACGCCATGGGATTATCCTGCAAAAGCGGTGCCGGGCTTCACTCGAAGCCCCGGATCAGTTTGATGAGGCCTGTGGCCAGTTCGTCGAGGTGGTCGTCGCTACAGATGAGCGGGGGCAGCAGGCGGATGGTGTTGCCCGCGGTCACGTTGATCAGCAGCCCGGCGGCCAGCGCGCGGCCAACCAGCTCGCCGCAATCGCGGTTCAATTGCACGCCGATCATCAGGCCGCGCCCGCGCAGCTCGACCAGGCTTTCGCAGCCCTGCAGCCCGTCTGTCAGCTGCTGCCGCAGGCGCACGCCGGCAGCGGTAGCGCGCTCGGCGAGCCCCTCGTTGACCACCGTGTTGACCACAGCCAGCCCGGCAGCGCAGGCCAGCGGGTTGCCGCCGTAGGTGGAGCCGTGGTGGCCGGCCTTGAATACCGTGGCCGCCGGCCCGTGCGCTAGACAGGCGCCGATCGGTACGCCGTTGCCCAGGCCTTTTGCAGTGGTGATCACATCCGGAACCACGCCCATGCCCTGGCAGGCAAAGTAGTGGCCGGCGCGGCCGTTCCCGCACTGCACTTCATCGAGCATCAGCAGCCAGCCGCGGTCGTCACACAGCGCCCGCAGGCCCTGCATGAAAGCGTCGTCGGCGACGCGAATGCCGCCCTCACCCTGAATGGGTTCCACCAGTACGGCCACCACATCCGGGTTGTTGGCGGCAATCTGCTGCACGGCGGCGAGGTTGTTGAGCGGCGCCCGGGTGAAACCTGAGACCAGGGGTTCAAAGCCGGCCTGGATTTTGCGGTTGCCGGTGGCGCTGAGGGTTGCCAGCGTGCGCCCGTGGAAGGCGTTTTCGAACACAATCACGGCAGGCTTGTCCACGCCGCGCTGGTGACCATACAGGCGGGCCAGCTTGATGGCCGCTTCGTTGGCCTCTGCGCCGGAGTTGCAGAAGAAGGCGGTTTCCATGCCGGATACCGCGGTCAAGGCATCCGCCAGCGCTTCCTGCCCGGCAATGTGGTACAGGTTCGAGGTGTGTAGCAGACGAGCGGCCTGTTGCTGAATAGCCTCGGTGACTGCTGGGTGGGCGTGGCCCAGGTTGGTGACACTGATGCCCGACAGTGCATCCAGATAGCGTCGGCCGTCGGTGTCCACCAGATAGACACCTTCTCCGTGACTGAACGTCACGGGCAGCCTTGCATAGGTTTGCATCAACGCGGACACCGGTTCTTCTCCCAATGGCAGGGCCCAGGCAGGGCCCCAGAAACGCAAAAAGGCAGCGCTAGCTGCCTGTCAGACAGGAGATATTAGCGGCATTTCGCGAGCTTGGCAATTTTCTTGCCGGGGCTTGCGCGCAGCTGCTGGCGCCCGCCCTGCAGCACAACCCGGTGGTTTAGCCGCAGGGGGTAACACGCCGCACGCTGCCTGCGTTTTTGTGCCAGATCGGGTAAACTTCCGCCATCCGTTCCGGTCCAACGATCAACCTCAACAACAGGCTTCAAACACCATGGATATTCTCGACACTATCAAGGAACAGATTCAGAGCAACAGCATCCTGCTGTACATGAAAGGCTCCCCCAATCAGCCCCAATGCGGCTTTTCTGCGCAAACGGTGCAGGCCCTTATGGCCTGTGGTGAGCGTTTCGCCTATGTGGACGTGTTGTCCAACCCCGATGTGCGTGCCAACCTGCCCAAATACGCCAACTGGCCAACCTTCCCCCAGTTGTGGATCAGCGGTGAGCTGATTGGCGGTTGCGACATCGTGACCGAAATGCACGCCAGTGGTGAATTGCAGACGCTGGTCAAGGAAGCTGCGGCAGCCCAGAGCGCCAGCTGATTCTCTGGCCCGGGTGTTCCGGGTCCCAGCTCCTTTTCCCTTCGGCAGATTGGCGCACCCGCGGCGGGCTTCAGGTATAATCGGGCGCGATCGCGGGTACGGGAACAGGAATGAGCATCGAGCACTACATGCAGGAATTGGGCGCGGCCGCACGGGCCGCGTCGCGGCAGTTGGCTGCATCAAGTACCGCACAGCGCAATGCGGCGCTGCTGGCAACCTGCGATGCGCTGGACGGCGCGCGTGCCTCGCTGGCGCAAGCCAATGCGGAGGACCTTGCCCGCGGTCGTGAACGCGGCCTTGCTGCGGCGCTTCTCGATCGGCTGGAACTCACGCCAGCGCGCATTGACGGCATGTTGCAGGGGTTGCGGCAGGTCGCGGCGCTCGCCGACCCGGTCGGCAGCATCAGTGACGTCAACCGGATGCCCAGCGGCATCCAGGTGGGCCACATGCGGGTACCGCTGGGCGTTATCGGCATCATCTACGAGTCGCGCCCCAACGTCACTGTGGAGGCGGCCAGCCTGTGCCTCAAGTCCGGCAACGCGACCATTTTGCGCGGCGGCTCCGAGTCGCTGGCCTCCAACCGTGCCATTGCGGCCTGCATTGCCACGGGGCTTGAACAGGCGGGCCTGCCGGCGGCGGCGGTGCAGGTGGTGGACACCGCCGACCGCGCCGCGGTAGGTGCGCTGATCAGCATGCCCGAACACGTGGACGTGATTATTCCGCGTGGCGGCAAAAGCCTGATCGAGCGCATCAGCCGCGAGGCCCGTGTGCCCGTGATCAAGCATCTCGATGGTGTTTGCCACGTCTATGTCGATGCCGGTGCGGAGCATGCCATGGCGCTGGCGATCGCGGTGAACGCCAAGACTCACCGCTACGGCACCTGCAATACCATGGAAACCCTGCTCGTCGACGCCAGTGAGGCGGCCGCCTTGCTGCCGCAACTGGCCGCGGCATTTGCGGCCAAAGGGGTGGAATTGCGTGGCTGTGAACGCAGCTGTGCGCTGTTGCCGGGTACGCGGGAGGCTACCGAACAGGACTGGTATGAAGAATATCTGGCCCCCGTGCTCGCCCTGCGCATTGTCGAGGGCCTGGACGAGGCCATTGCACATATCAATCACTACGGTTCACAGCACACCGACAGCATTGTCACGCGCGATCACGGTCGCGCCATGCGGTTCCTGCGTGAGGTGGATTCCAGCTCGGTGATGATCAACGCCTCCACGCGTTTCGCGGACGGGTTTGAATACGGCCTGGGCGCGGAAATCGGCATTTCCACTGATAAACTGCATGCCCGCGGGCCGGTGGGGCTGGAGGGGCTGACCTCACGCAAGTACGTGGTATTCGGTGAGGGGCAGGTTCGCAGTTGACGCCGTGCGAGGCCAGTGGTGCCCCGGTTGCCGTCCTCGGCGGAACCTTCAACCCCATACACAACGGCCACCTGCGCTCCGCGCTGGAGCTGGTTGAGCACCTGGGGCTCGCCCACCTGCATCTTATGCCCTGTGCCACACCGCCGCACCGCGCAGCACCGCAGTGCCCGGCAGCCCAGCGTGCCGATATGGTGGAGCTGGCGATTGGCGGCGAGCCGCGCTTGCGTTGTGACCGTCGCGAGCTGCAGCGCAGCGGTACGTCGTGGACCATCGACAGCCTGGAGGAACTGCGCGCGGAGTACGGCCCGCAGCGCAGCCTGAGCCTGGTAATGGGGTGCGATGCGGTGCAGGGGCTGGATCGGTGGCATCGTTGGCACGACCTGCTGCAGTTTGCGCATATCGTGGTGATCGCGCGCCCCGGTTGGCACTTACCCGAACGCGGTGACGTGGCGACATGGCTCGCCGCACACGCGGTCGCCGACGCTTCGGCCCTGCAACAGCGGCCTGCAGGGGGTGTGCTGGTGCTGCAATTGCGGCCCCTGGCAATTTCCTCCACCGAGATTCGCGCCCTGTGTGCCAGCGGGCGGTCCCCCCGTTATCTGCTCCCCGAGCCGGTACTGGACTATATTGAAAGGTATCAGCTCTACGCTGCTGCCGCTGATATTCATTTTTGAACTGGAGAGACAAACCCCGGATGCAAGCCGAAAACCTGAAAGACCTCGTTACCAACGCCCTCGACGAGCTAAAAGGCGTCAACATCGCCACGCTTGACGTGCGCGAGCTGACCGACGTCATGGATTACCTGGTCATTGCCAGTGGCACCTCCAATCGGCATGTCAAATCGCTCGCCGATAACGTCTGCATGGAGGCGAAGAAAGAGGGAGTCCGGCCACTGGGGGTAGAGGGAGAAAACCCGGGAGAGTGGGTGCTCGTTGACTTCGGCGATGTGGTGGTGCACGTCATGTTGCCGGCAACACGCGACTTCTACGACCTCGAGCGACTCTGGGTGGATACCCGGCCGAGTAGCTGATGCGACTGACGGTCATTACCGTGGGTGGGAAGATGCCTGCCTGGGTCAATGAAGGTGTGGCGGAGTACAGCCGCCGGCTGCCGCGCGAGATTCGCCTGGAGTGGTGCGAACTGCCCCTGGCCCGACGCGGTCGCGACACCAGCCCCGAGCAGCTGCGCCAGCGCGAAGGTGAACAGATTCTCAAGGCGCTGCCCGCGGGCGATACGGTCATCGCCCTCGATGTGCGCGGTACCGCCTGGAGCACCGAGCGTCTGGCGCGCGAGCTCACCGACTGGCAGATGGACGGCACGAATGTCAGCCTGCTGATCGGTGGCCCGGACGGCCTTTCCGAAGACTGCCTGCAACGTGCCCGACAGCGCTGGTCGCTGAGCGCGCTCACCCTGCCACATCCACTGGTGCGGGTGCTGCTCGCAGAACAGGTGTACCGGGCTTGGACAATCACTGCCGGCCACCCGTATCATCGCGCCTGACGCGTTAGCCAGCCACCTCGTGGGCCCTGCATTCCATGCCACAACATATCCCACTTAAGGACCCCGGCGGTGAAGCCCGCATTTTCATTGCCCGCACGCTGTTTTCGGTGCTGCTGGTGCTGGCCTTGCTGGGTGTCATCCTGGCGCGCTATCACGACCTGCAAATCAACGACTACGAAATCTATCGCACCCAGTCCGACCGCAATCGTGTGCAGCTGCAACCGTTGCCACCCAAGCGCGGGCTGATTTACGACCGTAACGGCGTACTGCTGGCGGACAACCGGCCCAGTCACATCCTGTCTATCGTTCGCGAGCGGGTGGAGGACATGGACGCCACGCTGGCGGACTTGCAGCAGCTGCTGCCCATATCGGAATCCGACCTGGAAAATTTCCAGCAGAAATTGCAACGTCGCCGTCCGTACGAGGCGGTACCCCTGCGTTTTCGCCTGACCGAGGAGGAGCGCGCGTTGCTGGCGGTGAACCGCCACCGCATGCCCGGTGTCACAGTGGATGCACAGTTGGTGCGGCACTACCCCCATGGCGCGCTGTTTTCCCACGCGGTGGGCTACGTGGGCCGGATAAACGAGCGGGAGGCACAGAGCCTGGACGAGCGCGACTACCGTGGCACCTTCCATGTCGGCAAGGTGGGGGTGGAGAAATTCTACGAAGATCTGCTGCACGGGGAAGTGGGTTACCAGAACGTGGAGACCAACGCGCACGGCCGGGTGCTGCGGGTGCTGGAGCGGTTTGACCCGGTGCCGGGCGCGGACATCACCCTGCATCTGGATTTTCAGCTGCAGCAGACTGCGCTGGCGGCGCTGGGCGAGCAGCGGGGCGCCGTGGTGGCCATTGATCCCCTGGATGGTGGCGTGCTGGCGCTGGTCTCCACCCCCGGTTTTGACACCAACCTGTTCGTCAATGGCATCAGCTCCGCGGACTACAAGGCGCTGCGTGACTCCCCCGATGTGCCGCTGTTCAACCGCGCCATACAAGGCCAGTATCCTCCGGGCTCCACCGTGAAGCCGATGATGGCCATGGCCGGACTGCAGGCCGGGCTGGTGACACCGGAGAGCACGGTCGCTGATCCGGGCTGGTACAGCCTGCCGGGCGACTCCCGCCGCTACCGGGACTGGATCCTGAAGATACGCGGTACCGGTCACGCGCCGCGGGTGGACATGCACATGGCGGTCGCTGAATCCTGCGACGTGTACTTCTACGACCTGGCCCGGCGCCTGACTATCGATCGCATGCATGACTACCTGTCCGGTTACGGCCTGGGCAAGCGCACCGGCGTGGATACCACTAACGAGAGGCCCGGTGTGCTGCCGTCCACACGCTGGAAGCGCGACACCATGAACCAGCCCTGGTATCCGGGGGAGACTCTCAGTGCGGGGATTGGCCAGGGCTATATGCTGGCGACACCCATGCAGCTGGCGGCGGCGACCACCGTGCTCGCCACCCGGGGCCAAGCGCGCACCCCGCGGCTGCTGCGCAGCGTGGCGGGGCAGACGCAGCCCAACGAAGCGCGTGAGACGATCACTGCGCCCCCGGCCTATTGGGATGCGGTGCATGAATCGATGCGTGCGGTCGTGCACAGCGCTCGGGGCACGGCGCGCAAGATCGGCGAGGACATTCGCTACCAGATGGCGAGCAAAACCGGTACCTCCCAGGTGATCGGCATCGCGCAGAACGCCATTTATGTTGAGGCGGAGGTGGCGGAACGACACCGTAATCACGGCCTGTTCATTGCCTTCGCACCCTATGAGTCACCCACCATTGCCGTTGCCGTGATCGTGGAAAATGGCGGCGGGGCCTCGGCTGCATCACCCATCGCGCGGGCTGTGCTCGACGCCTGGCTGGTGGATGAAGTGGCGCTGGACAGTGAGGCAACCGCGGGAGCGCTCGCCGATGGGTGATTATGTTCGTCAGTTGCAACTTCCCGGCGACAGCTCGGACCTCTCGCGTCGCGCCCCCCTGGCGCTGCGCCTGCACCTCGATGTGCCGCTGTTGCTGCTGCTGGTGGTGTTGACGCTGTTTGGCCTGGTGGTGCTCTACAGCGCATCGGGGCAGAAAATGGCGGCGGTGGTGCGCCAGGGGCAGTACTTTCTGCTCGCCTACGGCGTCATGTTCCTGGCGGCACAGATCGACCTGAAGCGCTACCAGCGCTGGTCGCCGTGGTTCTACCTGCTCGGCGTGTTGCTGCTGGTGGGCGTGATTTTCTTCGGCGTTGGCGCCAAAGGGGCCCAGCGCTGGCTCTCGCTGGGCGGTTTCCGCTTTCAACCCTCGGAAATTCTCAAACTGGTGATGCCACTGACCGTCGCCTGGTATCTGTCTTCACGCACAGTGCCGCCGCGCTTCAAGTACGTGCTGGCCTGTCTGCTGCTGGTGGCCATCCCCTCCGTGCTGATCCTGCTGCAGCCTGACCTCGGTACCGCGCTGTTGATTGCTGCCAGCGGCCTGTTCGTGCTGTTCATGGCCGGCATTGGCTGGAGCTACATTGTGGGGGCTTTCCTGCTCGCCTGCGCTTCCGCGTGGCCAGTATGGATGTACGTGCTCAAGGATTACCAGAAACAGCGCATCCTCACGCTGCTTAACCCCGAGAGCGACAAACTGGGTGCCGGCTGGAATATCATCCAGTCGAAAACCGCGATCGGCTCCGGCGGCTGGGAGGGCAAGGGCTGGCTGAACGGCACCCAGTCACAGCTTGATTTCCTGCCGGAAAGCCACACCGATTTCATTATTGCCGTGCTGGCCGAAGAGTTTGGTTTGCGCGGGGTACTGTTCCTCATGGCGCTTTACCTGCTCATTGTACTGCGTGGCTTCTGGATCGCGGTGTATGCCAACAGCAATTTCGGTCGCATGGTCGCAGGCAGCATCACGCTTACGTTTTTCGTTTACATCTTTGTTAACATGGGCATGGTTGCGGGCCTCCTGCCGGTGGTGGGCGTGCCGCTGCCGCTGGTCAGTGCAGGCGGAACTTCCGTAGTGACGCTGATGGCCGGCTTCGGCCTGTTGATGGCTATCGCAACAGGCGATTCAGGCCGCCCCCGATAAGGTAGTTGATTGGTGAGATTCTGCGCATGACGAAAGCGATGGCCTGCCGCCTTGTGGCTCTGTGGTGTTGTTGGCCGGTGTTACCGGTTGGCGCCAGTACAGATTATGGCGATCTCGCTGCGGCGCGAACGTTGGTCGACGAGCTGGTGGAGGAGCGCGGGTTCAACCGCGAACAGCTGCTGCAGGTCGTGGCGAGCGCCGAGCGCCAGGAGCGTATTCTCGAGGTCATGGCCCGCCCCGCGGAACGGGTCAAGCCCTGGTATGAGTATCGGCAGATTTTCCTCACCGAACAGCGGGTTAGCGAAGGGCTGGCGTTCTACCGTGCGCACGAAGACACGTTCGGCCGCGTGCAGGCGGAACTCGGGGTGCCGCCGGAGATTGTGCTGGCCATTCTCGGCGTGGAGACCTCCTACGGGCGCATCACCGGAAGCTATCGCGTGCTGGACGCGCTGGCCACACTGGCCTTCGACTATCCGCGTCGGTCCGCTTATTTCAGCCGGGAATTGAAGAATTATCTGATCCTCACGCAAGAACAGCAGATGGACCCGCTCGCCCTTCAAGGTTCCTATGCCGGCGCCATGGGGTATGGCCAGTTCATGCCGAGTAGCTACCGCAGTTACGCCGTCGATTTCGATGCGGACGGTCGCATTGATATCTGGAACAATCCGGTGGATGGTATTGGCAGTGTGGCTAACTATCTGCGTCGCCATGGCTGGCGCAGTGGCGAAGGGGTGGTGGTGCCCGCGGCGGCATCCGACGAGGTGCCTGAGGAGTGGTTTGGCCTCGGCCTGGTACCCAAGCGCCGTGTGGATGAGCTGGATGCCGGGGGCCTGCACGCGCGGGCACCGCTGGACGCCGAAGCACAGGTAACGCCTGTACGGCTGGAGTTGGAGGAGGGATATGAATACTGGCTGGGCCTGCACAATTTTTACGTCATCACGCGCTACAACCACAGCGCCATGTACGCCATGAGCGTCTACCAGCTGAGCCAGCGCCTGGCCGCGGGGCTGGCGCCATGAGCCGGACGAACCTGCTGCTGGTCGGGCTGCTGGCGCTGGTACTGGCCGGTTGTGCCACACGTGGGCCGGGTGTTGTGACGGTGTCCGGCGAGTCGCCTGCTGCGCCGGGTGGCCAGATCAAGGACGGTGCGCCTCCGCGCACTATTCACCCCGACGATGTCCTGGACGCTGTGCCACGGCCAGACCCGATACTTATCGTCGGCAACTTCAGTCCGTATACCGTCAATGGCGAAACCTATGAAGTGCTCTCCAGCCTCGCAAACTACCGTGAGCGTGGCATTGCATCCTGGTATGGCACCAAGTTCGACGGCCAGAAAACCTCCAACGGCGAGATTTTTGACCTCTATGCGGCGTCCGCTGCGCACAAGACCCTGCCGATCCCCTGCTACGCCCGCGTCACCAACCTGGCCAACGGGCGCAGCATGATCGTGCGGGTGAATGATCGCGGCCCGTTCCACAGCGACAGGCTGATTGACCTTTCCTACGGCGCCGCGGTCAAACTCGGTTTTATGGAAGTGGGCACGGCGCCCGTTGAAGTGGAAGTGATCAATCTGGCCGGTATCGACGACCGCCGCAGCAACCCGGCAGGGCACTATCGGTTTGTGCAACTCGGTGCCTTTGGTTCCGAGTCTGCGGCGCAGAGGCTGCGTATCGAGTTGGCGGCATTGGTCACCTCGCCCATTGCGGTCAGCCCGGTGGAATCCGGCGCCGGTCGCCTGTACCGGGTGCGTATTGGCCCTGTTGCGGCAAACGAGGATATCCTGCAGCTGCAGCAACGTCTTGAAGCCAGTGGTTACAGTGGCACCCAGCTGCTGCCCTGACGCGGCGGGTTCGACCCGCCTCCCGGCGCTCGCTGCGCCATTCATGTTCCAACATTTCAGGCCCTGTTAGTTATGAAGCGTTTTCTGTTTTCCCTGCTGGTCGTTCTTGTCACCGGTTCCGCCTCCGCGGCTATTGTGCCGGCGCCGCCGCAAGTGGCTGCCGAGGCGTATCTGCTGATCGACGCCGATACCGGCACCGTGCTGGCGGAGGGGAATGCCGATGACCCGCGCCCACCTGCCAGCCTGGTCAAGATGATGACGGCCTACGTGCTTGCTGGTGAAATCGAATCCGGTCGGGTGTCCGCAGACGATAGGGTGACGGTAAGCCGCAACGCCTGGTCGCAGAATCCAGTGTTCAACGGTTCGTCCCTGATGTGGATTGAACCCGGTAAAGACGTTTCGATCAGCGACCTCGAACACGGCATCATTATCTCCTCAGGCAACGACGCCACGGTCGCAGTGGCCGAGCATCTCGCCGGTAGCGAAGATGCCTTCGCCGACATGATGAACAGTTATGCCAAGGCCCTCGGCATGACCAATTCGCATTTTGCCAACTCCCACGGCCTGCCCGCCGACGGCCAAGTGGTGACTGCCCGCGACCTCGCCAAACTGTCTGCGGCTATGATTAATGATTTCCCCGAGCACTACTCTCTCTACAAGAAGCGCGAGTTCACCTACAACAATATTCGCCAGTACAACCGCAACTCGCTACTGGGTGAGGATGCCTCCGTTGATGGTATTAAAACCGGTTATACCAAGGAGGCGGGCTACGGCCTGGTCGCCTCCGCTGAACGCGACGGTATGCGTCTGATTTCCGTGGTTCTGGGAACCCGTAGCCCCACAGCGCGCAAGAACGAAACACGCGGACTCCTCAATTACGGCTTCAGGTTCTATGAGACGGTAGAGTTGTTCAGTGCTGAACAGGAACTGGAACAGCCGCGTGTCTGGAAGGGACTGCAGGACAGCGTGGCCGTTGGTGTCATGGAAGAGGCGCTGGTAACGCTGCCGCGAGGCCAGCGTGAAGCGATGGAAACGCAGGTCGAACTCAACGCCACACTGATGGCGCCCATTGCTCGCGGTGACCAGGTGGGCACGGTGCGCCTGACCCAGGCGGGTGAGACGGTGTTCGAGGCGCCGGTCGTCGCTCTGGCCTCCGTTGAGCAGGCCGGCTTCTTCGCCAGGATATGGGACAGCATCCGCCTCTGGTTCAGCCAGTTGTTCAGCGTGGAGGGGTAACAGCCGCCATGACAGAGCAAGAACCGCCGCGTATCGAGTTTCCCTGCGAGTACCCCATCAAGGTACTGGGGCGCAGTTCCGACGGCTTTTTCAGCCTGATTGTGGAGGTGTTTGAGCGCCATGCTCCGGGTTTCGACCAGGAAACCATCACCGTAAAGGACAGCGCCAAGGGAACCTTCACGTCGCTGACCATCACCATTACTGCCACTGGCCCTGATCAGCTGGAGGCACTGCACCAGGACCTGATGGCAACAGGCCAGGTGCAAATGGTGATCTGACCATGGACGTTGTCTGTCGCCGGCTGCCGGGGCGCGCCGATTACCTCGCCACCCTGCAGGCGATGAAAACCTTCACTGACGGACGGGATGCGGATACCCCCGACGAGCTGTGGTTGCTGCAACACCCGCGTGTATTCACCCAGGGCCAGGCGGGCAAGGCCGAGCATGTGTTGGCCCCCGGCGACATACCGGTGATTCAGGTTGATCGGGGTGGCCAGGTGACCTATCACGGCCCGGGTCAGTGGGTACTCTATCTGCTGGTGGATTTGCGGCGCCGCGGCCTGGGTGTGCGGCAACTGGTCACCCTGATTGAGAACAGCATCGTGCAGGTCCTCGCGGATTACGGCATTCACGCCGCCCCCCGCACCGATGCGCCTGGCGTTTACGTAGACGGTGACAAAATTGCTTCGCTGGGCTTGCGTGTGCGCCGGGGCTGCAGTTATCACGGCCTCGCATTGAACGTGGACCTCGACCTGGAACCGTTTCTGCGTATCAATCCCTGCGGCCATGAGGGGCTGAGGGTTACCTCCATGGCCCAGTGTTTGCCAGAACGCGCTGTGCTATCGATGGATGAGGTAGGTAGCGCTTTGTTGGCTCAGGTCAGTGCCGAACTCGAGAACGGGCTTACCAGCGAATAACGAGTTGTTCGAGTCCCCGAAACATGAATCCGGGGCGCCACAGTGGGTTACTCGTGTCGACCTGCATCCCGGGTAAGCGTTTGGCGAGCGCCCGCAGCGCAATATCACCTTCCAGCCTTGCCAGTACCGCGCCCACGCAAAAATGTATGCCTCCTCCGAAGGCCAGGTGGTGGGCGCCCTCCCTGCAGATATCAAACTCGTTTGGCTTGGGAAAGACACTCGGGTCACGGTTCCCGGCTGCCAGGAGGGCCAACACCCGCTCTCCCGCCTTGACGGTTTGTCCGCCGATCTCCGTATCGTTGAACGCCGTTCGATAGGTGGCGATCAGGGAGCTCTCATAACGCAGGACTTCCTCCGTGGCAGAAGGGGCGAGGTCAGGGTCATCTACCAGTTTTTGCCATTCTTTTGGGTATCGATGCAAGGTCAGAACGCCGTTGCCGATCATATGTGCGGTGGTTTCGAAGCCCGCGCCAAATAGTGCGATAGCCACCGTTACCATCTCCCGGTCGGTGAGTTTGCTGTCACCTTCGCGGGCGTTGAGGAGCGCCGTCGCGAGATCTTCCCGGGGTTGCGCCCGCCGGCGCTCGAAGATCGACTGGAAGAACGTTTCAAGAAAATCAATCTGCCGGTTTGCCAGTGCCAGTTCCTTGTCGGTCAGTGCGCGCATCTCCAGCACCAGGAAGGAATCGGCGATGGCCTGGTTGAGTTGGTCAAGCAGTGCGTCATTGGCCTCTTCCTTATCTATACCCAGCATATGACACATGACCAGCGTGGGCAGGCGGTAGGCAAAATCGTGAATCAATTCCATCTCGCGGCGATCCGCAAAGCGGTCCAGCAGACTGTGCGTGATGGCCTCGATGTCGGCACGCATCTCGTTTACACGCTTGGCGGTGAGTGCTTTAGATACCAGTCCGCGAATTCGGGTATGCCGGGGTGGGTCTTGATAGACGAATACCTCAGAGAGCCAGCGATACGATGAGTGTGCAAAAACGTCAAAGTCCGAGCCGTAGTAGAGTTGAATATTGCGAGTGAAATCTCCCTGGCCAAAATTTTTGCGATCAATCACCACCGAGCGAATATCATCATGACGCGTTGCGATCCAGAAGCCTGCCTCGCTCCATGCAAAGGGTGTTGTCGCGCGCAATCGATCGAATGCGGAGTGCGGATCAGCGATGATCGCAGGGTCGGTGGGGTCGAAGTGTACGGTGGGTCTTGCGATGGCCCGCGCCTCGTTCGCTTGCATTGGCTGATCTCCTATTGTCTCGGAATGGGCTGAGAGGCTTTCAGTGTTGTGTTTCGAACCTGGGTTCGAATCTGTCGCCATGCTGTTCTACCCAAACATAGTGGGCGCCCGCGAAGTGCGCTGGAACAACACGTGCGCCTGTTGCTGCTGCTTGTGCGAGTATCGCTTTGCGGCTCGCCTTTGCGGCTGCCGGGTCCTCGCAGTAGACACTGTTCCATTCGGGGTGAAATATCTGGGCGGGGTGGTGCAGGATGTCGCCGACGAAAATTGCCTGCTCGCCCCCATCCTCAAGTTTCAGAACGAGGTGGCCGGGTGTGTGGCCCGGGTGCAGTGTCAGTGTGATTCCCGGCGCCACAACATGACCTTCATCGACCAGTTCAGCCTGGCCGGCGTCGAGGATAGGCTGTACGCTGTCCTCGAATACGTTAGCATTCACCTGCGCGCCCACCGCGGAGGGGCGTGATCCGCCCAAGTTGTTGGGGTCCCAGTAAGCGGTATCGATTCTGGAGAAAAGGTAGCGAGCATTGGGGAAGGTGGGTAGCCAGTCTTCACCTTGCAGGACTGTATTCCAGCCAACATGATCGATATGCAGGTGCGAGCAAATCACCACGTCAATATCTTCCGGCTGAAAGCCATCCTTCGCCAGATTGGCAAGGAATGGCGTACTCAGCTCTCCGAAAACAGGAATCCCCGGGCGTTGCTTGAGGTTGCCGGCTCCGGTGTCATAGAGGATCGTCAGGTCGCCAGCCTTGATCACCCAACTTTGTAGAAATGCATAGATGCTGTTGCTGTCCGGACGGTAGAACGCGTAGGGTATCTTGTCCATGATACGATCGAATTGGTCGGTGTCGAAATCAGCGAACAGTTGCTCAGGGCTGGCGAATTCGCCCTGCCACTCCTCGATGTTGTAGACTTGGAAGGCGCCGGTAGTGAAGCTCAACATGTTCTGTTTCCTCTGGTGATGGGGTCACCGCTGTTTTTGGGTCAGGCTCGTACCACACCCATGCGACGCAAAATAGGTAGGACCTCGGCGCCGAAACGTCGCAGGTCCCGCTCGTAGTCCTGGAGCGTTACCATCACGGCATCGACCCCGCTTTCATGTATGGCGCGGAGCTGCTCTGCGACCATTTCTGCGGTACCGAGCAGCGGTAGGCCGCCGCCGCTTGCGGCGATCATGTTTTCCGTAAATTCGTCAAAAGAGCCGCTGCCCGCACTGATACCATCCAGCCAGTTGCGGGCGGCCTCGCCGTCTTTGTGTGCAATGATTTGCTGCAGCTCTTCTTGGGCGGCCGCCTCGCTGTCGCCCCAAAGCAGGAAGGGGAAGATCGCCGTCCGCACCTGCCGTCCTTGGGACTGCGCTTGGGACTTTATGCCGTCCACCAGTCGTGGCAGCGCCTCAATGCTCGCGCCGGACATGAAGGACCAGTCACAGAGTCTTGCGGTCATCGCCTGTGCGTCAGGAGATATCCCGGCGTTTGCAATTTCCGGCATTTTGTCAGGGCGGGGCAGAGAGACGCCGTTATTGATTGAATACCAATCTGATCGGTGATTCAGTGGTTCACCCGCGGTATTCCAAAGGCCGCGCAAAATTTCGACGAATGCCGATGTGCGTTCGTAGCGACGCCCGTGATCGTCAAGTTCCAGCCCCATCATCTCGAACTCTCTCTGGCTCCAGCCGCTGACGACATTGAGCCCCCATCGGTCGTGGCTGATATGTGCCAGAGTTGCGCCGATTTTTGCGATCACCATGGGGTGGAATAGGGGTACGTGCACGGTGGAGAAAATCTTTATTCTCTCGGTGGCACGTAGTAGTGCTGCAGCCCAGGTTGTGGTTTCCAGCGATGTGCCGAGATAGTTGGTTTCACCACCAAAACCGCGCCAGCGACTGACCGGAAACAGGTAATCAAACCCCAGGGATTCAGCCAGCAGGGCGATGCGTTCGTTGTTGGGATATTGCCACTGGTCAGCAACAACGCCGTGGGTCGAGATGGACGGCATGTTGGAGCAGTTGGGCATGAACACGCCCAGCGAGAGAGAGTTCTTTCCTGTCATGGTGCACCCTTGTACAACGTGTTGAGCAGGGAGGTCGCCGCAGCCACATGGCCGCGGCGACCGACTTGTCAAAACTGGTACATGACAGTGGCGCCGTAAGTACGCGGCGGCAGCATGGAGCCCACACGCACCGAGTTGTACAGTGGTGCGGTAATGATGTTGTTGGAAATCACCTCTTCGTCCGAAAGGTTCCTGCCCCACAGGCTCACCATCCAGCTTCCACCGGCAAAGGCATAGTCGACGCTGGCGTTTAGCAGGCTGTAACCCTCTTGATATGCGTCTTCCCTGTTCCACTCGGTAAAGAACACGTCATCCTGATAATAGGCCTCGCCCCGCAGCCGCAAATCGCCAGTGCCGAGTTGAGTTTCGTAGTTGACGCCCAGCTTCGCCGTGTACTCCGGCGCATTTGGCAAGGTGTTGCCGCTCAGGTCGGCAATAGCAAAGCCGTTCGCGTAATCACCGTTGAAGAACTCCTTGTACTCCGCGCTCAAATAGGTGGCAAAGAAGTCGATAGACACGCCACTCCCCACACTCGCGTTGAGTTCCAGTTCAAGGCCATAGTTTTCGGCTTCGGCCGCATTGATCGTGGTGACCGTGCTGGTGGCGTCGACAAAGGAGATCTGCAGATCTTGGTAGTCGTAGTAGAAGCCCGCCAGCGCCCAGGACAGCGTACCGTCCTCCCGGCTCCACTTGTACCCTACTTCAAATGCATCCACCGTTTCCGGATCCAGTGGATCGCTCAGGCTACCGGTGTTGATAACCCCGGATTTGAAGGCTTGTGTATAGGTGGCATAAAGCAGGGAATCGCTGTTGCCTCGGTACTCCAGGGTAAGCCGCGGTGTTATGTCGTCCCAGTCAGCAGACTTGTCGGTGCTGATGTCTATGGCTGCTGCGTCGAAGCGGAAGAAACCGGTGCCATCGCGTTCCTCATAGTTGTAGCGCAAACCGGCAATCACGGTAAAGGTGTCCGTCATGGGGTAGGTGATTTCGGCAAATGCACCGTAGGCAGTGATGTCAACGTCGCCGTTCTGTTCGTAGCGTCCGCTGTTGATGACGTCCCCGGTCGGTGTACCGCAGAGATCGGGTGCAAGAACAATACAGGAGTTCTCCAGCGGCACCAGAACGTTGCCGTACAGTTCTTCCTCCAGGTACATCACGCCGGCGAGAACGTCGTACCCCTCGCCAGAGTAGTTGAATACGAACTCCTGACTGAAGGAATCGCTTTCTTCTACGTAGTCATTGCGACCAAACAGGTTTTCCGCGGTGGAATCGAGATCATCGCGGAGGAAGCGGTCCATTCCCTGCAAGGATGTAATAGAGCGCAGGCTCAGGGCATCACTCAGATCGAAGTTGAGGGTCAGTGTCCCCGCATAACCTTCGCGCTGGTTGATGGCTTCCTGGTCAGAGTAGATGTCATACAAGCTACCACCGACATCGAACACCGTGTCTGCACCGAGGAAGAGCACAGCGTACGGTGCGCCGCCTGCGGAACCTTCGGATGGGCCAAAATAGTGGAAGCCGAAATTGTTGTCATCTTCCTCGTAGTATTGCAGTGACAAAGTGGCATCCCAGTCTGCTTCAGGCTTGTAGGCAAACGTGGCGCGATAGGCCTGGGCATCGCGGTCGTCAATCTCCGCTCCAGTAAACAGATTGTCGCCGTAGCCATCACGTTTTTCGATCTTGGTTGCCAGGCGAATGCCGAGGTCTGGCGTAGCAGGGAGGTCTACCGCGCCCTCGAATGTCGTGAGTCCATAGTTGCCGGCGGTGAAATTTGCAAAGCCACCCAATTCATCGCCGGGTTTGACTGTGACCAGGTTGATGGCACCGGCGGTGGCGCCACGACCATAGAGCGTACCCTGTGGCCCTCTCAGTACTTCCACCTGCTCAAGATCGAACATGCCGGCCAGCTGGGCCGCCGGCCGCGGAATTATGGCGCCGTCCTGCAGGAACGCAACCGCGCCTTCGCCACCGATATCAATACTGGTCATACCGATGCCGCGGATGAAAACCCGCGCAAAACCGAACTGATCGCCGATGGACATGTTGGGTACGGCAACGTGCATATCGCGTACGTTCTCGATACCGCCTGGTCCGAGCGCATCAGCACTCAGTACGTTGGCCCCGCCAGAGAAGTCGTCAAGGCTGACCGCGCGTTTGGTCGCGGTTACCACAACTTCTTCGAGCGTATTCTGAGCGTGCGCGGAACCGGCAACAGCCAGTGCTGCGAGGACACCTGAAAAGACTGCAGTTCTCTTGAATGGGTACATGTTGGATCCTCGTTATTATAGTGCGATTGACCGATCTTAAAGTAAGGTTTTCCGGTTTAAGCCTGCTACCGCAGTTTCTCGCGGCGTAGTGAAAATCCGTGGGCGTCCCGGTCCCAGCTGTCGCTGGTAATGCCTTCTGCACGCAGCAAATGTTTCTGCACTTTTGCAGAGGGTGTTTTGGGAAGCTCCGGCAGGATGCGGATGTAGCGTGGAACCATGAAGTAGGGCATTTTCTCCGCCAGGAAGTGCAGCAGTGATTCGGGGTCCAGTTCAAGACCCTCCACGGCTGCGACAGCCACCATGACATCGTCCTCTCCCACACTGCTGGGCACGCCGTAGGCGGCGGCTTCGCGGACTGCGGGATAGGCGACCACTTCTGCCTCGACCTCGAAAGATGAAATGTTCTCCCCTCGGCGCCGGATCGCATCTTTGCGTCTATCGACAAAGTAGAAAAAGCCCTCGTCATCCTGGCGGAAGCAGTCGCCTGTGTGGAACCAGCCGTTGCGCCAGGCTTCAGCAGTCGCCTCCGGATTTTTGTAGTAGCCGTGGTTCATGCCCCAGGGTCGATCCGTGCGTACCAGCATTTCACCGATTTCGCCCGTGGGTACTTCGCAGTCATTTTCATCGACCAGCCGCACGTCTACTCCCGCGCGAACTTTGCCGCACGTCCCGCGACGCGTCGGGTTGGGCTCGGACACGATGGGCGACGAAATTTCGGTCATGTTGAAAATGGTGTAAATATCGACGCCGAAACGCTCATGCATATCCAGCGCTGTCTCGGTAAACGGCACCATGAAGGCCCTGCGCAGATTGTGTTGGCGATCGTCGCCGGATGGAGGGTGCTTCAACAGAAACGTCGCCATAACACCCAACAGGAAAGCGGCGGTGGTATTCGTTTCACGTACGAAGGGCCAGAAACGCTCTGTGCTGAAGTTCTGCATCACGGATATCGAGCCCCCGCGTGCCAGCATGACAAAAATGATGCCCATCCCGCCGATGTGGAACAGGGGCATATTGATCAAAAAACGGTCGTCGCCGGTAATGAAAGGCCAGCTTTCCGGTCCGGCGTTGGTGTAGAGATGCAGGTAAGAGGAGAGCACACCTTTGGATGGCCCGGTCGTCCCCGACGTGTAGATGATGGATTGTGTGTGCCATGGCTCTATCGGGTGTTTGAGTTCGGGCAGCTCTGACCGGTCCTCAGCAAGGCTCGCGAAGGGCTCGGCGGGCAGCTGGGTCGTGCTCGCTGTTTCTCCGATATACACAACCCGTTCCAGCAGGGCCGTGTCTACTTCATCCAGGCGATGGATCAGGTCACCGTGGGCTATCAGAAGGCGTGCATCTGAATTGGACAGCACGTGCGCCAGCAGTCGACCTTTGTACGCAGTGTTGAAGGGCACGAATACGGCCCCCAGATAATTGATGGCAAAGAAGCTGAGAATGCCCTCGGCACCGCCGAAGAGCCAGACAGCAACGTGGTCTCCCTGGTTGACGCCGCGTGCGGCCAGTCCTGACGCAACGCTGATTACCCGCTCGCGCAGTTCAGCGTAGCTCCAGGAGGTGCCGTCTTCGAAAACGGCGTAGGTGTGCTCGGGCGTATTTTCCGCCCAGTGTTCTATCAGGTCGCGGACCACACAGGTTTTTCTCGGCGGCACTCGCGGGTCTGTGCAGGGTGTGGCTGTCATGGTCAAGGCTCCATCATTTCTTGTCGTCGCCGTGGCGCGTCGTGTCGTTTACACGACTGGCGCTGGCGTCCACAGTTCGCGGTCGCGGCAGTACCAGGCGCTCTATGCTCCTGATCAGGTGCGTGATGATTTCAGCTTCGGACCAGCGACCACCCGGTTGATACCAGAATGCGACCCAGCTCATCATGCCGCCAATGGTGGTGGCAGTGAGTACGGGGTCTTCAATGTCGAACTGACCGTTGCTGTGGCCCTGGATCAGCACTTCTGCGAGGCGGTGGTCGAACAGTGAGCGCTTCTCTCGTACTTGGCGCGCCAGCGACTGGTCCAGGTTTTTCTCTTCACGCTGGTAGACGACAATATGTTCCTGGTTTTCAATGATGATCCTGGCGACCTGATCCACCATCAATTTCAACCGGTCCCAGCTCGTGCCCTTGGTCAAAAGACACTCCTCCAGCGCTTCCAGCGACAGCGTGATGCCTACTTCGGCAATGTCGTAAAGAATTTCACCCTTGTTTTTGTAGTAGCTATAGATGAAGGGTTTGGTGACCTGCAACTGCTCGGCAATGGCGTCAATGGTGGTACCCTCATAGCCGGAGCGAAAAAACAAATGGCTCGCTTCGTCGCGGATACGACGCCGCTTGAATAGGGCCAGTTCCGCTTTCAGGCTCATGCCAGGTCGAACTCCGCTCACTACGGCTTTTCCTCTAGTTGTCGTGCGTCAGTACGCCATTTCCAGGACGGGCATAACATCAGTGGCAGTTTTGATCTGTCGCGGGTTGGTACGTGACCAGAAATCGAGCATGGTGTACTCGGCGATCTGCTGCAGTTGCGCACGCTCGACACCTACCTCCGCCAGCGAACGAGGCATTCCCAGGTTACGTATGAAGTCATCCACAACGTCGCTGGCGGCGCGCTCGGGTTGCCCGAAGCAGGCGCTGATGCGGCGCTGCCGATCACCGTTTGCCGGTGCATTGAAGGCCAGCACCGCAGGAGCCATCACGCAAGAGCAATAACCGTGGGGAACGTCACAGGTGCCGCCAAGAATGTGTCCGATGGCGTGGCTCAGGCCCATGGGAACCCCGGCGGTGATCGGGACCATGGACTGCCACACGCCGATCTGGCACTTGAGGCGGGCTTCCAGATCTCCCGGATCACGCTTGACCCTGGGCAGGCCCTCGGCGAGCAGGCGCAAGGCGCAGTCCGCCAGGCCGTCACAGAAGTCATTCGACTGCAGTGATCCCAAGGTTTCCAGGGCGTGGTCTACCGAGCGTACTCCGGTAGACAGCCACAACCACTCCGGCGTGTGCACTGTGAGAGCAGGATCCAGAATGATGCTTGTCGGGGCCATGCTCCGGTGTTCGAAGCCTTGTTTATGGTGCACTTTTTCGTCTGTAGCACCACTGAGCGGGTTGAACTCACCACCTGAAAGTGTCGTCGGGCAAATGATTACCGGGACATCAGGGCCCTCGAATACTGGCTTGACGGTCTCGCCCTTGTCATCGACATAGACATGGTAGGACTCAAGATCGTCGTGTTCTCGCAGGTTGTGCTTAAGGCAGAGGCTGACAATTTTGCCTGCATCCGTAATGGAGCCACCACCAACGGTGACGATCATGTCGGCGTCCGCGTTCCGTGCCATAGCCGCCGCAGCGAGCACGGCGCTGCGCGGGGCATGCGGCGGCATGCCATCGTAGGTGCCTGCAACGCGAGCGCCCAGCGCGGTCCGAATGCGAGTGATTTCGTCTGTGCCCGTGTTTAGCGCGCGGCTGACCATGAGGAATACGCGCTTTGCCCCCAGACGCTCAGCTTCGCTAGCTATGGCCCGGGCGGCGGGTTCACCGATGAAGACTTTTTCTGTCGTGGTGAGTTCCACCACACTTGCTGAAATGCCCATGGCAACTCCCGAGTCTGAATTATTGTTAGATAGACCTTTTGAGTCAGAGCGTAAACTTTTTTTACTGGCAGTCAAGGAAAAAATATTATCGGTAGACAAAGCAAGCGATGAGTACTAAATTGCTGTGGTCAGCCTGAACCCGACTATGGCGAGCCTATGAGCACAAATAACAAACAAGGCGGGGGCTGGAAGTCTATCTCCGGCCTTCCCTTGAAGCAGTTCTACAGCGAGCACGATATCCCCCAGGCCTATCGCGAGCGCCTGCGTGCTGACCCGGGAGAGCCGCCGTTTCACCGGGGTGCGCATCCCACTGGGTATCGCACGAAGGCCTGGCGGATTTTCCAACTGAGCGGGTTCGGCAAACCCGAAGATGAAAACGAGCGGATTCGCTTCCTGCTGGAACAGGGCGAGACCGGTTTCATCATGGAGCATGACCGCAACACTGGAGATCATTGTTACAACGTGGATCACCCCGATGTGGTAGCGCGCCGCGAAGATGTGGGTCTGACCGGGGCTGTCATGCAGAGTGTGCGCGACATCGATATTTGCATGAAGGACCTGCCGCTGGAAACCAGCTACGGACACGCCGGCGGCGCCGTTGTGCAGCATGCACCTTTTGCACTTGCAGGTTACTGGACCGTCGCGCGCCAGCGAGGTGTTGATCTGGCTCGATTGCCCGGCACCGGCCAGAGCGACTTTTTCCTCACCTATCTGGGCTGCGTGACCAAACAGCAGGTGCCGACGGCAGCCGGCTTGCGATTCAATGCGGACATCATGGAGTTTTGCAACGCGCACCTGCCGCGTTGGGTGCCCGTTTCCATCGCGGGCTACAACGGTGCGGACACGGGGCTGAACGCCTATCAGGAACTCGGGGCGCTATTCGCCAATGCGGTAGAGTATCTGGAGGAGATCAAGCGCCGGGGCACAATGCCACTGGAGGCAGCCGCCCGCGCCTGTGGCGGTGTCAACTTCCGCGCATCCATGGACTTGTTTGAAGAAGCAAGCAAAATGCGGGCGGCTCGTCTCATGTGGCAGCAGCTGCTCGAACAGCGCTACGGCATCACCAATCCGAAGGTCGCCAATTTACGCATCCATTGCGTTACGGCGGGTTCACGCATGACCTATCAGCAGCCGTTGAACAATATTGTGCGCGGCACGGTGATGGCCCTCGCCGCAGCCCTCGGAGGTGTACAGTCACTGGGCGTCTCGGGTTACGACGAAGCGCTGTCGATTCCATCAGAGCACGCGCATCAGATGTCGGTGCGCATCCAGCAGATCCTGCAACAGGAGACCAATATCCAGGCGGTGACAGATCCCCTGGGAGGTTCCTATTACGTTGAAACACTGACCGCCGAACTTGTTGAGCGTGCCTGGGTATTCTTTGAGGAGATTCAGGAGCAGGGCGGATTTCTGGCCACGCTGGATTCCGGGTGGCTTCATGAACGTGCAGCGGAGAACCAGAGCGAGGACTTCCGTCAACAGGAGAGCGGCGAGCAGGTGATCATTGGTGTTACCGACCATAAAGATGACATATCACCGTTCGAAGTCGATGGCTTCATGGGGGTCGATGACGCGTATGACGTAGCACTGGAACGGTTGCATGATGTCCGCCGAACGCGTTACGAGGCTGGTGCGCACCGGGCATTGAAGGCGCTTGAGTCGGTGTGTCGCAGTGACCAGAATATCATGCCGGCGATGATGGAATCCTTGGAGGCGGAGGTGACCCTGGGCGAAATCGGTGACGTCTACCGCTCAGTCTTCGGTGACTGGGCAACGCCAATTCAGACCTGAGGCGATAAGAATGAACACAGCAGGAAAGCGTATTTTGATGGCAAAGACGGGGCTCGACGGGCACTGGCGCGGGCCGACCGTTGTAGCGAAAGCACTACGCGATGCAGGATTCGAGGTCATCATGATTGGCATGGCCCGCCCTGAGGAGGTCATGCAGGCCAGCATCGATGAGGATGTAGATCTGGTAGGGCTGAATATCGGGGGGCATGTTGATGTGGCGGTCCGCGCCATCGGTATGGTGCGCGAGTCGCGCCCTGAGGTCCCCATTTTTGTTGGCGGGGTGGTTCCTCCGCATGCCAAGCGCAAGCTTGAAGGTCTGGGCGTTGAAGTCTACCCGCCGGGCAGTCAGCTTCCGGACATTGTAGCAGCCGCAATCCGGCTAACGGGTGCCGCCTGATTTGCAAGGCGTGGGTGTGAGCGAGCAGCCGGTCCAGAACCTGTCAGAACTTTTTGAGCAAGCCTGTGCCGGTGACCGGGGTGCGCTGGCGCGACTTATCAGTATTCTGGAGCGCGGTGGCGACCCTGCTGCGCAGGTAGAGCGGGCATTGGCATCGCGCCCCTGTCGAGGATACACGGTGGGAATCACCGGTGCGCCCGGAGCGGGAAAGTCCACCCTGGTCAACGTGCTGCTTGGAGAGGCGCTTGCCGATGCTGGCCGCGTTGCCTTGTTGGCAGTTGACCCCTCATCGCCGCTGACTCGCGGTGCACTGTTGGGTGATCGGGTGCGAATGCACTCTCATGCTGCGTCAAGCGATGTCTATATCCGGTCCATGGCTTCTCGCGGACAACTTGGTGGCCTGGCTGTCGCAACGCGCAGTGCCCGTCGTCTCCTTGAAGCCTGCAACTGGCCACTGGTGCTTATCGAGACGGTTGGCGTCGGGCAGGTTGAACTGGATGTTGCTTCAACCACAGACACGGTTGTTGTTGTACTCAATCCCGGCTGGGGTGATGAGGTGCAGGCGAACAAGGCAGGCCTCATGGAAGTGGCGGATATTTTCGTCATCAACAAAGCCGACAAGGCGGGTTTGCAGGCGACCCGGCGGGACCTCGAGGGCGCGTTGGCCGCGATACCGCAGGAGCGGAGACCCGCCATTGTCGAAACTGTTGCCACGGATGGACGTGGAGCGGCAGATCTCTGGGCGGCAATTGCTGCGCACCGTCACCGGATTACAGCATCGGGTGAGCTATCCAAACGCCGGGACGAGCAGCGTCGGGCCGAGCTTCGGGGGGTTATGGAGGCTCGCCTTGAGCTGGCGCTGGACAAGCTGTTTGCGTCCGATACTGTTTCCGAGCAACTGCGGGCCGTAGGCCACGGCGATGTAGACATCGTCTCGGCCGGTGATACCCTGCTTGCTGAGCTGTTCGTCCGGACGCACGCGTCAAATGCCCGCTAGAACGTAAAAAGACATTCGAAGGCAGCCTGTCATGAATACAGCCAATCCCCTGTTGATCGAGCGTCACGGCCCTGTCGAGTGGCTGACTCTGAATCGCCCTGAGCGCAGCAATGCGCTCAATGCCGCACTGGTCGATGCGCTGCTGGATTATTTTACCCAACTGCGCGAGCGTGAAGAGGTCCGTGTGGTGGTGCTGCGTGCCGCGGGGCGTAACTTTTGTGCCGGTCTTGACCTGACAGAGCCGGAGTTCAACCCGCAACCGCTTTCGCCGCAGGGTATCTGGAAGGTACAGCGCCGTATTGCAGCCATTTATCAGGCGATGCGCGCATGTCCGCAACCGATTGTGGCTCTGATACAGGGTGCCGCCTGTGGTGGCGGCTTCAGCCTTGCGCTCGCCTCTGACGTGCGCATTGCTGCGGAATCGGCGCGCATGAATGCGGCCTACCTGTCCATTGGCCTGACGGGCTGCGATATGGGCAGCAGTTATTTTCTGCCGCGCCTGGTGGGTACCGCGTTGGCCTCAGAGCTGTTGCTGACAGCGCGCTTTATCCACGCACCGCGGGCACTGGCAACCGGCCTGGTGTCATCCGTGGTAGCCGCAGAGGAGCTGGCAGCGGAAGCGCAGGGTTTTGTCGACGACATGCTGGCGGCGACGCCGATGGGACTGCGCCTGACCAAGGAGGCGTTGAACTACGCGATCGATGCCCCCAGCCTGCAGAGCGCCATGGCCATGGAGGATCGCCACCAGACCCTGCTTGGCCTGAGTGAGGACGCGGCGGAGGCGGGGCTCGCCTTTGTCGAGAAGCGCCCCCCGGTGTTTCGCGACCGCTAGTTGCCCGGTCAGCGTCGCACCGGACGTTTCTGCAGTTTGCGCTGGAGTGTACGTCGGTGCATGCCCAGCGCGCGGGCGGTGGCGGAAATGTTGCCATCGTTGGCATTCAGTACGCGCTGCAGGTGTTCCCATTCCATACGGTCGAGGGAGGGAGGCTGTGCGGCGTGTTCCGGCGCAGGCTGTTCGCCGCGAAAGGCCAGCAGGATCTCGTCCACGGTTGCCGGCTTGCATAGATACTGGGTTGCGCCCAGCTTGATGGCTTCGACGGCGGTGGCGATACTTGAGTAGCCGGTGAGCACCACCAGGCTGGCAGTGGGCGCCTTGCTGAGCAGGTCCGGCAGCGCGGCGAGGCCTGAACGGCCGGGCATGTTGAGATCGAGCAATATATGGCTGGGGTCAAATTCCCGGCAGCAGCGCAGGGCCTCCTCGGCGCTGGCGCAGGCTCGGCAGCTAAACCCCCGGCGTTCCAGTCCGCGGGTCAGCACGGCGCTGAAGGTGGGGTCGTCATCTACCAGCAACATCCGCGCAGGGCTATTCATCGGCGGCCTCCGCCGGAATGGTGAGCGTTGCCAGGCAGCCACCGTCTGCGGGGTTTTCCAGCCGAATGTGCCCACCGTGGCGCTCCGCGGTGGCGCGCGCCAGAATCAGGCCAATGCCCAGGCCTCCGTTTGCTCTGCTGCCCTCACCCTCGCGCGGCTCTGGAGACGAGGCTGGCGTTGCGCTGGCGTTCATGCGTGCCAGTACATCGGCAGGTGCGCCCGGGCCATCGTCACGCACCGCGATACTCACGCTGCTGGTGCTCCACCCTACCGTTACCGCAACGTGCTCAGCGCCGGTATCGGCGGCGTTGTTGAGGAGGTTCTCCAGCGCTTGTGGCAGTGTCTGGTCGTAGGAGACCTGTGGTGCGGGTGGTTCGCTCGATACGTGCAACTGACAGGATACGCGCGGGCGTCGGGCCGCCCAGTGCTCCACGCAGCTTCGTACCAGCCGGTCGGCGGGGCGGCGCTGGCGGGTGCCGGCTGCAGAGAGTTCTGCCGTGTTGCTGAGTTCGGCAAGAATCTTGCGGCACTGCAGCAGCTGCTGCTGCAACAGCGCAACGTCGTCGCGTGCCTGATCGCCCAGGGACGTGTCCTGTTGCAGTTCTTCTGCGAGCAACGTCATGGTGCCAAGTGGCGTACCCAGTTCGTGTGCGGTGCCGGCGGCGAGGCTGGCAACGGCCAGAATCTGGTCGTGACGCAGCCGGTCTTCGCGCCGTCGCATTTCCGTGGCTTCCTGTTCCCTGAGCACCGCCGCCATGCGCACTACAAAGTAGGTGATCAGGCCGGCGCTGAAAAGGAAGTTGAACCACATGCCCAGGCTGTGCACGCTGCCCTGCTGGTGGCCCATGGCGGCGTGGGGCGAAAACAGCGGGAACGGCACCCGAAAGTACAGCAGCAGGCTGTAGGCGGCCACGGAGGCCGCAGCCACCAGCCAGGTATAGCGCCAGGGAAGTACCGCTGCAGCGACTACCAGCGGCACAATGTAGTAGGAGATGAACGGGTTGTCGGCACCGCCGCTGTAGTACATCAACGCGCTCCAGCCCACGACATCAACCATCAGCTGGGCAAAGAAGGTGCGGTTGCCGATGTCACTGGCCGTTGTGCTCCACCAGAGGCTGGCGATGGTAATGACCGCGAGTAGCACAAGGCTGGCGGTCATCCCCCACAGGCTTTGCGTGGTTCGACTCGCCAGCAGCACGTAGGCCAGAACGCCCGCCTGGCCGAGCAGCGCAATAGCGCGGATGGCGAGCAGGCTGCGCAGGTTGGCCAGCGAGGGGCTGTAGGCGGATTGGCGTGGATGACGGACTGTGTTCACAGGTGGAGTATACCGCCGTCACCTGGCTACAGGGAGCGGCAAAGCGTCGCAGACCCGGAGCAGGCAGACGCGTTGACCGTCATGCAAGTGGCTCAGGCGGACGGCTTGTGTTCCTCTGGCGGCAAGCCCGTGCTCGCCACCGAGCGTGCCGCCAGCAAGCGGTAAGCGGCAGGCACGACGTAGAGCGACAGCAGTGAGCCCAGCAGCATGCCACCGATAACCGCGAGGCCCAGGGGCACCCGACTCTGCGAGCCCGCGCCGAGTGCCAGGGCAATGGGCAGGGTGCCGAGTACCGTGGACAGCGTGGTCATCAGGATGGGGCGGAAGCGGGCCGCAGCTGCCTCCTCCACGGCATCGCTGATGCTCAATCCCGCCGCGCGGCGCTGGTTGGCGAACTCCACAATGAGAATACCGTTCTTGGTCACGAGGCCAATGAGCATGATCAGCCCTATTTCCGAGAAAATATTCAGCGTCTGGTTGAAGTACCACAGTGTGATGAGGCCGCCGGTGATCGCCATGGGCACGGTGAGCATGATCGCGAGTGGATCTCGGAAGCTCTCGAACTGTGCCGCCAGTACCAGGTAGATCAGCAGCAGCGCGAGTACGAACACGAAGATCAGGCTGCTGCCGGTTTCGGCGAATTCGCGGGATTGGCCGGCAAGTTCGGTGGTATAGCTTTCGTCCAGCACTTCGCTGGCCACGTCGCGCATGGCCCGTATGCCGTCCTCCAGGGCGACGCCTTCGGCGAGGTTGGCGGAAAAGGTGGCGGCGGTGAAACGGTTGAAGCGGTACAGCACCGGGGCGGAGCTCTGTTCGCGGACCGTCACCAGGTTGGGCAAGGGTACCAGCGTGCCGTCGGCGGCGCGCACGGAAAGCCGGGACAGGTCCGCCGGCTCGTTGCGCCCCCCGCGTACCATCTGGCCGATAATTTCATACTGTTCGCCGTCCTTGAGGAAATAGCCGAAACGCTGGCCGCTGAACGAGGCCTGGACTATGTCGGCGATCTCGCGGGTATTGACGCCGATGGCTTCAGCCCGGTCGCGATCGATTTCAAGCACCAGTTCCGGCTGGTTGAACTTGAGGTTAACGTCCACGTAGCTGAATGCGGGGTGCTGCTGGGCGCGCTCCAGGAAGCGCGGTATGACCTCGCGCACCTTCTCGATATCGGTGTTCTGTACCACGAACTGCACGGGTAGGCCGCGCCCGCCTACATTGATGGTGTCGAACTGGCGTACGAATGCCTGCAGCTGGGGGAACTCTGCGAGTGCTGCAGTGAGGCTGGCCGCTACCTGAGCCTGGGTCTGCTCACGCTCTTCCGGTGCCTTCAGTACCACCCGGGAGAAGCCGGTGTTGACCGTAGTCGAGGAGCCAAAGCCAGGCGAGGTGACGGTCAGGCGTGCGCGCAGGGCATCGCCGCCGGCTTCGGCGATCAGTGCATCCAGCTCGCGCATCGCATCCGACATGTAGTCAAAGCCCGCGCCTTCCGGGCCGCGGGCAGAGACGAAGAGCTGGCTCCGGTCTTCCAGTGGTGCCAGCTCCTGCGGCATGCTGCGAAACAGGATTACGATCAATGTCAGGCAGGTCAGCAGGATGAGGGCGGCCCAGCTGCGATGGCGCAGGAAGGCTCGCAGAGAGGCCCGGTAACCGTCGGCGAGGCGCTCGAAGAACGGTTCCGTTGCGCGGTACAGCGCGGGGTGTTGTGCCCGGTTCTTGAGAAAGCGTGCACAGAGCATGGGGGCCAGTGTCAGCGCAACGAACGAGGAGATGATCACGGCGGCGGCGAGGGTGACGCCGAATTCACGAAACAGAACGCCGGTGAGGCCGCCGAGGAAGATCAACGGCGCGAACACGGCCACCAGCGCCAGCGTGGTGGCGATCACAGCGAAAAAGATTTCCTTGACGCCCTCTGCCCCCGCGATAGCGGGTTTCTGGCCCTGTTCGATACGTTTGTAGATGTTCTCTACCACCACAATTGCATCGTCCACCACCAGGCCAATTGCCAGCACCATGCCCAGCAACGTCAGCACGTTGATGGAAAAGCCTGCCAGATAGAGCACAAAGAAGGTGCCGATCAAGGCAATGGGAATGGTCAGCAGGGGGATGATGGTGGTGCGCCACTCCCGCAGGAAGGCGAAGATTGTTGCGCACACCAGCAACAATGCAATACCCAGGGTCTGCATGACTTCGAGAATGCTGGCACGAATGAAGTTGGTGGTATCGAAGCCGACAGCGACATCGACGTCTTCGGGCAAATCGCGTTCGATGATCGCCAGCCGCCGGTAGAACTCATCGGCAATCGCGATTTCGTTGGCGCCGCTTTGTGGGCGCAGCACCACCCCGACATTGGTGATGCCATCGCGGCGCAGCACGGTGCGTTCATTCAATGGACCGATTTCGGCCCGGCCGACGTCGCGCAGCCGCACAAGGCGGTCGCCCTCTTTACGAATAACGCGGTTGTTGAAATCTTCCGGGTCATCGCCGAGTCGACTGAGGGTACGAATGTTGATGTCTATCGTGTCCCCTTCGAGTGTGCCTGTCGGCAGCTCGACGTTCGCCGCCTGCAGCGCAATGCGTACATCGATAGCGGTTAGCCCGTGGGCGACCAGGGCATCCGGGTCCAGCCACAGACGCATGGCGTATTCCTTGTACCCCCAGATGTCCACCTGGCCCACGCCGGAGATGGTTTCGAAGCGGGACTTGAACAGGTTGTCTGCCAGTGCGCTGAGTTCCATCAGGTTGCGTTGCTGACTGCGTACACTGAGGAATATGATCGGGTCGCCGTCGGCATCGGCCTTGTAGATGGTGGGGGCCTCTGCCGCATTGGGCAGCCTGCGCATGGCGGAGCCAACCCGGTCGCGAATGTCATTGGCCGCTGTGTCCAGGTCGTCGCCCAGCGAGAATTCCGTGGTGACGGTGCTCAGGCCCTCGCGGCTTATGGAGGTCATGGTGCGAATGCCGGCGACCGTGTTTAGCTCTTCTTCCAGCGCCTCGGTGATCTGGCTTTCCACCACGCTGGCGTTGGCGCCCGGGTAGGCGGTCTGCACAGAGATGATGGGCCGCTGGGCCATGGGGAATTCGCGCACGCCCAGTTCGCGCAGGCCAATCAGGCCGAAAACGATGATGACAATGGACATCACCACCGCCAGTACCGGACGGCGGATGCTGACTTCGTGCAGCGCCATCAGCTCAAATCCACTGCGGGCTGTACCGTCACCGGTTGCCCATTGCGGATGGACTGGATGCCGGAGGTGATCACCTCCATGCCCGGCTCGAGGCCGCTCAGGATTTCGACGCGCTGCTCATCGCGAAAACCGGTTTCCACTTCATGGCTGACGGCAATACCGTCCTCCACGGTGAATACGGTTACCGCTTCGAGGTTTTGCAGCACCGCAACGCTGGGTACGACCAGCGCAGCTTCATTGCGCGTGACCAGCTCTACCCGCGCGTAGTTGCCAGGCAAGAGTACACTGTCGGGGTTTTCGACATCGGCGCGCACGGTGAGTGTGCGCGTCTCCGGATCCACGCGCGGGTCGATGGCGCGCACTACGGCGGGAAAGGTATCGGCATGCCCGCTGACGGTGAGTGACAGAGCCGTTCCGGGCACCACCTGCTGCCGGTAGCGTTCGGGCACACTGAAGTCCACATGCAGGTCGGAAACGGTTTGCAGGGTGGTGATCAGGGTGTCCGCTTCAATCAGGTCGCCGGTGCTGACATGGCGCAGTCCCAGTGTGCCGGCGAAGGGCGCCTCAATGCGGCTTTTTGCCAGTCGGGCCCGGAGACGCGAGACCTCGGCGCGCAGCACTTCGCGGCGGCTGATGGCGTCATCCCGGTCGCTGGCCGTTACTGCACCTGTAACAAACAGGTTTTGCAGGCGGTCTGCCTGGGTGCTGGCGAGGGTGAGCTGTTCCTCCAGCGAACGCAGTTCTGCCCCAAGCTCATCAGACTCAATGAGAATGATCGGGTCACCCGCCTGTACGTTCTGGCCATCCCGGAACAGAATTTTCTCGACCTTCCCCCGCAGCTCGCTACGAATATTGATGGCCTGCTCCGCGGCCAGGGTACCGTTGAAAAACAGTCGGCTCTCGAAGGCCTGAGGCTCCAGGCGTTGTGTGCGCACGGCGGCGGCAGCGCGGTTTGGCGGCGCGCCGGCGGTGGGGCCGGAGGCGGGTTGCAGACGGGGCCAGAGCACGGCGCCAACGGCCGCAAGCGCCAGAGCGACGATGATAAGACGTTTCATGGGTATTCCTGTCTGCCGGGCGCAGAACCCGCTGGTTACACGTTGCGATTATACCGGAAAAGTGACGCGGCTATTGACTCCATGCGCAGCGCAAGGTTCCCGCGGGCACTGCCTGTTGCCATCAAAGCGCGTATAATCCGCGCTTTTTCCAGCAGGTTCCAGCATGGCAGATTTGACAAAGGCAATTGCCAACCGACGCACTTTCGCCATCATCTCCCACCCGGATGCGGGCAAGACCACGATTACGGAGAAGCTGTTGCTGTTGGGCAACGCCATTCAGGTCGCCGGGAGCGTGAAAGGCAAGCGTGGCCCGCACGCCACCTCGGACTGGATGACACTGGAGCAGGAGCGCGGTATTTCCGTGACCTCGTCGGTGATGCAGTTCCCCTATCACGGGCGCACCGTGAATCTGCTGGATACGCCGGGCCACGAGGACTTCTCCGAGGATACCTACCGTACCCTCACCGCCGTGGATTCGGCGTTGATGGTGATCGATGGCGCGAAAGGTGTGGAGGACCGCACCATCAAGTTGATGAGTGTTTGCCGCCTGCGCGACACGCCAATCTTCAGCTTCGTGAACAAGATGGACCGCGATATCCGCGACCCGATCGAGTTGCTGGACGAGATCGAATCGGTGCTCGGTATTGCGGGAGCGCCGATCAACTGGCCGCTGGGTATGGGACGTGAATTCAAAGGGGTGTACAACCTCTACACGGATGTCATTCACGTGTTCACGCCGGGTCAGGGAAGCGTGCTGCCGGATGATCAGCGCATCGAGGGGCTGGACAGTGCGGAAGGGCGGGCGCTGCTGGGAGATGAGTGGGAGCAGGTCGTCGAGGAAATCGAGCTGGTCCGTGGGGCCAGCCATCCTTTCGAGCGTGAGGCCTTCCTTGCCGGCAAGTTGAGCCCGGTGTTCTTCGGCACGGCGCTGGGCAATTTTGGCGTGCGCGAAATGCTCGACGATTTTGTCGAGTGGGCGCCGGCGCCTCTGGGGCGCGAGGCTGCGCAGCGTGCGGTGAGCGCTGCGGAGCCGACCTTCTCCGGCTTCGTGTTCAAGATCCAGGCGAATATGGACCCCCGTCACCGCGACCGGATCGCTTTTTTGCGGGTCTGCTCGGGGCGCTATGAAAAAGGCATGAAGATGCGTCATTCCCGCATCGGCAAGGACGTGCGCGTGGTGGATGCCGTGACCTTCAAGGCCGGGGAACGGGTGTTGGTGGAGGAGGCCTTCGCCGGTGACATTATCGGCCTGCACAACCACGGCACTATCCAGATCGGGGATACCTTTACCGAGGGTGAAGAGCTGCAGTTTTCCGGCATTCCGCACTTTGCGCCCGAACTGTTCCGCCGTATCCGCCTGCGTGACCCGATGAAGTCCAAACAGCTGCAGAAGGGTTTGCAGCAGCTCTCCGAAGAGGGGTCGACACAGGTGTTCGCGCCGTTGAATTCATCGGACCTGATAGTGGGGGCGGTTGGTCAACTGCAGTTTGATGTGGTGGTGTATCGTCTCGCCGACGAATACAAGGTAGAGGCGGGCTATGAGCCCGTCAATGTCTACACCGCGCGCTGGGTGCACAGCGATGACCCGCGCAAGCTGGAGGAATTCCGCAAGAAGGCCGCGGATCAGCTGTCCATCGATGGCGGCGGACACCTCACCTACCTGGCGCCGACGCGGGTCAACCTGTCGCTGATGGAAGAGCGTTGGCCGGATATCGAGTTCCTGGCAACGCGTGAGCACTGACCCTCAGGGCAGGAGGGTCTCTATGTCGCGGGCGATGTCTTCCGGGCGGGTGGTGGGTGCATAGCGCTTGACCACCTCGCCCTCGGTGTCGATGAGGAATTTGGTGAAGTTCCACTTGATGCCCTGGGAGCCGAGTGCGCCCGGCGCCTGTTTTTTCAGGTGCTGGAACAGCGGGTCGGCTGTGGCGCCATTGACGTCGACCTTGGCGAACATGGGGAAACTGACGCCATAGTTGACCTGGCAGAATTCCATGATTTCGTCGTTGCTGCCCGGGTCCTGTTTGCCGAACTGGTTACAGGGAAAGCCGAGAACGGTGAAGCCGCGTTCGCGATAGGTTTCAAAAAGCTTCTCCAGCCCCGCGAACTGAGGCGTGAAACCGCACTTGGACGCGGTGTTGACCACCAGCACTACCTTGCCGCGATAGTCTTCCAGGGTGGCAGCCTTGCCACTGGGCATTGCGCAGGTGAAGTCATAAAGTGATTCGGTCATCGGGCGTCTCCTTGTCAGGGCGGGATGCAGCAGTGTAGCGCAGTCCCGCCGGTAGGACTTGTTACGTACCGCAGGGCCCGGGAGATCAGACGCCCGCTGGAGAAGGCATCTGCAGCTGCTGCAACAGCATGCCCAGCCGCTTGCGCTGGTTCTTCAGGGCATACTCCAGCTCTCGCAGCCGGGAGCGCAGCGTGGCGTGTTCCCACTTGTCCAGCATCTGCAGGCGGCGCGCCTCCAGTGCGTCGCCGAGGCCGGCGACCTTGCGCTCATAGCGCTCGGATTGCAGTGCCCGCCATTGGTTCACCGATTCGGTGAACAGCTGGTATTCGCGCTCCAGCAGTTCGCGCAGTGTCTCGTCGCCCGCTTTTGCTTCCAGTTCCCGGCGCGCACGAGCAAACTGGGTGTCAAGCAGGGCGCGCTGGATGCGGAAGTCCGGTACCTTCACCAGGTTGCTGGCCAGGCCGAGGGTGGCGCATAGCCGAATCATCCATTTGGTCGGATCCCACTGCCACCAGCGAATGCCGTTGCGGTAGTCGTTCTGGAAAATATGGTGGTAGTTGTGGTAGCCCTCACCGTAGGTGAGGAAAGCGAGGAAGCCGTTGTCCCGTGCACTGTTGGACTCGGTGTAAGGGCGGCTGCCCCAGAAATGCGCCAGCGAGTTAATAAAGAATGTGACATGGTGGTTGACCACCAAGCGCAACAGCCCGACCAGCAGGAGCGTGCCGATAACATCGCCCAGCGCCAGCCCGAGCAGCAGGGGCAGGCCCAGGTTCATGAAGGTGGTCACTGCCACATAGTGGCGGTGCTGCCACATGACGATGGGGTCACGCTCGAGATCCCGGGCGTTGCTGAAGTCGTTCTCGCCGCTGGGGTAGTCGCGCAGCATCCAGCCCATATGGCTGAACCACAGGCCACGGCCCGCGGAGTAGGGATCCTGCTCATTGTCATCCACATGCCGGTGGTGCCGACGGTGGTCGGACGCCCAGATCAGGATGCTGTTCTGCAGTGCGCCTGCACCCCACAGGGCAAAAAACCAGCGCAGCGCAGGATGGGCTTCATACGCTTTGTGCGCCCACAGGCGGTGGTAACCACCGGTGATGGACAGGCCGTTCAGGTACAGGAATACCAGCGCCCAGACCCACTGGGCTGCGGAAAACCCCTGGTAAAAGCCCCACAGGGGAACCAGGATCAAGGCCAGTAGCGGGAAGCCAACGAAGATCACCGTGTTGACGGGGATCAAGGCGGGTTTAACAGCTTTCTCGGGCATGGATTGCAGTGCTCAGGCAGGTGAAAACAGGGAAAGGCATACTAGCTCGTCACGGTGAAAAAGTCTCGTTCAGGGAAGCCGCAGTCTTACCAATAGCGGGTTGTGGTCTGAGCTGTCCACCGGTATCGCCACGGCGGATGCGGTTTGCAGGCCGCGGACCAGAATATGATCCAGCGCGTTGCCGAACACGGTGGTGCGTAGATCCGGCATGAACGTGACCGGGCTCAGGTCGTGCTCCGCCATGAAATCATCGAGCGCCTTGAGTCGGTTACTGTTCCAGGTGTTGAGGTCGCCCGCGATCAGCACGGGGCCCTGATGTCGGTTGATCAGTGTGGACAGCGCGTGCAGCTGTTCGCGGTAGCGCTGCAGGCCAAAGCTGAAATTCACCGAGTGAATATTAATGGCCAGCAGTCGCTCATCCCGGCCCACTAGCGGGTATTCTGTTACCGAAGTTGCCTTCGGTGTTTGCAACAGGGGCTCCACCGAGGAAAAGTCGCATTCAAGGCTCGGCGGGTAGCGGCTCAGCGTGAGTACGCCAGTCACATCGCTGGCGTTGCGGTAGCCGGGCGCGAAAGCCAGGAAGTCGGCCTCGGGCACTGTGCCGGGGATAGCCGCTGATACCGACGCCTCCTGCAGAAAGGCGAGTTCGGCACCGGTGGCAAACAGCTGCAAATCTTCCGCCCAGCCCGGGTTGCCGGCTTTCTGTATGTTCCAGCTCACGATTTGTATGTCCGGGCCAAGCGGTACAGCGGCCCGCCGCTGCTGCGCACCCATCCCGGCCAGACAATCCGCCATGCCAGCGGGATCCGCAACGGCAAGGCCGCCGTGGCACAGCAGTCCGGCGGCCAGCAAGCGGGCTGCGGCACGACACAGGTGGCGGGCAAAAACGGTATTCATGGCATCAGTATACTGCGTTGCGGGTTGCGGGAGGTAACGACTGGCAGGTGACGTCAGTAGCCGTCACAACCCTTTGGACCGCGGGCCCCTGTGGAGGTTCCCCGGCTCAGGTGCGCTCTAGATAGGACTGGTATTCCAGCAGGGAAACACGGCGGCGGAACTCGGCCACTTCCTGTTCCTTGGTGAGGGTGAAAATGCGTTGCATTTCGCCACCGAGAGACGCGCGGATGAAGTCGGAGTTGCGGAACCGGTCCAGTGCCTCGTGCATGTAACCCGGCAGCGAGCCATTCTTCTGTGCGTAGCCATCACCGCGGGTGGGGCTGCCCGGCGAGGCCTGCGTTTCGATGCCCTCCAGCATGGAAGCCAGAATGACAGCGAGCAGCAGGTAGGGATTGGCGTCGGCGCCCGGCACCCGGTGTTCGAGGCGTCTTGCGGCGTGGGAGCCCGCGGGTACCCGCACGGCAACCGTGCGATTCTCGTAACCCCAGCTGGGATAGGTGGGTGCGTGGGTGCCCGGCTGGAAGCGGCGGTAGCCGTTGTAGCCGGGAGAGAAAATGATCATCGAGTCACTCATGTGCTGCAGGCAGCCGGCAATCGCCTGGTGCAGCAGCGTAGAGCCCCTCTCCGTGCCGTCGTCAAAGACGTTTCTGCCCTGCGCGTCGAGCATGCTCACGTGGACGTGCATGCCGTTGCCCGCCTCGTCCTCGAATGGCTTGGGCATGAAGCTGGCGACCAGCCCATGCTGGTGCGCAACACCCTTGATCAGGCGCTTCATCATCAGGATCTGTTTGGCGGCGAGTACCGGGCTGGGTACATGCTGCATATTGATTTCATACTGGGACGGCGCGGACTCCTTGACTACACCGTCAAAGGGCAGATCCTGCAGTTCGCAGGCGACGCGCAGGTCCTCCATCATCTGTTGGTGCTGGTTCAGTACGTCCAGCCCGTACATGTTGCCCCCGACAGGCGAGCCACCGGCGGGTGACGGGCAGGTGTGCAGGGGTACCACGTTGTCCCAGCGCACCAGGCTGAATTCCAGTTCGGCGGCCACCACGGGCGTCCAGCCGGCTTCCTGGAAGCGCGATACCACCTGTTTGAGCACATGGCGCGGGTCGCCGAGGTAGGGCATGCCGTCGGCATCGAACATGGACAGCATGATTTGCCCGTGCTGTCCGCCGGGTGACCAGGGTGTCGGCAGCAGCGACCCCTCAACGGGGCGGCAGATGCCGTCGGCATCGCCGGAGGCAAACACCAGTTCCTCGACATCACGACCCCAGATGTCGAGGCTCAGTGCGGTTTTGGGGAGCTTCAGCTCGCCGTCGAAGATTTTGCCGAGTTTGTGCCTGGGTAGCCACTTGCCGCGCATGATGCCGTTACAGTCGGGCAACAGCGCTTCGACGGTGGTAATCTCCGGGTGGGCCCGCAGGAACCAGTCGGCTTCAAGGGACATTCGGACACCGCGACTCAATCGTGTAAAGCGGCACTATCGGCAAAGTCGCTCCGGGCTTCAATGCCCCACCCGGGGCAGGTCACGTACTTGCGTCCGCCCAATCATTGCGAGGGCGCCATGTAGATGCGCAAGGGATCGTCACCCGCGGCCTGGCCGAGGCAAGTGAGTGAATTGATAAACAGCGAAAACAGGTCGGTTTGCGAACTGACATCCAGCTTGCGGTAGATGCTTTTGCGGTGCCGGCGCACCGTCTCCAGCGCAATGCCCAGGCGGTCTGCGGAGGTATCCGTGCCGTAGCCGCGCAGCATCAGTTCGAGTACATCCTTTTCCCGCGGTGACAGCAGTGAGGCGCCGAAGGTGCGGAAGGCGAGGTCCACCTGGTGGTCGATGCCTGGCTGGATAAGGTGGGTGACCGCGAAATCGTCGTGTTCACTGTGGGACTTGATCAGCTCCGAAATCGGCTCTGCCAGCAGGTAGAGGGTTTCGTAGTCCTGTTCAGTGAATGCGCCGTGACGCGGCAGGCGCATCATGCACACGTTGATCACGTTGCTGCCGCGCAGACGCGAGAGGTAAATAGCCTCGTCCACGGTACCCGTGTCGGCGTAGTAGTCGCGATAATACTGTGTTTCCCGCAATTTGCCCGCCGTGATGCGCGACAAGCGGTAGAACTTTGAGCGCGGCTGATTCATGGAGGTCTGGTAGAAGGGGTCCTCCCGGTAGGGCCCGTCGAGATACGTGTCTACCTGCGAGGCCAGTGCGTTGTCGGGTATCTCGTGGTAGAGCACCTGCGGCGGCAGGTCCTTGTGATAGAGCCAGACTTGCGGGTAGTCGAAGCTAACCTGACCCTGGATGGCGGCGATGAGTGCGGGGAAAAATGCATCGGTACCGAGTGCGGAAATCGCCTGCGAAAGATCGCGGTTCCACTTGCTCAATTGTGCTATGTCGGTCATCGCAGTGGGTTTGCCTGAGGCTGCGTATAGGAGCGCATAGTGGGCAGGCACGCGAAGCTTGTCAAATACCGCGGCGGCGCGCTTGGGTTTCACGGCGACCGCACCCTATACTCCGGGTTCCAGAATTGTGCGGAGTGTCGTGTGAGCAATCGCCCTGCGTCGGTCACGCCGAAGTTCCCGTCCGAAGTGGTACCCGCCCCAATGGTCATGAGCCTGTTCAGGACCATGCAACAGGCGGGCGTAGCGCAGGGGCGCCTGCTCATTGAAGCCGGGGTTCCCGTGGACCCGCTGAGGGCCGCGTCTCCGGCCGGCTGTATGACACCGCGGCAGTACAGCAGGCTGTGCACGGTGGTTTCGCGACAACTGGCGGACGAAACCTTCGGCGCCATGCCGGACGCCGTGACGCCGCCCGGTACGCTGCGTATGCTGGCCCTGGGCATGCTTGGCGGTGGTGCGCTGGGCACGGCCATGCAACGGGCCATTGAATTCAATGCCAGCTGTCGTGCGCGGGGCCGGCTGCCGCAGGAGAACCGCCTGTGGGTGCAGGACAGCGGCCGCCATGCCACGCTTGCTTATCTGGGCACGGGTGTACCGGCGCGCCATCAGCACCGTGTGTTGGCGGGGCTGGCCATCTGGCTGCGATTCTGTGGCTGGATGATCGGGCAGGAGATTGATGTCGTCAGCGCCAGTTGTGCCGGTCCGGCGCCGGCGCGTGACGACGCGCTGCGTCATTTCTTTCCCGGTCCGGTGCGGTTCGATGCCTCGTCCAATACTGTGACATTCAGCGTCAGGCACCTGGAGGCTCCGATCGTTCGTGACGAGTGTCAGCTCGCAGAATTCATGGCGCTGGCACCCTACCTGCTGTTGTACGCGCCCGAGGCCTGCCACGACAGCGTAGCCCGCCGTATCCGGGTGCTCATAGACAACGCCCCGGACGCCGCGCTGCCCAGCTTCACGGCGTTGACAGTGCACCTGAACATGTCGGCCCGTACCTTGCGCCGGCGCCTGGAGAGCGAGGGCACCTCGTACCAGAGAATAAAAGATACAGCCCGGCGTGACCGCGCCATCCGCCTGTTGCGCCAGTCGCATCTTTCCATATTTGACGTGGCCGAAGCGCTGGGATTCAGCGACCCCAGCGCATTTCACCGCTCATTCAAGAAGTGGACCGGACGACCACCGGGTGAGTTTCGCTGTTAGCGGCTTACCAGGGCAGAGGGGCTGTGCGCCAGCGCCGGGACCAGGCTTCGTACACTTTGTTGCTGTAGCGACGGCTGCCCAGGCTGCCGTTGTAGGCCGCCAGTGCGCGGTGCAGGTCACCCTTTTCCCGTTTCAGATAAAATTGCAGGATACGGCTACCGTACTCGAAGTTGGTGTGGTTCAGGGTGAGGTTGTCCTCCGCGCGGCCGATCTCGTTTTTCCAGAACGGCATCACCTGCATCATCCCCTGGGCACCTACCCGCGAAATGGCGAAGCGATCGAAGTGGCTTTCCACTTCGATAACCGCAAGCACCAGTTCGGGGGGCAGTGAGGCCCGCGTTGCCGCCGAGTGCACTTGGCGCAGAATAAGAAGGCGCTCTTCGGGGTCATTGATAAAGCGGGCCAGCCGCGCCGACATGTCGACCAGCCAGACCTCGGCATCGTAACGATCCTGAAAGCTGTGGGTACTGTTGATGGTCTCGTTGAGGAAGATGCGCAGGGCCTCGCGCTCTGCCGGGTCTTCCGGTTGCCCCTGGGCGTTGTGGCCAAGGGCGAGCGCAAGGATGAGGGCGAAAACCGCCGTCGCGAGCCCGCGAGCCCCGCCGGCGCACCGGCTCCGCATCAGCTGCGCAGGCGCTCGAGCACGCGCGGCAGCGCGTCGGCCAGCGGCAGCAGGGTGGCTTCCTCGTCGCGGCGACCCTTGTACTCCAGCTGCCCCTCGGCGAGGGTCCGGTCACCGATGACCAGGCGATGGGGGATACCGATCAGTTCCATGTCGGCGAACTTGACCCCCGGCCGTTCGTTGCGATCATCGAGCAGGACATCGACGCCCGCTGCGCGAAACTGCGTGTAGAGCGCTTCTGCGCATTCGGCCACCGCGGCGGACTTTTGCATGTTGAGGGGCACCAGAACCAGCTGGAAAGGGGCCATGGCGGCGGGCCAGATGATGCCGCGTTCGTCGTGGTTCTGTTCGATGGCCGCGGCGACTATGCGGCTCACGCCAATGCCGTAGCAGCCCATGCTCATGGTGGCGCTCTTGCCCTGCTCGTCCAGCACGGTAGCGTGCATGGCTTCGCTGTATTTGCGCCCCAGCTGAAAGATGTGACCGACTTCAATGCCGCGACGTATCAGCAAATGGCCCTTGCCGTCGGGGCTGGGGTCGCCCTCCACCACTTCGCGCAAGTCCTCAACCCGGCCCAGCGGGCAGTCCCGTTCCCAGTTCACGCCAGTCAGGTGCACGTCGTCGCGATTTGCGCCACAGCTGAAATCAGCGAGCTGCGCAGCGCTTTGGTCAACGATGGTCGGCAGTGACAGGCCAACCGGGCCGAGGGAGCCGAAGCCGGCGCCACAGGCAGCGCGCACCGCCTCCTCACTTGCCAGGGTTAGCGGGTTGCCGACGTCTGCGAGTTTTTCCGCCTTCACGCTGTTCAATGTGTGGTCGCCGCGCAGCACCAGGGCGACCAGCGAGCCGGGCTCGGTGCCCTGCACCACGAGTGTCTTGACGGTCGCCGTCGCCGGCACCCCAAGCAGGGCAGTGAGGTCTTCAATACTGCGCACGCCGGGTGTGGGGACCTCGCTCAGGGTGGCGCCGGGCGGATTCCGTTCACCACTGGGTGGCAGCGCTGTGGCCATCTCGATATTCGCCGCGTAGTCACTGCCATCACTGAAAGCGATGGCATCTTCGCCGGCGTTGGCCAGCACATGAAACTCGTGGGAGCCGCTGCCGCCAATGCTGCCGTTGTCGGCAATTACCGGCCGGAACTCAAGCCCCAGGCGGCTGAAGATGTTGCTGTAGGCCTGGTACATGGTCTGGTAGGTGGTTTCCAGCGAGGCCTGGTCGATGTGGAACGAATAGGCGTCCTTCATCAGGAATTCGCGCCCGCGCATGATGCCAAACCGCGGGCGGATCTCATCGCGCACCTTGGTCTGAATCTGGTACAGGTTCAGTGGCAGCTGTTTATAGCTTTTGACTTCGTTGCGGATCAGGTCCGTGATCACTTCTTCATGCGTTGGCCCGAGGCAGAAGTCGCGCTGGTGGCGGTCCTGTATACGCAACAGCTCCGGCCCGTACTGCTCCCAGCGGCCGGACTCCTGCCACAGCTCTGCTGGCTGCACCACCGGCATGCTCACCTCCAGCGCTCCGCTGGCATCCATTTCCTCGCGTACCACCTGCTCTACCTTGCGCAATACGCGCAGTCCCAGCGGTAGCCAGGTGTACAGCCCGGCAGCGAGTTTCCGTACGAGGCCCGCGCGCAGCATCAACTGGTGGCTGATGACCTCCGCATCGGCGGGCGTCTCTTTCTGGGTGCTGATCAGGTATTGGCTGGTGCGCATGCAAGGGTTCCAGGGCAGGGTTTACGAGCGGCTCAGTTTACGTCTGAAGGGCGCTGCGGTACAGCGCTCCCGGGGAGGTGCTTGCCGCGTCCGGGCGCCACTTTGCGCCCCCGGTGCGCCAAAACGGAGCAAAACGCAGTTAAAACAGCGTTTTTTTCGCTCTCGTGTCGCGAAAACCCTTGTATTGCAGCGTTTCATGGTTAATATCTTGCAGTAAGCCTGTTGGCAGCGGTGTTGTCGCGCGAGTGGCAGCAGTCAGTGTGGCTTGTACGCGGGTCCCTACTTAACAAAACGAAGGTTTAAAGACTATGGCGACGAAAAAAGCAGCAGCGAAAAAAGCACCTGCCAAGAAAGCGGCGGCCAAGAAAGTAGCCAGCAAGGCGGCACCGGCGAAGAAAGCCGCTGCACCTGCGAAGAAGGCTGCACCGCTGATCAAGGAAAAACTCACCAAAACCCAGATTGTGGCCTCCATCGCTGAGAGCACCACCCTGAGCAAGAAACAGGTGGGCGACGTGCTGGGCGAGCTGGAATCACTGATGGAGCGTAGCCTCAAGAAGCGCGCGGTAGGTGAATTCACCCTGCCGGGCCTGATGAAAATCACCACCGTGAAGAAGCCCGCCAGAAAGGCGCGCAAAGGCATCAACCCCTTCACGGGCGAGGAAACCACCTTCGCAGCCAAGCCGGCCAGCGTTGCGGTTAAAGTGCGCCCCCTGAAGAAAATGAAGGACTTCGCTGACAGCTGAGTACGGCCTGACTGCCCCGCCCCTGCACCGGGGGCGGGTCTCCGCTACTTCCGCCTCTGCACGCTCCGGTGCAGGGGCTCGTTTCCCTCCTTGTTTTACTCCGGCTTTTGCGGTATTGGCCTGCGCCCTGCCTTGGGGTAAAATCCGCGCCTCCATTTTTTTGCTGCCCTCTTTCCTACTGGCGAGTACACAAAATGCCAATATATGAGTACCAGTGTCAGGCCTGCGGCCATTTGCATGAGGCCCTGCGGAAAATCAGTGATGCGCCGCTGGTGGATTGCCCCGCCTGTGGCAAGGCGGAACTGCGTAAAAAAGTCTCTGCAGCCGGATTCCGCCTGAAAGGCGGCGGTTGGTATGAAACTGACTTCAAGACCGGCGGCAAGAAGAACCTGGTTGCTGGTGGCGACGACAAGAGCTCGGCGCCTGCCTCCGCATCAGCGGACAGCGGCAGTGCCAGCGCGAAGGCCAGCGAGGCCAAGCCGGCCAGTTAGCTTCTCGGCCCCCGGGCCTCACTCCACACAGACGGAAACGGAATTATGCGCAGTCACTATTGCGGCGCCCTGGGCACGGCCGACATTGATCAAACAGTTACGCTCTGCGGTTGGGTGGACAGGCGCCGCGACCACGGTGGCGTGATTTTTCTCGATATGCGCGATCGTGGCGGTATTGTGCAGGTGGTGTTCGACCCCGACACCGAAGAGCATTTTCGTGCGGCAGACCGTGTGCGCAGCGAGTATGTACTCTGCGTGAAAGGGCGCGTGCGTGCCCGGGCCGAGGCCACCGTGAACCCGGCTATGGCTACGGGTGCGATTGAGGTGTTGGGCAAGGAGCTGGAAATCCTCAACGCCGCAGCCACGCCACCATTCCAGCTGGATGAGCACACCCAGGTGGGAGAGGACGTTCGCCTGCAGTATCGCTATATGGACCTGCGTCGGCCCGAAATGCAGAACCGCCTGATCCTGCGCGCCAAAATTACCACGGCGGTGCGCAACTTTCTGGACGGCGAAGGCTTTCTGGACATTGAAACCCCGATCCTTACGCGCGCAACGCCGGAGGGTGCCCGCGACTACCTGGTTCCCAGCCGCACGCACCCCGGCCAGTTCTTTGCGCTGCCGCAGTCACCGCAGCTGTTCAAGCAATTGCTGATGGTCTCGGGATTTGATCGCTACTATCAGGTGGCCAAGTGTTTCCGCGACGAAGACCTGCGCGCCGACCGCCAGCCGGAATTTACCCAGATCGACATCGAAACTTCGTTCATGGACGAGGACGGTATCATGGCGATCACCGAGCGCATGGTGCGGCAGTTGTTTACATCGGTGCTGGCAGTAGATCTGGGGGAATTTCCGCGCATGTCCTGGGCCGAGGCGATGGAGCGTTTCGGTTCCGACAAGCCGGACCTGCGTATCGACCTGGAACTGGTGAGCATTGATGACCTCATGCAACAGGTCGATTTCAAGGTGTTCCGTGGCCCCGCCGATGACCCGGCGGGGCGCGTCGCCGCGCTGCGGGTGCCGGGTGGTGCGAGTATCAGTCGTAAAGAGATCGACGACTACACGCGTTTCGTGGGCATTTACGGTGCGCGCGGTCTCGCCTGGATCAAGGTCAACGACCTCGCCGCCGGTGTGGAAGGTTTGCAGTCGCCGATCCTGAAGTTCATGCCAGAGGCGGTGGTGGCACAGCTCATGCAGCGCCTGCAGGCGGAAAATGGCGACATCATCTTCTTTGGCGCCGACAAGGCCTCGGTGGTGAATGAGTCCATCGGTGCCCTGCGCCTGAAAGTGGCTCAGGATCAGGGCCTGGTGAGCGAAGGCTGGGCGCCACTCTGGGTGGTCGATTTCCCCATGTTCGAAGAGAACGGTGCCGGCGCGCTCACGCCGCTGCATCACCCGTTCACCGCGCCCTCCTGTTCGCCGGAAGCACTGGCGGCCGACCCGGCAGCAGCGCTTTCCCGCGCCTATGACATGGTGCTCAACGGCACCGAGCTTGGCGGTGGCAGTGTGCGTATTCACCAACGCGACATGCAGCAGGCCGTGTTCCGCATTCTCGGTATCAGTGACGAGGAAGCGGAAGAGAAGTTCGGCTTCCTGTTGCAGGCGCTGCAATACGGCGCCCCTCCGCATGGCGGGTTGGCGTTCGGCCTCGACCGGCTGGTTATGTTGATGACCGGCGCGCAGTCCATTCGCGATGTCATTGCGTTCCCGAAAACCCAGACCGCGCACTGCGCACTCACAGATGCCCCCGGCGATGTCAACGAGGCGCAACTGAAAGAGCTCAATATCCGCCTGCGGCAGGCGCGCGTGGCGGGCACTGACTGAGTGCCGGGGCACCTTGTGCGCTGGTTGGAACCGGGTTCATAATACTGTAAATTTATACAGACTCTGGTTTCAACGCAGCGCTCGGAGCACACTATGGCGGTCATCCTCGGGATTGACCCCGGGTCCCGCAAGACGGGCTTTGGTATCATCAATCACGTTTCCGGGCGCAGTGAATACATCACCAGCGGCGTGATTCGCCTGCCGGCGGGTGAGCTGGCCGAGCGCCTGCGCATTATCTACCACAGTGTTACTGAGCTGGTGCAGCTGCACTGTCCTGCACAGCTCGCCATCGAGCAGGTGTTCATGGCCAAAAGCGCCGGCTCGGCGCTGAAGCTCGGGCAGGCGCGCGGCGCGGCGATTGTCGCCTGTGTTGCCCATGATCTCGCGGTCGCCGAGTACTCAGCGCGACAGATCAAGCAGGCGGTGGTGGGCACCGGCGCGGCCGATAAAGCCCAGGTGCAGCACATGGTGAAAGTCTTGTTGAAGCTTCCCGCCAACCCCCAGGAAGATGCCGCCGATGCCCTGGCGGCCGCTCTGTGTCACGCGCACAGTCAACAAAGTATGATACACATTGCCGGCGCCACCGCGGTGCGCCGGCG